>Ga0070741_10000775_pt1 | contig 107690 bp, 106 predicted proteins | sample Coa_R1_4_FD_66440 | JGI IMG/M metagenome (GOLD analysis project Ga0070741, IMG submission 66440) | Surface soil microbial communities from Centralia Pennsylvania, which are recovering from an underground coalmine fire - Coalmine... | ecosystem: Environmental > Terrestrial > Soil >...
CGCTTTCCGGCTGATGGCACGTGAAGCAGGTCCTGCCGTTGGTTCCGAGGTTCTGAAAGAATGCATTGTTGTATGTGAACGTCGCCCCGTTGGGCTGGAAAGTGCCGATCGCGCCGCTGGGATCGGGATCGAGGCCGAGCCGGGGAATGACCGGCGGCGTCGGTTGCGAGCCGTGGTCGGCGTCCCCAAACTGCTCCATCCGCTGCATGTGCCCGATCATGCCGGGCGCAAACGCCGGCATATCGTGCGCAGGCGCGTTTTGGGCCGCCGCCGATTGCGGCGCGCCGCACGCCAGGCCGAACAGCGCGGCGGCAAGTCCGACAACGTGGCTGACGTGATGCGCAGTGCCGACAGTATTGGAGTATGCGCTCATGGCTATCCTCCCGTGCGATTTTCTAACCAGACTTTGTACCCGTCGCGGATTTTGACGAAATATGACCAATCCTGCCTCCTCCGATCGGATGAGGCAGCGGCGGCTTCAATCCAGGCCTTCATGGCGCAGAACGGGTCGGATCACTTGATCAGCGGGTTGGAAAATGCAGCGACAAGCTTGACCAGGTCGGCCTGACGATTGGTGCCGGTCTTGTGGTAGGCTTGGTGGAGATGGGTTTTCACGGTGGTCTCCGCGATCCCCAAAGCTTCGGCGACCTCGGGAGCGCCGCCGATTTCGACGACTGCGAGCAGCACTCGCAGCTCCATCGGCGTCAGCTTATAGGCTTTGGCAATCGCCTCCGGCGGCGAGGGGCTCTCGAGCGCCGCCTTGTGTACGAACAACGCAGCCACGGCGGCATAGCTCGTGCCGGCACGGCGGCGGGTCCCTGACGTCAACGGCAGCACGTGGGCGACATAGCGCTCGCCGTCGCTCGCAATGAGAGGCACAGCAACGCCCTTGATGCCGACCGCCGCGTCGCCGTTGCCGGCGGTCGCAAAGGTATCGGCCAAGGTCTGGTCGGCTTGCCGATCGTTCACTGCCAAGCGTCCTGCCTCGGCATGAAGCACGCCCCCCGCATTGAGCATGAGATGGCCCGCCGCATTGGCGTGGACGATGCGGCCCGTCGCATTGACCAGGAACATCCCGGCACCGATGCCGTCGAGAGTGTCGGCCAGAGATGCCGCTTCGGCTTTCTTCAGATTAATCACTCTGCCGATCAGTACGGCACGACGAATATGCGGGACGAGCAACACCATGCGTCGGCGCATTTCGTCGTCAACGGGACCATTTCGCTTGTGCCGAAAGACGCAAAACATCGCGGCGCTTGTCGGCGTCTTATCAAGCGCGACGTTCAACACGTCCACAAAGCCCTGGGGTTGCCCCCACTCTCGATAGGCCCGCGTTTCGACGAATTCGTCGTAAGGTAGGATGTCCGCGACCGCGACCGGCCTTTCAATTTCAGCAAAATAGTGACCCACCGTCAGAGGGTCCAATTTTATATATTTCTCGAAATAGAGATGCTGGTAATGACGCTCTATGCCGACATGGTATGCAACGTCACCGGTTTTGTTCGCTGCATCCTTTGAAAAAATGGCCGCAGCTGACCCACCGATAAAGCCTATGCAATTCGCAAGCACCGTGGGCCATAGCGTCGGATCGAGCGCCGCATCGTAGATGTCCCCGATGAGTCCCGACAACCGTTCTGACTCGTGCATCGCTGACCAGACTTGCTGTTGAAGCCAGTCCGTCCATGCCATAATCCGAGTTAACGAGTGTTACAAGCGATGCGCTGACACACTTTCGCCATGTCGATCGCAGCACTCTGCCGATGTCGGCTCAGCTCCCAACGCTCAGTGCGGTAACCCGGTACCTGAGCAGACCATGCAGGCATCCTCACCCCTTCCGGGGGCCGAGGGCCAGGTTGGTCCACGAAGAGCGTTTTGCAACTGTTTCGGGCCGCGCGCTCAATCCCCGACCGCAAAGACGAATGTCATGTCGTGTATTTTTTGAACGGCTATGTTCCGGTGATCGATTTGCATTTGGAGGACATTCATGCTGGCGACGGGGGTGATGTCCGCTTCGGCTTTCATGGGCTGGGACAACACCAGCTTCGCCCCTACCCCGATGACAACCATTGCAGCGATGGCGAGAACATGATGAGCACGCATCGGCGCCTCCATTGCTCTGGATTCGGTATTTTGCGCCGCACGAACGCGCCTCGCCTCGTCCGATCGCAGGAGGCTCACTCACGGACCTGTGACAGCGAATAACGCATTCGGGCTCCCCAGCTGTTTCGGGAGAGCCCGCCAAGCATTTTCAGTAGCCGCTCGCCTCCTCCGTTTGGAGGATAGCGGCTCGGAACTCGGACTATTTCAGTAGTGGATTGGAGAATGCGGCGACCAGCTTGACCAGATCAGCCTGGCGATGAGTGCCGGTCTTTTGGTAGGTCTGGCGGAGATGGGTTTTAACCGTGGTCTCGGCGATACCGAGCGTTTCCGCCACTTCGGGCACACCGCCGACTTCGACAATCGCGAGCAGTACCCGCAATTCCGTCGGGGTGAGCTTGAATGCGTTGGCGATCGCTTCGGGCGGCGACGGTCCTTCAAGCGCCGCTCTATGCACAAACAGGGCGACGGTCGCCCGATAATTGGCGCCGGCACGGCGGCGCGCTCCCGAGGTAAGCGGCAGTACATGCGCGACGTGGCGTGCACCGTCGCGGGCATGAAGCGGCAGCGCGATGCCCTTGATGCCGATCCCCGCATCGCCGTTGCCGGCGGTGGCGAATATGTCGGCGAGTGCCCGGTCTGTTTGCGGATCATTGGCGACAAGCCGCCCGTCAGCCGCATGCAGGACATCGGACTTGGCAAGCATGGCATGGCCGGCGCGGTTGGCGTGCACGATGCGGCCGGTCGCATCGACGAGCAGCATGCCGGCGCCGATGCCGTCGAGCGTATCCGCGAAAGTCGCGGCTTCCGCCGCTTTCAGCTCGATCACTTTGCCGATGAGCGCCGCGCGGCGAACATGCGGCACGATCAGCCGCATGCGCCGACGGGCTTCATCGTCAACCACGCCATTGCGTTCATGGCGAAAGACCAGGAACAAGGCAGCTCCCGTCAGCGACTTTTCAAGCACCGCTGTTGCAGCATCAACAAGGCCCTGCGGCTGTGCCCATTCCTTAAAAAAGCGGGTTTTGACAAATTGATCGTAAGGAATGTGGTCCGCGGTTGCGGCTGGTTGCTCGATCGACGCGAAGCACTGGCCAGTCGAGAGCGGATCGAGCCTGATGTATTTGTCGAAATATAGCTGTACATAATCCGGATCGAGACCGAACTGAAACGCGTATTGGCCGGACCTGCTGCTCGCATCTTTGAAGGTTAGCGACGCGGCGACACCGCCAACGAATCCCGCGCACTTCTTGAGCACTCCGACCCACAGCGACGAGTCGAGTGCCGCATCATAGATATCACCGATCAGCGCCGATAATCGTTCTGACTCATCCATCGCTGACCGCGCTTACCCGTTTTTGAGCGGCCAAAGCTCACTGCCATGATCCTATAGCCATTTGCCCATTTGGCAAAAGGCCCAAGCCTTGCCGGAAGTTGGGTCAGAGCGTCGGATTCACGGACTTCGCCGACCGTCCGCTTTTCCCCAGATTGTGTTGCAAAAGCCGGTTTGCACGGGGAGTCCAAAATTCTGCGGGCGGCAGGCGTGGGTTTCGCCGCGTCGGCCGCGTGACGATAAGTGCGCGGTTCGCGGTTGTCACGTCATGTCGCGCAACGCCAAGTGCCTCAGCATGTCCGCTAAGGGTAGCGGCGCCTTGATCGAGTGATCGCCCACATTGGGCGTCTCATGGCAGGTACCGCAGGAACCCGACAAGGTCTTGACGTTAAGGACGTCATTGATGCCCGCTACGCCGGTGATCTTGATGGTCGTGTTGTTGAATACCTCCTCGCCGCACGAATTATGGCTTCGCCGATTCCGGTGACGGGCCAGCGGTCTTCATTATGTTTCTGGCAGACTTTATCGTCGTCGGCGCGGCGTTGATCACGGAAGCAGTTTACCATCCACCGTATTGGGTTCACGTCGTGTTGTGGCTTCCGCTGATCTTGGTTGTCACGCTCGGACTGCTGCGGCCGAGGAGGGGGGTGATGATTTTACTTCAATACCATCACAAGGCCGGAGAGCGGCGCTTCGGCGGTGGCGCTCCATGAGCTCACCCGGCAAGAATGCACGATAAGTGCACTAAAATGCGACGCCCGCATTCGCAATAGGGAACGTCAACAGTCATTTGTGGAGCAGAAAATGTTGATCGCCGGTGTTTGGAAAGCGTCAATAGGCGACATGCAAGAGCTCGACGTCAGCTTAGTACATCATCTACGGTACGCCATTGGCGAAGCTACCTGCCCATTAAGGGGCTACTACGCGTGACCCACCACCGACCGAGCATAAGCTTCACAGCCCTGGCAGCATCCGTTGCAGCACGCGGTCGCGGCGGATCACGTAATGGTAAAGCGCTGCTACGACATGCAGCCCGACCAGCGCCAGGATCGCGTACGTCGCCAGTAGCGTGTGTAGGTCACCGGTCCAATTCCAGCCCGGAGCGCGAGTCGCCATGATCTTTGGCATTTGGAACAAGCCGAATAAGGTCACGCGATAGCCGCGCCAGTTCGCGTTAATCCAGCCAAGGATCGGCACTACGAACAACACCAGGTAAAGCAGCCAGTGCACCACTTGTGCGGTCTGGTGCTGCCATGGCGGCACACCAGCCTCTGGCGGGGGCTCATCATGGGCAATACGCCAGATCAACCGGATCACGACGACGAACAGGATCAGCACCCCGAAGGAGAAATGCAGATTGATTAACGTCGTCAGCGGGGTGTTGCGGCCGATATGCGGCATCGACCAAGCGAGCACGAACTGGATAATCAGCAGCGCTAGGATCAGCCAATGGAGCGACTTGGCAGTAGTGGTATAGGCAGGTTTCACGACACGATCCTTATTAGCTGATATCGTCAGTAGATCGGATCGGAAGCTCGATGCTTTGATTTATCTCAATCTGACCGGCAGCCCGGATCCGGTCCGAGCGCTTGTTCGACGAGCGGATGGTCAACCGTAACGCGTCGCTTTCCGAGCGGCCCGGCAATGCGGTCCGCCAGGTCGAGCCATGCCTCAGCCATCAAAAAAAGTGGCCCAAATCGGCATTGTCCGGCTGCTTGCTCGCGATTTCGAGCGAGTCCGCAGCGTGCTTCCGGTACTCTTCTTCGAGATTCATGGGGTTGCGTTCCCCAACTACTTGTCGCCACCCACTCACCCTATCCCCAAAAGCGATGATAGCAACCTCAGCGATCGAACGGACAACCTCCTGGAACTTCACAGCTAGGCGGCCAGGTCCTCGGTGCCTTCTTCTATCAAACTCCAGTCATCGAAAAAATCGCTGGCAAACACAGTCTCATCCTCGAACTGGTTCGCCACGTTGACGACCACAGCACAATCCGGATCCTGAGGATCGACCCAGCGCACCTCAACAATTTCCTTCACGTCCTTGCTCTTGAGCCTGTCGCCTACTTGAAATGGTCTCATTACTCATCCTCCGTGTGCGCCCTTCCAGCACGAAACATTGTGTCCGAGAAAAAGTACCAAACTGTGGCTGTGCGACGGACATTGCGCGGCGGAACCCACCGCTGCGTGGCCCTCATCTGGCCCGGTCCGCGGCTGAAAAATCGCACTAAGGTTGTTTGCGCGTTTTGCATCCGGAGCGACATTCTAGTGGGATACAGCTGAGATGGTCCTGCCGAGCGCGGCCGAGGTGCTGGTCGGTATCCGCGCGCCCAAGACCGGCAGGCGCCGCACTTCGGTCGTGTAGTTCAGGATCAACGATACCGAGACGACGCCGTGAAGAAACATGAAACAGCTGGAGCTGATCCCGAGCCAGTCGAGGACGGTGCCAAAGATGATGGGCAGCACGAACCCGCCAAGAGCTCCGACGAGACCGACGAGACCGGTAACGACGCCCATGTTCTCCGGAAAATTGTCGCCCACGTATTTGAAGGTCGAAGCCATCCCGCAGGCAAATGCAGCGCCGAGGACAAAAAGTAGAAGCGTAAAAGGCAGCACAGGCAATCCGATGTGGAACTGTGCGGGGCCGCGGATCGTGTGCACGATAAAGTCGGTTTGGGGATACGACAGAAGAAAGAGGCTGATCCACGCCACCCATAGAACCCACCACGTCACGTTATGCGCGCCATAGCGATCCGCCAGCCACCCGCCGACCGCCCGCAACACACCCGCCGGGAGCGAGAAACACGCGGCAAAGAGCGCGGCTTGCGCGATGCTCAGTCCATATTCCTTCACGAAGTATTGCGTCATCCAGACCGACAGGGCGGTGAAGCCGCCGAAGACAATGGAGTAATATTGGCAGTACTTCCAAACCCGTAGATCTTTTAGGATCGCCATTTGCTGCCGCAGCGAGACGCCGCTCTTGCCCGGCGCCGACACGTCGGGAGCGGACAGAAACCAAAAGATGACCGCGGTGATCAGAAGCGCCACCGCGTAGAATTTGGGAACGAATTGCCAGCCAAAATGAGACATCAGAGGCGGCGCAACGAACATGTTGATGGCCGCACCGGTGGTGCCCGCGCCGAACACTCCCATCGCAAAACCACGCCGCTCCTTGGCAAAGAACCGCGCGACGTAAGGCGTGCCGACGGCAAAGGAAGCGCCGACGACGCCGAGTGCGAGCCCAAGCAACAAGAACTGCCAGAGCTCCCTGGCGTAGCTGGCGAACCAGACCGGAGCGGCGCAAGCGACCAGCAGCAAGACCATGACGATCCGGCCACCGAACCTGTCCGTCCAGATACCGAGCGGCAGCCGGAACAAGGCGCCGGTCAACACCGGGGTGGAGGTGAGCAGGCCGAACTCGAACCCATTGAGACCGAGCTTATTCTTGATCTGAATGCCGATGACGCCGAACATCAGCCACACGGCAAAGCAGACGACGAACGCCCATGTGGTGACCCCGAGGACAATGTAGCTTCTGAGATTTGACATGCTGCCTCGCTGTCGCTGCCGCCGCGGCTGAGCCGGTTAAACATGGCGTTGGGCGACTACCCGAACAATAGCAGGCCGTGGCTTCCCATGACCGCTGCCAAGACGGTGACCAAACTGATGAACAGCAGGAGTCGGTGCAGCCACTCTACCCTGATGAAGACGAGTTCCGGTCGCAATGCCGACTGCTCGAGCAGCCATCGGTGCAGGATCAAAGGTTCAACAATGAAAAGCATTGTCGTGAAAAGCAGCCAAACGACGACCATCGCGTGAATCCACCAAAAGCCGACATGCCGGAAGCGATCCCACATATCGAAGCGATACATCATGTAAAATCCGGTCAGGCCCACAAATACTGTCGAAATACGCGCCTGAGCAGCGAACCGTCGCTCGATCTGGTCGAACAGTTGCATTCGCTCATGCGGCGCCTTGAGGCGGCGAACGGCTGGCAATAATGCCGTCGTCACGAAGGCAACGCCGCCGATCCAAAGGAGCACAAAGAGCACGTGAATCGCGCGCGCAACCGCAACGTCATCCATCGCTGTACCTCAAAGATCATGCGGGAAAGCGACTGACCTTCAGAGATTGATTGTCGCATCTCGACTATCCCGAAGGAGCCGGTCTGGGCGTGGCCGTCAATGGATGTTCGCGGCTACAACGTTCGACTGCAGCTATGGCACGCCCATTGTCATTCATGTTGAACGAACCTGTGAGCGGCTCGTTCGTGTCTCCGATAACGAACAGTGCCTGCGCATCGGCGATGCTTTTTATGAAGGCAGCCGGCACCAGGGAGACCAGCACTGGTTTGTCACCGGCAGCGCTGGTTGTGACGCCGAACGTTGACAACCAGGACTTGGTTGTCAGTAAGGACAAGGTTACTTGCGCCCTGGCGGCAAACATCGACTTCCATTTTTCATTGGAAATAAATATGGCCCATGCCGCTTGGGATGGCGTTTGCACCAGGGCGAGCTGGAGCACGGTTTGATCGGAAAACGTCGTGAATGCACTGCAGCCATTCGAGCTGCCAGCGTCGACATACACAATCGACCACTCGCCGAATTTATCGTACGCATCGGCGTCGACACGCGCTGGCATGACGAGAAGCGAGAGCCCTGTCACTATGCTCAGTAGCATGCGTCGGACGAATTGGCTGGCGCGCATGGGGTGCAACTCCTTACCGCGCTTGCTTGCTCGAGCTTGCAAACTGATGCCCGGCACGAGGCCGGGCATCAACGGAGGGGCCGGATCAGCCGACCAGCGGCCGCAGCGCCGGATAATGCTCCGGTAGACGCCAGCGCTCGACCACGCCGTCGAGGCCGAACACATGGCCGGCGCGCTTGGCGACCAGGTACACGAGCACGCCCGCATAAACGATGTGGTAATCGATCAGATAATTGTTGACGTTCTCGATGTACGGGAAGTCCATGTGCGCCGTCCAGTAGAGCAGCATCAGCGCGACGCCGAACGGTGCGCTGACGCGGACCAGGAGGCCGGAAACGAGCGACAGCCCGATCAACAGATGGCCGTATTCGACCATGAAGGTCAGGATCGGCACGATCGCCGGGTTGGTCATCGGCGCGTAGAGGTCGTGCAGCGTCTTCACGTGCGACAGGAAGCCAACCACGAACTTGTCGTCGCCGAAGTGGTGGATGCCGGCATAGAGGAAGGTCCAGCCCATCGTGAGGCGGAAAAACACGATGAAGGCCTTGTCCCCGGTAGACTGCGTGATTTCCTTTGACATCGGTCTCTCCATGAAGGGGCTAAGGAATGTTTGCGAACCCTGCTTGCAAAAACAAGCTTTGCGCAGGTCGCCGGATGAGACTTTGATTCTGATCAAACAGCCGGGCGCCGGGCCTAAGGGATTTCCCTTAAGGACAAAATCTGAATTTCGGTGCGGACCGCCCCAGGGATATGGAAGCAGAGGATTGCCATTGTTGCTGTTGGGAGGACCACGATGATCAGACTGCCGCACGACTTCAAGAAAGTCCGTTTGGAGCTGGCGCGTTCGAAGGACTTCCCGGATGGCTCCGCGACGCGCGGCTATGAATTTGTCGCTCCGCTCGACGCCGACGGACATATCGACCCGATGCGCTGGCAGAAACATCGCGAGCATTGCCGCGTGCTTCGGTTCTGGGATGACGCGGAAGAAACCGGGCGTTTGCTGCACAAGCCCGGCGGGGCCGAACATGCGCGTTGGATTTTCGATTACGACGACAGCACCGAGGCCGACGACGAATCCGGCTACCGGTTCGGCGCCCATTCATTCCGGCAAGGCGAATATGTTTCAGTGCGCGATAATAACGATGAGATGCACACGTTCCGCGTGGTCTCGGTCAATCCGGCCGCGTAATTACGGCGCCCGGTTGCCGGAACCGTTCTTTGCCGTCGCTCACGGCTTTGCTTGAATGCTTACAGGCGCGCCGGAGAGTTTTGCCAGAATTCGACAGCGCCGCCGGACAGGCACCCATTCATAGAGAAAAATTTCCAACGGACGCCACATCGCGACCCAGCCGATGATCAGCATCCCCTCGCCTATGAGGTCGGAGACCGCGCCCCTGCCAAGCGAAAAGGCAAGCTCCCGCAACAGCATGCAGGAAAGCAGGAATCCAAGGCCGATCGCCAAGGCGATCCGGCCATCGCGAAACAGAAGACGAAGGCGGCGGCGCTCGTGACTTTCGCGGTAAGCGAAGTAGTGGTGAACAGCCGTTGCAAGGTCGGAGACGCCCGTCGATGGCAGCTGGTCTGCCGGCAGGTGAATGACAAGCTTCAAGGCATGGTGGCGCGGCGCCTCCTCGGCCGAGCCAACGATGTAATCCTCGGCATCTTGATCGAGGTCACGCTCGTGAAAAGGCGAAGGGTCCAGCGAGTTGAATAGCTGGGCCAGACGACCGAGGTTGACCTCGATCGTCGCCTCCGGGACCGACAACTGATCTTTGTCGGGCATCGATTTGCCCATGCTGGCGGTATTCGGACTACGAGCATTCTGATTTTTCCGAAGCCGTCAATGTACCGGCGGCGGCGGGCATGGCGTACGCAACAAGGCCTCGTGAATGCGGTCAAGTAGCGCGTTGCCGAGAAGCGGCTTCTCGACGATCGGAACGTGCGCGTTTGCGGCGCGGGCGCTGAGCGCCACGCTGGGCTGACTGATGAGCAGTATGGCCGGCGCCGCAATGTCGTGCTCGCGCAACTTGCCGATCAGTTCGAGCCCGCTCATGCCGGGCATTTTCTGATCGACGACGAAGCACCGGCAGGCCGCGATATCCGGGGCGCCCAACAGCTCGGTACCGCCCGCGAAGGTGCGCACGCGGAAACCTTCGAGTTCAAGCGCGAACTTCAGCGAGCTGCACACGGCTGCATCGTCGTCCACCACGGCGATCAGCGGCGGCGCCTGCGCAAGTGCCTGAATCGTCGCCATCTGCCGCATGCTCCTGCCTTCCGTTGGCTCTGAGCATGCCGACCGGACGGCGCCGCCGCATTGATCTGGCTCAATCGGGGTGATCGCGACCGATGCCGTCAGTCCGGCGCTGCGATGCCCGCGATCAGCGCCATGCGGACCAGCTCGGACAGGCTGCTGGCCTGCATCTTGTTCATCAGGTTGGCCCGGTAAATCTCGACGGTCCGCGGGCTGATGCTGAGGTCGTAGGCGATCTGCTTGTTGGCGCGGCCGGCGATCAGGCCGGTGAGCACGTCGCGTTCGCGGTGTGACAACGCCACCAACCGGCTTTCGATTTCAGCGCGTTCGGCGCTGCGCTTGTGGTCGGCCCCGCGCTGGCGCAGCGCCAGGCGAACGCTCGCCAGCAGCGCCTCGTCGTCGAACGGCTTTTCCAGGAAGTCCGCGGCGCCGCTCTTCATCGCCTCGACGGCCAACGGCACGTCGCCGTGCCCGGTGATGACGATCACCGGCGCGTCGATCTTCATCTCCTTCAGGCGCCGCAACAGATCGATGCCGCTCAGTCCCGGCATGCGGACGTCGGTTATGATGCAGCCCGCCGCGCCGGCGTCGATCTGGTCGAGGAACGCCACGCCCGACGCGTACGTCTGCACCGCGATGTTTGCGGTTTGCAGCAGAAATGCCAGCGATTCGCGGCTCGCGTCATCGTCATCGATGACGTGGACGGTAAGCGGGTCAGACGGCATCGCCGACCTCCTCCTGGGGCACGGCAGGCAGCGTGAGACAGAACACGGTGCCTCCGCCCGGATTCGGGCGCGGCGCGATCGTTCCGCCATGCGCCTCGACGATGGTACGCGAGATCGACAAGCCGACGCCCATGCCCTGGGCCTTGCTGGTAACGAACGGCTGGAATAGTTGCGCGGCGATCTCCGGTGCAATGCCGCTGCCGGTATCGGCGACGCTGATCTCGATCATGTTGCCGGGCAGCGCTGCCGTGGCGATGACGAGATCGCGCCGCTCGCAGCCGTCCATCGCCTCGATGGCGTTGCGGATCAGGTTCAGCAGCACCTGTTGGATCTGCACCTTGTCGGCCAGCATGAAGTTTACCGCGGGCGCCAAGTCGAAGCGCACGCGCACGCCGCGGTCCTTGGCGCCGACCAGGGCGAGCGCGCTCGCTTCCTCGATGAGTTTCTTGACGTCCTCGACCCGCCGCTCGGTTTCGCCGCGGGCGACGAAGTCGCGCAGCCGCCGAATGATCTGGCCGGCGCGCAGCGCCTGCTCGGCCGCTTTGTCCATGGCATCGCGCACCTGGCCGGCGCGCTGATCCGTGCTGGTTTCGAGCAGCCGCTGCGAGCCCTTCATGTAGTTGGCGATCGCGGACAGCGGCTGATTGAGCTCATGGGCGAGCGCGGACGCCATCTCGCCCATCGCGGTCAGCCGCGAGACATGCACCAGCTCCGCCTGCAGCTCCTGCAGCCGCGCCTCGGTCTGCTGCCGCTCCGTGAGATCGCGGATGAAGCCGGTGAAAAACCGTCGTTCGCCGCTCTTCATCTCGCCGACTGCAAGCTCCATCGGAAAGGTCGAGCCGTCCTTGCGCTGGCCGACCACGACGCGGCCGATGCCGATGATGCGCCGTTCGCCGGTGCGCAGATAACGCGCGATGTAGCCATCGTGCTCTTCGTGATATGGCGACGGCATCAGCATTCTCACGTTCTGTCCGGTCACCTCGGCGCCGCGATGGCCGAACAATCGCTCCGCGGTCGCGCTGAACGATTGGACAATGCCCTGCTCGTCGATCACCACCATGGCTTCGGGAATGGTGTCGAGGATCGATTGCACATGGGCTTCGCGCGCACGCGCCGAGGCGGCGTTGGTCAAGGCCGAAAGCCGCGCGCAATGCAGCAACTCGCCGCGCCACGACGCCGCGATCCCGATAAAGGTGAACGCCACGATATTGACGATATCCGCCGTCGATGCCGGGCGTACGCCAGCGATGAACAGCGCGCCGATTACCAGGCTGATCGCAGTGGCAAGGATACCCGCCCGCCAGCCGCCAAAGGCGGAACCGACCAAAATCGCCGGCACGAACAGCAGAAAGCCGCCCTGACCGTGGAGAATTGGATCCAGAGCGAAGCGAAGCCCGGCCGCCGCCGCGATGGCCAAGACGGCAAGCCCGTATTCGATCGCAATTCGCCGCAACATCGGCCGCGCCGCGCGGGGCGCATGCGAACGGGCAACGACTTCAGCCATCGTCATGCCGCCGATTTCGAGCCTGCAGTCTTCGAGCCCTCGGGCCGCCGCCAAGTACGGCAAACCCATAGGCACATTACCTGAATTTTCGCTGTGCGGCCCGTGATTTCCAATACCTCCCCGATGTTCCGAGGGGAAAGCACCATGCCTGCCGGGCGCGCCCGATCTGCAGCAATGCGTTCAGAGCCGATGGTCCAGCGACTGATCTAGGAAAATTGACAAAACGCAAATGCCGAGAGGCCGAACACTGCAAAAGTATAGCGATAGAGAGGTAAGCCATGAGTGCGGATCACCGCAATGACGGCAACATTGCTTCGCTCGCGAAGCGCCTGATCGAAGAACTGCAGCGAGCCAAGGACAACATTGGCCGGTCCGCGGCCGCTGCCGGCGCGGATTTGGCAACCGAACTTCGCCAACTGCAAGACGATCTTGCGGCAATCCAGCACACGATCAGCGCTCTTGCCGACACCGCCCGCGCCGAGACATGCGAGGCATCCGCCCGTATGCGTGGTGCCGGTGCCGAGGCGGCCAGCCAATTTGCCGCCGACGCCAGCAACCGCGTCCATTCGACCATTGCCGATTTTGAGAATTTTGCGCGCCGCAACCCACGATGCGTGCTGGCATGCGCGCTCGGCCTCGGCGCCGTTTTAGGTCTGCTCATGCGAAGGCGATGACGACACGGAGGCTTCGATGCTGGCGATTGTTTTGAACCTCGTTCGCGGCCTTTATGGCTCGGCGTTGAAGCGCAGCATTCGCAGAACGATGCTGACCCTGGCGCTCACCCTGATGGCGCTGCTGGCCTGGATGGTCGCGGCGGGTTTCGGCCTGTCGCTAGCCTACGTCTGGGTGCAGCGCGTCGAAGGCACCATGCCGGCATTGGCAATCACGGGCGGCGTTTGCGCTTTACTCGGGTTGGTTTTGCTGTTTGTTTCATTGCTCGGCCGGCAGCAGGACCGTTGGCGCGGCATTTCCAAGTTATTGGGTAAAACGTCCGGAGCGGACCAAGGGGATGTCTGGCGTATGCTCGATGAAGCGATTTCCACAATAGAGACAGGTTCGCAAGAACCGATCTGGGCCGCAGCCGCCGTGGCGTTCGTGACAGGAATTATGGTCGGCCGCAGACTTTAGAGCGCCTCGCAATCGGAGGGGCCATCCGCCTTTTGCGTGCAGGGGGAGTAAGAATGTTCGGGTGGAAAAGTATCATCCGACGAGTGGCGACAGCACTCGGCCCCGGACTTATTACCGGAGCAGCGGACGACGACCCCAGCGGAATCGCCACCTACTCGCAGGCAGGCGCACAATTCGGGCTAACGCTGACCTGGACCATGTTATTGACCCTGCCGTTCATGGCGGCCATCCAGATCATCAGCGCATGCATAGGGTGTCAGACGCAGAAGGGCATCGCCCACAATATCGGCGACCGGCTGCCACGACTTGTCGTGCTGTTACTGGTCGCGCTTCTCATCACCGCGAATACGATCAATATCGCGGCCGACCTCGCAGCGATGGGAGACGCGTTGGCCCTCGTCATCAGCGGGCCCTCGCTGTTTTACGCAATCGCGTTCGGGCTTATTTGCCTATTGGCCGAAGTGTGCGTGCCTTATCACAGATATGCGAGCTTTTTGAAGTTTCTGACGCTCGTACTGTTCGTTTACGTCGCCGTTGCGTTCACGGTGGAGGTGCCGTGGCGCTCGGTGCTTATCGCGACGATCATGCCGCGAGTGACGCTCGACCACGACCTGCTTCTCATGATTGTTGCGGTCTTCGGCACTACGATCAGCCCCTACCTGTTCTTTTGGCAGGCATCGCAAGAGGCCGAAGAATCGCGGCTTAGCCACCGCCGGATGCATGCCGCGAACCCGCAGGAGAATTATTTCACTCAGATTTCGGTCGATACCTGGATTGGCATGCTCGTTTCCAATCTCATTGCTTCTTCATCATCGTTGCTACGGCCGCAACACTGAATGCGCACGGAATAACGAGGATCGACACTGCGGCACAAGCGGCGCAAGCTTTGAGGCCGATCGCGGGCGAGTTGGCGTTCGCATTGTTCGCCATGGGAATCATCGGTACCGGACTGCTCGCGGTTCCGGTCCTGGCGGGATCCGCCGCATATGCGGTTGCTGAAGCATTCGGAATGCCGGGAAGCCTCGAGCTGCCTGCGAACCGGGCGCTTGGCTTTTACGCGATCGTTGGCGCGGCCACCCTTGGCGGCGGTGCTTTGACAGCGACCAAAATCGATCCGATCGCCATGTTGTTCTGGACCGCAGTGATCAATGGCATTGCCGCGGTGCCGATCATGATCGCAATGATGCTGGTCATTTCGGGTTCAGCGAACGCAAAAGTTTTCTCGATACCACGATGGCTCAGGCTGCTGGGATGGCTTGGCAGCGGCCTGATGTTGTTGGCGACGGGCCTGCTCACATGGTCGTACTTTGGGTAAAGACGCTCCGATCCGTCACATCGGCCCAACCGTACAGCTCAGCGCCCGCGCTCGGCGCCGCAATTTCCAATCGCCTCGCTCCAGCTGCGCAGCCTTGACTACACAATTTTCGTTCGGCGGCATTCCGCAGCGCTCCCACATTTCGCAGTCGCTGCATGTAAATTCAGGCTCCCGGTGAACGCGGGATACGACGCTCGCAATAGAGCTAAGAATTCCGCCGCGAGGTTTGCTGGGGTGCATGGCTTTTCTCCTCGTTTGCAGGGCGCCTTTGCGACTGCCGCGCGTGCGCTACCATTCGGAACGCGCAGCCCACGGCATCGCATCCAGCGCCACGAGTGTTGCGACGTTCGGGCAGTAATCTTTCCAGCCCGAGTCGGAAGCCGCGCGCGCAAGATCCTGCGCACAGCGCTTGCGCTCGCTGCACATGGTGCAAACACGCTGCAGATCGTGCAACGTTTCCGGCACCAGCCGCGCCACTTCCCGGCAATCGAGGTCGAGCGCCGTCATGCGGGTTCGCAACAGATCGGCGCTGTTCGCATCCGATCGGGCCAGGCTGTAAAGTTCGGCGGAAGAGACACCAATATCCTTGGCGATCTGTTCGACCTCGCGATCGCCGACTGTTGCCAGTTCGTGCGCCGCACTGTCGGATCGTGCTCTCAACCAACGCCAGATCGTCCGCAGCGATCCGGGCTTCTCTTGGACCGGCATTGCCGACATGGGAACCTCCCTTTCAAGCGGCCGGAAGAATTTGCAATCGAAATATGTGCGCTCGGCACCGCTCACGGTTTGACGCAGATCAAGACGCGGCGTGAAATTCAAGCCGAATATTCAATCGTGATGCGGCTGCAGAGAGGAGCGTGCGATGAGCATCAAGACAATCCTCGTGCCGGCGGGCGGCAGCGAAAGCGACCGCCGCATGTTCGATACCGCGCTGGCCGCGGCCAGGCCGTTCGCGGCTCATCTCGACTTTTATCACGTCATCGTCGATGCGTGCGAAGCGGCAGAGAATACGCCACACGTCGGCTTTGCCATGGGGGCCGGACTGGTCAACACCCTGACCGAGCTGCGGAGCGAGGAACAAGGGCGGCTGTCGGCCGCCCGCGACCAGGTGGACATGTTTTGCCGCCAACACGACATCGCGATCCGCGATAAGCCACAGGACGGCAATGCCATATCGGCAAGCTGGTGCGAGGAGTCGGGCGACAGCCGGTTGCTTTTGCTGCGCCGCGCCCGTTGCAGCGATCTGATTGTCATGGGCCGAAGCCGGCACCGCAATCATTTGCCGCAAAACCTGCTTGAGCGTCTTCTGCTCGAATCGGGCCGCCCCATCATGCTTGCGCCGAGCGAGGCGACGCGAGCAATGAACGGGACGATCCTGGTGTGCTGGAAAGAGTGCCGTGAAGCCGCTCACGCGGTCACCGCCGCCATGCCGCTTCTGTGCCAAGCCGTACGTGTGTTCATCATCAGTGTTGACGAAGGCGGCGATGACGGCATGGTTGCGGCGGACCGGCTGGCGCGTCAACTTCTCTGGCACGGGATTCACGCGGCGACTTGCAATCCGATCGCGGACGGGGGGCGCCCGGTCGCTTCCGCTTTGTCATCCGCAGCGCGGGAGCTTGAAGCGGGCCTCATGGTCATGGGCGCCTACAGCCGCAGTCCGATCAGCGAACTCCTGTTCGGCGGCTGTACGCAGTCGTTTCTCCGCAGTGCCGACTGCCCCATATTCCTGGCGCACTGAGAAAGTCATGTGCGATCGCGACCGACGGACCTGAGTCGCACAGCGCGAGCGGCGCCTAAGGGGAATCCCTTAGGGGGAACATCTGAATTTTCATTGCTGGTCTAAGCATTACCAATACCTCCTGAAGCTCCTGGAGGTAAAAGCCATGCTGACCCAGACCGCAATCCGCAGCGCCACCGCAGTTCCCAGCACGCGACCCGCACAGCCGGCACACCCCGTGCCGACTTTCGCAGCGGCCGAAGCCGGCCCGCTGGCCCAGCATATGCAATTGATGGGCGCCGCCATGTCGTTTCCGCGCAACGCCGAAATCTTCGGCGAGAACGAGCCGGCGGATTATCTTTACAAGCTGATCGGCGGCGCGGTCCGCACCTACAAAATTCTCAGCGATGGCCGGCGCCAGATCGGCGGCTTCTATCTGCCCGGCGACATGTTCGGTTTGGAATTCGGTGACGAGCATACCCAGTCGGCCGAAGCCATCACCGACGCCAAGATTCTGGTGATCAAGCGCAGCGCGCTCACCGCGCTCGCCGGACGCGATGCCGGCGTGGCGCGCGAGCTCTATACGCTGACGGCACGCGAGCTGCGGCGGGCGCAGGACCGCATCGTGTTGCTGATTAAGAGCGCGCAGGAGCGCGTAGCGAGCTTTCTTCTGGAAATGGCCGAACGGGCGCCGAGCGGCGATACCGTCGAGCTGCCGATGTCGCGCCAGGACATTGCCGATTATCTCGGCCTGACCATCGAGACCGTGTCGCGGACACTGACCGCACTGGAAGGCATCGCCGCGATCGACGTACCGACCTCACGGCGCATCGTATTGCGCAACCGCCCCGCCTTGAACCGGATGAACGGCTAGGCCGGCGGCAAGCGACAACGCGGCAAGGAGATCAGCCATGATGCAAGTTCGCGATATCATGAAGCGCAACGTCTTTACCGTGACGCCCGAGCAATCAATCGTGACGGCAGCACGGCTCATGCTGCAGCACCACGTCAGCGGTCTGCCGGTGGTGGACGCCGGCGGCGCGCTGGTCGGCATCGTCACCGAAGGCGATTTTCTCCGCCGCGGTGAGATCGGCACCGCGCGGCGGCGGCCGAAATGGCTCGAATTCATCATCGGTCCGGGCCGGCTTGCCGACGAATACGTCCACTCGTCGGGCCGCAAGGTCGCGGAAGTCATGACGCCCGATCCGTGTACGATCGGCGAGGACGCCTCGCTCGAGAGCGTCGTCGAGGCGATGGAGCGCCGGCGCATCAAGCGGCTTCCGGTAGTCCGCGACGGCCGCATGGTTGGCATCGTCAGCCGCGCCAATCTGATGCACGCCCTGGCGAGCCTGGCTCGCACCGCGCCACAGCCGGCCGGCAATGACATCACGATCCGCGAGCGCATCCTGGCTGCGCTGGCCGAGCACCACTGGACGATCGGCCTCAATGTCGTGGTCAAAAACGGCATTGCCGAGCTTTGGGGCACCATCACGGATGAGCGCGAGCGCCAAGCCTGCATCGTGGCAGTCGAGAATGTGCCGGGCGTCGAGGCTGTGCACGATCATCTGGTCTGGGTCGACCCGATGTCCGGCATGGCCTTTGCGTCCGCCGAAGACGAAGCAGCGGAACGGACCACAACCGCCTGACGATCAAGGAGTGGCGCAATGGCAAAGGTCACCGCAAAGAAGAACAAACAAAAATGGACTGAGAAGGAGGAATTCTCGCGGTTTGTAGAAGCCGCACTAAAAAGTGGAGCGCTGATCAAGGCGATGGATTTCGACGAAGGAAGATCCCGACAAAGCCCCGAACAATCTTTGAGGCTGAGCCGTTGGCGACCGGCGTCTCACCGAAGCAAATGAGGTTCGGTCCTGCGTCCTTACCCGGATAGGCGTTAGAGGCCCAACGCCGTGTTGGGCGCAACGGGGGCCTACCGTTAGCAAGGGACTTCGGCGAAGAATTTGTCAGATTCCCTTTACCAGGCATGGCGCTGCTTTGAAGGCAAGCGATAGAGGCTCAAGCTCGAAAAGGGATCCCGATCTGGGATTCGAACTGATCGCGGCGGCCCGCCGACTGCCAGCCAGAAGGCCCCGAGTTCTACCGAGCCTTCAGCCAGTTGCGCCTGTCCGGCCCTACTGGAGAAGGTTGGATTGCAGTATCGCTCCCTCCGCCAGCGCTCTGCTTAAAAGCCGAATGGAATCAGGCGATTTTGCCGTTCTGCCCGATCAAGCTCCGGACTCCGGGTAGCGTGCCGCCGCTTCCTCCCCTGGCATTCCCGCGATTGTCCGCTCCACCTGTGCGAAATATCTATTAAGGCGCGCCTCGGCCTCGCTCCGCATCTTCCGACGTGCCCAGACAGGCCACGCGGTCGCGGTGTTGACTGCTTTCATTTGCACCATTGCCCCACGCCAAAGAACATCGGCTACTTCGGCTTTCTCGGCTTTGGTGCTCTCTCCGATGGCGGCCTCCAAGTTCAGCGATCGGGCGGACGCCTGTCCACTGGCCTGAGGCGATAGGCCGGGTATCAAGCGCATTACATAATGGATGGGGTGATGCCTCCGAGACATTGCGAGTTCCCCGGACTTGCTGCGCGTTCATGTGACGGCAGTAGAACCCCGACACCCTGCCATGCGTTCCGTTGGCGATACGCGCAAGGGATATTCAATGCGCCGGAAGCACGCCTATCCACGTCTAACGTTAGCAAGGCTGGTTCACGGTCCTTATGCGTTGCTCGGCCCAATTTCTCTGCTGATACTAGCCGTCTTGCCAATCGTTTTCTTTATTCCCTTACTGACGACAAGCCTCTGGTTCTTCACGCGGACCAATATCACGCTCACGCACGCGATTAGCGATTTATTTCGAATCGATAAGTTCTTGTTCGCCATTGTCGTCGTGTTCGGCGTTGTATTTCCGTTTTTTAAGGCCATCATGTCCGTGCTCTGCTGGTACCACTTCGAGATATCCACGCTCGAGCGACACCTGCGAGTTCTCTCTTACATTGCGAAACTCTCGATGCTGGACGTTATGTTGCTGGCGTTCTTTGTAGTTGCCTTCAAGGGAGTCGGAATTGGTACGGTTCAGGTGGAGTACGGCTTGTACGTGTATGCCTCGCTCGTCATGGCCTCGCTGTTCCTGAACCTTGCAATGGCCCCCGCAGCTAGAAGAATTAGGCTCTCGCGCCCTAACAGAGACGGGGGCGCAGCAGTGGTCGAAGCAGGGCTAGCGCCGGAACAGACGGCCTCATGTGACGTTGCCCAAGCTCGCGGCACACGAGGCCGAATCTGCGATTAGGGGAATTGACCCGTCGGCGATAAAAAAGTTCCCCCGGTACATATCGCATGTGCCCGCCCAGCTGAACGCCATAGCCCTGCCCAGTGCCCGAGGGCGAGCGTAGCAGCGTCATGTCAACACGTCGGCAACGTCCCTGCGGCGATCCTTCCGACGTAAGCGACCCATCCCGAATGTGAGTTCTTCCGCTATTATGGTGCATATACAACGAGCATGGCGGCTCCGTGCTCCCCACCTGCGGAAGGCATACCGTGGTCATTTCTCCAACACGTCGTTTTGAAGGCGCGCGCGCATTGCTTGCCGACGTTGGAGCCACGAACGCCAGATTCGCCGTATTGGACCGAAACGGCACCGTTCAACGTGTTCGCGTGTTCGCATGTGAGGACTATGGGTCAATTCAGGCCGCGATTGCCGCCTACTTGCGGGATGCGCTTCCAAGCACACCTTCGAAGCGATTGCATGCCGCGGCGCTGGCAGTCGCTGGACCGGTCACTAACGACCAGGTCGCCCTGACAAATCATCCCTGGTCGTTTTCTGTCCGAGAATTGCGTCGGCATTTGGCGATCGAGCAGCTGGTGGTTGTCAATGACTTCGCGGCCGTGGCAGCTGCGATCCCGCATCTTAAAGCCAACGAACGCTATCAGGTTGGTGAAGGCCACGCTTTGGCTGAGGCGCCGATCGGGGTTCTCGGTCCTGGTTCTGGCCTCGGGGTAGCTGGGATCGTTCCTAAAGGGGGCGATTGGCTGCCAATTTCGGGGGAGGGCGGCCATGTAACGATGGCTCCCGCAAACGTCCGGGAAGCCGCGGTGCTTGATCGTATGCGGATCCGCTTTGATCACGTATCCGCGGAGCGGGTCCTTTCTGGGCCCGGCCTGATCAATCTCTACAACACACTTGCTGAAATCGACGGCATCCCGGCCAGCTTCTACACGGCGGCTCAGATTACCGAGTGCGGAATTGGAGGGCAGGAGTCACACTGCCGCGAGGCGGTCGAGATGTTTTCTGCCATGCTTGGGACTGTGGCCGGCAATCTCGCCCTGACCCTTGGCGCACGGGGCGGTATCTACATTGCGGGCGGCATAGTACCCAAATTCGGTGCCGCGTTTGCGGGGAGCTCGTTTCGGAGCCGCTTCGAAGACAAGGGTCGACTGCGGCCTTATCTTGCGCGCATTCCAACCTATGTCATCACGCAGCCGATCCCCGCTTTTATCGGGCTGGCGGCGCTCCTACGAGACCGGCCCCGTCGCCCAGCTAAGGGGCGCCGGACGAAGGCGAAGAGAAACTGAATGGCCATTAAGCGTATCGGTATCCTCACCGGTGGAGGCGACGTTCCTGGCCTAAACGCTGTCATCAAAAGCGCTACCTATCGCAGCAGTGAAAATGGAATCGAGATAATTGGCCTTCGGCGGGGGTGGGAGGCGCTGACACATCTTAACATCGACGATCCGAGCAGCAGGTCGCAGTATCTCCTGCATCTCAATCGTGAAAATACACGTACGATTGATCGTTTTGGCGGGACTGTCCTGCACACCAGCCGCACCAACCCAGCGAAAATGCGACGATTGCCGGCTCACCTCGCCGGCCACGACTTTCCCGCCACGCAGGGCGCGAACGGAGCTAAAAGCTGGGACCTCTCCAAGCAGGTTCTGGCGAACCTCTCGGCGCTTGGGATCGAGCACCTGATCGTCATTGGCGGCGACGACACACTCAGCTATGCGGCCAAACTGCACGGTCTCGGCGTGAAGATCATTGCTATTCCGAAAACGATGGACAATGACGTACGAAATACCGAGTACTGCATCGGCTTCTCGACGGCGATCACCCGCGCAAGTGATGCGATTCAGCGGCAGCGGACGACTGTCGGCTCGCACGAGAGGATTGGCATTTTTCGAGTGTTTGGGCGCGACGCCGGTTTTACGGCCCTCTTTACTGCCTACGTCACTTCGATCCGCTGTGTTATCCCCGAGTACAGGGTAGATATCGAGAAGCTCATTCGACTCCTTCTCGAGGACAAGCGCGGCAATCCCAGCAATTATGCTTTGGTGGTCTTGAGTGAGGGCGCTGAATGGGAGGGCCTCACGGTGCAGGAATCCGGGGAGGCTGACGCGTACGGCCACCGCAAGAAGACAAGTATAGCGGAGAGCCTTGCCAAGGAGATAAGGCGCCGCGCGGAGGTCGAGACAATCGCTTCCGACCTCACTTACGACCTGCGCTCGGGCGAACCGGATTTCATTGACAAGCTGGTGGCTTTTACCTTCGCTAACATGGCATACGACGCCATCCTCGACGGCAAAAGCGGCGTGATGTCGGCTCTGGTGAACGGCTGCTACGATCTGGTGCCCATCCCGGATCCCAACCTCGGCCCGCGTAAGGTCGACGTCGCTACGATGTACAACAGCGATCGCTACCGGCCAAACTACGCAGACAAGCGCGGCTTAGCCATCTTTCTCAATCACGCTGGATAGCACCTTGCGCCGACGGCGGTCGCTTGCCGCGAAATCGGCTTACCGGAGCAACGGTGCCCGTTGGTCAGCAGCGCTATTCCTGTCATGGTATGCCGGATGGCGTCGACCGGGAGATCCGCCGATGACCACGGCAGTCGAAGTGCTGGCTGCTGCGTTCGAGGACGCCGGCACACCCTTCATCGTTGGCCATCCCGGCGGCGAGTCGGTCGAACTGATGACCGGTACCTAGAAGGCCTTTGCCCCCGTCTGGCCCTACTGGCGAACGGTGGTTTGCAGTTTCACTCCCTCCCCCATGGAGGCGTTCGCCCTGGTTCACTGCACGATCAGTGCGTGTCGAAAACCCCCTGGTACTGCGCGACCGCCTGTTTGGTCGCCTCCATTTCCTGCGCCGTCGGCTTGTCCGGATTTGCGGCGACGGGAAGACTGCCGAATTTCATCAGGCATGCCATGAGCAGCAGCCTCGCCTTGATTGCCGTGAGGTTCGAGCCGGCAATGAAGTTCGGGTGCGGATCGGCGAACCCCTCCGAACTGCCACGGCCAACGCGGGCTACCGGCAGCCCGCTGAACACCGCGCGCGCGGCAAGTTTGGCGCGCGCTGGGGATGCCGTAGTACCGTAAGGGACCTGGCCCTCAATGATGAGACCGGTGAGCCGGCCCATGCCGAGCTTGTGCTCGATCAGGGCGATGAGATCGAGCTCGAGCGCCGGATCGTCGCCATATTCCAGGGTCTGCCACAGCCCGTCCTTAACGATTGAGACCGATGGAATTGCGCTTTCCAGTAACGCACCTTTCGCATCCTTGATCGCAAAATCGAGCGACTCCAGACCATTGGCCGTCTTGCGGACCGCCTTCACCGATGCCGGAAGCTTGCTGGTATTCACCTCCGACAGGTGGGTGTGCTTGTAGGCCGGCAAATAGGTCAACCGCAGCGATCCGTTGTGGCTGACGCCGCCAATGATGCCGCCATGGCCGCCGGTGGCGACATAGCCACCCGGCCGGGCATCGGCCTTCATCACTTCCCGCGCCGCAAAAAATTGCTGCTCCTGGATGACGACCGCGCCGTTCTTGTTGCAGCCGTGCTCATCGGCCCAAATGCGTGACGCGATGTATGTCACCGAATCGACGATGTTCTTCGGTCCATCATTGCTGATCATGCCGTGCGGCCGTTGCGCCGAGTTGCCGCAGATCGGAAGCTGCGTGTCCATCAGGAGGCTGAGCCAGTAGGCCGTCTCCTCGATCGACGGGCTGCCTTGCGTGACGATGATTCCATCGTACTTGCCGCTCGACAGGACCTGCTGAGCGATGTTGGTGAGGCGTGCCAGCGCCGGCCGCGGCGGGCCGCCGGCGAGGTGCACAGGACGATAAGGGAAAAAGTCACGGCCGCGGACTTCTGGCGGGATGTCGCCTTCGCCGACATCAGTGCGCTTGCTTGCAGGCAGTCCCTTGCGATAGCCGCTCGGTGGCTGTGCGCGATAAAAATCGATGTCGGCGAGCGATGAAATGCCGTTGACTTTGCCGGTGTCGAGCACTGAAAGGCGGTCGATCTCTTCGAATGAGCGCGACCCGTCCGGGAAAAATCCTTGCCGAGCCTGGGAATCCGGCGCATTGGGGACAGCGCATTCTTCCTCCCACGGCGTGCCATTGGCCTGAAGCGCCATATAGGGCAGGGGATAGAGCCCATCCTCCGGACGGATCTCGATTTCATAAACCGGTTTGTCGTCGGCGCTCTTGCGATCTCTGTGAAATGTCCCGCTGGCATCAACGTAACCATCCGGCGGGCCGTAGAGATGTGCGCTGTCAGCTTCCAGAGGATGCGCGGAAAACTGTTCGACGTACAGCTTGACCGGCGCGGCGAGACGTTGAGCCCGCAATGCATCGAAACGGACCGGGCTGCCGTCCGGGTTGTGCAGTGGTGGAAGCCCGCGCTTCTGCCGCGCCTTGGTCGACGTTACAAGCGGCGGTGTATTCTGGATCGTTGCGTTGGGACCGGCCAAATGGGCGATGCGAGGCTTCCGGTTCATGGGATCTCCTGTGGGTGAGCGAAGACGCGAGAACTGCGATTATGAAGGTCTTGTCCTGCCGGGGGGCCTTCGTTGCCTCGACGGCATTTGCTGACGCCACAATAGCGGAAATGCGATTGACCTGAACTCCATACCTACGCCGAACATCATGACGAGGGGCGATGTCGGGCTATCGGCGCAATATTTCGGCTTCGCTCGAACCGATCCGAAATTCTTGCGGGGGACGTGAGCGCGGATGGTCGCCGATGATGGCATTCGCCGCAAGGTTCCTTCGTTTGAAAAAACCTTTTGCGGCGTTGCGGCGAAGCTGACGGGTTGTGTCGTGCCTCAATACGTAGTCTAGTAACGTGCGACGTACGGGAGATCAGGATGCCTTTGGTTGGAGCAGTGGCGGCCCCGCATTCGCACCTTCAGCTCTTCACCCGCCCGGCCGAGAACGATCAATACAAGAGGGATGTGCAGAAGGGCCGCAACGCCATGTTCGCGCTGCGCGAAGAAGTGGAACGGGCCAATGCCGACACAATTCTGCTTATCCACAACGACCACTTCGTGAATTTCGATTTCAGATGTTATCCGCCGTTCGCATTGTTTGTGGGACAGGAAGCCAAAGGTAGCGGCGTTACCGATCCGGCTACGATCGAGAAAATCACCGGCGCGACCTACCGGACGTATGAAGGCAAGGAATCCTATCAGTCGGCGCCCAGCGGCATACCGCAGCATATGGCCAATTGGGACAATCAGAAGCCGTACGTTTACAAGGCTAATACCGACTTGAGCGTGCGGCTCCTCAAAGGCTTGCTGGAGCGCGATTTCGACCTTCCGTTCACGTCAGACGGCACGATGGACGGCGAGGAAGTCCTGACAACGAACTTCCTCAATCCCCAGGCTGACAAGAAAATCATGCTGTTGTTCACGAACGGCTACGTACCGCCGTTGCCGTGGCCGAAACGCTGCTACAAGCTCGGTCAGGCGATCCGTGGCATTCTGGATGAAGTGGATGATCGGGTTCTAGTCCTGGCGACCGGTGGCATGTCGCACTATCCGGGGACGCCATTGTACGGCCATGTTGATGAGGCGTTCGACAAGAAGGTGCTGGACATCCTGGCGAGCGGCCGGGGCAGCAGGCTTGCCGAATTTACGCCCGATGATCTCATGCAATCGGGTAACGGCGAACTGGTGAACTGGGCGATCACGGCCGGCATTTGCGGCGACGTGAAAGCGCATGTGCTCGATTACGTCAGGCTCTGGCACATCGGCCTCGGCTATCTGTATTGGGAGGTCGGCAATGCCAGGCACTGAACAGGTCGAAACTCCGCGCCGCAGCACCGAAGCGATCCTGCAACCGTTCGCGACGGAGATGCGGCACCTGACCAGCGCGCTGAACATGATCGCGAGCGACATGATCCGGGATCGCACGCTGGCAAAAAAACTCGACGACGATCCGGACTATTTTCGCAAAAACTACACCGTGACCGAGGCAGAGCTGACCGCAATGCGCGATCGCAACATGATCAGGCTCTACCAGCTCGGGCTGCATCCGTTTCTGCTCGTCCGCTTCGCCGGCATGATGGGGATTCTGGAATACTGGCAAGCGCTCGGGGCGCCGGGCCGCGGCGGCGGCTGGCCGCGCAATTTCTGAACAGTCGAGTTTCCGTTCCATTGGGCTGAAACGCGATGACCACCTGGACCCTGGGCTCCGTCACGGTCACCCGGATCGAGGAGCAACTCGGCGTCACCAGTCAGCCCTGCGAAAAATATTTTCCGAATTTCGAACGCGAGGTTCTGCAGAGGCATCTCGATTGGGCTGCACCGGATCACTACAGCCCGCAGCACGACCGCTTTGTGACGAGCGTGCACTCGTGGCTGGTCCGCTCGGGCGACCTGACGATTTTGATCGACACCTGCGGTGGCAACCACAAGAACCGGCCGTGGACACACCGCTTCCATCAACTCGATACGCCATATCTGCAGCGTTTGCGCGCCGCCGGCGCTGAGCCAGAAGATATCGACATGGTGCTTTGCACCCATCTGCATGCCGACCACGTCGGATGGAATACGACGTTGCGCGACGGGCGCTGGGTACCCACCTTCCCCAACGCAAAATATCTGTTCTCGCGGATCGATGACGCCTATTGGAACAAGCGTAAAAATCCGGCGATGACCAACGATCCGCGGCACATGGCGTATGAGGACAGCGTGCTTCCGGTCGTGCAGTCAGGCCAGGCGGTCGTGGTCGATGATGGCTACGACATCACCAGCACGATCAAGGTCGAAGCCGCCCCGGGCCATTCGCCGGGGCATGTGCTGTTCAGGTTGACGGATCATGGCGCGCGTGCGGCGTTTTGCGGCGACATTATCCATCATGCCCTGCAAATCTATGCGCCGCACTGGACCCATATGGCTGACGAGTGGCCCGCACAGGGGCTGACATCGCGGCAAAAGCTTTTGGCGTCCTGCGCTGAACAGGGAGCGCTCCTGTTTCCGATCCATTTCGGCGCGCCCCATGTGGCACGGATCGAACAGGGGCCGCGCGGCTTTTCGCATCGCTTTGTTGCACCGGTATCGTGAGGGGTTCTGAAGTCATGTGGAAGATGCCAGCAGGACGATCGCTTCGGATTCTGACCGCGGCGATAATTTGGCTTTTTGCTGCACACGGCGCGATTGCGCAGAGCTATCCGAACCACCCGATCAAGATCGCCGTCTCGTCGGCGGCTGGAGGGCCGCTCGACATCGTCGCCCGCGCTGTTGCGGAAAAACTGACCGGCAGCCTCAAACAGGCGGTGGTGGTCGAAGAGCGAGCCGGGGCCGGCGGCAATATTGCGGCCGATTTTGTCAGCAACGCGTCGCCGGACGGCTACACTTTATTGTTCACGTTGAGCACCACGCTGACGGTCAATCCGCATCTCTACGCTCATCTGATGTTTAACTTAAAGCCAATCACCGTGGTCAACTACAGCACTCAGACGTTGTTCGTACACCCGTCTTTGCCGGTGAACAATCTCGCGGAATTCGTCGCCTGGGCCAAGAAGAACGGGCCGGTGACTTATGCTCACGGTGGCGTCGGGACGTCATCGCATCTGGCGATGGAATATTTTCGTTCGCGCGCCGGCTTTGACACCAGCCCGGTGCCGTATCGCGGCGCGTCGGCGATGGTTGCGGACCTGATCGCCGGCCACGTGAAGGTATCGTTCGGTTCGACCGCGGGCCTGCTGCCGCTGGCGAAGGCCGGCAAGCTGCGGGCGCTGGCGGTTTCGACCGCAGAACGATCGCCGCTTGCGCCGGAAATTCCGACAATAGCGGAATCCGGCTACCCCGGTTTCGAAGTGACCACCGACTTTGTGCTGATGGCACCGGGCGGGACTCCGGACGACATCGTCAACCTTCTGCAGCGCGAGGTCCATCGGGCGATCGATACGCCGGAATTCAGGGATCGTTTCAGCAAACAGGATATCTGGATCGTCGGTTCGACAACCGCTGAAACCGCGGCGCGCATCGCGGCCGGGAACCAGGTTTGGTCCAATGTCATCAGGCAGACCGGCATGAAGGCGCAATAGGGATTAACGGCTCGCCGATTGCGCCTCAACCGCACAGGCGAGCCCGAAGCATTCGAGCGCAGCCGGCGCGGAAACTTTGGCGCGGCAGTGAATTGCTTGATCAGGGCTTGAGGTGCTCCATCAGCCAGGCCGCGGTGGCCAACAGGGAGCTGTCGCCGTCGGCAAAGCCAATCGCCTGCAAGCCGACGGGCAGTTGCTCGGCCTCGAGCAGAGGCAGCGAAACTGCAGGCACGCCGAGCAGCGAGCCGGGCACACCGAACACGCCGTTACCTGTGCTGCCTAGTCCGGACGGCGCCGAGCCCGTGGCAGCGAGGGTGATTGCCGCGTCGCAGTGCGGCGCCAACTCGGCATGAATTGCGCGCATCCGCACCCGTTCGGCAAGGCAGGCGCGATAGTCCTCGAGCGTCATGGCTTCCGCGATCTCGAGCTGCGCGAGCAGTGCCTTGCTCATCTTGCCGGCATCGCGATTGCGATAGGTGTTCAGCGGCCAGCGCATGTCCCAAGCGTTGATTGCCGTCACCATCGCCATGGCATTGGCGATCGCGCTTTCAACCTTGGCAACCGGAGCGCAGTCGGCGCCGCGTAAAATGGTCACGCCGGCGGCGCCGATCAGATCGACGGCTTTGGCCAAGGCAGCTTTAGCTTCCGGCGCGGCCTGCACCCACCCTTCGGTTTCGAGCACGGCGAGCCGCGCAGGCTTTTGTGCAGTGGGCGGCCGCGACGGTCCCCTCAGCCCGGTAAAGCCCGGATCGCCTCCGACCCGATCAGCGATCTCGCGCAGCACGATCCATACGTCGCCCACGCTGGCGCCCAACGCGCCGTGCACACTGTGGTTCACACTATCGAGGCTTCCGCCGCGGTTGATCGCGCCCAGGCTGGGCTTGAAGCCGGTGCAGCCGCAATAGCTGGCCGGCCGCACAATCAATGACAGCCCCTGTGTGCCGAGCGCTGCCGGCACCATGCCGCAGGCGACGGCGGCTGCCGAGCCGCTGCTCGATCCGCCCGGCGTGCGGGCTGTGTCCCAGGGGTTGCGGGTCGTGTGGAATGGGTGACGCGTGGCGAATTCGGTCGTGGTCGTTTTGCCGAGTATGATGGCTCCCGCTTCGCGCAGTGCAGCTACGCTCGCGCCATCGCGGCCGGAGTGCCAGCCGGCGTAAAGCGGCGACCCCATCTGCGTCGGCATGTCGGATGTCTCGATGATGTCCTTGATGCCGACGGGCATGCCGTCGACTTGAGACAGCGTTCGGCCTTGGCGCCAACGTTCGGAAGAGCGGTCCGCTGCCGCCTTGGCATTCTCAATCTCGAGATGAGCGAAGGCGCCGACCTCAGGTTCGAACTGTGCGACTGCATCGAGGCAGCGTTCAAGGAACGCGCGTGGCGTGTCTCTGCCGGCTTCGAAGTTCGGGGTCGCGGCGTAGAACGAGCTTAAGGTCGGCCGCGCTTTCGCCATCTCACTTCTTCTTCAAAGCGTTCTCGACAAATTGCATGTCGACGACGTCTTTGTACGGCACCGATTTGGTGAAAGCTCCCGTCTTGGCCACGACCTCCATGTCCAACAGGTAGCCTTTTTCGGAGACGATCCCGTCGGTGCTCCAGATGTTATCGGCGTAAATGCCGTCGAGTGTCGCCTTTACGCCCGCTGCTGCCAGCGTCGGAAATTCCTTGTGCGTCATAGCTTCGATCGCGGGGCGGTCATTCTGGGCAAGTTTCAGTGACTCCACTACGGCGTCGACGAATGATTGCACGACCTGCGGTTCTTTGGTGATCGTCGACTGGCGAACGCTGACCACCGAATAGGGAAAATCGCCCAGATCCGGGTATGAATAGAACGGTTTGTCCCACAAACCCTGGTCAATGCCGGCCGTGATGAATGGCTCCTGCGTAATGGCTATTTCGACGGCGCCGTTCTTCATCATCGCCACCGCCGAAGCCATGTCCGCTTGGTTTATGATCTGGGTGTCCTTGTCCGGATCGAGGCCGACGGTCACCATGAGCCATCTGCCACACAGGTCCGGCGTCCCGCCGCGCCGGGCGAGCGCAAACTTCTTGCCTTTGAAGAAGGCCGCCAGGTCGGCGTTCGACTTCGACTTGGGCGCAAGGCCCTTTCGCGCCACCATGTACAGATTCACACGATTGACGAGATTGCAGATCGTTTTCAGCGGATCGGCCTTTCCGACGTTTGCCATGGCATCGGATTCCGGTCCGCCAATATTTCCCCACACACTGCCGCTTACCAGCGCGGTGACATGCGAGCCGTTCGCGGCCTGCAGCACCGACACATCGAGCCCACGTTTCTTGAAGAAGCCCTGATCAATCGCGATGTAGACCGGTGCGTAACCCAGATTGTGAACGGGTTCGGCGAGGACCAGTTTCTGGCTTTGAGCAAAGGCGGGACGCGCGCTGGCGCCGATGCCAAGCGCAAGAGCGTTTGTGATCGCAGCGCGCCGCGTGAGCTTGCATGACGATTGCAAATTCGAAGTCATGGCTGATTCCTCATCCGTCGACACCGCTGCGAAAACGCCACAGCATTTAAATCCGATACGTCGAACTATATTGGCGTCAAGCAGCACTGTCCAATACGAAACCGTTCGGGGATCGCTGCTCCGCACTATTTCGTAGCGACGGAAGTGGCTCTGCTATCAGACGTTGCTCACAGTGAGTATCCTTCGCTCCAGTGATGGAGGCACAATTCCTTTCCATTGTCATCGGAGATTGGACGACTTGAATCGCGCACGTTAACATGACCGAACGGCTTCGGCCGTTTCCGATGGCCGGCAGGCCGCCCTCGAGGGTGTTGGGATTGAAAGCAGGCCCATGGGTTCGAGACCGCCTCATGCCCATGCCCCGGCCGACGCCCCTGAGCAGATCGTCGGAGTGCGGCAGCGACGATGACCGAGACACGAGGCGCGAACGAGGCCGGCAAACTCGACGTTCAGACGGTTTCAAAGGTTTTCAGGCGCGACGGCCGCATCGTCCGCGCGCTCGATCCGGTCTCCGTTACCATTCCCGAAGGCCGCCTGATCAGCCTGATCGGACCGAGCGGTTGCGGCAAGTCGACACTCTTCAACATCATCGCCGGCCTGCTGCGGCCAACTACCGGCGACGTGTTGGCGGACGGCAAGAGTATTGTCGCACGACCGGGCTACGTCGCCTACATGCTGCAAAAGGGCCTTTTGCTGCCGTGGCGGACCATCATCGAAAACATCATTCTCGCCGCCGAAGTCCGTGGGGTCCCGAAACGGGAATCGATCGCTCGCGCCCAGCCGTTGATCGAGCGCTACGGCCTCGGCGGCTTCGAGCACCACTACCCGCATGAACTCTCGGGTGGCATGCGGCAGCGTACCAGCCTGTTGCGCACGATGCTGTACGATCGCGACGTCGTACTGCTCGACGAGCCTTTTGGCGCGCTCGATGCGCAGACGCGTCTCCTCATGCAGAGCTGGCTGCTTCAGATATGGAGCGACTTCCGCAAGACGATCCTGTTCGTCACCCACGACATTGACGAAGCCATCTACCTGTCGGATGAGATCTACGTCTTTACCGCTCGCCCGGGCCGCATCAAGTCGCACATCCGCGTCACCCTGCCGCGGCCGCGCGATCAGGACGCTGTTACCAGCGCCTCATTCATGGACCTGAAGCGGCAGCTACTCGACCTGCTCAATGAGGAGGCCCGCATTGCCGAACGCCAGGGCTCAGTGCGATGAACGACTCTGAACCGACGGTTGTAGATAATGTCGTCGATGATGACGAGGCTGCCGAGCGACGTGTTCGCCGATGCTCGGCCGTCTGGCGCTGGTCTCTTGGCGTCGGTCTCGTTCTCGGCTGGGAGATCCTCACGCGCCTGAAAGTGATCGATCCGTACTACTTCTCCAGCCCCTCGACGATCGTGAATACTGCCTACGTCGCGGCAACGCAGGGGAGCCTGTATGTCGATATCGCTTACACGTCCGCAGCGACGATCGTTGGCTTCATCGTCGGCGTAACCGCTGGCGCGGCACTCGGCCTCTCCACCTGGTGGTCGCAGGTCTACGGCCGGGTCAGCGAGCCGTATCTGGTCACGTTCAACGCCATACCCAAGCTCGCGCTTGCGCCCATCCTGATCATCCTGTTCGGCATCGGATTCCAGTCGAAGGTCGCGCTCGCCGTCGCGTTGACCATCGTTCCGGCTGCGCTGGCGGCGTACGGCGGCGTCAAGAGTGTCGACAGAGACCTGGAAATACTATTGTTCTCTTTGGGAGCGTCGCGCTTCCAGGTCTTTTCCAAGGTCGTCGTGCCGTGGGCGATGCCGTGGATCGTCAGCAGCCTGCGCGTCAATATTGGACTGGCGCTGGCCGGCGCGATCGTCGGCGAATTCATCGCGTCGCAATATGGCGTAGGCCGAATGATCCTCTATGCCGGCCAGATCATGGACATCAACCTCGTCTCGGTCGGTGTCGTTGTGTTGTCGATTCTCGCATTGGTGATGTACGTGGTCGTGATGACCGCGGAGCGTTATCTGCTGAAGGGGATGCTCCACGGATCGCAACTGAGCACCCAGTAACGGCACTGGGTGCGGTGCTGACGGACTGATCAGGCCGACCGCAAACGCTCCGGGACCGCCGCCACCAAGCCGGCAATCGCCTCGTCGACGGTCAGGACGTCGCCGTAGACTTGATAGAAGAACCGCATGCTCACGCTATGCAGCTCGTCGGTGTCGGTGGCGCTGGCGTCGCTGATCATGGCGACCTTGAAGTTGAGCATGGTGGCGTCGCGCGCGGTCGACTCGCAGCAGCCGTTGGAGGCCGTGCCGGCAATGAGCAATGTGTCAATCCCGCGGGCCCTGCAAAAGGCTTCGATGTTCGAACTGCCCTGGATGAAGGCGCTGAACCGCTTTTTGATGATATAGGAATCCTCCGGCCTGGCGTCCAACGCAGGCCACAGCTTGAAGCCTTCGGCTCCCTCCGCCATTGCCGCCCAGCGGTGCGCCGCCCGCGCCGGCGTCATCAGATGATTGGCCAGGACCGACCAGGATTCCCGGGTGCCGTTTGTGCTGTTCTGCACCCAAATGACGTTACTCTTCGCGGCGCGCATCGCCTGTGCCAATCGGTTGATCGACGGGACGACTTCTCGCGCCATCGCGATTTCGCCCTGAGCGCCCGGCGCAACGAAATAGTTCTGCATGTCGACAATGAGGAGCGCCGTCTTGGCCGGATCCAAAACGCCGAACGGGTGTGCTACGCCCCGATTGGCGATGGAACGATCGATTGCCGCCTGAGGAAGCGTGAACCGGTGCATGGGACATCCTGCCAGATTGGAGTTCCGAGAACATGGAAGGTGCGGTGATCGCGAACTCATCGCCTCGAACCGCGCGCGGACGCTCACCTGACCGTAGTGAACCGAGATCCCGCGGCTATCCTTGAATGCACGAGAATGACAACAAGCCCCCTGCAAGGCAAGCGGCGCGTGGACGAGCCTGAAACCGCAGAATGTAGTGTCATGAATTAAAATGCTTCCACGCGAATCTCGACTTGCAGGAGTGCATGGCGAATCGCGGACGAAAGCTGCGCAAAGATTCGTTCACCGCGCTTCGGCTCTATATTTGCGGCGACTGATGCGACATACTCGGCAGGGGCGGGTGCCCGCTTGACAGGATAGCGTACGAGCTGGGCGTTCAAGCGGCGACTTAAAATGGGGTGAGCAAGATGGATCGAGACCGCGCGCGTTGGTTCTTCATCCTGATGCCGGTGTTGGTGTTCTGGATCGTGGCCAGCATCGACAAGCTCGGTGTTTCGGTCATCGTCACCAATCGCGGTTTCCTGCAGGATATGGGCCTGCTTGGCAATCCGGCTGCCATTGGGCTCCTCGGCACCGTGTTCTCGGTGACTTATGGCAGCTGCAGCTATTTCTGGGGCTTCATTGTCGACCGTATCGGGCCGCGCTGGGCGGCGATCGGCGCCGCGACCATCTGGGGCGTCACCATGATCATCGGCGGGCTCGCCGGCTCCTATGGCATGGTGCTGGTGTCGCGACTGCTGCTCGGCGTGGGTGAGGGCGCGCTGTATGCCGTCTCCAACAAATTCGTCGGCAACTGGTTCGAGCGTCGGCAGCGGGGGCGGGCTCAGGCGATGTGGGTGCTCGGCGGCCCGCTTGGTCCGGTGATCGGCGTGCCGATGCTGGTCGCGGCAATGGCGCTGTGGAGCTGGCGCGGTGCCTTCTTTCTGCTCGCGGCGTTGTCGCTCTTGCTGGTCGTCCCCCTGATTCTCTTTCTCACGCGTGATGCGCCAGAGGGCGGCGTGGCGGCCGCAACGGCGCCAACTGCCGAACGGCAGGATGGCGCTGCAGCGATTGCGGGCGTGCCAAAAAGCTTCGGCGAGCTGGTGGGGCTATTCCGGTTCTGGGCGATTGTCGCTGCCTTCCTGATGGGCAGCTTCGGCTTCTCCGGCCTTGCCTTCTGGCTGCCGTCCTACCTGCGCACCGAGCGCCACTTCCCGACCGAGGTCATGGCCGGCTGGGCCTCGATGTCCTGGCTGCTCGCGGTCATTGCAGTCATTGTCACGGGGTGGCTTGCCGACCGCACCCAGCGGCCGGCGCTGATGGGCGTTGTAGTTTGCAGCATCGCCGCCATCGCGCTTTTGGTCGCTGCCTTGACCGCGAACCCGAGCCTCGCGGCCGCCATGCTGGCCGTCGGGCTCGCAATGATCAACAGCGAGAGCACGCTCTGTCAGGTGTTGGTGCTGAACATATGCGGTCCACAGCTCGTAGGCCGCGGCGCCGGCATCATGACCGGCACCGGCAATCTGATCGGCGGCTTCAGCGCCGTCATCATCGGCTGGATCGTCGCCATGTCAGCCGGCAGCTTCATTGCTGGCGTGTTGTTTCTGATGGCCTGCATGGCGTTAACCGCCGTGGCATTCAGTGCCATCGCATTTGGCCATGAAATCACGGCCAGCCGGCGCGTGGCGGCAATGCCGGCCTAGGGCGAGCAGTTTGCGTTAGGCCACCCAGGGCGACCGCGCTCAGCTCTTCTCGCCGCCGGAATAGCTGGTGAGCACGATGTATTCGAGGCAGGTTCCGTCGGGATCGCGAAAGTAAGCGCGCGGCCCGTTGACGACGCCGCCCTGGCGATCCTCCTCGAAGAAGATGTCGACGCCGTTCGCCCGCACATGATCGAGCGCCGCCCGATAGCTGTCCTTGTCAACCATGAAGGCATGGTGGACGCCGTCGGAGCCTTCCTGCTCGCGGTGGATCGGCGCGTTGCGCTTCACCAGGATGATGCAAGTGCCGCCGGCGTCGAAAAACGCCATCTTGCCGTTCGGTAGCGTGGCGAGGTGCTTCATGCCGACAATGTTGGTGTAGAAGCGCTTGCTTCGTTCCATGTCGCTCACCGGAATGGTGAAGTGCGCAACGCCCTTGATGTCGACCATCGCCTTTTGCCTTGCATGTCCGCCTGACCAGTCCACAGGATAGATCGTGCGAGGCGCGCACGCCAGTGCCGTGGCGATCCTGCTGTGACGACCTTTGGTTCGGTTTCTCGCTGCCAGCGAAATTGAGGGTCACGTAGGAGCGTATCGCTGCAACTGCCCGTCGTTATCCTTCTTTTTCCGCCTATCAAAGTATAGAATGAGGAGTTCAGGCGCTTCCAGTACAAGGCAAGGACATGTACAAGCGAATCGATCACGTCGCCATCCACGTCGAGAATCTTGAACGCTCGGTGTCGTTTTATGAGCGCCACTTTGGCTTCAAGAATTACTTTCAGCAAGCAGTCAGCGGCGGACCGAGAATAGCCTACCTGAAGCTTGGCGATACTGTGCTCGAACTCACCGAACGCCCAGAGCCGATGTCCGGTTTTCACTTTTGCCTGGAGACGGACAGGTTCGACGACTCTGTCGCCAAGCTTAAGGCCGATGGTGTGGCACTGGTCCGGGCGCCACACCAGACGGCGGCGCGGGAGCCGCGCGAACAGAATTGGCGCCGCGTGGTGTTCGGTGGTCCGGATGGCGAACAGATTGAGCTCAGAGGCTGAGCTTTTATCTTCAGCGCCAGAACTGCGACGTGCCTGCCGCGGGCGGCAGTGCCGCCGGCAAAGGGCCTTAGATGGTATGCCCCACAAGCTGCCGCAAAAGGCGGCCGCACTCTCGCGGCTCCTTGTTGCCACGCCAGGCAACGTATTGGTCCGGCCGCACAAGCGCCAAGTCGCAGCCGTATAATTCCCGTACGTCCGCATCGTCGATGCGAACGGTTTTGAGGGGAATATTGAGGCGCGCGGCTGCGGCACGTAGTGCCGAAACGTCCGGCGCATGCGGGCCCAAACGCAACAATGTAAATCCGCAATCAAACCGGTCGTAGAGCGAGTTGCCGTGGACGCGTTCGTCCGCCAACCAAACGTGCGGTGCTCGGCCGCCGGGAATACTGCTCGGGGTATAAACGACCCAACTGTCCGACGGCGGCGCGGTATCGGCCACGATCAGCGGTGAGCCGTCGTAGCGGGCGCCGAGCTGGACGCCAAGTGATGCGAATTGCTCGGCGAAACCAGCCAGTGTCTCGCCGACGGCACGCCGGGCCGCCTCGCCGACAACGGAATCGGTTTCGATCGCCGCATCGATGTCGATTGTCGAAATATTTGCGGTAAGCTGCCGCGCGGCTTCGGTATTGCGCAAGGCAATGGGCATGCGCTCGACTTCGTAGGACGACAGCAGCTCCGCGCCGCCCCATCCTTGCAGCACCGCCGCGAGCTTCCACGCGAGATTCGCAGCATCGTCAATTCCGGTATTCATGCCGAAGCCGCCGGTCGGCGTAAATAAATGAGCGGCGTCGCCGGCAAGAAACATGCGTTCGGCGCCAAAGCTTTCGGCGACCAGAGCCATGCCGGCGGTCCATGGCTCGTGCGCCACGATGTGCAGCGGAATATCGGCGCCCACACAACACCGCATTGCGGCGGCGACTGCCGCATCGGTCGGCGGCTTGTCCGGATCGCTGGCGCGTACACGGAAGAGAAATTCGTCGCGGCCATTCACCGCGATCAGGCTGGAGTGGACTTCAGGATTGACGGCCCAGTATTGCCAAGCCTGCCGTTTGGCGAGGAAGTCACGGTATAGCGTCGGCGCTCGCACGTAGGTGGAATACATGCGCCCGCCAAAATAACGCTGCTCGAGGCCTGCTTCGCCGCGGAACGCAATGCCAATGGCCCGTCTTACGGCACTTCGGCCCCCGTCGGCTCCGACCAGATACTCGGCCTGCCACGTTTCCCGCCGCGGCTCGTCTTGCCGCTCGGCGATGATGCGCACTCCATCGGCATCCTGTTGGAAGCTTTCCACGTGCCAGCCAAAACGCACAGTCAGATTTTTTCGCGTCTTTGCGTAATCCAACAAGAACCGCTCGACATGCATCTGGTTGGCACGGTGAATCGGCTCCGGCACCTGATCGGTCTTCGCTGCCCCGGCAACGTTGCGGAGCGTCTCGTTTCGCGACGGCATCCGGATCCGGGCCAATTCCTTCCCGGCAAATCGCGTGAAATAGGCGACGTCGGTGGGATGATCGGGTGGTAGCCCTAGTTCACGAATGCGATCGGCGATGCCGAGCCGCCGAAAATGCTCCATGGTTCGGGCGCTTTCGGTGCTGCCCTTGGGATGCCACCGCGTTGTCTCTTCCGAATTGAAAACGACCGCGCGAATGCCGTAGAAGTCGAGGAACAGCGCCAAAGCCAGTCCGACCGGACCGCCGCCAACGATGGCGACTGGTATCCTTGTTGCGGCGCCCGTGGCCGTCTGCGTCATTGCGTAATCTCGGCGCAGATGTGGGGCGGCGGGCCGCTCGTCATCCGCATCTTTCCGGAATTTCCGAATAAACCGATTTATCCATCTGAAACTGATGGTAACGGTGCGTGGCCGCGGATCATGTCGGACGCCTTCTCCGCCATCATCAGCACGCAAGCGTTGATATGGGCGGAGACGAGGTCCGGCATCGCCGACGCATCGACCACACGCAACCGATCAGCGCCACGCACGCGCAACTGCGGATCGAGGACTGTGTCGGGAGTGGTGCCCATCTGGCAGGTGCCGCAGGGATGGTGGGCAGTTATAACGGTCTTCCTGAGCCAATCGTCGATCTCCGCATCGCTCTTGACCCGGTCGCCGGGATTGATCTCGATGCCGCGATACGCGTCGAGCGGCTTCTGGTGCATGATTTCGCGCGCAATCTTGAAGCCTTGCCGCAGCGTCGGCAGATCGTTGGGCGCTGTGAAAAATTGATAGCAGATTCGCGGCGGCGCGAGCGGATCGGCAGAGCGCAACAACAACTCGCCGCGGCTGTCGGGATGCAGGATGGTCGGTCGAATTCCCATGCCATCCTGGTAGGCGGGGCGTATGACCGGAAACCAGAGATACGGCGAGAACGACGCGCCGCGAAACATGAATTCGATGTCCGGCACTGCCAGTTCGGGCCGCGTCTTGACGAATGCGTGCAAGCCGCTCGGTATCACCGTGCCTGGCCCGGAGCCGAACACGTAGGCGCGGACCATGTTCATCGCCATGCGGTCGAAGCGCATCTCACGGTGAAACCAACCAGCACCCTTGCGGCTATAGGCCATGTAAGAGCCAAGATGGTCCTGCAAGTTCTTGCCGACCGGCACGTCCAGAATGGCTTTGATGCCGTGCTCGCGCAGATGCGCAGCCGGTCCAATCCCGGAGAGCATCAGGAGCTGTGGTGTATTGAAGGTGCCAGCCGAGACGATCACCTCGACGCCGGCATGGGCTCGAACCGCATCGCCGCTCGCCCTGACGTACTCGACGCCGGTGGCGCGTGTGCCGTCCATGAGGAGGCGCGTCGCATGGGCACCGGTGACGATCGTGAGGTTCGCGCGCTTGCGCGCAGGCCGCAGATAGGCGCGCGATGAAGACGAACGACGTCCATCGCGGACGTTGTACTGGCCGCGGCCGAATCCTTCCTGAGTATCGGCGTTGTAGTCGGCATTCGCCGGAATGCCAGCGGCTTTGCCGGCCTCGACCCAGGCCGGAAACAGCGGGTCGGTCGTCTTGGAAAATTCAACTCCAGTGGGACCGGAGCCGCCGCGCCAAGTATTGTCTCCGCCTTCCCACGTTTCGGAGCGTTTGAAATACGGCAGCGCGTCCGCATAGGACCATCCGCGTGCTCCTTTCTGTGCCCAGCGGTCATAGTCCCCACGACTGCCGCGCGTAAACGTCATCACGTTGATGGAAGACGAGCCGCCGAGCACCTTGCCGCGCATGGCGTCGATTCGGCGGTTATTGAGGTTGGCTTCCGGCTCGGTCTCGTAGCCCCAATCGTACAGTTTGTATTCGTGCAGCTTACCGAGCCCGAGTGGGATGGATATGAGCGGATTGCGGTCGCGCGGACCGGCCTCGAGCAGCAGCACGGTCGCGACCCCGTCCTCCGTCAGCCGGTTGGCGAGCACGCAGCCGGCCGAGCCGGCGCCAATGATGACGTAGTCGTAGCCGTTTGCTTTCATGATTGCGCTGCAACCCGATCGTTTTGAATGCCGTCCATGGTCGCGTCTTCTCCCGGTTCTCGTGCTCGCTGCCGCCAGGTCAAGCAGAGGCTTGACGGGCCACGGCACCTCTGGGCAATATTTTATACACCCAACGCAGAGGCGCTGTAGCGCGTGAATGTTGCAGGTACCGTAAGCGCAACCATACTGGTCGTGGCGCTCGCTCTCGTTGCTCTCATCGCTCCCTTTCAATACGTCTTCCTGGAGAGCGAATTGCTTATCGCAATTCTCTACGCGATGAGCCTGAACCTCCTGATGGGCGTCGGCGGCATGCTGTCGCTCGGCCACTCCGCCTATTACGCGATCGCCGCCTACGCGTCGTCACTGCTGCTGACGCGGCTGGGCTGGCCCATGGGATGGGCGATGGTCGCCGGGCCGCCGCTCGCGGCCGCCGGAGCACTGCTGTTCGGCGCGTTCATCGTTCGCATCAGCCATCGCGAGCATGCGTACTTCCTCATGCTGACGCTGGCGTTCAGCCAGCTCATCTTCATGCTGATCTATAAGTGGTACAGCGTCACGCGTGGGGATGACGGCATTTCGGGTATCGATGCCGGCGGCGTGCTGGCCTCACCGCGCTATTATTGCCTGTTCACGTTAGCGGTGGTTGCGCTGTCCATGGCTGCGCTGCATCGCATCCAGATCTCGCACTTTGGCCTTGCTTTGCAAGCGATCCGCGACAATCCGGAGCGAGCATCCTTCGTGGGCTTGTCGACGCGCTATCATCAATTGCTCGCGTTCGTGATCGCCGGCTTCTTCGCCGGAGTCTCCGGGACATTGTACGCTTTCTTCGCCGGGACGATTTCGCCACAAATCGCCGACTGGAGCGCGTCGGCTCGACCGTTCCTGTCCAATGTGATCGGCGGGGTGCAGAGTTTTTGGGGTCCGGTATTTGGCGTCTTCGTATTGGAGACCATCGAGAGCCAAGTCGGCCGCTTCACCGAGCATTCGCTGCTTGCGACCGGAATTCTGGCACTGGTGGTTGGAATTTACCTGCCGCAAGGGATTTTCGGCTTGTTGCAGGCACTGTGGCAACGGCGACGCACCATTGCTGCCCGGCGATCCAAACCTGTGTAGGGCCGCGAGCAATGGAGCCCTTGCTCACCGTAGAAGGCCTTTCTCGAGAGTTCGGCGGATTCGTTGCGGTCGACGACATATCGTTCGCCCTGCGAGCCGGTGAACGCCGCGCCCTGATCGGCCCGAATGGTGCCGGCAAGTCGACACTGTTCAACCTCTTGTCAGGGCGGCTCCGCCCGAATTCCGGAAGCATTCGCTACGAGGACCGAGAGATTCAGGGCTGCTCCGCGGCCGAAATCTGCCGGCTTGGCATTGCACGGACTTTCCAAATCACCAGCATCTTCTCGCAGCTAAGTCCGATCGAAAATGTGCAGATCGCGCTCATCGCACACCGTCAGCAATCCTTCCGGATCCTGCGATCGTCGCGGCGAGCCTATCTGGACGAGGCGGCGGAGCTCCTGGCCCATGTCGGATTGGCCGACAAGCATGGCGGCCGCTGCGGCCTTCTGTCTTACGGCGACCAGAAGCGGCTCGAGCTCGCGATCACATTGGCAATGCGTCCGAGACTGCTGCTGCTGGACGAGCCGACCGCAGGGATGGAAGCGCAGTCCAGGCGCGATATCGTCGCGCTCATCAGGCGGCTGTGCGATGAGCGGGCACTCACTTTGCTATTTTGCGAGCACGACATGGAGTCTGTGTTCAGCATTGCCGAAACCGTTACGGTCCTGCACCAAGGCCGCATCGTCCTTGAAGGACCGCCCGATGTCGTGCGCGCTGATGAAATGGTTCGTTCGATTTACCTCGGCACACAGCATGGAGCGGCGTCGTGACCGAGCTGCTGGCGCTCGAGTCGATCGATGCCTATTACGGCATGAGCCATGTCCTCCACGGCGTCTCGCTGTCGGTCGGTGCAGGGGAGGTGGTTCTGCTGCTCGGCCGCAACGGTGCCGGCAAGAGCACGATCATGCGCACGATAATGGGCTTGGTCGCGACCCGTGGGGTGGGACGGGTCAGCTATGCGGGTCGCGATATTACGGGCTGGGCGCCGCATGCAATTGCCCGTTTGGGAATAGGCCTCGTCCCCGAAGATCGGCGCATGTTCGCCAAGCTCACGGTGCGCGACAACCTCGAATTGGGACGCAAGGAGGCGCCGGTCGCGGTGAAGCGGGAACGCTGGGACCTGCAACGCGTCTTGGCGCTCTTCCCGGCACTCGCGGACCTGCAAACCCGTCGCGCCGGCACCTTGTCGGGCGGGCAGCAGCAGATGCTGACGATTGCCCGCGCACTAATGGGCAACCCGCAGCTATTGATGCTGGACGAACCTGCAGAGGGCCTTGCTCCAATTGTGGTTGAGGCGCTCGCGCACCAGCTCGCGCTGTTGCGCACGCAAGGCTTGTCGATGCTGGTCTCGGAGCAAAACCTCTCGTTCTCCCGAGCCATCGCCGACCGCGCCTACGTGATCGAGACCGGTTGCGTGCGCTACCAAGGCACGCTGACGGAGCTCGATGCCAATCCACAAGCGTGGACACGCTATATCTCATTCTAAGCGTGCATGCGGCAATACAGCGAGTGTGCGGCAATACTCGGCCGCAGATTCCGCGTTGAAATTGCGCTCCGTCTGAACGATCATTGAGCCGCCGCTCAGCGGAAGGATCCGAGCTCGGGGAAATTCATGCGCACGCGATCGATATTGAAAGCATTAGCCGTGGTGCTGGCGACCTTTGCCGGAAGCACCTGCTGGGCGCAGGCTCCGGCGGGCAAGCCGATCCGGCTGGGACTGATCGCGGAACAGACCGGACCGCTGGCGTTTTACGGCGCAGAGACCGCGCGTACCGCCCAGCTCATCGTCAAGCAAATCAATGACCGCGGCGGCCTTCTCGGCCGGCCGGTCGAACTCGTCGTGCGCGATAGCAAGACGACCGTGAACGAAGCCGTTCGCCAGGCCCGCGATCTTGTTTATACCGAGAACGTCGATTTCCTGCTGCAGAGCATCAACAGCGCTGAATGCGTCGGCGTCGCCAATGTGGCGACCCAGGCGAAGAAGATATTCATCAGCAACTGTGCCAACGACGATCTGACCACCAAGGACGGCGGCAAATACGTTTTCCGCATCATGAACATCACCACGCGGACGCAAGGCTACGCTGCGGCCGACTATGTGGGCAACAAGCTGCTCGCGCGCGGCAATCGGTATTACACGATCGCCCATGATTTTGCTTTTGGCCGACTGGCGACTGCCGCGTTCAAGACCAAGATCAAGGAGATCAATCCGAAGGCGGAGTTTATCGGCGAGGCGTGGCCGAAAATGAACGAGGCCGACTACACGCCATTCATCACAGCCATGACCGAGGCAAAGCCTGACGTGGTGTTTTTCGCCTGGGGCGTCGGCGCGCCGTTCTGGCAGCAGTCGGGGCCGTATGGTTTGCCGCAGAAGTTCGCGATGGTGAGCTCGTACTGGGGCGGGTCAGACGAACTGCAGGTCCTGTCGAAGCCGTCCGTGCCGGCCGGCGCCGTCATGGGCGGTCTGCCGTATTATGCGATCGATAACGCCACCAACACCGAGTTCGTCGAGGCTTTCCGGAAGGCTTATGGCAAGCCGCCGCTGACGCCGGCCTATTTCGAGTTCGTGACCCTGCAGGCGCTCAAGCTTGGCATTGAAAAGGCCAAGACGACCGATACCGATGCGGTGATCAAGGCGTTGGAGGGTCTGCAATTCGATTCGATCATTGGTCCGGTGACCATTCGACCGTTCGACCATCAGGGCACGACGCCGTACTTCACCGGGGTTGCGGCATGGGACGAGGGACGCAAGATCGGCGTTTTGTCGGACATCCTGAAGCTGCCGACCGAGAAATATCTGCCGACTGCAGCCGAAGTGGACGCCGCGCGCAAGGGAAAGTGACGCGAAGGCGCCAGTCCGATGGAAGTCATCGTCCTCCAGGCGGTCAGCGGACTGCTCAAGGCGATGTTCCTGTTCCTGCTGGCATCCGGGCTGTCGCTGATATTCGGCGTGTCGCGCGTCCTCAACCTCGCGCATGGCGCATTTTTCACGCTCGGCGCCTACCTGTTGCTCTCCGCGAGTCGACATGGTGCGCTGGCACCGTGGGTGTTTTTCGGGACACTCGGTGTCATCATGCTGGCCGGCGCTACCGGGGGCGCGGGATTCGAAGTGCTGGTGTTGCGCCGAGTCTACCCTGCCGGCACGTTGTTTCTCGCGCTCGTCACGTTTGGCGCGCTGATGATCGCGGAGGAAATGGTCAAAATCTTATGGAGCGCCGAACTCGTCACCGTGCCGCGGCCGTTGGGGTTCGATGGCGGACTGGCTTTCGGGCACGAGATCGTTCCGCTCTATAGCCTTTTGCTGCTCGGCGCCGGCTGCTTCCTGGGCGTCCTGTTATGGGCGGTGGTGGAGCATACCCGCTTTGGTCTGCTGGTCCGCGCCGCCGCCATGGACCGCGAAATGCTTGCGGTTCTCGGGACCGACGTGCCGCGGCTGTACACCATTACGTTTGCGGCCGGCGGCGCCCTGGCGACGATCGCAGGTGCGCTGGCGGCGCCAATGGTCAGCCTTTCGCCCAGCATGGGTTCGACGATTCTCATCGAGACTTTTGCGGTCGTGGTCATCGGCGGCCTGGGAAGTCTGCCGGGCAGCCTGCTCGGCGCACTCATCGTCGGCGAATTCGAGGCATTCGGTATTTTAGTGTCGCCTGAGGTTGCTTCGCCGCTGCTCTATCTGTTGATGGCGGCAATTCTCATCATCCGCCCCAGCGGTCTTTTGGGCACACCCGACCGCTGACGCGTATTGGCTTCGTTACATCTGCGTGCGTCTGGGCAGTCACAAAGTTCGCCGATTTCTCAGGCAGGCCGTCACGCCGCAGGCATTCGCTTGGCCAGCGCCGCGCGGTGCGAGCCCCAGAATGCGAGCAGATTCCGCTTCGGCGTTGCTGCCGGGGTCGCGTATTCCGCCATGAGCCCGTTCCAGGAAATCCGCTTGAACCCGCTCCGCGGTTGACCCTATATTCGATTCATGTCGCGAGAGAATTCAGGAGGACGCGCATGAGTGACCTCATCTCTGTCCATGACCCGCGCGGATATCCGCCGAAGGTCACCGGCAAGCGTCTCGCCTCGCGTCTGCAGAGCCTCGATGGCAAGATTGTCTACCTCGTCGATTGCCTGTTCGACAATTCCGCGGTCTTCATGGAGCAGTTGCAGGATTGGTTCGCCACGCATCTGCCCGCGATTAAGACTCGAATCATCAAACCACGCGAGAGCTGGGTCGACGATCCCGACATGCGGGCGAAGATCGGCGCCGACGGCGACGCCGCCATTCTCGGTGTCGGGCTTTGAAGCTCCTGTAGCCCGACGGTCGTCGGGTTGACCTCACTGCTGGAAGCTGAAAACGGCGTGCCGACCATCGCGGTCCACACGCACGTGTTTCACCGCGTCGCCAAATCCACCGCGCGGCTGCGCGGGATTCCGAACTTGCGCCAGGCGTTCGTGCCGCAGCCGGTGGTGGGCCGTACGCCCGGAGAGTTGCGCGCCTACATCGAAGGCGACGATGCCATCTCCGGGCGCAAATTCATGGAGGAAGTGATCGAGGGCCTGACGCGGCCGCTCGACGACGCCGATCTCAGTGGCGCGACATTCGAGCGAACCACGCCGCGCCTCGTTCCGGCCGACACGCAGGAGAATCTTGAAACGCTGTTCCTGGAGAATCGATGGACGGATTACATGCCCATCGTTCTGCCGACGGAAGAACGTGTCGCGGCGATGCTGAAGGCGACCAGTCAGCCGGCCGACAAAGTCGTCGGGAGGATGCGGGCCGGCAATTTTCGCGAGAGCTGGGAATATACGGTCGAAAAGGTGGCCGTGAATGCCGTGATGGCGGGCGCGCGGCCGGAGTATTTCCCGGTGATTCTGGCGCTGGCGGCGTCAAATCAGACGTCAAGGCAGGGCAGCACGACGTCACAGACGTGCTTCAGCGTGGTCAACGGCCCCGTCCGCAATGAACTCGGCATGAACGCCGGCATCGGAGCGATGGGGCCGTACAATCACGCCAACACGACGATCGGCCGTGCCTACAGTCTTCTGTCGCAGAACGGCCAGGGCGGCTCGGTGCCGGGCGAGACCTATATGGGCGCGCACGGCAATCCTCTGGCCTACAGTCTGTGCTTCCCGGAAAACGAGGAGCGCAGCCCCTGGGTGCCGCTGCACGTGCAAAAGGGATTCAAGCCGACGGACAGCACGGTCAGTGTCTTTGTGGGCAATCGCGGAATCCAGGAGGGGTTCGGGCCACGCGACACCTGGGAAGCGAAATTCCGCCGCTGTCTCACCGCCACGTCGCATATTCCGCCTTGCGTCATTGTCGATCCGATCGTTGCGCGCCTGTTCGCCGCCCGCGGCATCAAGTCGAAAGACGATCTGATCAACTGGTGCGCGTGTAACGCCCGCGTCACGGCGCGCGACTATTGGGACGATCAGTGGATTCAGACGCTGGTTCGGCCACGCGCGGTCGCCGGCGTCGAGCCATACGCGACGCGGCTCAAGGCCGCCCCGGACGACATCATCGAGATGTACGAAGCAAGCCAGATCAACGCCGTCGTCGTCGGCGGCGAAACGCAGGGCGCCTTTAAGATCTTCAGTGCCCATTATGTGACGACTGTATCGGTCGACGCCTGGCGTTGAGCGGACGGGCCGCGATTCTTGCCGCCGAGCGGGACCCTCTCGATAAAGCCTCTCATATCAAGTAAGCCGGATGCTGCTTGTGTGCTGCGCGCGGCGAGCTGCGTCTGTTGCAGAGAGTGAGACGGAGGGAAGGGGTGTCGGCTCGCTCGAGCGTCGATCCGAGCCCAATGCCGCGTCGAACAGACCGGCGGGGCAGAACGGCAGTTCTTCCGCCCCGCATCGACCATGCGCTCCGCACACCACGGCTCATCGCCGGGATCGTCGGTGGGCTGCTCGTTCTCCTCACGGTGGTGCCGCTGGCCCTGTTGCTCGTCGGCAGCTTTCGTCCCGATGGACTTCCGCTCGCGGCGGGCTGGACCTTTGCGCATTACATCGATGTATGGGGCTCGGCGTATGATTGGTGGCTCGTCGTCAACACGCTGATCTTCGCGGGCGGCAGCACCTGTTTGGCAGTCGGCATCGCCACGGCGCTGAGTTGGCTCCTGGAGCGGACCGATCTTCCCGGGCGCGGCCTGTTTCGCGCCATGATCCTCATGCCGATGGCGACACCGCCGCTGCTGCTGGCCATCGGCTGGGCTCTGGTTCTGGCGCCGCGCATTGGCATCGTCAGCGTGGCCGTGCAACCACTCATCGGTCCTATCGACCGCTGGTTCAACATCTACGGCATGCCCGGCGCCATCTTTGTGCAAACGCTGGCCTATGTGCCGACATCCGTTCTCATGCTGTCGCCGGCGATCCGCGCCCTGGATCCGGCGCTTGAAGAAGCAGCCGTGGTGGCCGGCGCCAACCGCTGGCAGGTCATGCGGCGCGTGGGTTTGCCGATCTTGCGACCTGCGCTTCTTTCCGTCGTCACGATTCTGATGATCGTCGGCATGCTGGCGTTCGATGTGCCCGCGGTGATCGCGATTCCCGGGCACGTGAATCTCATGAGCATCGAGATTTTTCGTCTGATGACGCCACCATCGAGCTTTCCGGACTACGGCGCCGCTGCGGCGATGAACACGGTGCTGTTTGCATTTCTGATCGCTGGGCTCATCTTCTATCGCCGGACGATCCGTCACGCTGCCCGTTTCGCGACCGTCAGCGGCAAGGGATACAAACCGGCGCAAGTTCCCCTCGGCGCCTGGCGTGGCGCAGCGGTGGCGCTCATGTTGCTTTATTTCGTCCTTGCGGTTCTGCTGCCGTTCGTTGCGTTGCTGTGGGCGAGCGTTATCCCGTATTTTGCGGGGTTCAGCCTGCACATGCTGCAGCGGGCCTCACTATCCGCCTATGCAAACCTCGTCGCCAACTCGAGATTGCGTGAGGCCGTCATCAATTCAGCTCTGATCGCTGCCGCCACGGCCGCGAGCCTCATCGTGCTCTCTTTTCTCTCTGCCTGGATCGTGCTCCGCTCCAAGCTGCGCCGCGCTTGGCTCATCGACGTGCTGTGTATGATTCCGCTGGGCGTGCCTCCGCTCATGATCGGCATTGCGCTGGTGGTCGTGGCGTTCAGTGCGCGCTTTCTGGCGCTCTATGGCACCATCTGGGTCATCGCACTCGGGCACGTCATTGTGTTCCTGCCGATCGCCTCGCGGATGATGCAAGCGGGCCTTATTCAGATCAGCGCCGAGCTTGAGGAGGCCGCCGGCATGGCCGGTGCAACACTATTCCAGACATTGCGACGGATCACGATGCCGCTCCTATCGGCGACGACGATAGCTTTGACCATTTGGGTTTTGGTCCATTCCATCCGAGAGTTTTCGATCGCCGTCATGCTGCAATCGGGACGAAACAGCGTGCTGTCGACGATTCTGTACAGCTACTGGGATACTGGAAGCCCGGAGCGCGCCGCGGCGCTGGCCGTATTGCTGATGATCGCGCTGCTGGCGCTGGTTGGCATATTGTCGCTGACCCGGCGGCGATTGGAGATTTGAGGTAATATCCGTGATGTCGACGCGGGCTGAGCGGCCCGGAATTACACGGGAGGAGTCATTGTCAGTGACGATCTACAACCGGCGGCATATTCTGCACGCGCTGGCTGCGGCGACGGCCTTGAGCGGGACTGTGACCCACGCGCGCGCCAGTGCTCCAAGCCGCGAAGAGGTCATCGACGCGGCCAAATCGGAGAGCGGCCTTGTCTGGTACGATCACTACGACGCCGGCGCTGCGCGGTCCATTTTGGAAAATTTCCAGCGCGCCTATCCATTCGTGAAAAAAGTCGACTTTATCGACGTTCCGTCGGCGCAAAAGACGGCGAAGGTCGTGCAGGAAAGCATGGCCGGAGGTCCGACAACTGACGTGCTGCTTCACGGCACCGCTGTCACGGAGTCGCTTCATCAGCGCGGGTTCTTGCTGGAAACCGACTGGGCGGCCTTGGGGGTTGCCACGTCGCCGGTGCTGACGCCGAGCCCCTACATGATCGTCGCGACGACGGCGCCTTATGCGGCCCTGTGCAATACCAGCCTGGTGAAGGGCGCGGATGTTCCGCAAAGCTGGAGCGATATGGTCGACCCGAAATGGCAAGGCCGTACCGGCCACTGGATGCGGGCCGCGTTTTTCGTCGAGATTATTCCGGCAATCGGCGAAAGCGCCGCGCGCGATCTCGCGAAACGTCTTGCGGCGCTGCGGCCCCGCTTGTTCGACGGACAGTTTCCACTCGCCGAAGCGGTCGGCTCGGGCGAGATCGCGCTCGCCATAACCGCTTACGATTCGGCGGTCCGCATGGTGGAGAAGTCAGCTCCCGTAAAACTTGTCCTGATCGATCCGACGCCGGTTCCCTTGATCGTGGGCTCTGTTTTGAAATACAGCAAGAATCCAAATACGGCACGGCTGTTTCTGGCGTGGCTGGGAAGGCCGGAAGGCGCGATCATGTTCGAGAAGTTCACCAAGCGAGGAAATTACTTTGTCGACGGTACGGAGATCTCGAAAGTGCTGAAGGGACATAAGCTTTCATACTACACGGCGGCGGAGTCGATCGCCCAGGCGAGCAAGCAGAACGCGCTCGAAACGGAATTTTCCCGCACACTGACCGGCCGCTGATGGCTATTGCAAAGCCGGCGCCAAAGAGAGTGAATCCACGATCCGGATCGTTGGCTAAGCCGCTCTGTCATTGTCTTGCGGAGCCGGGTGGAGCAAAAGACCTTGGCGAAAGAGTTCGATGTCGTCGTTGCCGGAGGTGGTATCGCCGGGATGTCCGCGGGGCTAGCGTCGGCCCGCCTTGGCATGAGCACGCTGATCCTGACCGGCGACCTTCCTGGCGGTCAGCTGGTGAGCATCGAGAAGGTCGAGGGTCTTCCGGCTCATCCGGACGGAATTCCAGGGTACGACCTCTGCCCCATCATGCAGGATCAGGCGGCTGCCTCCGGCGCCGAATTCATGATGAGCAGCGTGATGCGCCTTGATCCGTCCGGCGCGAAGTGGACAGTGACAAGCGGGGAGGGCGACATCGTTGCGGGCGCGGTTATCTTGGCCACCGGATCGGACTTCAAGAAGCTCGATGTGCCCGGTGAAGAACGACTCGCCGGCAGCGGCGTCAGCCATTGCGCCACCTGCGATGCTCCTTTGCTGCGCGGCCGGGTTGTTGCCGTTGTCGGCGGCGGTGACTCGGCGATGCAGGAGAGTTTGACGCTTGCCGAGTTCGCGTCAAAAGTCATCGTGTTCCACCGCGGCGATGCGTTGGCGGGACAAAAGTGCTACCGCGACCGTGTCATGACGCATCCGAAAATCGAGGTTCGCGCCAACACCGTCGTTAGCGAAATTCTCGGCGAGACCATCGTCACCGGGCTGCGCACGCAAGACATCAGAAGCGGCGCTGTCTTGGATGTCGAGATTGCTGCCGTATTTGCCTATGTGGGGCTGCGGCCCAATACGGCCTTTGTGAAGAACCTGCTCAGCCTCGATCCGGCAGGCCGGATTCCGACCGATGCCCTGACACGGACTGCGTTGCCCGGATTATGTGCCGCCGGAACAATACGGGCGCAGTCGCCGTGCCGGGCGACCAGCGCCGCCGGCGACGGCGCAACCGCAGCCGTCGCTGCCGGCCTTTTTTTGGCGGATGGCTCGTGGTCGGGCAGCTCGATCGGTCGAGACAGCGAAGCTTTGCGCGCGCTTGCCCATGGCTAGAAGAGTGCGCGGTTTGCTTGCGCTCCTCGATCTGGAATGGAGATAACCCGTGACGGCGCAGTCGAGGCCGCCAGCCGATGTGCGAACCTTGCCCGCGGTCGACGCCGTGTTGCGGACCCGGACTGCTGCGGTTGCTCTTGATCGCTTTGGCCGCCACGCGCTCGTTGGCGCCATTCGCGCAACGCTTGCTGCTGCGCGCAGCGGCGGGGATGGCCGGATAGACGCCGAAGGCGCCGCAGCGTTCGCGCTTGCGCGTCTGCAACGCGAGCAGAGCCCGCGGCTTCGGCCGGTGTTCAATCTGACCGGTACGATTCTGCACACAAACCTCGGCCGTGCGCTCATTGCCGACGCCGCAATTGAAGCCGCGACGACGGCCATGCGCGGGGCGGTCGCGTTGGAGTTCGATCTGGAAAAGGGGCGCCGCGGCGAGCGTGACGATGTCGTCCGAGGACTGCTGTGCGAGCTGACAGGCGCGGAGGATGCCACCGTTGTCAACAACAACGCGGCTGCAGTTCTGATCGTGCTCAACACCTTTGCCAAGGGCCGCTCGGCAATCGTCTCGCGCGGCGAACTGATCGAGATCGGCGGCGCTTTCCGCATGCCCGAGATCATGAGCCGGGCCGGCGCCAAGCTTGCTGAGGTCGGCACGACAAACCGGACGCACCTCAAGGACTACGCGAACGCCATCGACGCGCGAACCGGCTTGATCCTGAAGGTTCACACGTCCAATTACCGCATTGAAGGCTTTACCGCAGAGGTGGCGGGGAGCGAGCTCGCGGCGCTCGTCCGCGAGCGTGGCGTGCCGCTGGTCAACGACCTCGGCTCCGGAACGCTGATCGATTTGTCACGCTTCGGGCTGGCGCATGAGCCCACGGTGGCGGAAGCGGTTTCGGACGGCGCGGACCTCGTGACATTTTCCGGCGACAAGTTGCTGGGCGGTCCCCAGGCCGGCTTCATTGTCGGCCGTAAGGACCTCATTTCGCGGATCAACCGAAACCCGATGAAGCGGGCCCTTCGCATCGACAAGATCAGGCTTGCTGCCATCGAGGCGACGCTGAAACTCTATCGCGACCCCGACCGCATTGCGGAACACTTGCCGACCTACCGGCACCTGGCCAAACCGGCACAAGACATCGTCGCGCTGGGGCATCGTCTCCTACCAGCGATCGAGGCAAAGCTCGGCGGCCGGTATGCGCTGGAAGTCGTCGTGTGTGCCAGTCAGATTGGCTCCGGCGCATTGCCCCTTGAAACGATCCCAAGCGCGGGCATCGCAATCCAGCCCAACGTAAAGCGGGGGAGGGGCCGTGCTTTGGCGGATCTGACCGACGCGTTTGCCCGTCTGCCAATTCCTGTCGTCGGCCGTATCGAGAACCAGGCTTTTATTGTCGATCTGCGCTGTCTTGATGACGAGACGGGTTTTGTCGCCAATCTCGCCACGCTCGGGCTTCAGTCGCCCGGCTGCTCCGGTTCCGCAGCGTCGTCATGATCATCGGGACGGCAGGCCACATCGATCATGGCAAGACCGCGCTCGTTCGCGGCCTGACCGGGATCGATACCGATCGGCTGAAGGAAGAAAAGAAGCGCGGCATATCCATCGATCTCGGCTTCGCCCACATGGCGGCGGGCGATGGCAACGTCCTGAGCTTTGTGGATGTCCCGGGCCACGAAAAGTTTATTCGCAACATGCTGGCCGGTGCGACCGGAATCGATTTCATCCTGCTGGTCGTAGCGGCCGACGACGGGGTCATGCCGCAGACGATCGAGCACCTGGCGATCGCCGATCTGCTCGGCATTAAGCGAGGCGTGGTCGCCCTGAGCAAAGTTGATTTGGTTTCTTCGGATCGCTGCGAGCAGGCGGCATTGGAGATCCGCGAGCGCCTGAGCGGCACGACCTTGGCCGATGCCGAGATTCATCTCGTTTCAGCGGCGACGGGCCGTGGGATCGGTGAACTGCGGCAGAAACTGGTCGAGGCGGCTCGCCATTTCCCGGCGCGCTCTGCTGATGGCCGCTTTCGGCTTGCTGTCGATCGGAGCTTTACGCTGCCGGGCGCCGGGACGATCGTCACCGGCACGATCTTGTCGGGATCGGTCGACGTCGGCGCGCACGTGTACGTCAGCCCGACTGGTCTCGCGGCTCGTGTGCGATCCATTCACGCGCAAAATCGGCCGGCCGGGCACGGTCAGGTGGGCGAGCGCTGCGCGCTCAATCTCACCGGGGACGCGATCAGCAAAAGTGCAATTCGGCGCGGCGACATGGTGATCGAACCGCACTTGCATGCACCGACCGACCGCATCGATGCGCAATTTTGCGTTCTCACCGGCGAAGCAAAAGCCGTCGGGCACTGGATGCCGGTGCGGCTCTATCACGGCGCCGATGAAATCGAAGCGCGTGTTGTTCCGCTGAGTGAGGGGCCGATCCGCCCTGGCGGTGCCGCTCATATCCAACTGGTCCTGACCAGGCCGACGGCGGCTGCGGCCGGTGACCGCTATGTGGTTCGCGATACATCGGGATCGCGCACGATCGGCGGCGGGCGTTTTCTTGATCTGCGTGCACCCTCCCGAAGACGCCGAACGCCCGAGCGCCTCGCGCAGCTCAACGCGCTCGCATTCGACGATACGGGACAGACACTTGCGGGTTTGCTGGAGTCCGCACCTTATTATGTCAATCTTACCGAATTCGCGCGCGACCGCGCGCTGTCAATGGATACCGTCGGCAAGCTCGTCGAGCGGCTTGGGACAGTGCGTGTGACCGGATCGGCGGCGACTTATGTCTTCTTGGAGAAGTCGTGGCTTTTTCTGCGCCAGGACTTGTTGACGGTTCTTGACACCTTTCATGCGGCCAATCCCGATAAACCGGGCTTTGATATACCGCGGCTTCGTTCACACCTCGAGCGAAAGCTCACTGCAGACGTGCTGTCGGCCGCGCTAAACGAGTTTACGCGCAAAGGTGATATCGCATTCGAGGCAGGCTCCGTACGTGTGCCGACCCACCGCGTCAAGCTCGCGACGCAAGATGAAGAGATTTGGGGCAAGATTGCGCCGCTGTTGTCCGATGCCGACCGGTTCCGGCCGCCGAGCTGCCGCGATATCGCGGCGTTGCTCAAGCTGTCAGAAACAGGCGCTCGCCGTGTCCTGAAATCTTTGAGTCGCCAGGGCGACGTCATTGAAATCGCTCCGGACCACTTCTTTCTCCGAAGTGCCGTGGCGGAGATGACCGAAATCGTCGCAGAGCTGGCCGGTGATGCAGCGAATGAGGAATTCACAGCCGCCCAGTTTCGCGACCGCATCAATACCGGACGGAAGGTTGCGATCCAGGTTCTCGAATTTCTGGATCGGCATCGGATAACGATCAGGCGCGGGGACCTAAGGCGCATCGATCGTCGGCGCATCGGCCTGTTCGGTCGTGTCCCGGCGATCAATACTCAAATGCAGGCATCTGGAGGAGAAGCGCTCCCGGTGGAGCGTCCGGACTTCAAATCCGGGAAGGATCGTCAGCCGGTTCTTGGTGGGTTCGACTCCCACTCTCTTCCGCCACGCCGGCGTTAGTCCGTTTCTCGTGCCATGCGTTTGGATTGTTGATCACCTTTTCCATCAGGAAAATCTGGTTAGACGTACTGATCAAGCGATTGGGTTTATGCTCCCCTGGGCGATTTTATGCCCGAGACCATGGTGGGAGGTCCTCCTTGCTTGCTGAGGTGGAACGCCGAATGCGGAGGTCATCTTAAAGGCCGATTGTGCGTGAATTTTTCCAATTGACGCCTTGCACAGCGAAAAATAACGTCCGACGACGTACTTGACTGCGCACGGCGCGAGGGGAGGGCATTGCGATGTCTATCGGTTGGAAAGCGGTGCAGGCAGCCGCCATTGGCCTTTCGTGCGCCGTCATGGCGGCGGCACCTGCCAGAGCCGATGTCGTGCTTGGTGTGCTCTTGCCGCTGTCCGGCAAAGGCGCCTCCTATGGACAGCAGCAACAGCATGCGATCGACCTGTTCATGGAAAAGTACGCTGATCTCGGCGGCAAAGCCGGCAAGCTGAAGCTCGTCATTTACGATACGCGCGGCGATAATACCGACGCTATCAACCTGACCCGAAAGCTGATCGACTCCGATCAGGTTGAGGCTATCATTGGCCCGGAATTCAGCGGCGAGGCGGAGGTGGCATTTCCGCTGTCGGTCCGCGGCCAGACGCCTATGGTCACCCCCATGGCGGCCAAGGCAGGCATAGCGGCGGCAAACCGACCCTGGGCGTTCCGCTTTGCGCTCACTACCGAGAACGTCTATCGGCCGCTGCTCAAGGTCTGGCTTGAGAAAAATGCGAGCCCCAAGCCGATCAAGAACGTGGTCATATTGATGGACGCAAAAGACGCTGTCTCGAGCTTTGATGGCAAGACGGTATTTCCGAAGCTTTTGAAAGAAGCGGGCCTTAATGTGCTCGATACGATCTCGTTCCAGACCGGCGACATCGACTATTCGGCGCAGGCCACGCGGGCCAAGAGCCTTAATCCGGACGCCATCGTGGTCTCGGCACTCTACAACGAAGCCGGCCACATGGTGGCTGAGGCTCGCAAGCAGGGTATGAACCAGCCGATCGTCGCCGGCGTAGGCGTCAATGATCCCCGGTTCATCCAGATCGGCGGTCCTGCTACGGCGGGCGTTTACGCGGCTTCTGACTTCTTTGCCGATAATCCCAAGCCGTCGGTCGCCGCCTGGGTGGCGGAGTATCAAAAGCGTTTCCACGAAAAGCCGAGCAATGCATCCGGTGAAATGTATGACACGCTCTATTTGATGCGCCGGTGCATCATCGGCACCGGGATCACCGGCGACGTTAAGGCAGATCGCGTGAAATTGCGCGATTGCTGGGCGAATACGATGGACGTCGAGGCTCCGTTGACCGGGGCGACCACCATTGACAAGGACGGGGACGCGACCCGCATCCCGACTGTGCTGGTGGTCAAGGGAGACAGCTTCGTCGTCGCACAGTGACGGCCGGCGCCGCAGAACTTTGGGTGGCGCAGGCGGACAAGCCGAAATGCTGGCGCAGCAGCTTGCCAACGGGGTGATGCTCGGTAGCACCTACGCGCTGGTGGCGATCGGGTACACGCTGATCTTCGGCGTGCTTCGATTGCTGCACTTGGCGCACGGCGAAGTTTTCATGGTCGGAGCCTTTGCCGGCCTCCAAGTCGTCCTGCTGTGGCATCTCGGCCCGGTTGCGGCTTTGATCGGTGGCTTGGCTGGAGCTGCTGTAGTCGGAATGGCCATTGAGTTGTTGGCGTTTCGGCCGATTCGCAAACGCGGTAATTCACATCTGGCGCCGATCGTGAGCACGATCGGCATCGGTCTTGTACTCCAGGAGCTTGCGACCAAATTTTTTGGAGCTGAGCAGACGGCGTTTCCGTCGGACCTGCAATCGCGTACCTATCACATTGCCTTTTTGACCGTGACGGGCGCACAGGTCTTCATAGTCGCGACAGCCGGTGTGTCGATGATTGCATTGCAGCAGTTTGTCACGCGGACCCGTTATGGGATGGCGATGCGCGCGACCTCGGAGAGCATCGTTGTCGCCAGCGCGCTCGGCATCAACGTCGACAGAGTGTGCCTCGTGACCTTCGGCGTAGCATCTGCGCTCGCCGGAATTGCCGGAGTTCTGGTTGGGTTGAACTTCAATGCCATCTCGCCATTCATGGGCTTCGACATGGGTGTCAAAGCAATGGCGGTCATCGTCATTGGCGGGCTGGGCAGCATCTATGGCGCCATGGTCGGCGGACTGATCCTCGGAATCGCAGAAGTATTCAGCGTCGCCTATTTGCAGTCGTCGCTGCGCGACGCTTTCGCATTCGGCCTGATGATTCTCGTGCTTGTCATACGGCCTCGGGGCTTGTTCCGGACTGGGATGGGCCGGTAGATGTTCGAAGGCTATTGGGCGTCCGTCGCGATCTTTGCCGGCATCAACTGCCTCATGGGCGTGAGTCTCTATATTCCCCTGAGCGCGGGGCTGATTTCGCTCGGGCAGGGGGGCTTTATGGCGATCGGCGCCTACCTCTCCGCGGTGTTGACCAAGGCCGGCGTTCCTTTCGCTGCGGCGCTCGCTGCCGGCGGTCTGGCCGGGGCGGCGGCCGGCTTCCTGGTCGGGCTCCCGGCACTGCGCATCCGCGGCATCTTCGTGATGATCCTCACGCTCGGATTTGGCGCCATCGTCAGGGTATTCTTTTCGAATTACGAGCCAACCGGAGGTGCGTCGGGGCTTGGCGGCATTCCGCCGCTTACTGAATTGTGGCAGGTGGCTGCGGCCAATCTGCTCGCGGTTATCGCGGTGTACCGTATCCGCAGGGTTCGGTTGGGACGTGCGCTTATCGCAGTGGATCAGGACGATACTGCTGCCGAAGCGATGGGAATCAATCTGACGCGGACGAAACTGTTGGCGTTTTCGCTCGGCGCGATGATCGCCGGCGTTGCTGGCGGCTTTTACGCGCACCAAGCGCTATTCATCGACGCTGAACAATTCGATTTTTCCCGTTCCGCATTGGCCTTTCTGTACGTGATCCTCGGCGGAGCGGCCAATCCGTTCGGACCGTTTTTCGGAGCGATTGCCGTTACGCTACTGCCTGAAGTGCTGCGCTTCGTACAGGAGTGGCGCATGACCGTTTTCGGATTGCTGCTCGTGGCATTGGCGATCTGGCGACCAAGCGGGTTGCTGCCCGGGCTGCAGCTGTGGCGGCGGTGACTCCCATCCTTGTTATCGAACATATCAGCCGCCGCTTTGGCGGTTATCTGGCGTTGGAGGACGTTTGCTGCGAGATCGTACCGGGCAGCGTACATGCGCTTATCGGCCCGAATGGGGCCGGCAAGACAACGCTCCTCAATATCATCAGCGGCACGCTGCGCCCGGACTCCGGCCGCCTCCTGTTCGCCGGCATGCCCTATGCCGGCCGCCGAGCCGATCAGATCCTGGCCATGGGAATAGCCAGGAACTTTCAGCAGACCCGACTATTTGGCGGGCTTTCGATAATCGAGAACGTGATGATTGGCGCTCATTCCCGGATGTACGAGCGACCGTTCGCCAGCGCATTGGAGTTCTTCGGTCTCGGGCACTCGGAGCAGTCGGCACGCACCGAAGCGCTGAAAACGATCCAATTCGTCGGCTTGTCCGCCAAGCTCGCCGCCCGACCTGATCAGCTTACGCTGTCCGATCAGCGTCGCCTGGAAGTGGCGCGAGCGCTCGCGAGCAAGCCGCGCCTGTTGCTGCTCGATGAGCCGGCCGCGGGAATGAATCCGACCGAACTTGCCGAGCTCAGCAAACTCATCGAAAGAATCAAATCCAGCGGAGTGACGCTGCTATTGGTCGAGCATCACATGCGGTTGATCATGGCCGTGTCGGATCGGATCACGGTGTTGAGTGCCGGCAAGGTCATTGCAGATGGACCTCCCGCCAGCATCCAACGCGATCCGCAAGTAATCGCGGCCTACCTCGGACAAAGCGATGAGCCTGCTCTCCATCCGCAGCATTAGCGCCGGTTACGACAAGGTGCGAGCGCTCGATGCGGTGTCGCTGCATGTCGAGCCGGGAGAACTCGTTGCGCTGGTCGGCGCAAACGGAGCCGGCAAGAGCACCCTGATGAAGGTCGTGATGGGCATCGTTTCGGCCGCATCCGGAGAAATGCAGTTCGACGGTACCTCCATCGTCGGACTGCCGACCCATGCGATTGCAAGACTCGGCATTGCCTATGTGCCGGAGGGCCGTGGCACATTGCGCGAATTGACAGTCCGCGAAAACCTGGTGCTCGGCGGCTTCACCCGCAAATGGGACAGGCAGACGCGTGATGACCTGGACGGAATTCTGGAGCGCTTCCCGGCACTCAAGGAGCGGCTGCATCAGCCCGCCGGCACACTGTCCGGCGGCGAACAGCAGATGCTAGTTATCGGCCGGGCCCTTATGCTGCGGCCGCGGCTGATGTTACTCGATGAACCGTCACTGGGTCTCGCCCCGCTGATCGCAGCCAGGATTTTCGAGGTCATCCAGGATCTAAATCGGCAAGGCGTTGCAATTCTGCTGATCGAGCAGAATGCGCGCGCAGCACTGCAAGTTGCTCACCGTGGCTACGTCATTGAGAACGGACGGATTGTCCAGGAAGGCGAAAATCTCGCGAAATCCCGGGCCGTGCAGGAGGCTTATCTCGGGTTGGCGCCGGGCTGAATCACGATACATGCGGCGATTCACACCCTATTCGCTCCACTCGACAATAGGCGCGAAAAACTGGTCGATCGGCGGCGTCTTCTCGATGAATTTCTGGTCGACGAGATATCGCGCGAACTCAGTCAGCATAGGACGATTGGCTGACAGGCCGTAGGGCCAGGGATTCGATCCCATCAAGGCATCCATCTCCGCGATCTCATCGTAGAGCCAGGGCAGCATCGAACGCTGGGCGCCGGAAAAGCGCATCTGTTGCATTGCCCATTTTTTGGATTCCTGGCACGCCTTGAACAGGCTTTCGGCGACCCACGGCTCCTGCCGATGCAGATCTTCGTGGATAACGAGAGTGTGCATGATCGGATGGAATCCGGTGCGCTTGTAGTAGTCCTTTTCGCGGGCGCGGTAATCTGGAAACAGCCGGGCGACGTTGCGTCCCTGGTCGAACGCCACCGGACGGCGGGCCCCGAAATACGCGTCGATCTCGCCTTTCTCCAGCATGTCGCTGAGCGTGCGGTTCTCGCCGATGAGCTCGAGCGACAGTTCGCCGACCGGGCGAAGGTCCATATCATCGTCCGGCCGCCGAGGCTCGTTGGTGCCGCCCTCGAGCCATTTGACCCGGCTCAGATCGACGCCCAGATCGTGCTGCAGAATTCCTCGCACCCAGACGCCGGCTGTCTGGCGGTATTCCTGAACGCCAATACGCTTGCCCTCGAGGTCGCGAGGCTCTTTGATGCCGGCGTTTTTGTTTATGAAAATGTAGCCGTGCCTGAACATCCGCGACGGGAACACCGGAATCGCTACAAACGGAAATTTGCTGCGCGCGCGTGCAATCATGTAATAGGCGAGCGACATCTCCGCGACGTCGAACGAGCGGGTCTTGACCATGCGAGCGAAGATTTCTGGCGGTGACTGGATGGCCAGGTAACGCAACGCGACGCCCTCCGGCTGAATGACGCCTTGTGCAAGAGCGTCCAGCCGATCGTACGGTCCGCATGCCATCGTAATGGGAAGAGCAGACATGTGTTCTCCTTGCTTCTGCGCATCGCGCCGGGGCTTGATCTCGGTCGTGTCGCAATACAGTATGAAAATGATCGGCATTCAAGCGGATCGATGGTCCAACCAGGGCTCGCGGGGGGTGCCACGGAGCGCATGCCCGAATCCGAGCGTCGCGATCCTGAACGGAGCGATCAGGCCATGAGCAAACAAGTGGAATTGGAAAAGATCATCGCCGTCAATCAGGAATACAAGCGCAAGGAGCCGCCGCCGGTCGTCAAGGCGAGCGACAGCATCAGGACGACCGGCATCCTGCACTTCACCATCGGGGTGCGAGACCACGTTGCGGCGGCGAAGTTCTACGGCGAGGTGCTCGGCTGCAAGCACCTGCGCTCGAACAGCCGGTACTCGTTCATGGACTGCCACGGCGACTATTTTGTTCTGACGAAGATGGAAGATCACGTAAATCCGAACAAGCCGGGCGAGGAGGCGCACCATCATGCCTTCCTCGTGGAAGCCGACGAGTTCGACCGCGCCATGGAGATCCTGCGCGCGCGAGGCATTCCGCTCGTCAAGTATTCCGACAGGGGGCATCGCAGCTTTCCGGGCCGTCACGCCTATTTCCATGACGCCGACGGCAATGCGATCGAAATCTGCACGCTTTACGCGGACGGGGAAGAGCCGGCCGAATAGCGCGCCGCGACCGAGTCGGTTCGATGTCTGCCTTCCCTTCGGTGGTGAACCGCAGCGTCATCGTGACTGGCGCGAGCCGCGGTCTCGGTCGGGCCATGGCGCTCGGGCTTTTGGCGGCCGGGGCAAATGTGACGTTCGCCTGCAGGGGTCCCAGCGTTCCATTGGAAGAGACGCTGAGGCGGGCCGAAGCCGTCGCTCCTCGTGCGCGATGGACCTTGGCGTTCGGCGATTTGCGCGATCCTGCCGACTGCGAAGGCGTCACGGGGACGGCCACCGCGGCTTTCGGTCAGGTCGATGTTCTCGTCAACAACGCAGCGATACCCAATAACGGGGAGGGGGAGTCCTTCTGGAATATTCGCGCCGAAGACTGGTTACGCATCGATGAACGTGCTATGCCCCGGCGTCGTCGTCGATACGGCCGCCGACGTAACGGGTGTCGTAGGTTCGGGCAAAAAATTCCTGCCGGCTACCGTCATGGTGCCGCCGCTGCTATGGCTGGCGGCGGACGAATCGAATGACGTCAATGGGCAGCGCTTCGTCGCCAGCCTCTGGGACGACACGCTCGACCCGGACGCCCGAATCGGCCGCGCAAAGCAAAGCTCGGGCGAGCTGCCTCGGATCATGTGACGACAAGGGGCACGTCACTGCGTCAGCGCCTGTGCGCGCCGAACCACCTCCGGGCTGCTGCTGACGAATGCGTCGGCAATCGCCGCCTCCAGCGCCTCGCCGGATTTCATGAGCAGGCGCAAGTGGCTTTGTTTTGCTTCCGCGACGAATTCCGGATCGGTCGACATCTTCGTAAATCCGTCGCGCAAGGCCGCAAGATCCTCAGCGTTTACGCTGGCGGGCGCCGCGAGGCTGCGTCCGAGAACGCCGATCGTGTCGAACAGGCCGGCAAGCGGCTTGTCGTTTGGCGCCACGAGGTCGCGCAACAACGGGGCATTCGGAGCGTCGGGGTCGGACACCGCACCGACCTGGATGACAGGAACGGCAAATCCATCTGGCTCGAACCAAGAGGGACGGGATTGCTTCCAGACCTGCCAGGCCTGCAACGTCCCGTCGATCTCCCCCTTGTCCATTGCCAGGATTATCTCGCGTGAGGAATTGTAACCCCCGACGTGCTTGATCTTCAGGCCGAGCAAAGGTGCGGCAAGCGCCGGGATCATATAACCTGTCGATCCCTTGCCCGAACTCCCCATGAAGGTTTCGCCCGCGCGCATTCCTTCGATAGACGAGTGCGGTCCTCGGCGCACCACCCAGAATGTATTCTGCTGATCTGCAGTGCCGATGTAGCGGAATTTTCGAGCGTCATAGGCGAGTCCGGTCGGCTGAAGCAATTGCGTCACCACCATCGTGTCGGGCGGAATGAACAGGTTGGTGCCGTCGGCGCGCATCTTGACGGCGGCTTCGTTGAGCATACGAACGCCGCCGCCGCCTGGACTCGACTGGACAATGACCGCCGGCTGGCCGGGCAGAAACCTGCCAAGATGATGGGCGAATAATTGCGCGTAGAGGTCATAGCTGCCGCCGACCCCGTAACCGATGAAGATCGTAACCGTCTTGCCCTGGAAATTGGCGTCGGCGTGGGCAATCTGCCCGCCGCCGCCGAGAGCGGCCGCAACAAGCACCGCTCTCAACCAGTTCAAGAGCGTCGGCATGAATGCGCTCCACGCTGAATGGCTGGTGTCTGACATTCGTAGGAGCCGCCCGGCGCGGTGGTCGGACGCCAAGTACGAACCTAGAGGGGAATGACGAGCAAGGTGTCGACTTGACGCGAATCAAGAATGACAACCCGCTCGGCGAGCTTGAGACCATCGGGACTGTCGACGAGCCGGTCGCGTGAGCGCCCGCACGCAAACAGGCTCATGGCCCCGTCAGCCATCGTTCGGACTACGTTGAACGTGCTTTCCGTCTGGATGGCGCCTTCGGTATTCCCAAGGATGCGTAGCGAGCCCAGGATATGGCAATAGACGTGTGGCTCGAAAATATTGGCGGTCCGAAGGGCGGAAATCCGATCCCGCAACATGCCGCGACCCTGGCACGACATGACAGCAAGCGGAAGCCCTCGCTCGACATTCTCGCGGGTGATGACCTGATAGTTGCCATCCTCGACAAAGAAATCCGGCCATTCTTCCAGCCGGTCGGAATCGAGTACGTGAACGTAATCGGCGAGAAAAGAATCAACGCGCAAGCGCGTGATGAGACTGGCGCTAAGGTCCACGTCTTTCATCGGCCACCGTTTCCGCCGCTTCTCACAGTTTCATGCATTCGCGCCAGCCCTTCCAGAAGCCGCGGACTGCCGCTTCAGTAACTCGCGACCCTTGGCTCGGCTCGATGGCGCGACCGCCCATGGGCATAATGGTCGTCGCACGCCGATCGGCCTGCGCAGCACGCTGGATGAATCCGCCGACGCATCCGTCTTCCATGGAAACGAAGCCGGCGGGTCCGACGAGATTATTGACTTTCATGCGTAGCGTCGTCATTTCGGCGTCGTCGTCCTCGAAGCCCAGAACCGTCCACAGCAGCTCGCAGCGATCGACTCCGCGCGGCACAAGCTGCCGCACGGCGAGTGCGTTGAAGATCTGCTGGATAACCAGTGTCGGAAACACGGTTTGGATCGAATTCGTGACCTGATCGCCAAGCTCGAGCTTGTGCTCCATCATCGAAGCGTCTTCGAGACGGTACTGTTCTTTCAGTGAGCGGACCTTCTCACGCCCGGTCGCGTCATTGTTGGGGGCACCGCGCTCGGTATAGCTCAAATGGTGCCAGCCGTTATCGCTGATTTTGATGCCGCCACCCATGTTGGGCCGCACTACGCCAAACGTGTTGTGGAATACATGAAGAAGGCTGGCGTGGTAGGAGTCCTTGTTGTTTTCGGCGTAGAGCTTCCAATTGTTCGGAAGCACCTGGCTGTGATAGCCGAGCACCTTGAGAGGCTTGATGAACACGCGGTCGATGCTGGCGATCAGTTCGGCGCCGATATATTTGGCGAACGGCGGCGTACGATCCGAAAACGTCCCAAATACGATTCCCTTGTAAGTTTCCGTGCGTAGCCGAACGAGGCCGTGAGCCTTTTGGTCGAAGTCCGGCCCTACGCCGCCCTTGCCGCCAACACCTTTGCGAAACGCAACGCCGGTCAGGTTGCCGTCGAGGTCGTAGGTCCAATTGTGATAGACGCAATTGTATTCGCGGACCGAACCGTGCTGCTTATAGCAGAGCAAGGCGCCTTTATGCGCGCAACGGTTCAGGACTGCGCTTATCCGTCCATCGGGCGTTCGCGCCACGATCACCGGCGCCTCACCCACATAAGTCGTCTTGTAATCTCCCGGATTGGGAATCTCCGCCTCGAGGCAGAGGAAATTCCAGGTCGGGCCCTGAAAAATACGCTCCTGCTCGAGCGCGTAAATCTCAGGATCGGTGTAAACCTGAAACGGAACGCGCCAAGTGCCTTCGCCGGGCCAAGCAAAGGTATTTTCCGCCGCAAGAGATGGCTGGGCCATCGGACGCCTCGAATTTTGCAGAAATGACTTGGCAGTAAACCAAGATTGCCACGCGCTGGCAATGCTCCGCCGCGGCGCTTGTCGTAAGCACACGAGTTCTCCGGGTTAGGTGGAGCGCCCGGTCGGTCTCGGATTCGAGGCTCGCACGAGTACGCAGCCGGAAGTTTCCGACTGCATAAAGGCCGAAACAAAGAAGTGTTCGGAGGTGGTCAAAGCGACGGGTTTCACTCCTGACGAAGGCGCGCGGCAGATCCGTTGTCGTTCCAAGCCGGTGTAGCGTTCAGCCAGATTCCGGCTTCGCCCCAGGTCGGCTGGACCCGTTTTGCGCGGTGAGCATCGCCTGAGCGATGCCGCGATCGATCTTGCCGGCGCCATTGAGCGGCAATGCCGCAGCGATATGGATGAACCGCGGATGCGAATAGGCCGGGCCGTTTTGCAGGCAGTAAGCTTTGAGATCCTCAGCTGTGGTCGTCGAGCCGTTGCGTACGATCACCATTGCGGCCGGCGCCAAGCCCTTGATCGGATGCGGCACCGGCGCGACGACGGCGTTGACCACATCCGGATGGGAAAACAATAGGTTTTCGACCTCCTTGGGATAGACGTTCTCGCCGCCGCAACTGAACATGTCGTCGACGCGGCTGCGGAAATAGAAAAAGCCGTCCTTGTCCTTGGAGAAAACGTCGCCGGTGCGCAGCCAGCCGTCGCTGAGCTTCGCCCGCGTAATCTCTGGTTCGTTGTAATAACCGAGACAGACATAGGGACAGCGGATCACGAGCTCTCCCTCATCAGAAGTCTCGTTGCCGGCGGCATCGATCAGCTTGAGCTCGATTTCCGGCGCCGGCACACCGGGGCTGCCGCGCGGCACCGGGCGGCCATCGATCGGCGGCCGCAGCGGACTACCGCCCTCGGTCAAACCGTAGCTCTCCTCGACCTTGATGTGCGGCAGCGCGCGCTTGACGAGGTCGAGCAATTCCGGACTGACAACGGCCGAGCCGATCGTCAGGCTGCGCAGGTTGCTGAGATCGAGTGTTTGCAGATGGACGCGGTGCTGGAGGAGCATCGTGAATACCGCCGCAACGCCACGCGAATAGGTGCATTTGTAGTGCGCCAGGGCATCCAGATAGGCCCGCGGCTCATAGCCGGGCATCAGCACGAACGAACCGCCGGCATGAAGCATCGGCTTGACCGTGCCGCGCAATGCGTTCTTGTGAAACAACGGCAGCGCCACCAGGCCGCGCGCCGACTCTGCGGACGGCCAATAGCGCTGATTGTAGGCGACGTACCACAGCATGCCGCGATGCGTCATGATCGCGCCCTTGGGCCGGCCGGTCGATCCTGACGTGTAGGGTTGAAACGCCTGCGTGTCGTGCGCGATGGGGGGCGGAGGGACCGAAGGTGCCGGTTCTGCCATTTCCCGCTCGAAGGCAAGAAAGCCCGGCTCGTCCTGGTCAAGCAGCATACGGTGCTGCACCGGCAAGCGGCCGGCGAGCGAGAGCGCATCGCGATGAGCGCTCGGATCGACGATGGCGAGCAGGCAGGCCGTGTCCGTGATCAGCTGCTCGATCGTGCCGGCCGCGAGCCGCGTGTTGAGAAGGAGCGGAATGGCGCCCGCCCGCATCGCGCCGAAGAAAAACTCCACGAACTCGACGCGGTTTGCGACCAGCATGGCGACGCGATCGCCGGGGCGTACCCCCAGTCGGGCGAGCATGCGCGCAACGCGATCCATCCGATCGTCGAGCTGCCGGTAGGTGGAATGGCGCTCCCGCCCGCCGTACAGGTCGATGATCGCAACCTTGTCCGGCAGTCGCCGCAACGCTTCGTCGAAGAAAAAGCCGAGATTGCGCCGGCGATTTTCGTCGTGAGGCCGTGCGCATTGGTCACTTGCGGTGTCGGTGCTCAATGCGGCTTTACTCCGGTTGAATACCGGCTTTCGCCACGACCGCCCGCCACTTCTTGATGTCGGCTGTGATGCGGGCGCGGAGCGCTTCGGGCGTACCCGGTGCAGCCTCGAAGCCCTGAATGATCAAGGCCGCCCTGATCTCGGGATCCTCCAGCGATTGCCGTACCGCGGCGTTGAGCTTGGCGACAATCGGCTGCGGAGTCGCGGCCGGCGCCACCAGTGCCATCCAAAGCACTGCGTCGTAGCCTGCATAGCCGCTCTCCGCGATAGTCGGCAGACCGGCGAGCGCGGATGGCCGTTTTTCGCCCGTGGTACCCAGCGCCTGCAATTGGCCGCTCTGAATCAGCGGCAGCGTCGGCGGAATAGTCGCGAACTGCATGTCGAGACGTCCCGACATCAGGTCGGTGGCGGATTGGCCCGAGCTCTTGTAGGGCACATGGACGATCTCGATGCCTGCCATATTGGCAAACAACACGCCCGCCAGGTGCGCGAGGCTGCCCGGACCGGCCGAGCCGAAAGTCAACTTACCGGGCTTTGCTTTGGCAAGAGCGACAAACGCCTGGACACTCGCCGTCCCAAGCTGCGGCGACGTCACCATGACGTAGGGTGAGTCGCCGATCATCGACACCGGTGCAAAGTCGCCGAGCGGATCGTAAGCCAATTTGACGCTGAGGCTTGGCGCCAGTGCATGCGTGCTCGTGGTGGCGATGCCGAAGGTGTATCCGTCCGGTCTGGCGTGCGCCACCATTTCCGAACCGAGCATGCCGCTGCCACCGGCGCGATTCTCGATGACGACCGGCTGGCCGAGCCGCGCCGCCAGCGATTGCGCCAGAATGCGCCCGATCACGTCGGTGCTGCTGCCTGCGGGAAAGGGAACGACCAGTTTGATCGGCCGTATGGGCCAGTCCGCAGCGGAATTGGCGGTTTGCGCCCCGGCATTCCCGGTTGTGAAGATAAACGCCAACATGACGGCACAAAGTCTGATCATCATCAGTCCCGTGATTAGTCTACGCGTGAGCTGCACCGACGCGGCGCGCATGCCTTGAGTCAGGCAAAGTGTCGGATTATCGTCATGAATTGGCAAGTGCAGCGCCGAACGTGGTTGCGGGGTAGAAGTTGTTCAAAATCTTCAATTTGGCCGAGTGCCCGATTAATCCCATGGAGTCCGGCCGCGGCGAGCAGATCAAATTGATCAACCGCTCGCTCGGGACCGAGAAGCTCGACGTGCATCTGAACAGGCTCACTCCCGGCGGCCCGCGCGGCAAGGTTCATCACCACAGCAGCGCCGACAACGTTTATATCGTCAAGCGAGGTGAGGGCACGCTGACGGTGGAAAGCGAAACCTACGTCGTTCGCGAAAACGACGTCGTCTATATTCCCGCCGGCATGAAGCACTCGCTGAGCAACAGCAGCGACGGCATTTTCGAGATATTCGAAATCTATGCGCCGGCCGGCCGCCACATGGATTTCGTACTCGACGAATAACGGGGTCGCGCATGGAGGAAGACAAAGGGGTGCTGTTCGTCCCCTACAGGGACACGTTGCGGCTATTGAGCGTCGGCGACGCGCTCAAGATCTGCGAGCAGGTCTATCGCATGCATGCGAACGGCACCGTCGTGCTGTCGAGGCCGCCGAGCTTCAAACTGGATGTGGCGGACGGCTTCCATAATCACTGGCACGTCAAATCGGTGTTTTTGAAGGAAACCCCCGCCACCGGTGTGCGCGTCTACAATTACTTCGATGATGGCGTTCGCAATACCGTCGGCGGGCTCGATTGCACCCGCTTCATCGTGCTTTCCAACCCCTCGAGTGGTCAGCCGCTTGCCATCGTCGACGAGCACTGGAGTTATGCGATCCGCAGCGCTGCAGCCGCGACGATTGCGCTGAAATGGGTCGGGCCGCGCAGTCCGAAAACTCTTGGCCTCGTCGGGGTCGGCACCATGGGCATGAACACGCTGCGCTGCCTTACGACAATGTACCGGTTCGAGGAAATCCGCTGCACCTCGCGCCGCCCCGAGACACGCCGCGCATTCGCGGAAAAATGGTCGGAAGAACTCGGCGTCCCGGTGATCGTCGAGGAATCGGTTGAGGACGTCGTGCGTGGCGCCGACATCGCGGTTGGCGGCACCACATCGCCCGAGATCGTCAGCCGGGTCGAGTGGCTCAAGCCCGGCTGTACATTCATCTCGCTCGCCCGGCGCGAGCTCGATCCGGCCGGGTGGTCGAAGATGGACAAAGTCGTGGTCGACAGCTGGGAATTCAACATGCTGCAGCGCGAGTTCAGAAACACGGTCGAATCGGGCCTGTTTTCCCGCGATCAGCTTTACGCCGAGATAGACGAACTCGTTTCCGGCAAGAAGAAAGGGCGCGACCGCGACGACGAGCGGATTCTCGTTCACACCACGGGGCTGGTTTCGCAGGACGTTGCACTCGCGCACTTCATCTATCAGCGCGCGGTCGAGGAAGGCAGCGGGATTTGGCTGCCGAGCGCAAAATAGACCGATGGAAGCCGCGGACATCAAAAAGCTCCTGGACGCTCGAATTTCCCGCGAGCGTGCAAAACAGCTTCTGATCGAGCTGGTGCGCGTGCCCAGCCCGCAGACGGAGCTTCTCGAAGACGAGCCGCTGCTGAAAGAATTCATCGCCAAGGCCGTGGCGCCGCGGCTGCGCGCCATGGGCTTTGCCGATATCCGCCACGACCCGATGGGGAACTTGATCGCCCTGTACGGCAAGGCGCAAAGCGGCAAGTCGCTGATGCTCATCGGCAACGCCATGAACCAGCCGGCTGCGACAATGCCAAATCCCTATGGCGGCGATGTCGTCGATGGCGCGAAATACGGACTGCCCGGCGAGTGCGTGATGGGCAAAGGCGCAAGCGAGCAGAAGGCCAATCTCGCCGCCATGCTGCATGCGATGGAAACCGTGATCGCCAGCAGCGTGGAGTTGACCGGCCAGCTCGTCTTCACCTGCTGCCTTTCGGGTGAAACCGGCAAGCACGACGCCATCATGAGCACCGTGCAGCATCTCGGGATGCGTCCCGACATGGCGGTGCTCGGCGGCACCGGCTTGATGATCACGCTGGGCAACCGCGGCCGTATCGACGTGTGTGCAACCGTCAAAGGATCGCCGTGCCATTCGTCGCGGCCTTGGGACGGCGCCAACGCGATCACCGGCGCCATCGAAGCCATCCGGCTGTTGCTGGGCTCGGTGAAGCTCGACAAAACCCACCCGCAACTCGGCCGCCAGAGCCTCACGGTCAATCACATCCGCAGTTTCCCGGATTCCACCCACACGGTGCAGGAGCGTTGCGAATTCACGCTCGATCGTCGGCTGCTGCCGGGCGAAGATCCCAACGAGGCGTTTGCCGAGATCGAGCGAAGTGCCCGCACAATCGAGGCCTTCAAGGACCCGATCAGCGGCAAAAACTACGGGCTCGACATTCGGCTTGGGCCGTTCATGTATCCCTCGCTCGTAACCGAAGATTCCCCGGTCGTTCGTGCGCTAACGCGGGCGAGCACGATCATGCTGGGCAAGCCGGCTGAGACCTATTATTCGCCGGCAGCTTTCGATCAGGGCTACCTCAATCACCTCGGTATTCCGACGGCCAATTATGGCGCCGGCGAAAATCAATACGCCCACACCGACCTGGACATGGCTTCGGTGGAGCGCACGACCGACGCTGCCCGGGTCTTCGCCTTCATGATGCTCGACAGGCTCGCGTGACCGCGGTCGCAAAGTGCCGCCCCGCTGGGACCTCGTGAAAACGTTGCTCTGAGTGCGGCATCCTTTCCCAGTCGCTGCTTCAGCACGTGATAGGTGAAGCTCTTGCCGCTCCTCCGGCGGCAGGATTAGCCCATATCCTGCGGGACATCATGATTGGAGACGATGATCCCCTGCGGATTTATTGCCACGGCTGCATGGTAGGTACGTGCTAGCGTTCCTTGTTCATCAATTCGGAAGACGGTAGCCTCACTTAGCGAAAAGGCTTCTGAGGTGGGGACGTGCCAGCAGATATCACAACCTTGCGGGACGAAGGACTGGGCGGACTTAATCTGCTCTCGGCGACGCAAGCGGCGGAAAAGATTGCGGCGGGAGAGGCGACGTCGCTTGCACTCGTAGAAGATTGTTTGGCGCGGATCGCTGCGCGCGAACCGGACGTCGCCGCTTGGGCTTTTATCGATCCAGAAATGGCCCGTCGGCAGGCGCGTGCACGCGATCAAGAGCCGCGTCGAAGCGCGTTCCATGGTGTGCCGATCGGGATCAAAGATATCTTCGATACTTTTGACATGCCGACCGCCTATGGCTCGCCGATTTACAAGGGACATCGGCCTGCCACCGACACGGCCATTGTCGGATTGCTGCGCCGTGCCGGCCTCGTCATTCTCGGCAAGTGCGCTACGACCGAGTTTGCAAGCCCGGTGCCGATTGGGGTCAAAAACCCGCACGATTTCGGCCGCAGCCCCGGAGTCTCCTCAAGCGGGTCGGCCGCCTCGGTCGCCGATTACATGGTTCCGATTTCGGTCGGTTCGCAGACTGGCGGGTCGACCATCTTGCCAGCGGCCTTCTGCGGCGTATTCGGCTTCAAGGCGAGCCTTACCGGAATCGATCGCGGTGGGGTCCGGCATTTGCGTCCCGGTCTCGACACGATCGGCCTGTTCGCCCGCGACCTGCGTGACATCGCAACGCTGCAAGCAATCGTTACCGGGACTCGGCCAGCCGTACCTCCAGCCGAACTCAAAAGTGTCCGCGTCGGGATCTGCCGAACGCTGAATTGGCACCAGGCGCTTCCGGAATCCGTCGATGCCTTGGAGCAGGCAGCCGAGGACCTGAGAAGCCGGGGCGCCGAGGTTCACGATGTCGACATGCCGGACGTATTTGCCGGCATCGAGGATTCGTTTCGGGTCATATCCTCCGTGGAGGGTGTGCGCGCGCTCGCGGCCGAAGTGCGTGACCATTTCGATCAATTAAATCACTGGGTGCAAGCGGGACAAAAAGCCGCGGTTCAGATCGATCAGGCTCAATTCGACAAGGCAGAACTGCATGTCATCGCCTGCATGCGCGCCATGGCGGAGATATTCGCATCTTGCGATGTCATCCTGACGCCGAGCACGTGCGGTGAGGCGACAACTGACCTCACCGGAATCTCCAACTCAGCTTTCAACCGGACCTGGACGGCGCTGCAGGGGCCGTGCGTGAATATCCCCGCCTATCGTGGACCAAACGGCATGCCGGTCGGCGTACAGGTTGTCGGCTCGGTCGGCTCCGACAACCGCACCCTGGCATTCGCGCAGACGATTGCCGCAATTCTGATGTGAAGGACGAGACGCCTCTTGCCCAGCAGGGCCAAGCGGTCCAAGCTCTTGGCAGGTGTCACGAGCCGAGTTCTGTTACGTCAACGGAAGGGGATGCCATGGCAGCGGACAAGTCGTCGCCGAATTCGAAACACGCTGTTGCCAATGCTGATCCCGGCCGCAAGCTGGAAACGACCATTTCTTGCCCCGCGATTGCGCGTCGTTCCTTATTGCGGTCCCTTCTGCTCGGCGTTGCTGCCGGCACAGTGCCGTGGTCGCGATCACATGCACAGGCGCGCGAAAAGGTGCTTCGCGTCGGCATGACCCTTTCCGACATCCCTCAGACTAGCGGTCAGGCGACCGGCGGTGCCGAAGGCATACGCTTCGTCTGCGACACGATGTACGATTCGCTCGTCGCCTGGGATCTCAGCCATGCGGATCGCGCCTCGTCGTTGATTCCCGGGCTCGCCTCAAGCTGGTCGGTTGATCCGGCAACGAAAAAGGTGTGGACCTTCAAGCTTCGTCCCGGCGTGATCTTCCACGATGGCAGCGCTTTCGACGCCCACGCCGTGGTGTGGAATCTCGAAAAGCTCCAGAACCCGGCCGCCCCGCAATACGACAAGCGCCAGGCCGCCCAGGCGGGAAATTATGTGACGAACATCGTGCGCGCCGAAGCGGTCGACGATCTCACGGTCAACATCACGACCAAAAACGTTGATGGCACCTTCGTCTACGCCGCGTCCAGCATCTACTATTCGAGTCCAAAGCATTGGGAGAGCCTTGGCGGAGACTGGAGCAAGTTCGAGAAGAACCCGTCAGGCACCGGCCCCTGGATGTTCGATAAGCTGGTTCCTCGCGAGCGCCTGGAGATGGTGCGCTTCGCGAAGTACTGGGACAAAAGCCGCGTTCCCAAGTGCGATCGGCTGGTGTTGCGGCCCGTTCCGGATTCGACCACCCGCGTGGCCGCGCTCTTGTCGAACCAGGTCGATTTTATCGAGGCGCCGCCGCCGGACGCCGTGCCGCAAATTAGAGCGGCCGGCATGCAGCTGATTACTAACGTCTATCCCCATATCTGGCCGTACATGCTGAGCTATCAGCCTGACTCGCCGTTTCGCGATATCCGCCTTCGCAAGGCTGCCAATCTCGCGATCGACCGCGACGCCGTGGTCAAGCTGCTGCGCGGGCTCGCGCGGCCGGCCAAAGGTTTGGTGGTGCCGACGCACCCATGGTTCGGTAAGCCGACTTTCGACATCAAGTACGATCCGGACGCAGCCCGCAAACTGATGGCAGACGCCGGCTTTGGACCAACGAACAAAGCCAAGATCAAATTTCTGATCTCGTCGGCTGGGTCCGGTCAGATGCAACCGCTGCCCATGAACGAACTGATCCAGCAGAATTTCCAGGACGTCGGTTTCGACGTGACCTTGGAAACGATCGATTGGGAAGCGCTGCGGCAGCACCGCCAAGCCGGGTCGCAGAGCCCGGAAAACCGTGGCGTGTCGGGAATCAACTACAGCTGGACCATCCAGGACCCGATTTTTGCTCTCGTTGGCCAGACGTGGCACGGCGCCAAACGGGTCGCCGGCTACAATTGGGGCGGTTTCGCCGACGCGCATGCCGACGAACTGGCATTGCGCCCGCTTGAGGAATTCGACCTCAACGAACAGAACAAGAAGCTTGCGGAACTTCACGCCTACCTAGTCGATCAGGCGATGTGGATCTTCGTGGTGCATGATCTTAATCCGCGGGCGCTGTCGAGCAAGCTGACAGGATTCGTCGAGGCGCAAAACTGGTATCAGGACCTCACGCCGATCGATATCAAGTCGTAGCAATGCTACTCTATGTCCTGCGCAGGGCACTGGCAGTCGTACCGATTCTGTTTGGGGTCTCGGTCATTTGCTTTTCGCTGGTGCATCTTGGACCGGGTGACGCGATCAATGCGATTACGCCTGACAATGCGACGCCCGAGGTCATTGCGGCGATCAGAAAGGCCTACGGCTTCGATCGTCCGCTACCGATCCAGTATTTCGACTGGCTCGGGCTGGTACTCAGCGGTAATCTCGGCACTTCGATTCTGACCGGCCGCTCCGTCGCCGCCGAAATCGTGCCCGCCGCCCTGCATACATCCGTTCTCGCCGTCTGTGCCATTTGCGTGAGCCTGTTCGCCGGACTCGCAATGGGGATGCTGGCCGGCTTTGCACGCCAGCGATGGGCGGATCGTTTAGTAAGTTCATTTGCGGTCCTCGGCGTGTCGGTGCCGCATTACTGGATGGGCATTGTTCTGGTCGCGGTCTTCTCCGTGAAGCTCGGGCTCTTGCCGGCAATGGGCATGGGGCCGGCAACTGCAATAAGCGAATTTGGCCTAAATGACCTGAAATTCATCATCCTCCCAGCCTTGACCCTGTCGCTCATACCCACGGCGATCATCGCGCGCACGACACGTGCGACCATTGCTGAGACGCGAAAGAACGATTTTGTCCAAACGCTGCGCAGCGTCGGCCTCGGCAGGCGCCGGATCATTTGGCACGTGACCAAAAATGCGGCTCCAGCGATCTTGACGGTATCCGGCCTGCAAATCGCGCAGTTGCTCGGCGGCTCAATCCTTGTCGAAACGGTCTTCGCGTGGCCTGGCACTGGTTATCTTTTGAACACCGCGATTACGACGCGCGACCTGCCGTTGCTGCAAGGCACTATTCTTGTGCTGGCGACTTTTTTCGTCCTGATGAATTTCATTGTCGATATGCTGCAGCCGTTGTGCGATCCACGTATCGTCCGGCAATGAGCGATGACGGGCATCGAGGCACATGTTCTGAGCATAGAGACCGCCGAACCGGTGCGGATCCGGAAGCGGCGCGGCTACTGGTGGGCAGTGTGGCGTCGGTTGCTCCAAGATCGTGTGGCGATGAGCTGTGCATGTGTTCTCGTCATCATCATCGCCGCTGCTGCCTTGGCGCCGTTGATCGTGCCGGCCCAAGCAATGAAGAATAGTATTGCGCACCGGCTGCTTCCAATACTCTCGGACGGCCATATCTTGGGCACGGATGAACTCGGCCGCGATATGCTCGGCCGCCTGGTCTACGGCGGACGCGTGTCTCTGCTGATGGGTATCCTCCCGGTCCTCGTTGCCATGCTGGTCGGCGGCACGTTGGGGATTTTTGCCGGGTTCACGGGCCGCTTCATCAACATGTTGATCATGCGGCTCGTCGACGTGTTTTTTGCCTTTCCTTCTGTCCTGCTCGCGGTAGGGCTTGCCGGTGCCCTCGGCTCGGGTGCCGTTAATTGTCTGATCGCCCTGTCGGTGGTGCTGACGCCGGCGATTGCACGTGTTGCCGAGGCGGCGACGACGCAAATCCGCAGCCAGGGTTTTATCGAAGCCGCCGTCGCCACCGGCGCTTCCAGGTTCCAGATCATAACGGGACATGTGCTGAGCAACGTGATCGGACCGATCGTGACCTATTCGTCGAGCCAAGTCAGCCTTGCCATTGTGCTGGCGTCCGGCCTCTCCTTTCTTGGTCTTGGCGTTTCGCCGCCGACCGCCGACTGGGGGCTGATGCTGAACACCCTGCGGCAATCGCTCTATGTGGCACCCATGAATGCCGTATTGCCCGGTCTGATCATTCTGATCACTTCGGTGTGCTTCAATCTATTCAGCGATGGGCTGAGATCGGCGCTGGATGTCAAGCCGTGACCCAGGTGCTCGCTGTCGAAAGGCTCGGTAAGGATTTCAAAGTCAGCGGCGGCCTGCTCGGCCCCAAGGGGCTGGTGCAGGCGGTCGACGATTGCAGCTTTGCGGTTGCAAAAAACGAAGTGCTTGGCCTGGTCGGTGAGTCCGGCAGCGGCAAATCCACGCTTGCGCGTCTTCTGATGTGCCTCATCCGGCCGGACCGTGGTCGCATTGTTCTGGAGAACGCTGCGGTCGACGCACGCTCCGCCGACGAGCGCCGCAGGGTGTTAAGCCGCGTGCAAATGGTGTTTCAGGATAGCTATGCTTCGCTCAATCCACGGCACACCGCGGCCGCCGAGGTGGCATTCGGCCTCGCCGCGCGTGGCGAACCGCGTCGCGCGGCCGAGCGGCAGGCTTGTGAAGCATTGGCGCTGGTAGGACTGACGCCTAACCTGTTCGCCGAACGTTACCCGCACGAGCTTTCTGGCGGCCAGCGCCAACGTGTCAACATCGCCCGTGCCATCGCGCTGTCACCCAAGATACTCATTCTTGATGAGGCGGTATCGGCGCTCGATAAGTCAGTCCAAGCGCAGGTGCTCAATCTGCTGGGAGACTTAAAACGCACGCTGGGCTTGACCTATCTGTTCATTTCGCACGATCTCGAGGTCGTGCGGTACGTCAGCGACAGGATTGTCGTGATGTATCTCGGCAAGGTCATGGAGATCGGCTCGGTCGATGTCGTGTATGACGCACCAGCCCATCCGTATACCAAGGCCTTGATTTCCTCGCGGCTCACGACAGACCCGAAGCGCCGTACATCTGCGGCCCCTGTCACGGGCGATCCGCCGAGCCCGATCAACCCGCCGCCTGGCTGCCGCTTCTCATCGCGTTGCCCGATTGCCGAGCCGATCTGCCGAGCGCGCGAGCCAAAGCTGAGTTCGCTTAGGCGAGATCCACACCATTTGACGGCCTGCCACGCTCACATCACGGACAGCGGACATTCTCTCGCATCTGCCCGTAAATCGGAGGGCAATCCGTGAGTGCCATGGCATCTGCTCTCGTTCCCGAGCCGCGCACCCTGCTGGACGTCCGGCGTCTTGCGGTCCGCTTCCGCAGTCGCGACGGTGTCGTCGCTGCCGTGCAGGAGGTGAGCTTTACGCTCTCTCCGGGTGCGACGTTGAGCATTCTGGGGGAGTCCGGTTCCGGCAAAACAATGACATTGCGCGCGCTGATGCGGCTATTGCCGCCGAACGCCGAGTTGTCGGGCCAAGTCATTTTCGAGAACAGCGATATTGCCACTCTCGACGAAGCTACCTTGCGCGCAATCCGCGGCCCGAAGATCGCGATGATATTCCAGGATCCAATGGCTGCGCTGGATCCCGTCTACACGATTGGATCGCAGATCAGCGAGGTCATCATTGCCCACGAGGGCGTTAGTCGCGCGGCCGCGCGGGTCAGGGCGAAAGAACTGCTCGATATCGTCCAGATCCCGTCGGCGCAGCGCCGGCTGGATGCCTATCCACACGAACTCTCCGGCGGTCTCCGGCAGCGAGCGATGATTGCGCTGGCGCTGTCGTGCCGGCCCAAACTTTTGCTGGCCGATGAACCCACTACGGCACTCGATGCCACCGTTCAGATCCAGGTTTTACTTTTGATTCGCGAGCTGCAGCGCGCGCTCGGAATGGCCGTCATTCTTGTGACTCACGACATGGGTGTCGCTTGCGAAATTGCCGACGATGTCGCGGTGATGTACGCGGGCAGATTTGTGGAAATGGCTAGCATCGCCGACATGGTGGCTTCGCCGCAACATCCCTATACACAGGGCCTGAGGGCCTCGACCGTCCAGGCTGCTTCGCGCGGAACGCCCCTGAGGCCGATTCTCGGCGCGCCGCCCGATCTCTCGCAGCTACCCTCGGGTTGCGCCTTCGCGCCACGGTGTGACCAGCGCCTTGAAATTTGTGACGCCATCGTGCCGACTGTGACTGAAGCAGGGGCCCGTAGGGTCCGGTGCCATTTATTCGCCGCGCAAACCCGAAGTTAGAGACGATGCGAGCCAATGGCGCTCAGCTCCCGATCCTGGCTCAGGAGAATGGCACGGCCAGGCTGCAAGAAGGCCGCGAATCGGAACCCACCAATTTCGTACGGAACAGCTCCAACTTGAGCTGTCCGACTTTCTGCATGTTGCACTATTGCAATCGCTGGCGCAGGCCCAACCGTTCGAGCCGCGGCAGGACTTCGTCGCGAATGACCGGCATATCCTGCACGTAGTTGACGGTGGCGATCGCCATGCCATCAAGTCCGGCGTCGGCGAGACGTTTGAAGGTCGCTGCCACCTCGTCATAGCTGCCGATAACCGGGAACGTGCCTCCGCCGCTGATGAAACGTTCCATCATGGCGCGCAGGCGCTCCTGCGGCAGCGAGCGGCCATCGCCGGCGATACGCTTTCGGATCACCGTTTCGGCTGCTTCCCAGTCGCCGTTCTCGTGAACCACGTAATGATAGTACTCCCTGGTCTCTTTCGGCGTTGCCCGGCACATCAGGTGGCCGCTGGCGAAAACGCCGATTCCTTTGGCGCTCGCGCGCAACGCGGCGATCTCGTCGGCAAGTCCGGCCTCGTCGCCGATCACCATGAACAGGCAATCGGCATGACGCGTCGCGAAGGCGCGGCCTTCGGGCGATGATCCGGCGCTCATCAGTAAGGGGCGGGAGTCGCCCCACGGCTTCGGCTTGCCACCGACATTCTTCAGTTCAAAATATTTTCCGGAGAAATCAAACGGACTGCTTTCCGACCAGAGTTTCTTGACGATCGAGACCCACTCTTCGGTATATTGATAGCGGTAGTCATGGTCGAGCAGCTGCGCGCCGAACATGGCGAATTCCTCGACGTTCCAGCCCGACACCACATTGAGACCGAAGCGGCCGCATCCGACGTGGTCCGCCGTCACGCAGGATTTGGCGGCAAAGACCGGACTGAGCAGCGGCGCGTGAACCGTGGCGAAGGCGACAATCTCCTGGGTCGATGCAAGCAGCGCGGATGCCCAGGATAATGTTTCAAAGCTGGTCCCGTGGCGGTCGGTCACGCCGCCATAGCCCAGCCAGCGTGCGATCGGCAGCAGAAACTCGAGCCCCGCGGCATCCGCGAGCCGCGCCGCCTCGCAGGTTTCCGGCCAGCCCGCCGTCCAGCGCTCCGGCACCACGGTCGGCACCGAACCGGAGCAGTTCATGCCGAACAGGCCGAGCTTAAACCGGTTGCCGTTCTGCATTCTGGTACGGCGCGTCGGGGCGCGATCGACAGCACTCACTATTTGGCCCCACTTGCGATCTGCCGGACGATCGGTCCCCATTCCTGCCGCTCGCTGTGCACAAAGTCGGCAAGCTGCTGTGGCGTCATCGCGCGCGTGTAGTTGCCAAGCTCCTTGAACTTCTCCAACAGCTCGGGCTGCGCCAGTGCCTTCCGCAGATCGGCGTTGATTTTTTGCACGATCGCAGGCGGCGTGCCGCGTGGCGCCACCAGAATCGACCAGCCGGAGGCGGCGAAGCCGGGAAGCGTTTCGGCGACGGCCGGCAAATCGGGATAATTCGGCAGCCGCTTCGGCGCCGCGACCGCCAGCAACTTGACCTCGCCAGAGGCGACGACGCCGGCGACCGGCAGCAGGGTCTGGAACATCACCGGCACCCGGCCGCTGATAACGTCGGCCAGGGACGCCTCAGTCCCTGGATAGTGGATCATGTTGAGATTAGCTCCGCTGCGCTGCTTGAACGATTCCGCCGTGAGGTGCTGCAGCCCGCCGGCTGTGCCGGCAACGGCATCAAGGCCGCCAGGCGTCTTTTTTGAGAGCGCTATGAGGTCCGCCAAAGAGTTCACGGCAAGTCGTTTCGACACGAGGACTGCGTAGGGTTGTTCTGCAATGAAGCCGATCGGTACGAAATTGTTCACGTCGAAGGGCAGGTCATGATGGAGCTCCGACAGAGCAATGAAGACTGAGCCGCCCGCGAGAAACAGCGTATAGCCATCAGGCACAGCGGCCGCAGTCGCGCGCGCGGCGTTCAGGCCGCCCGCGCCAGCCTGGTTGACGACAATGACCTCCTTGCCCCAGATCTTCGATAACTGCGCATCGACAAGCCGCGCCAAGGCATCAAGCGAACTGCCCGCAGCGGTCTGCACGATGACGCGGACCGGCCGGGCCGGAAACTCTTCAGCGCAGACGTGAGTCGTCGCCGCGGCGAGCCCCGCGGCAAGACAAACGCGCGATAGGACGGACCGAAGCGAACTCATTCGTGCTCCTCCGAGCTGAACGCGTTTTCGAATAGAAGAGTGGACTTGATCCGAGCATGCTCCGCTCAGTCCCATAGCTCAATCGACCTGGAGGCCCAGGCGTTCTATGAGCGGCTTGAGCTGCAGATAGCTGTTTTGCAGAAACGCTGCCAATTGCTCCGGCGTGTCCGATTGAGCCTCGAAGCCGCGGATATGAAGTGCTTTCTGGTATGAAGTGTCGGCGACAACCGCCGCGATGTCGTCGTGCACCTTTTGGATGATCGCCGCCGGCGTGCCGCCCGGTGCCTCAATGGCGAACCACAAGCTGTAGTCCATTTTCGGCATGCCGAGCTCGGCGAACGTCGGCACGTCTGGCAGGCTGTCTATGCGGTTGGGCGCGGTGACTGCCAGTCCGCGCACAGTGCCGGCCTGCACAAATGGCAGCGCTGTCGAGGTCCCCACCATGAACATTGCGACATCGCCGGAAATCAGAGCGGAGATGCACTGCTGCGAAGAGCCGCGGTAGGGGACATGCGTGAGCTTGAGGCCGGCCATCGACAAGAACAGTTCGGCGGCCAGATGCGGTGCGCTGCCGACGCCAATCGATGCGAAATTGTATTTGCCGGGATTTTGTTTGGCGAGCGCGATGAATTCCTTCAGATTGGTCGCAGGCAGTTTTGGGCTCGAGAGCAGGATCTGATAGCCCACGGCCATCATCGAAATCGGCGCAAGGTCGCGCTTCCAGTCGTACGGCACATGCCGATGCAGCGTTGCAGCAATGGTCAGCGGGCCGTCAGTGGCAAGATAGAGCGTGTAGCCGTCGGGCGCCGATTTCGCAGCCGCTTCGGTGCCGATCAGGCCGCCGGCGCCGGCCTTGTTTTCGACGACGACCTGCTGGCCCCACCGTTTCGACAACCCGTCGCCGAGAAGCCGCGCCAACAAGTCGCTGCTGCCTCCAGGAGCATACGGCACGACCAATTGTACGGGGCGCGATGGATAATTTTCCGCAGCTGCGACTGGAACAGGTGCGAGGGCTGCGGCAAACGTCGAGCCGAGCATGGTGCAAATGCGCCGTCTGGTGGCGAGCATGCTTTTTCTTCCGCCGCTGAGCACCTGCCGTCGGCTGATCTGCATGGCACCCTCGCTTTCCGATGCGCTAAGCGTAGCGGCGAGGAGGCTAGCACTCCTGCCGATCCGCCGTCAGGCCGCATCTCTCGCGGACTCGTCCCTCTGCGCTAGGGGGGAGTTTGCGGGTCAAAATGTTCACGGTGCATAAGTCATTGATTTTTCTTTCGAAAATTCGATAGGAGCGGACACTCCTGCCGCCAGATACTTGCCTTTAGTATTCTCCGAGCGGCCAATGAGCTTCATTGAGGCGGCATGCGTCGCGGGCTCAAATGGGTTCGCCGCGACGGCCGGGTTTTTCGGGGGAAAGGGCATGCAGCGTAAGGTCATCATCTCGTGCGCGGTCACGGGCTCCGCCGATACGCCGGGGCGCAACCCGGCGGTGCCGGTGACGCCCGAACAGATCGCCAACTCCGCGCTTGATGCCGCCAAGGCAGGCGCAGCGATCGTGCACATCCACGTGCGCGACCCGCAAACCACCAAGCCCAGCATGGATATCGCGCATTACCGCGAAGTGGTGGAGCGCATCAGGGCAAGCGGCAGCGACGTGCTGATCAACCTGACCACCGGTCCGGGCGCGCGCTTCACCCATGACGAGAGCGACCCGTCGAAGCCTGGTCCCGGCAGCGTACTGAAATCTCCAGAGCAGCGCGTGCGCCACGTTGTCGAGCTCAAGCCCGACATCTGCAGCCTCGACATGGGCAGCCTCAACATGGGTGACCGCGTGTTCGTCAACACACCCAGTCATCTGCAGAGAATGGCGGAGGCGATCAAAAACGCCGGCGTGATGCCGGAGCTCGAAGTGTTCGAGACCGGTCATCTGTTGCTCGCCAAGAATTTCATCGACAAGGGCTACGTCAAGCCGCCGGGCATGTTCCAGATCTGCCTCGGGATTTCGTGGGGCCAGCCGGCCACGCCCGAGGCCATGACCTATATGCGCAACCTGCTGCCGCCCGAGGCGCCGTGGTTCGCCTTCGGCATTTCGCTGCACCAGTTTCCCATGGTGGCGCAGACCGTGCTCCTCGGTGGGCATCCGCGCGTCGGGCTGGAAGACAATATTTATCTGGAAAAGGGCAAGCTCGCACCGAGCAACGCCGCTCTGGTCGAGAAGGCGGCGAAGATCATCGAAATTCTCGGCGATACGGTGGCGACGCCGCGAGAGGCGCGCCAGATCCTCGGCATCGCGGCCACCAACGCGTAACGGCACTCCACGCGCCACACAAATTCGGAAAGGACGCCCATGGCCATTCGCGTCGCCGCAATCGGGGTGAGCCACTGGCACGCGCTCAACGACGCCGCCTATCTGCGCCATCTCGTCGCCATGGCGGACGTGGAGCTGGTCGGCCTTGCGGATTGCGATGCCGGCATCGTAGCGCGACGCGCCGCCGAGGTGGGACATCCGCCGACGTTCACCGACTACCACGACATGCTGGCGACGCTGCGCCCGGATTTCGTCGTTGCGCTCGGGCGGCATCGGCAGATGGCCGCGATCGCCCACGACCTGATCGACGCCGGCTATCCGTTCCTGATGGAAAAGCCGATGGGGATCAGCGCCGCGGAAGTCGAGACGGTCGCCGCCAAGGCGGTGCAGCGCAATGCGTTTATCGCCGTGCCGCTGGCGCAGCGCTACGGCGCCTTCGCCGCCCATGCGCGCGAACTCATCGCCGCAAAAGCTCTCGGCGCGCTGTCGCACATCTACGTGCGCATCAACCGGCCGGGGCCGGCGCGCTATCCGGCCTGGGATTGCGCCTGGATGCTCGATCCGGCCGAAGCCGGCGGCGGCGCCTTACGCAATCTCGGCCCGCACGGCTTCGATATGTTTCTGCATCTGACCGGCGAGGAGGCAGAGGTCACCGGCGCGCAATTCAGCCGCCGCGCGCACAATACTCCGGTCGAGGACTATGCCTCGGTGATGGTGCGCTCGACGAGCGGAATTCTCGGCACCATCGAGGTCGGCAACGGCTTTCCGCGCATCGGCACCGACGGCGAGTGGAAGCTTGCCGGCCGTGACGCCATCCTCACCATGAAGGACGGCGTCCTGAAGCTCGCCACCGCCGCGGACGACAAGATTCTTCCCGGCACCGATGTAACCTCGCCCTATTTCACGACGTTGCGCGATGCGCTCGACCACTGGCGCAAAGGCCTGGCCCCGCCGATCGGCATACTCGACTGCCTGCGCGCCGTGCGGCTGATCGACCAGGCCTACGCACTGGCGTCCGCCCTGTAAGCCTTATGCTGGTGCTGGACTGGAAGCCTCGAGGCTCGTCAAAGTAACGGGGTGCTTTGCTCGTCACCGAACAGAAGGGCGATTGGCATATGCGGCACTACCTCTGCACCAACAGACCAAGCTGCTGACGATGATATCTAGCAACGCAAGAAGCAGATCGCTTCGCTTCGTTCTCCCGGCCGTCATGGCTCTACGTCCGTTAGAGTCATATGCTGCTGAGAGGGTTCCGCTGCCGCATGTTTGTGATCGTGTAGCCATCGATTCCGTCAAAGGTGACGTCGGAATCTGGCGCGATAAAATCGCGGGCTTCTCGCGCGCACGGGGACTTACCGGGCCGATTATTTACGTCGATGTCGTCGCGCCAGCACAAGCCGATAGCACCAACAAAATCAGACGAATGTCTCTTTGGTGGGGCCCACGTCCGATGGCGAATGCGGTCTGTAAAGCGGGTCCTGATATTGGTCAGAGACCAGCCGTCAATTGTGGGGAGAGCGTTCCTGGAACTCAATTGCGGCTTGACATTACATTCGAACCAGAGGACACGCGCGATGCCGAAATCCGCACGGGTGAGCTGGTGAAATACGTGTCTGACGACGTTCTATGCAAGCTGGATTAGTGCTCAGCCGACAATCGGCATACTCGACTGCCTGCGTGCTGTGAGGCTGATTGATCAGGCCTACGCACTGGCGTCCGCCCCTTAAGCCTATACCGGTGCGAGACTATCGCGACGTCCGGTCACCAGCGCGCCTGCAAATATTCCTCGATGCAGGCGGGGGACGCCTTGGCGTAGGTGCCGCGGCGACTGACAACGGCGCCAGTCAAAGCGCGCAAGCCCAGCATCATTTCGGTGGCTTTCACCGTCACCGCAATGCCGTTGAGCACCAGTGCGCCGTCGATGACGAACGGACATTCGCGCGCGAACAACAGCATCGGCAAACCACCGGCCGGCAGGATCACCTCGGCGCCGGCGGCGACCAGCGGACGGACCTGCTCGATAAACTCGACGCGCACCTTGGTGTAGGTGGTTTCATCGGTGAAGGCGCGCATGAAGCGCGGCAAATCCATCTGCAACGCGCGGACGCCGGCCACGCGCGCGGCGAGGCAATGCGCTGCAATTTGCCGCTCGTGCCAATCGATGAACGCCGGATCGATGGTGACGAGGCCGAGCCGCCCGGCCATTGTCAGCGCGGTGAGTAGGCTCGCTTCGCCGAGCCCAATCACCGGGATGTCCACGGCGCCACGGATCTGCAGGAGCCCCGGCTCCTGGAAATGGCCGATGACGAACGCATCGTAGCCGGCGCGTTCGGCTTCCAACGCGTTGCGGATGGTCTGGGCGGCGCAACGGAATTCGGTCAGCGGATGAAAGTGCCGATCGGGCGGATCGAGACCGTGCACTTCAAAATGGATATCCGGAGCGGCGGCCGCGTCGAGGAACGCTTGCAGCCGCTCGATGTAGGGCTTCTGCTCGATCGGATGCACGAAGCTCTGGTACCAGATTTTTTTGGTGGCACGGGCCGGTTCGGCCATTGCAATCCCCCGACGATGTCCTGATGGGTTGCCGTTGTCGGATCAAGCGGCGCAGTGGAGCACGCGCGTCGTCATGGCGTAATGCCGGTTCGGGCCGCTGAATTTCGGAAACGCGTTGAAGTCCGCGCGCATGGCGTGGCGCACCGGCGAATTGAGCGCGCGGTCGAGCGCCACAGGGCTGTCGAACACGACCTTGTTGCGCTGCATGAAGTTGGCGCGGCGCCACGGCTGCAGGCTGACCCAATCGAGCCGTGTGTAGACTTCCAGCTCGCGGATTTCCGGAAAGCTCGCCATGTGCACCGTGTGCTGCTCGAGATAATGAGCGTGCCAGGCATTCAAATCCTCGGCTTCGCCCTCGTAGGATACCAGATACGTGCAATGCGGCTCGCCCGGCGGCGTCCTGAACGTTGGCTCCGGCACCGCAAACGTGCGGACGAGCATCGCCTGCTGGACGATCTCGGCCTTTGCCAAAACCGGAAATTCGGCATGCGATGCCAGCGCGCCGAGGCGGCCGGTGCGCGATACGGCCGTTTCCAGGTCGGATGGCTCGGCGAAGTAAAGCTGCAGCACCAGCGTCGGTGAGGCGCCGTCCTTGACATAAGGATCGCTGGCGGCGGCCGGGGAATGGACCAAAGCCTTCGCGAGCTTCGGCGCCGAGGAAAGCAGCGCATCGAGCTTCGCCGTCTCGCCGGCGGCAGGTTCGATGTCAAAGTGAAAGCTCAGAAAAAGACAGGTGTTCATCGGTCGTATCTAGCTCGAATAAAGCGGCGGCGAAATCCGGCCCTACATTGTATATTGGCCAGTATCATGCACTAAGGCGTTGGGAGGGCGAATTGCCTGCAACGAAGACTTTTCGCATCTGGGCGCAGGGCGCAACCGACCAGGTTGCCCACCATAATTACCTGGCCGCGCTGCTGCCGCACGTGAAGGCCTGCACCGATCCCGGATTCGAGGTCGAATTCAACACCATGACACCCTCGGTCACGACGGTGCATGCGCTGTCCGAACACCGCTTCTCGCGCCAGGTGGTCCGCGGCGCCATCCAGGCCGAGCGCGAGAATTATGACGCCTTCTTCATGAACCATTTTCAGGACGTCGGCCTCTACGAGGCGCGGGCGTCGGTGAATATTCCGGTCCTTGGCCTCGGCGAAGCGACGCTCCTGCACGCCTGCACCATGGGCCGCAAGCTCGGCCTGCTCGCCATCAATCCCGCCTTCATTCCAACGCACGCCGAGCAGATTCATCGCTATGGGCTGCAGCAACGCATCGCCGGTATTCGCGCTATCAACGCCAACATCGCGGAATACATGGAAGCCTTCGCCGCTCCGGCCAAAAAGGCGGAGCTATGGGCCCTGTTCGAGCGCGAGGCGCGACGCCTGATCGATGCCGGCGCCGATATCATCGTGCCGACCGGCGGCATTCCGATGATGCTATTCGGCGACGATCCGAGCGCCAATGTCGACGGCGCCCCGATACTCAATGGGGTCACGGTGGTGATCAAAGCCGCCGAGATGGCGGTGAAGTTGAAGCGCCTCGGATTACCGAGCGTAAGCCGCCATCCGCAGTCAGGCTTTGCTCTCCCGTCGCCGCAAGCGCTTGAGGAATTTCTGAGCCATGGCTGAACCGGCCCTTCGGCCAGGAATCCAACGCTAATTTGCTTGCAGCAACGGCCACGTCCTGTCGGCCTCGTCCGGCGGCACCGACGAGAGCAGCGTCTGCGTATGCGGATGCTGCGGATTGCTAAAAACCTCCTCGACCGGGCCTTGTTCGACGATTTCGCCGCGATACATCACCAGCACACGGCTGCACAGGTGGCGCACCACCGAGAGGTCGTGCGAGATGAACAGCATGGCAAAACCGAGCTCGGCCCGCAGCCGCGCCAACAGGTTGAGCAGCTGTGCCTGGATCGAGACGTCGAGCCCGGACACGATCTCGTCGGCGATCAAGACCTTCGGCACACGGCACAGCGCGCGCGCGATGTTGATGCGCTGGCGTTGGCCGCCCGACAATTGTCCGGGCAGCCGCATGGCGAGATCGGCCGGCATGCCGACTTCGGCGAGCAGCTCCTTGGTGCGTTGGAGCCGCTCCTCGGCGCTGGCGTGCCGGCTGCCGGCTTCCATGACCTGGGTGACGATGCTGGCAACGCGCCGGCGAGGATTGAGCGCCGATTGCGGATCCTGAAACACCATCTGCAGGCGCTCCGCGCGCAGTGCGCGATGGCCCCGGGAGGGCGCGGCCAAATCCTCGCCATCGAACACGATGTGTCCGTCGGACGGCCGTTCGAGCCCGACCAGGAGCTTGGCGAGCGTGCTCTTGCCGCTGCCGCTTTCGCCGACCAGGGCGACGAATTCGCTTTCGCCGATGGTAAAGCTGACGTCTTGCACTGCCGCGACGGTGCGCCCGCCGTGGCGCAGTCCGCGGCTGACGACGTAGCGCTTGCTCAAGCCTTCGACGCGAAGGAGTGGCCGTTCGGACGGCGGCGGCGTATCCGGCAGTCGCTGCGTGGTGCTGATGTTGCCGGCGGCGCTGGCGCGGAAGCAGGCTGCGGTGTGATCGGCGGCGACGGCGGCTTGCGGCGGCGTATTGGCGCGGCATTCGGCGACGACCAGCGGGCAGCGCGGCGCGAAATGGCAGCCGACGCTGTGCTGCAGCTGCAGCAGGCTCGGCATCTGATCGGGCAGCACGTAGAGCGCGCGGCGCCCGGCGCTCATCGCCGGGCTGGCAAGCTGCAAGCAGCGCGTATAAGGGTGCGCCGGCGTGGCGAGCACGGTTCGCGCCGGACCGCTTTCGACGGCGCGTCCCGCATACACCACGATCACGTCGTCGCACAGTTGCGCGGCGAGGCGCAGATCGTGGGTGATGAAGATCACCGCCGTGCCGTGTTGCCGCTGCATCTCGGCAATCAGCCGCAGGATCGGCGGATGCATGGTGACGTCGAGCGCGGTGGTCGGCTCGTCGGCGACGATGAGACGCGGATTGCCGGCGAACGCGAGCGCGATCAGCACGCGCTGGCACATGCCGCCCGATAGCTGATGCGGATATTGGGGCAGCAAATCGGACGCGTGCGGCAGCCGTGCCGCCGACAGCATGGCGATGGCGCGGTCGCGCCGTGCGTTGCGATTTTTCAGCCCGAGCCGCTTGAGGTGCTCGTCGAATTGCGCGCCGATGCTCAAGACCGGATTGAGTGCGGTCATCGGCGCTTGCGGGATGAAAGCGATGGCGCGGCCGAGCAATGCCCGTCGCCGCGTCGCCGGCATTTGCTGCAAATCCTCGCCTTCGAAAAGAAGCGTGCCCGCGGTCGCTGCAAAGCCGGCCGGCAGCAATTGCGCAATGGCACGGCCGACCATGGTTTTGCCCGCGCCCGACTCGCCGACCAGGCCGAGGATTTTGCCGGGGGCAAGTTTGAACGACACGCCGCGAATTGCGGGCACCGTCGCTGCGCCGATGCGGGCGCCGATGGTGAGATCGCGGGCTTCGAGCGTCAGCACGGTGCTAATGTCCGGTTTCGGCGAGCCGCACATCGAGGGTGCGGCGCAGTCCGTCGCCGAACAGGTTGAAGGCGGCGACGGCAAAAAAGATGGCGAAGATCGGCAGCAGCAGATTCCACGGCGACTGATAGACGTTCTGGCGCGCGTCGGCGATCATCTGTCCCCACGCCGCCTGGTCGGCGCCGACGCCGAGCCCGACGAACGACAGGATCGCCTCGACCACCACGGCGATCGCCATTTCCAGGCTGAACAGCGTGATCAGCAGCGGCAGCGTCGCCGGCAGGACCTCGCGTAAAATGGTCTGCCAGTGGGTAAAGCCAAGGAGCCGCGCCGCCGCGACGTAGTCGTGGCGCCGCACGATCAGCACCTCGCTGCGCAACACGCGGCAGAACCGGGTCCAGTCGACCAGCACGATAGCGAGAATGACACGGTCGAGTCCGACGCCGAGTCCGACCATCAGGATGAGCGACAGGATGACCGGCGGAAACGACATCCAGACGTCGACCAGGCGGCTGATGATCCAGTCGACGATGCCGCCGAAATAGCCGGCAATATGCGCCAGGATGGCACCGATGATCATGGCGCCGAGCGAGGCGAAGACGGCGACCAGCATCGCGGTGCGGGCGCCGTAAATCAGCCGCGACAGCACATCGCGGCCAAGGCTGTCGGTGCCGAGCAGAAAATTCGGATCGCCATCCGGCTGCCAGGCCGGCGGCGTGAGGATAGTCAACAGGTTCTGTTCCGCGGGATCGTGCGGCGCGATGAAGCCGGCGAAGACGGCGCAGACCGCGATGCCCAGCACCATGGCGAGCGCAAGCAACACCCGCGGCGAACGCAGCGCGCGAAGGAGCGCTCCGGCCATCAGCGCACCCGCAATTTCGGATTGAGCACGAGATAAAGGCTGTCGACCACGGTGTTGATCAACAGCACGGCGACGCAATAGGTGAGCCCGATCGCCTGAATGAGCGGCAGGTCGGCATTGCGCACCGCGTCGACCATCAGGTTGCCCATGCCCGGATAGGAGTAGATCAGCTCGACCAGAAGCGTACCGCTGAACAGAATGCCGAATTGCACGCCGGCCAGCGTCAAGGTCGGCAGCGCCGCGTTCTTGAGCGCGTGGCGGAGCAGGATTTGCCGCTCGGAGAGGCCGCGCAGCCGCGCCTGCTGGATGTAGTCCTCGTGATAGACGTCGAACAGGCTCGAGCGCAGAACGCGCATGATCGCCGGCGAGAACGCCAGCCCGAGCGCGAAGGCCGGCAGGATCAGATGGCGCAGTGCGCTGGCGAACACGTCGAGCCGTCCGACCCAGAGCGCATCGAGCAGCAGAAATCCGGTGACGTGCGGCTGCGGCAGGTTCGGCGATACCGCGCCGGTAAACGGCAGCACTTGCAGCACAACGCCGAATACGAACAGCAGGATCAGGCCCCAGAGAAATTCCGGGATCGACAGCAGCAGGATCGAGGCAAGATCGGCGACGGCTTCGACGAATGTGCCGCGCAGATGAAACAGCAACAGGCCACCGCCGAGGCCGAGGATCGCCGCGAGCACCATGGCGGCGCCGGCGAGCTCGATCGTCGCCGGCAACGTCGCCGCCACCAGCGAACCGGCGTCGCGGCCGAATTGGATGGAGCGGCCGAAGTCGCCATGCAGCGCGTCGGTAAGCCAAATGGCGTATTGCTCCGGCAATGGCCGATCGAGCCCCATCTCGTGGCGCTTGGCTTCGACCTCGGCGATGGTTGCGGTGGTCGGCAGCGACATCGCCGCCGGATCGACCGGCAGCTTCCGCAGCACGCAGAACAGCAGCGCTGAGACCACGAACAGAATGAGGACGGCCGCAAGCAGCCGGCGCGCGACGAGTTGGGCGACGGTGACGAGCATCGCACCGCCTCACGCCACGGCGCGACGAGTGGCGCGCCGCATCAGCTCCATTGCAGGGTCTGCGGCAGCACCCAGCCGTTGCCGTATTTGGTGTATTGCAGATTGCGCTTGCGCACTACGGTGAGCACGCTCTGTAAGAGCGGGATGGTGGCGCCTTGCTCGACGGCAAAGCGCTCGACCTCGCGATAGCCGGCGACCCGCGCGTTGTAGTCGGCGACGTTGAACAGCTTGAGTATGCGGCCGCCGACCGCCTCGTCTTTCCAGGCCGAAAACGGCAGTTTCGGATTGAGCAGGTAGCCGCTGAAGATCTCCGGATCGCCGGTGGCGTTGTCCCAGCTGTAGAGCGTCGCCTCCGGCAATTTGCTGGCGCGATTGAGCTCGAAATATTTGGCGTATTCGATCACCTGCAGGTCGGCGTCGATGCCGACCTTCTTCCACATCTGCACGATGGCGCGGGCGATGTCATAGTCGCTCGGGAACTGGCCGTTGGTGGCGGCAAGGCCGATCTTCACCGGGTTGTCCGGTCCATGGCCCGATTTTTTCAGGAGCGCCTTGGCGAGGTCGGGATCGAATTTGAAGGTGAAGTCGGGAAGGTAGCCCGGCGAGCCCGGTGTGGCGACCACAGACAGCGGCACGGCGGCGCCGCCGTAGAACGCCTTCGACAACGCCGCCTTGTCGATGGCGTGGTGCGCGGCGAGCCGCACATTCTCGTCGGCGAAATTCAAATCGGCGCGGACCTGCAGCAGGATGACGCGGGTGATGGGATTGAGCTCGGCGGCAAAACCGCTCTGGCTCTGGAAGCGCTGCACCTCGCGCACCGGCACGTTGAGGGTGAAATCGGCCTGGCCCGACTGGATCGCGGCGACGCGCGCCGACGGGTCTTTGATGATCTGAATGGTGACGCGCGCCACCTTGGCCTTCGGTCCCCAGTATTGGTCGTTGCGCTCGAGCACGATGCGGGAATTCAGCTCGTATTCGGCGAGCTTATAGGGTCCGGTGCCGACCGGCTTTTTCTGGAAATTCTCCAGCCCGCCGGATTCGATGTATTTCTTCGGCACCATGTAGCTGCCGAGAAACGCCATCCATTGCGGCGCGGTCGGGTTCGGCGCGTTGAATTTCATGGTCGCCTTGGTCGGCGACTCGATGACGATGTCTTCGACCTTCTTCCACGAATTGGCGGTGTCGAGCTTGACGCCGGATTTGATGCGCTCGAGGAAGGTGTAGCGGAAATCCTCTGCATTCATCTTGTCGCCGTTGTGGAAGGTGACGTCGTCGCGCAACTCGACCGCCATGCTGGTGGCGTCCGGCGCCAGCTCCCATTTCTTGATCAGGTGTGGGATGAGCTTGAGCTGCGCATCCTGGTCGAGCGGCTGATCGTAGACCGCCTTGAAGATCGGCTGCGCGTCCGGCGTGAAGCGCTGGTTGGGGTCCCACGACGGCACGTCGTTCGGCCAGCCGATGGTGGCGGTGTCGCCGGCAGCCGCGGCGGTCCGCACGAACGGCGCCGTGACACCTGCGGCGGCGGCCATTTGCAGGAACGCGCGTCGCTTCAGCGTTGAACCCATGGTGTGCTCCTTACCCGGCGGCAAACTCGGAGCCGATTATAGCGGTAATTTTCCGCGTGTCCGCTGTTGCAGGCCCTGCGGTCAAACTTTGGCATCGGCGGCTTGCCGATCCCATGTGTGGCCGGTGACGCCGCGGTCGCGCAGCTTGTACTTTTGCACCTTGCCGCTTTCCGTCGTTGGCAGCGCGTCGACGAACTCGATGAAGCGCGGCACCGCGAACGCCGCGAGGCGCGGCCGGCAGAACGCGCACAGCGCACTTTCGGACAGCCGGCTGCCCGGCCGGCGCACCACGGCGGCCATCACTTCGTCTTCGGCCAGTTCGGACGGCACGGGGAACACCGCGGCGTTGCCGACCTCGGGATGGCTGAGCAGCACCTGCTCCACCTCGAACGAGGAGATATTTTCGCCGCGGCGGCGGATGGCGTCTTTCAGCCGATCGACGAAACGAAAATACCCGTCCGTCTCGCGGGTCACGCGGTCGCCGGTGTGGAACCAGCCGTCACGGAACGCCTCAGCGGTCTTCTCCGGCATCTCGAAATAGCCGGTTGCGAAAGCAAGCTTTGCGTCGGCGCGCACGATCAATTCGCCGGGGTCGCCGGGCTTCGCGTCGGCGCCCGTGGCATCGGCTACGCGCGCGGCAAATCCGTCGCGCACGGCGCCCATGAAGCCGGGGCGGTGTTCGGCGGCTGTGGCGCCGATGACGAAGTTGGTTTCAGTCGAGCCGTAGCCGTCGAGTAATGCGATGCCGGTGCGTTCGGCGAACGCGCGATGCAGGTTCGCCGGCACGCCGGGCGCCAGCGCGCAGCGCACGGTGTGGCGGCGCTCGTCCGGCGATGTCGGCTTCGACAGCAGGATCGGCACCATGGCGCCGAGCAGATAGGTCACCGTGGCCTGGCGTTCGATCAGCCGCTGCCAGAAACGCGAAGCGGAAAAGCGCGGCTCGGCAACGAACGTCGCGCCGCATAGCAGCGCCTGGTGAAACGTGCCGAGCGCGTTGGTGTGAAACAGCGGCAGGCAGGTCGAGAGCACGTCGCCTTCGCGGAGCTCGAGATTGCGAATGCCGTTGAGACCCCACCAGAAATATTGCGCGTGCGGACAGCAGACGCCCTTGGATGGTCCGGTCGTGCCCGAGGTGTAGAGAATGGCGAGCGTGTGCGCCGGGTCGATCGCTGCGGGCGCGATCGCGTCGCTGCGCGGCGGCAGTGGCGCAACGGTGACGCCTTCCGGCGGTTGCGGCGATGGTGCTGAGTCGCCGATCAGCCAAACGCGCTCGAGTGCCGTCGCGTCGAGCTCGACGTGGCTCAGCGCATCCAACAGCTCCGCCTCGATGATCAGAAGCCGCGCGCCGGAGTTTTGCAGAAAATGCGCAAGCTGCGGCCCGCGCGACGCGGTATTAAGCGGCACCGCGATGGCGCCGAGCCAGGCGCAGCCGACAAAGCTTTCGATGAATTCGGCGCGGTTGCCGCACATCAGGGCGACGCGATCGCCGGGCCGGATGCCGGCCGCTGCGAGCGTGCCGGCGAAGCGCGCCGCGAGGGGCACGGCCTCCTCGAAACTGACGCTGACGTCGCCGGCGACGACCAGCGGGCGAGCGCCGTAGCGGCGCGCCTGACGAGTCAACATGGCGGGAAGTGTCCGATCGCCCGGCGCAAACGCGGTGAGGATTCCCGCGGCGTTCATTTGCGCCGCTTCCTTGCGCGGCTTTTCTTTGTTGCTTTGTGCGCCACGCGCGGCGCAGCAGTCGCAGGCGCTGCCTGCGGCACCAGGGCCAGCACGCGCAAGGGACTGCCGCTGCCCTCTTTGATCTTCAGCGGTGCCGCGATGATCAGCGAACCGGTCGGCGGCAATAGGTCCAGATTGGTCAGGCACTGCAGGCCGAAGCGGCCGGAGCCGTGCATATAGTAATGACACGGGTAGGGCGGTTTGAGGTGAAACGCCTGGCCGGCGTCAGTCCCGATCGCCTCGGAGCCGAAACCCAGCACGCCACGCTCCTCGACCAGGAACCGCACGGCGTCGGTGTCAGGCCCCGGCGTGTGCTGCCCGGTCTCATCGATGTTCTGGTAGGCGACCGGATCGCTGCGCTTCGACCAGTCGGTCCGCATCAGCACCCATGAGCCCGACGCGATGTGGCCGTGGCGGCGTTCCCATTGGCGCAGGAAGCCGACGGTGAGCAGAAAGTCGGCATCGGCGGCGGCCTGCCGCGAGCAATCGAGCACGCAGGCCGGCGCCACGAATTTGTCAGCCGCGATCGTATCGGTCGCGTTGTCCGGCAGGTGGCGGCCGGAAATCCAGTGGATCGGCGCATCGAAATGCGTTCCGGTGTGCTCGCTGCAGGAGAAATTGTTCCAGTACCAGCCCGGCCCGCGCGCGTCGTAGCGCGAGGCCTCTTCGATACGGAACGGCCAAGCCTGGCCCATTTCGGGCGGCAGCACGATCTGCGGAAAATCCGGCGACAGGGTCTGCGTCAGGTCGACGATGCGGATGCGCCCGCCGGCAAGTTCGGCCAATAACCGGGACAGCACAGTGTCGCTCATCGCATCCTCGATCCAAATTCCGAACGCGCCGTTACGGCTGTGGCATCGCCGCAAGCTCGCGCTCCAGCGCCTTTGGATTGTCGCGCCAGCGCTCGAGCCAATCCTGCGCCACGTCGCCCGGATAAACGTCCTCGGCGCCGCCGCGCAGCGCCGCGACGATATCGGCGGCGAGGCGCGCCGGCGCGATCTTCGGCGGCGGCAGCGTCTGATTCCATTCATCGTCGATCGGTCCGGGAAACACGTTGACGACGCGCACGCCGGCCGGCGCGAGCTCGGCGCGCAGGCATTGCGCCAGCGACAAAGCGGCGGCCTGCGAGGCCGAGTAGGTGCCGTGCGGCGGGAAATTCGACAGCGCGAACACCGACAGCACATTGACCCAGGCCACCGCGCTCGATTGGCCGTCGGCGCCGCGCGCCCGCATTGCCGGGGCGAATTCTTGGGCGAGGCGCAGCAGCCCAAAATAATTGACGTCCATCTCGGCGCGCGCGGTCTCGACGCCGTCGCGCGCCGCGATGCCGAAATTGCGGTGATGGTCGGCGGTGTTGATCACGATATCGACGCGGCCGCCGATCTCGCCGGCAAGCTCCTTGACGGCGCGCGAATTGGTGACGTCGAGCGGCACGGTGGCGACCTGCGGCAGCGCCTTGAGCCGGTCGTAGCCGGGTGGTTTCTTCCACGGCTCGGCTTCGCCGGCCCAGACCAGATCGGTGCCGGCGGTGACCAAAGCTTCGACCAGCGCCTGGCCGAGCGGCGTCTTGGCATCGGTGACCAGCACTTTGCGGAATTTCGGATCGCAGGTCAGTTCGCGCAGCTCGCGATCGTCGGCCATGTGCGGGGTGTCCTTGTCGGGAAGCGCGAGCAGTGCCGCCTGTCCGGCGCGGTCGAGATGGGCGCGTACGCGCACGCGCGACGGCGGCGCGGCGCAGTCGCCGTGCAGGTGCGCGACCACGATCGGCCCATTGTCGAGCTTCACCAGGCCGAGCCGCCACGGCATGCGCTCGCGGAAGAACAGTTCGTGGCTGTGGCGCAGCGTGGTTTCCGAGACGAGCTCGCCCGTGCCGTCCTGGGCGCGCCAATCGAGTCGCGGCGACAGGCAGGCGCGGCAGGCCTCGCGCGGCGGGTACTGCACGGTGCCGCAGTCGCGGCAGACCTGCAGCTCGAAGCGGCCGCGCGCCGCGGCGGCAGTGAGCCCGAGCGCGACCCGGCTGCGCGCGCCCGGCGGCAGCGTCGGCAGGCGCGTGCGCAGGATCGGATTTTTGCGCGGCGGCCGCACCAGAGGACGCGTCATTTATTGCCCCGCTGCCAGGATGGCGGCGCCGCTGCACAGGCCGCGATCGTAATTGATCATACCGAAGCCGCTTGCGAGACCAAGCCGCGCGTCGTCGATGGCGGCGCCAAGCGGTTTGCCGGTGAGCTGGCGGATGATTTCGACCAGGCCCAAAAAGCCGCCGGCCGCGCCGGCTTGGCCGACCGACAATTGGCCGCCGGAGGTATTGAGCGGAAACGAGCCGTCGGCGGTGAAAGATTCGCGCCGCACGAAATCCGGTCCTTCGCCTTTGCGGCAGAAGCCCAAGTCTTCGATCTGCATCAGCGTGATCACCGGATAATCGTCGTAGGCGGCGAGCACGTCGATGTCCTTCGGCTCGACGCCGGCCTGGGAGTAGAGCTCATCGCGGTCGAGCGCCCAGCCGCCGCGATATTGCACGGGATCGTCCGGAAAGGCGTTGTGCCGTTCGATGGTGCCGAGGACGCGCGCGTAGGGCAGGCCGAGTTGTTCGGCCGCGGCGCGGTGCAGCACCAAAAAGGCGTCGGCGCCGGCGCAGGGCATGACGCAATCATACAGCCGCAGCGGATCGGCAATCAGCCGCGCGTTGCGATATTCGTCGAGCGTCAGCGGTTTTTTCAGCAGCGCATGCGGAAATTGCAGCGCATTGGCGCGCTGGGCGACGCAGATCTTGCCGAAATCCTCGGGCCTCGCGCCGTAGGTGCGCATGTAATACGCCGTGAGAAACGCAAAGCTCGCATTGGCGCCGCCGGAGCCGTACGGATAAACCGCATCGCGCGCGAACTGGCTGAAGGTCGCGAGATTGAGCCGGAACGAATCGGTGTGGTTGGTGTCGCCGGCAATGCAGGCGACGACATCGGCATCGCCGGATTGCACCGCGCGTGCGGCGCGGCGCAGCGCCACCACCCCGCAAGCGCCGCCCATGGGAATATGATCGAGCCAGCGCAGCGTCAGGCCGAGATGCTGGGTCAGGCCGACCGCGCTGTCAGGGGCGAGCGTGAAGCTCGACACGCACAAGCCGTCGAGCTTGTCTTTGGCCAATCCGGCGCGTTTGATGAGCGCAGCCAGCGCCGCCGCCAGAAACCAGTGCGCGCCGCGAATCGAGTAACGCACATACGGCACCGTCACCGGCGCGGCAACGACGATGTCGTCGTAGGCGGTGCGCGCACGCATCATGAGCAGTCCGAGAAATGTTTGAACGATCCGGCCATCTCGGGTTCGTTATTGCGGGAATAGCGACGCAATGGAGTCCTTAACTTGCAGGTCAGCCTGCGTGGTCCATGACAGCAAACTGGATCGTGTGGTCAGCGTCTAGCCCCTTGCTGCGCACCGGAAAAGAGCACCTGGAAGCGCTACGCGACTGCGCGCCCTCTCTACGGCGACGCCCCTCCTATCAGGCGGCTCCGCGCACGCGATCGATCAATTCGGTCACGTCACCGGGAAGAGTATCGCCGCGCCAGCAGACATGGCCGTCCGGCCTCACTAACACGAGGCGGCGTTCGTAAAGCGTCGCAATCTCCGGCTCGGCGACGTCGATGACCTGCAAAGGAATGCGGTGCGCGGTCGCCGCGTGCTCCAAATCCGACGTTTCGATCTCGGCGAAGCGCAGCAGCACGAATCCACGGCCGAATAGATCAAGCGTCGAGCGGCCATCCCGCCGATAGGCGTGGGGAGCGCGGCTGCCCGGCCGTGCCGAAGCGATAAATTCCGCTGGATCGTCCGGTCGTGCCGGCGAACCGTCGGCCACGCAAATGGGCGATGATTCGTAGCGGTATCCGAGTTGCAGACCCGCCGTCCGGAACATCCTGCCGACGTTCGTCGCCAGGTCCTTGCCGATACGCGTGCGTAACAGTCGCCCGTCTTCCGTATCGTCTTCAATGGCGGCGAGGTCGTTGGCAAACTCACCGTGCGCCAGGTGAAATTCGGTCGCCATGCGCACGTTGCGGATACCGATCGGCCGCCGCTCCGCATCGTAAGAGGCCAGCAGACCGTCGCCGCCCCATCCCTCGAGAACCGCCGCGAGCTTCCAGCCGAGATCGACCGCATCGCCGATGCCGGTGTTCATGCCGAGAGCGCCGGTCGGCGACAGCTGGTGCACGGCATCGCCGGCAAGAAACACGCGGCCTTTTGAATAGCGTTTGGCGACAACGCTGCGCCTCGTCCAGATGCTCAAGCCCTTCCATTCCACCTCGATGGGACGACCGATGGCACGTCGCAACAGCGCAGCACGATCGACACTATTCGGTGTTTGCTGGCCGCCGCTGTCGAGAAGCATCAGGCGCCACAGACCGTTGACCGGATCGACGATCCGGATGTTTGCCCACAGTCCGTGGCGGTCCACCGCAAGAAAGAACGCCCCCGGTTCGCGGCCACAGCGCTCAAAGAGGTCCGGCGCAGTAAAGAAAAGATGCACCGGGTGGCCGAGGATGCCCTCGCCATCGAGTCCGATGCCCAACGCCTCGCGAACGGCACTTGTCGCGCCGTCGCAGCCGACGAGGTACTGCGCATGGATTGTTTCGCAACCGCCATGCTCGAGATCGTTCAGTTGCGCAACGATGCCATCCGACGTCTCTTCGAACCGCTCAAGCCGGGTCCGGTAGTGCATCGTCACGCCTGGCTGGGACTGCGCGAAAGAGCGCAGAATCGGATCAAACCAGAGCTGCGAACAAATCTGCAGCCGGGTAGGACTGAACCCTTCGGCCGTGCTCTGCGACAAGCGCGGGCGGCGCATTCGCGCCAATTCGTAGCCGCTCATGCTGGTGACGAAGACAATGTCGAGCGAATGCTCGGCAGGGAATGGGCAATTTTGCACCGCGTCGGCTAATCCCCAGCGTCGACAAAATTCCATGGTGCGAATATTGACTTCATTCATCTTGGGCGTGGCGATTGAGCCGTCGGTCTGCTCGACCAGCTCACACCCAATGCCGCGCCAGCCCAGATCGGCGGCCAGCGCCAATCCCACCGGCCCGCCGCCGACGATAAGAACGGGAATTTTCCGCGTGATCGTTTCGCCCCATTTCATAAGCGGGTGCCCTGTCCACGTTTAAAGCGGTGCAGCGCACTCTGTCGCGGACCAAGCGGGGTGCGAACTGTTCGGCACATTTCTTTCCGACCGCGAGAGACGGGATGACTACGGCGAGTCGCCTCGCCTACCAGGGCTGGTACGCAGTTGTGCCGCGACCGAGAGGCGTCTTGCAAGTCAGCGCGCCGAGAGCGTTGAAGCCGACGCTTGAGATCAGCTTGGCTGGCGGCCATTATCGCTGCCAAGAAATCAACCGGGGAAGGAAAGCTTTATGGCCGAGACGCGCCGAACCGTTCTGAAGCTTGGCTGGGGAGGCCTGCTGGCATCGACCACGGCCGGCTCGGTGATGGCCGCGGACGATTATCCCAACCGGCCGATCAAGATCATCGTGCCGGCCGCAGCGGGCGGCCCCACAGACGTCCCGGCGCGGCTTGCCTCGGAAATCTTGAATGCCAAGTTCGGTCAGGCTGTCGTGGTCGAGCACCGTGCGGGGGCCGGCGGCGCCATCGGCGCGCGAGACGTCGCCAATGCGACGCCGGACGGCTACACGCTGCTTGCCGGAAACACCAGCACGCTCGCGGTGATCCCGGCTGTGTCGCGGAGCGCGGGCTATGACCCGAACAAGAACTTCTTGCCGATCATCCGCCTCACGGAAGGCTTCCAAATCCTCGTGGTCCATCCCGATTCGCCCTGGAAGACGCTGCAGGACTTCATTGGCTTCGCCAAAGCCAATCCGGGAAAAATCAACTACGCGCACACCGGTGCGGGTGGCCTGCCGAATCTGGCCGGCGAGCTGTTCATGCTGCGCAGCGGCACCAAGCTGACCGGGGTATCGTATCGCAGCGGCGGCGAGTCGTCGACGGCAGTACTCGGCAAGGCTGTCGATGCGACCTTCGAAAACATCGCCATCCTTCGAGCACTCATTCAATCGGGCAAGCTGCGCGGACTCGCTGCGCAGAACAGGACGCGCACGCCGCTGCTGCCGAACCTTCCAACCATGGCGGAGGAAGGCGTCGCGAACTGCGAGGCGAACACCTTCTTCGGTCTCGTCGCCCCGGCCAAAACACCACCGCCGATCGTCAAAAAAATCAGCGATGCCATGAACGAGGGATTGGCGAAGCCCGACATCCAGAAAGCAATCGCGGTCTTGGGCAGCGAAGCCAAGCCCAATTCCCCCGCCGAATTTGCCGCCTACATCGCCGAACAGCATCGCAAGTGGGTTGAAGTCGGCAAGGCTGCGCACGTGGTCGTCAACTGAGCCCGTTTCGATGGACCTGCGACCTCTATCAAGCAATCGGCGCAGTTTTGCCGATTATATCGACGACCGTCCGGCGGACCGCGTATTCCGTGTCGATCGCGCGATCTATAACGACCCCGACGTCCTGGAAGCCGAATATCGCAACATCTTCGAGGCCAATTGGGTCTTTCTCTGCCACGAGGCCCATGTCCGCAATCCGGGCGATTACTTTGCCACACATATCGGCCGCCAGCCGGTGTTCGTCGTGCGCAGGCCCGGCGGCGCGCTCGGCTGCTATCTGAATGCCTGCGGCCATCGCGGCGCGACTTTGGTGACCAAGCGCATCGGCAACGCCAAAGAGTTCGTTTGCCCCTATCATGGATTCTGTTTCGATACGGCCGGCAAGTGCACCGCGGTTTCGGCTCCCAAGACCGGTTGGCGCGAACAGCACCTCGACCTGTCTACGTTCGACCTTACGCCGATCGCGTGCATCGACAGCTACCGCGGCCTGGTGTTCGGCAGCCTGGCAGCGGATGTGCCGAGCTTGCGCGAGCATCTCGGTGCGGCCGCGGCCTTGATCGACGTTTTCGTGGCGCCCGCGCCGCAGGAGCTGGAGCTGGCGCCGGGCTTTGGCATTTACCAGACTGCGTGCAACTGGAAGATCATGCATGAAAACGGCCCGGACGCCTATCACGCGCCGGTCGTGCACAACAACTTTGCGCAAGCCGTGATGTATCGCGAGAAGCGCGAGCTTCGCTCGGGCGTGACCCGGACCGATACCGGCCGTCTCACCGGGCGGATCGAGTCGGCGAGCTACGATCTCGGCAACGGGCACACCGCGTTCTGGCACAGGCGCCGCGATCCCGAGGCGTTTCCGATCTATGCCCAGCGCGAAGAGCTGTCGAAGCGCTTCACGCCCGGCCAAATGGAATGGATCATCGGGCGCGGCCGGCACATGACGATCTTTCCCAATCTGCTTTTGAATGATCTCGCCTCGACGCATCTGCGGACCTATCGTCCGCTCGGCGTCGATCGCATGGAGACGATGATCTGGTGCATTGCGCCGGTCGGCGAGCCGAAGGACATGCGCGCGGCGCGATTGCGCAAGTTCGAGGACTTCTTTCTGCCCAGCGGAATGGCAACGCCGGACGATGTTGCGATCGCCGAATCGGCGCATAAGGCGAGCTTCGCGTTCGACAGCAAATGGACCAATATGGGCCGCGGCATCGATTTCAAGATCGACGGTCCGGATGCCGCGGCGCGCGAGCTCGGCTTTTCCCCGCGCGCCTCGAGCGACAGCTGGGACCACGATATCGCCATGCAGGGGGTGTACCGACGCTGGCGCGACATGATGGAACGCGGCGAGGAGCGCCGTCGTGGCTGATTCCACCTTGACCGCGGCTGTCGCGGAATTCCTTTACCGCGAAGCCCGGTTGCTCGACGGCCGGAAGTTCGGCGAATGGCTCGACCTGTTCGGCGATGATGCAATCTTCTGGGTGCCGGCGGTCGACATGGATCGCACATACACGCGTGAGCCGGAAACGAGCCTCAACTTCATGTACATCGTCGGCCGCGCCGGCCTGGAGGCGCGGGTCTTTCGGGTCGAGAGCGGCGGTTCGCTCGCTTCGAATCCGCTGCCGCACACGCGGCATCTGGTCACCAACGTCATGGTGGACAGTGACGGGCCGGCAGGCATTGCGGCTTTCGCCAACACGCAGGTCGTGGCGTTCTGCGAGCCGCGCGGCCAGCAGATCCTGAACGGTTCATATGAATATCTCTTGCGCCGCGAAGGCCAAGGGTTCCGGATCGCTGCCAAAAAAGTGCTGTTGCTCGAATATGTCGTCGACGGCTACTTTGATTTTTTCACGGTGTGATCGCCTGAGCGGCGCATGGCGCCGCTCGACAAACCACATTAACGTTCGGCTGCTGAATTTTTAGACACCAGCTTAAAAGTCCACTCGAAAAACCGGCGGAGCGGCATGATGCGAGCTGACACAGCCGTAAACTCCATCAGAGCGGCCTTGAAGCAGCGCTTTGGCGAGGATTTCGCGGTCGATCCCGAACTGCCGGGCTTGGACGCGCTTGGAAAAATCGCCGGCCATCGTTCGCAACGGCGCTATTTGCCCCGGCCCATCGACGCCGGACTGCTGCGGCTTCTGTGCGCTTGTGCGCTGTCCGCGCCGTCGAAAAGCGATCTGCAGCAATGCGATATCGTCATCGTCGACGATGCGGCCATCCGCAAAGGCATCGTCGCGACGATCCCCGACATGCCCTGGATCGAACATGCCCCGGCATTTTTGGTGTTCGTTGGCAACGGCCGGCGTTTACCGGCAATATCGCGGTTGCGCAACAAGCCGTTTCCGAACGATCACCTCGATCAATTCTTCAATGCTGCCGTAGATGCCGCAATCGTGCTTGCCACTTTCATAGGCGCAGCGACGGCTGTGGGGCTCGGATGTTGTCCAATCAGCGCGATACGCGACCGTCCGGACGTCGTCAGTCATCTTTTGCAGCTGCCCGACCGGGTTGTTCCGGTTGCCGGGCTTTGCATCGGATGGCCTGACGAGGCCGGCGAGATCACGCCACGTCTATCGCTGCAAACAACAGTCATCGAAAATGCCTATGGCGACCGCGATCTCGCCGCCGACATCGATGCTTACGATCGCCGGCGTCTGGCGTCGCGGCCCTATCGGCGTCAACGCGATGTCCAGCGTTGGGGCGAGGCGGCGTTGTACGGATGGTCGGAGGACAAGGCGCGGCAATATGCCGAACCGACGCGCTGCGATTTCGGTCGTTTCGTGCGCGACAAGGGCTTTTGCCTCGACTAGTCGAGAGCAATCGCGACGGATGTGCCAGTGCTAGGACGGATGCGCTGTATTCTTCACGGAAATAAAAGTTCGGCCGAATCACCCTTGGACAGGGACCCGGCCGCCTATCAAACAAAACCTGCCGAATGGTCGGGTGATCCACGCCATTCGGCTCTTCCCTTGGCCTAATGGTGGCTTGTCGCGTCCTTGCCTCTTTCATGCGCCAGCTCGCGCAACAGCTTTTGCGCCAACGAATCCAGTCCGTTCTGATCGACGAACGTGCCGAGATGGCCGTAGGGAGCACTGCGAATGCCGTATTCCACGGAAAGCACATGCACTGCCTTGCCATCCGTTCGGTACGAGCCCTCTACCTGTTTCCCTAGAGATTCGTCGTAAAAGGAGATCTGATCAATCGGCATCCGTCTCGCCATATTGGGCACTCCTCTCTCGTGACGTTGTTGTGTCCAATCTCAGCGTTCCATTTGCACTCTACAAGCGGCGTCCTCCTATCGCCTGATAGAATTTTTCTATGCCTGAGCGGACGCGCTTGGCCTTTGGTCGATTCACTGCCGTCATTTCAGCGGGGCGAAGCATCCGGCAAGTGTCAGAAAGCCGACATTAGGCGGAGCCGGGTATGCCGATGTCAGCTAAGTGCTCAAGAAGCGACAGGCCGCGTTGTGTTAGGATTGGTAGCACCGGCAACCGGCTGCCGAATGATGGTTCGCAACTGCCGGGGAGCCGACGATTCCTCTTTATATGCTGCGCACGCCAAGTTCTTGAAAAAGGAGGACCAGCCAAATGACACGCGTATTTTTGATCGCCGTCGCCGCTACTTTGGCAGCTGGAGTGCTTCCCGCTTCGGCTTTTCCCGCGTCGACCTCGTCGTGTCCGGAATGGTGCAGCGCCCATCGTTGCAAGAAGGCGGAGCCCGGCCCGCAGCGCGTATGCATGAACCGGTGCATGGCCGCGTGTCGCTTGGGCGTACCCAAACGGAGAGCACACACGCATGGTCGTGGCAGCGACTGAATTGCCGCAGGCGTAAGCTCACGCACTTCTTGCAGTGCGTCAGAAGCAGACGTCAGTTACCTGATTGCCGATGTCCGCTTGGTGCCGAGAGGCGGCGCGGTGCGGCATAATCGAAAGCCGCCGTCGCCCAAGCCAGCGGGGCCATCGAAACGGCTCCTCACGGCAAAGGCGGCGACGGCTGACAAACAGTTTTGCCGGCTCACACCGTTTATGCTTGAGCCTAATGGCCTTTCATGCCTTTGGCTGCATCGCGCGCCATCGCGCTCAATACCTTTTTCGCTGCCAAAACCTGTGCATTGTAATCGATGCACGCGCCCAGATCGCTATAGGGGAAGCTCTTGAGGCCGTATACGGAAGAGACACGGATTTCCCGGCCATCGGATACGAAGAAACCCTCTACCTGTTTCTGCAGAGATTCATCGTAGAAGGAGATCTGGTCGGCCATTGTGCACTCCTGTCTGTTTGTATTGTTGTATCTCAATCACAGGCGCTCGCCGCGGCGAGTCCCGATGACGTTTCTTGAGACGGCTATTTTTCAGAAGTTGCTGTTTGCCCGCCGACGGCACATCCGCTGCCTATCGCCCCGGAGATTTCGGCATGTCTCCATGGCAGCTCTGTGCCAAGATTACAGCGAGTTTCCCCGAAAAGGAAGCGGTGGCCGGCGCGGCGCGGCTAGGGATGGTCGGTCCGCGCGCTTTGCGGCCTTGACCTGATGACAAGCTCGTACTTGGTTGTGAGGCGCGCATGGGATTGGCGAAAGTGCAAAGCAACTAAGGGGAAGCGAAAGATGGAACGGCTCGAGCTCTATAAGGGCTTCCGACTGCGCGCCTATGACGACTGGTCGGGGCAATGGTTTGCCGAGGCTCGGAAGTTCCCCGATACCGACTGGCTTGCCACGCCCTCCGGTCACCCGACGCCGGAAGCCGCCATTGCCTTCATAAAGCAGATGATCGATAGCCCGCGTACGATCGTAAAGGCGCCAAAGACGATTCAATGAGAACCGGGGGGCCTGTCCTTGGGCTCCGGGGCTGACGTTCCCGCCCGCTGGTAGAGCGGCTCGGCGTCGGCGTGACGGCCCTGGGCGCTGTACAGGTTGGCCAGATTGTTCAGCGATTGCGCGACATCGGGGTGATCGGGGCCGAGCGTGTGCTCCCGGATCGCCAGCGCCCGCTGGTAAAGCGCCTCGGCGTCGGCGTAGCGGGCCTCTTCTTTGTAGAGTAAGGCCAGATTGCTCAGCGCCGCCGCGACGGACGGGTAAATGGGGCCGAGCGCTTTCTCGAAGACCGCCAGCGCCCGCTTGTAGAGCGGCTCGGCATCGGCGTAGCGACCCTGGGCGAGGTACAAGCCGGCCAGATTGTTCAGCGCTTGCGCCACATCGGGGTGCTCGGGCCCGAGGGCTTTTTGCCAGGCTGCCAGCGCCCGCTTGTAGAGCGGCTCGGCATCGGCGTAGCGGCCCTGTTCCTTGTAGAGCTCGGCCAGATCGTTCAGCGCCAGCGCGACCGAGGGGTGGTCGGGCCCGCGCGCTTTCTCATTGAGCGCCAACACCCGCTTGTAGAGCGGCTCGGCCTCGGCGTAGCGACCCTCTTCCTTATAGAGTTCGGCCTGATTGTTCAGCGTGGCGGCAAGGATGACATCGGATAGAGCCATGGTGGTGAACTCCTCAGGCATTGGGGAGTTTAGCAAAAAAGTCGACGCCGGAAGCCCCTCATTCGCCCTGGATGTCCTAGAGCAACGCCGTACACGAGGTTTCGTCGTGTGCCACCGAAGAAAGCACGTTTCATTTTCCCAATTATAATCGCGGCAGCTTTCGCCGGCGGCCGGACGTCGACGATTGCGAGCCGCGGAACGTCCCGTTCGAACAGGAGCAGATGATGGACGATGCAGATTTTGGCAAAGAGACCATTCAGGCGTTGAACAGCCACGCGGCGGAACTGGACTCCATGTACCGGGGGGTGATGGCGGCAGCGCAAAACCGGATGGAAATTCCGCACATCAGGGACATCTTTCAGGAAATGGCGGACGCGTCCAAGGAATGCGACGAAATGTTCGAAATATATTATGGCGACGACGATCCATTGCCGGCCGACATGCGCCGGGCAATTCAACGGGTGCAGGATGGATTGTACAATTGTGCGAGTGCGTTCGTCGCCTACATGGCGGTTGCGCGGCTAACGCTGGGTTAGCTCGGCCGCGATGATGCGCGGCAAGTCCGGTAACACTCCGCGCCGTCGCGCGGAGGCACGGCCGGGCATCAACCGCTATGCCGACTTCACTTCGAAGGTGCGCTGAATCGTTTGGTCGTCGAAGAAAAACTTTATGGTGTACTGCCCGACCGTCAGCTCCGGAGCAAGGACCCTGATCGCCGCCAGATAAGCGTCGCTTTTCTCGAGGACGACCGTCTTTTTGGGGCTTTCAATCACCGTCTGACCCTTGGGATCGGTCAGTGAAACTCTCGTCTCACACGATCCTTCGCCGCCGCGAGCAAACAATACGGCCATGACGGATGGAATCACGACCTCCTTTTGCAGGACGATCTCGTCGTTGGGAAAAACGCCGATAATGCTGAGCTTGTTATTGACCTCCTCCCGCACATCTTCGCACAGGAGAAAGGAAGAACCATCGGATTTTGGCACTGACTTGGTCATGCGGGTTCACATAGCCGTCGATGGAGCAGGAGCGTGGCGAACGACGATTGCAGCAGATGCCGTGCCGAGCACCGTCTGGAAATCGGCAAGGGAGCCCTACGTCGTCCAGATTAATGGATAAGTCAACCGGCCTCCCGGCCGTTGACGCGACATGATGTCCGCTCGGGTCGATTGGCGTGACCTGCACGGGTGTCGCCATTGCACGACGCCGCGACAACCATGGCCCGCCGGAACCGCCGCACCTCGCAGAATCCGAACCCGAAGCGCGGCGCGTGCGGCGCTGTTGGAGCGCACCGCCGCCACAGCGGATCTGCCTGCGAGGCGACGACCCCCTGTCGTCCCCTCGGAACCTCTTGTTATTGGCTGAGTGCCGGTTGCTGATCGAACAGCAACAACGACGACAACTGCCCCCGCGGCTTGATCAGATCAGCCAGCGTATAGCTGTCCAGGACGGCCAGGAACGCGTTGGTCGCATCGCGAAACACGACGCGCAACTCGCACACGCGCTGGATCGGGCAATAGCCACGCTGCTCCAGGCAGCCGATGATACCGAGCCGCTCTTCGATTTCGCGCACCACTTGACCGATATTGATGTCGCGCGGCTCGCGACGCAGGCGAATGCCGCCGCCGCGACCGCGCACGGTATCCAGATAGCCCTTCTGGCCGAGATTGTTCACGACCTTCATCAAATGCTGCTTTGAGACGTCGAAGGTTTTCGCAATATCGTTGATGGTGACCAGCTTGCCGTCCGCGATCCCGACATGGATGAGGACGCGCAGAGCGTAATCGGTATGAAGCGTCAGGCGCATTTCTTCTTCCGTGGGTCCTTCTGTGAGCCCTGGGCCGGCTGCCGGAACTATCGATTCGGTTGCGGTATATGGGGCCTTGGCGCGCGCGTCGCAAGAGCTTGCCGGCTGATTCGCTCCTTGATTGTTGCCTCAAGCATTAATAGCACGTATAAGATGCTATTAGATGCATCTTTTGTGGGCAAATCGTGACTTATAAATATGCATCTGTTGCAACAAGGGGTTAACCGCTGCCGTTGGCGCCGCTGCATCGGGCGACGGCCATGATCGTCCTGACGGCAGTCCTTTACGCGGAGCGGATGACGCGGCACCCGACGCACGCATTTTCCGCGCTACTGTCACGGTGTCGACCGTCCCGGCCGCGAGACGGGGGCGGGGCAGCCCGATCCCGCGTTCGGGCCACGCCATAGCGCGAAGCCGACGCGATTTGGCTTCGTTGACACTGGAGCGGTTCCTCCCGATCGACCTGGCGGGAGAACTCTTCATCGCCGCGGATTCCGGGGCCGTGTTAGCTTCCAATAAATCTGAGGCCAGGTTCAAAACGCAGTACAAGCAGCCGCCCAGGAGAGAGCAAACAACCATGCGCTACCGTACCAACCATGGGGTGCTGGTCGAGGCCGAAACATCGCTCGATCTCGTCCGCCGTCTGCGTGACGAGAGTTGGCGTGAACAAAAGCTCAGCGATCAGGCCTACATGGAGGCGGTCGCGGATCGCATGTACGAGCAGGGCATTCACGTTTCGACGGTCAGCCCCGACATTTTCATTGCTGGGCTGTTGGCCGCCGGGCTGCTCACGCGCGACACCGATGAAGGCGCGTCGTCGAGTGGGACCGGCGAGCAGATCGATAAATGAGGCGCTGGCGGATGCGGCGCACGCCGTTGGTGCTGCGCTGCAGCCGGGATGCGCGGCCAAGTTGGCGCCGATGCGCGAAGGAGGGGTCGGTGATGCAAGGCTCGCCGCACGCCTATATCCTATATAGAGAAGGCCAACAGAGGATTGCGATGAATGACTGACAAGATCCCCGTCACGGTGCTCACCGGTTATTTGGGCGCCGGCAAGACCACATTGCTCAACCGCATTCTGTCGGAGCCGCACGGCAAGAAATACGCAGTCATCGTCAATGAATTCGGCGAGATCGGCATCGACAACGACCTCGTGGTGGGCGCCGACGAGGAAGTGTTCGAGATGAACAACGGCTGCATCTGCTGCACCGTGCGCGGCGACCTGATCCGCATCCTCGATGGGCTGATGCGCGGGAAGGGCAAGTTCGACGGCATTATCGTCGAAACCACCGGTCTCGCCGATCCGGCGCCCGTGGCGCAGACCTTCTTCATGGACGAGAACGTCGGCCGGCGAACCAAGCTCGACGCCGTGATCACCGTCGCCGACGCCAAGTGGCTCAACGACCGGCTCAAGGACGCGCCCGAGGCCAAGAATCAGATCGCGTTTGCCGACGTGATCCTGATCAACAAGACCGATCTGGTCTCGCCCGACGAGCTGAGGGACGTCGAGGCCCGCGTCAGGGGCATCAACCCTTACGCCAGGCTGCACCGGACCGAGCGCGCCAAGATTGCGCTGAACGAGATTTTGGAACGCAACGCCTTCGATCTCGACCGCATCCTCGATATCGAG
>Ga0070741_10000776_pt1 | contig 107616 bp, 123 predicted proteins | sample Coa_R1_4_FD_66440 | JGI IMG/M metagenome (GOLD analysis project Ga0070741, IMG submission 66440) | Surface soil microbial communities from Centralia Pennsylvania, which are recovering from an underground coalmine fire - Coalmine... | ecosystem: Environmental > Terrestrial > Soil >...
TGGTGACCCCGGCGGGATTCGAACCCGCGATCTCGACCTTGAAAGGGTCGCGTCCTTGGCCAGGCTAGACGACGGGGTCCCTGGGCCGGCCGCGCGAAGGCGGCGGAACGAACAGCGGCATTCTAACAGCCTCGTAGCAGGCCGACAACCCACGACGGCGCCGCGGGCACGCGGCTACTTCGCGTACGAGACGAAGAACGACCCGAACTCGATGGGCTCGAAGCCGGACGGGAGCTCGCCGTGCTCCCAGGCGCCGGGGATCTTCTGCGCGTAGATGTTCTCGCGGTACAGCTCGAAGCGCACCGCCCGGATGACCGCGTCGAAATCCCCGGCATCGAGGCCGAGGTGCGCCAGCGGATCGGAGGCCGCGCCAGACCCGCTCACGAGCCGCCGGCCACCGGCCCCGGGGCCAGCTCGGTCACCGCGGCGTGCCGGCGGAAGGCCCGCTCGCGGAAGCGCTCGAGGTAGAGATAGATGACCGGCGTGATGTAGAGCGTCAGCAGCTGGGACAGGATCAGGCCGCCCACCACCGCGAGGCCCAGCGAGCGCCGGGCGTCCGCGCCGGCACCGATGCCCACCGCGATCGGCAGCGTGCCCATGAGGGCGGCCATGGTGGTCATCATGATGGGCCGGAAGCGCAGCAGGCAGCCCTGGTAGATCGCCTCCTGGGCCGGCTTGCCCGCGCGCTGGGCGTCGATGGCGAAGTCGATCATCATGATCGCGTTCTTCTTCACGATGCCGACCAGCATGATGATGCCGACGAAACCGTAGAGGTTCAGCTCCTGGTGGAAGATCAGCAGCGTCAGGAGCGCGCCCACGCCTGCCGACGGCAGGCCGGACAGGATCGTCAGCGGGTGGATGAAGCTCTCGTACAGCACGCCCAGGATCAGGTAGATCACGAGCACCGCGGCCAGCAGCAACAGGCCCAGGCCCTGGAGCGAGCGCTGGAAGGCCTGCACGGTGCCCTGAAAGCTCGTGCTCAGCGTGGCGGGCAGCCGCAGCTCGCGTTCGACCTTCTGGATCTGCTCGACCGCCTGGCCGAGGGCGACGCCCGGCCGCAGGTTGAACGAGATCGTCACCGCCGGGAGCTGGCCCAGGTGGTTCACGGTGAGCGGCCCCACCGTGCGGGTCAGCCGGGCCACCGTGCCCAGCGGCACCAGCTTGCCGGTCGAGGAGCGGATGTAGAGCATGGAGAGGGCGGCGGGATCGCGCTGGTACTGCGGCAGCAGCTCCATCATCACCCAGTACTGGTTGGTGGGGGTGTAGATGGTGGAGACCTGGGGCGAGCCGTAGGCGTTGTTGAGCGCGTTCTCGATCTGCAGCGCGGTCACCCCGAGGGCCGAGGCCTTCTCGCGGTCGATCTCCACGAGCACCTGCGGGCTCGTGATCTGCAGGTCCGAGTTCACGTCGAGGAAGCCGGGGAGCCCCTTCATCCGATCGAACATGATGGGCGCCCAGTGGTAGAGCGACTGCAGGTCGGCGTCCTGCATCGTGTACTGGTACTGGCCCTTGGTCAGGTTGCCGCCGATGCGGATGGTGGGCAGCACCTGCGGGTACACGTTGAGCCCCGGGATGCCGGAGAGCTTGCGGCGCAGGTCCTGGACGATCTCCTCCGCGGTCGGCCGCTGGTCGGCGGGCCTGAGCCGCATGAAGATGCGGCCGGTGTTCATGACCACGCTCGACCCGCTGGCCCCGATGGCCGAGAAGTACTGCTGCACGTAGGGCTGCTGGCCCACGATCGCGGCCGCCTTCAGCTGGTGCTCCATCATCCCGTCGAAGGAGATGTCCTGAGAGGCCTCGGTGAACGCGAACACCTGCCCGGTGTCCTCGTTGGGGATGAAGCCCTTGGGCACCACGTAGAACAGGTAGCCGGTCAGCACCACGGTGGCGACGAACACCAGCACCGTGACGCGCGGATGGCGCAGCACCAGCTGCAGCGTGCGCTGGTAGAGCGACAGCATCCAGTCGAACACCTTCTCCGACGCCGCGTAGACCCGGCCGTGGCTGTCGCGGGGCGGGCGCAGGAAGCGGCTGCACGCCATGGGGGTGAGGGTCAAGGAGACGATGCCGGAGACGATGACCGCGGCGCCGATGACCACCGCGAACTCGTGCAGCAGCCGGCCCACGATGCCGCCCATGAACAGCACGGGCAGGAACACCGCAGCCAGCGAGAGGGTCATCGAGACGATGGTGAAGCCGATCTCCCGCGCGCCCACCAGGGCCGCCTCGAGCCGCCCCTTGCCCTCCTCCATGTGGCGCACGATGTTCTCCAGCATCACGATCGCGTCGTCCACGATGAAGCCCACCGCGAGGGTCAGGGCCATCAGCGACAGGTTGTCGATCGTGTAGCCGAGCACGTACATCACCATGAACGTGCCCACGATCGACATGGGCAGGGCCAGGCTCGGGATCAGGGTGGCCGACACGTTCCGCAGGAACAGGAAGATGACGAGCACCACCAGCGCGATGGCCAGCATCAGGGTGAACTGCACGTCGTGGACCGAGGCCCGGATGGACACCGACCGATCGTAGAGCGTGTTCAGGTTCACCGAGGCCGGCAGCTGGGCCCGGAACGCGGGCAGGATCCGGTTGATCGCGTCCACCACCTCGATGGTGTTGGTGCCGGGCTGCTTCTGGATCGCCAGCACCACCGCGCGCTCGTCGTTGTACCAGGAGGCGACCTTGTCGGTCTGCACCCCGTCGATCACGCGCCCCAGCTGGTCGAGCCGCACCGGCGAGCCGTTGCGGTAGGCGACGATCAGCGGCCGGTAGGCCGCGGCGCTGGTGAGCTGTCCGGTGGCCTGCACGCTGAAGGCCTGGTTCGGCCCCCACAGGGTGCCGGTGGGCAGGTTCACGTTGGAGTCGGCGAGGGCCTTCTGCACCTCGTCGATGCCGATGCCGAGGGTGGCCATCGCGCTCGGGTCGAGCTGCACCCGCACCGCGTACTTCTGGGACCCGAAGATGCCCACCTGGGCCACCCCCGGGATGGTGGAGATGCGCTGGGCGAGATTGGTCTGCGCGTACTCGTCCACCACGTAGAGGGGCAGCGTCGGCGAGCTGAGCGAGAGGTAGAGGATCGGCTGATCCGCGGGGTTGACCTTCTTGTAGGACGGCGGCGTGGGCATGCCCGGCGGCATCTGGGGTTGCGCCGCCGCGATGGCCGCCTGCACGTCCTGGGCGGCCGCGTCGATGTTGCGCTCGAGGGTGAACTGGATGGTGATCTGGGTGGTGCCGAGCGCGCTCGTCGAGGTCATCGAGTCGATGCCCGCGATGGTGGAGAACTGCTTCTCGAGCGGCGTGGCCACCGCGGAGGCCATGGTGTCGGGGCTGGCCCCGGGCAGGCTCGCGGTCACCTGGATGGTCGGGAAGTCGATGTTGGGCAGGTCGCTCACCGGCAGGAGCCGGTAGGCCATGATCCCGAAGACCAGGATGCCCGCCATGAGCAGCGTGGTCATGACGGGCCGGCGGATGAAGAGGTCGGTGCTCATCCGCCTACTTCTTCGCCGCGGCGGGGCGCCCGGTCGCCGGCGTGCCCTCGGCCGCCGAGACCGGCGCGGCTGCGTCGGTCCGCGCCTCGGCCGGCGCCGCCTTCGGGTCCACGCGCGCCCCCGGCACCAGCCGCAGCTGCCCGTCCGTCACCACGCGCTCCCCGGCGGTGAGGCCCCGGCTCACCACGATCTCGCGGCCGTGGGTCATCCCGGGCACCACCGGCCGCGCCTCCACCGTGTTGTCGGCCTTCACCACGAACACGTACGAGCCCTTCTGCCCGGTCTGGACCGCCGGCGCGGGCACCACCACCGCGCCGGGCTGCCGGGTGAGCGTGAGGGCCACGTTCACGAACTGGCCGGGCCAGAGCGCGTTCTCGTTGTTCTCGAAGGTGGCCTTGAGCTGGATGGTGCCGGTGCTCGGGTCGACCGTGTTGTTCACGAAGCTCAGCCGGCCCCTTGCCACCACCCCGCCGCCGCCCTGCGGCTGCGCCTCCACCAGCAGCTCGCCCTGCTCTCGATACTTCTTGATCTCGGCCAGCTGGGCCTCCGGCACCGAGAACGCCACGTAGATGGGGTGGATGCGGTTGATCACCACCATCGGGTTGCCCACATCGTTGGCCTTCACCACGTTGCCCTGGTGCAGCAGCAGGTTGCCGGTGCGGCCGGCGATCGGGGCGCGGATCTCGGTGTAGGAGAGCTGCACCTTGACGTTCTCGATGGCGGCCTCGTCGGCCCGCACGAGCGCCTTCGCGGTCTCGATGGCGGCGCGATCCGCCTCGATGGTGGCGCTCAGCGTCCGCTCGGTCGTGTGGATCTGGTCGTACTGCTCGCGGGCCACGAAGCCGCCCTCGACCAGCTTCTTGTAGCGCTGCTCCTCGACCCGCGCGTTCTCGAGCTGGGCGGTGTCCTTGGCCAGGTTGGCCTCCGCCTGCATCACCATCGCCTGGTGCTGCGCCAGCGTGGCCTGGGCCTGCAGCAGCTGGGCCTGCAGCTGCCGGGGATCGATGCTGAACAGCAGATCGCCCGCCTCGACCTCCTGCCCTTCCTTGAAGTGCACCTTGGTGACCTCGCCGTTCAGCATCGAGAGCACCGACACGGTGGCGAGGGCCTGCACGTTGCCGATGGCATGGATCTGCACCGGCACGTCGCGCGTGATGACCTCGGCCACCGTCACCGGCACGCCCGGCGGCACCGGCTTGGCCGCCGCGGTGTCGGCGCGCTGGTCGCAGCCGGCGAGGAGCGCGCCCAGCAGGGCCAGGCCGCCCAGCGCGAGCGCCGCCGCGCGCGGCACCGCCCGCGAGCGCCGGCCGCTGGCGATCATGCCGCGCCTCCCGCGGGCGCGACGCGCGCGCCGGTCAGCGCCGCCGCGAAGCGGCGAAGGAACTGGGCGCGCTCGGCCCGGAACACGGGATCGCTGGCGCTGCGGCCGGTGACCATCCGGGTTTGCTGGGGGAAGGCGAGCGGAAACGCCACCAGCCCCATGATCGCCAGCAGCAGGTGGCCGGCGTCGAGGTCCGCGGGGATGAGCCCGCGCGCCTGGCGCGCCCGCAGGTCCACCAGGGCCTGGGCGAACGCGGCGCGCCGCTCGCTTTCACGAATCACGGGGCCGTCGCCCATCCCGAGCGCCTCCCACTGGATCAGGCGAATCCAGTCGCTGTCCTCGCACGCCATCCGGAACCAGTAGGCGAGGCTCGCGCCCAGATCCGCGGGCGCATCGGCGAGCCATCCGGACCGCTCGAGAAGCTTGCGATCGAAGATGCCCCGGAAGAGGTCTTCCTTGTTGCCGAAGTAGTGATACAGCATCCGCTTGTTGACCCGGGCCCGCCGGGCGATGCGCGCGACCCGGGCGCCCGCGAAGCCCTCGGCGGAGAACTCGGCCAGGGCCGCGGCCAGGATGCGGTCTCTCGTCCGCCGGGGATCGCGGGTGTGGCTGGGAGCGGCGCGGCGCACTCGGCTGGCGATGGGCATGAACCGGATGAGCCCGATAGTAACCGTTCGGATACTTGCGGTCAAGGAAAGGCCCGGCCCGCGGGGACGGTCCGGAGGGCGACGGAGGCGGAAAGCGGCGGGGCTAGAAGCGGCGCCGGCCCAGCAGGACCGCGCCGATCGCCAGCGCGGTCAGGGCCAGGACGATGGTGGCCGGCTCCGGCACGGCGCTCGGCCCCGGGCCCGTGCCCACCCCGATGTCGTCCAGAGCCAGGGGCCCGGCCGCGTCGCCGGCCAGAAGTCCCTGGAAGACCACGGCCTCGAGATGGCTCCAGGTGGGCGGCACCAGGAAGTGGCTGAACCCGGCCGCGGCCAGGTCGTAGGTGGCGCCGAGCGTCGTGCCCCCGACCCCGAGCCCCAGCAGCGCGACGCGCTCGGCGCCGGCGCCGCCGGCCGGGGAGGCGAACAGCCGGGCAGCCGCGAACTCGTAGAGATCGAACGCGGTGCCGTTGATGCGGCGCAAGGTCAGGCCCGCGCCCGTGCCGCCGTCGACCTGCGCCAGGTAGACCGGCGAGCCGCTGTCCACGTAGAGGCTCCCCGGGGTGTCGATGGTGTGGAGCGCGGGCCCCGCGATGCGGTAACCGTCGCTCTCCACGGCGCCCACCGCCGGGTTGCCGGCGCTCACCACGTCATCGAAGGTGAGATCGATCGCCGCCACGGGCGCCGCCCACATCGTCACCGCGAGCATCACACCGAGCGTGCCGGCCATTGGTCTCATCGCTGCCCTCCTCCGAGGCGATGCCCCGGGAGGCAAGCCGCTTGCCACGCGCGCGCGATCGGCAGGATGTGTCCGCTCCGGCACATGCCGCGGGCGCGGAGTCGCGCGTCGTCGCTCCGCGAACGGAGGCGACGCTGACACCGTCAGTGCGGTGCTCGCCGCGAGGGACGGTGTCGCGCCGTGGCGCGCTCACGGCCCATCGCGAGTCCGTCCCGAGGCCGACTGGGCAACCCGGTCGATTTCGTCTAGACTTGCCCATGGCCTCGGACTTGCAGTCCTGAACGCCCGTGCCCAAGCCATCGCGTCGCGAGGAGCCACGACAGGTCAGCCGACGGCCAGCGCCGCCGCCTCGGCAGCTGTCCGGCATCGAGGCCGCCAGCATCGTGAAGTTCGCCTACTTCACGAACGAGCCCCCCGCCCCCGGCACGCTCCTCTACACCGCGTTCCGCCGCAACATGCCGCGCGAGGTCAAGGAAGTCTCGGTGCGGAACCCGATCACCTTCTTCTATGGCATCCAGCAGACGGGCAGCCTGCTCAACATCCAGGTCCGCTGGATCAACCCCGACGGGGTGCTGGCGCGCACCAGCGACCAGCCCATGGACCAGACGCGCGAGGGCGCGCTGTGGACCTGGCAGGTCGATCGCCTCGAGCAGCGCGACCTCGCGCAGCCGGGCGTCTGGGTCGCCGAGCTGATCGTCTCGGGTCACCGGGTCGGCCGCTACCCCCTGCTGGTCCACCCACCGGGCCGCTAGGTCCGGCGGGAAGTGAACCTCGTTTCCCTGCGCTTTTGCTAGACTTGCCCCGATGACCGGCCATGCCCTCGTGCTCGTGGTGGAGGACGAGCCCGACGTTCGCGAGCTGATCGCCGACGTCCTGACCGAGCACGGCTACGAGATCGAGATGGCCCCGGACGGGGCCGCCGCGCTGCAGCTCTGCGACCAGAAGAAGTACGACCTGATCCTGAGCGACCTCCGCATGCCGAAGATGGACGGGGCGGCGCTCTACTGGGCGCTCCAGCTGCGGCACGGCTCCGCCATGCCGCGGATGATCTACGTGACCGGCCAGGCCCACTCGATGGACTACGCGGGCTTCCTCGCCGCCTCGCGCGTCCCGGTTCTGTCCAAGCCGTTCAGCCCGGACGACCTCCGTCAGGCGGTCCGGCAGGCACTCTCCAAGAACAGCTCCGGCTAGTGCGACCCGCGGCCGCCGACGCAACGACCGGTGTCGGGACCTCTCGCATCGACCTCGCGGAGCGGGTGGCCGCCTGCCCGCTCCGCGCCGCCCCGTTCCACCACATCTATCTCGAGCAGGCCTTCGCGCCGGACGTCTACCGGCGGCTGCTCGCCGCGCTGCCGGACGTGCGGCGCTACCGCGAGCTACGCCACCGCGAGGCGATGATGCCGGACGGGCGCAGCGCGCGCCGCAAGCTCTATCTCTACCCCGAGCACGTGATGCTGCTCCCCGCGGGCCAGCGCGGAGTCTGGCTCGAGATGTCCCGCGTGCTCCGCTCGCGCGAGCTGCAGGACGCCTTCAAGGCCAAGTTCCAGGAGGCGCTGGAGCGGCGCTTCAAGAAGGGCGTCGAGCACCTCGACTTCCACCCGGTGCCGATGCTGCTGCGCGACTTCCCCGGCTACAAGATCGGCATCCACGGCGACGCGCGGAGCAAGGCCATCACCGTGCAGTTCTACCTCCCGCGCGACGAATCGCAGGCGCATCTGGGCACCGTGCTGCACGAGGGCCGCGACGAGCCGGGATCGCTCCGCACCACCCGCCTGGCGTTCCGCCCCGCGAGCGGCTATGCGTTCCCGGTGGTGCGCCACGCGAGCTGGCACAGCGTGCCGCGGACCCGGCCCGAGGACGGCGAGCGCAACTCGCTGATGCTCACCTACTACGTGCAGGAGCGCGCCTCGGAGTGGCTGGTGCAGCACCTGAAGCGCCCCTGGGTCTTCCTGGCCTCGGGCCTGCGTCGCTGACCGTCCCCGTCGTCGTCTGCTTCGTCATCGAGCGCGACCGGCACGTGCTGCTCCTGCGCCGGAGCGCCGGGAAGGACGAGGCGCCCGGCCAGTGGGAGACCGGCAGCGGCCGCGTGGAGCCCGGCGAATCTCCCGCCGAGGCCGCCCGGCGCGAGGCGCGCGAGGAGACGGGGCTCGAGGTCGAGGTGCTCGGAGAGCTGGGCGCCCATCGCTTCCTCCGGGGACCGGAGCAGGTGGAGACCGTCTCGATCGTCCTGCGCTGTCGCGCGCCGGCGGGCGCCGTCGTGCTCTCGCCGGAGCACGACCGGGCCCGGTGGGTGCCCATCGCGACGGCGGCCGACCTGCCCGACGTGCCGGAATGGGTGCGCCGCTCGCTGGAGACGCTTCGCTCCCTCGACCCTGCCGGTGGGACGCAAAAGCCCCAGTGAGGCCCGCACACCCCGCCGATCCGAGCACAGCGTATCGCAAGCCCCCGTCCTGATTGATCTTCGGCCCTGGTCCGTCCCGTGCACATGCCCCGAGACGGGAGAACACACCATGGGCACGTTCGCGACGATCATGCTGGCCGGCCTGCTGATCGGAATCCCGCAGTCGGAGGAGACGCCCACGCGCCTGGTGGACGCGGCCTCGCTCCTCCGGCAATCCGCGGCGGGGGTCCAGGCGACGCTCGGCGCCCCGGTCCGGACCCGGGCCGTCCCGGCCGGAGACTTCCTGCTGCCGAAGGGTGGCTACGCGCATCTCTACCAGCGTCACGACGCCACGATCGACGTGGACTTCGCGAACGAGCGCAGCACCACGGTACGGGTGTCCTTCCCCGAGGGCGCGGGCGCGCCCCGGACCTACGAGGCGGCGCTCCGAGCGGTGGGGCTGCGGTCGGATGCGCCGGCCAATCTCGTGCGCCGGAGCTTCCACGAGTGGCGAGACCTGGACGGCTACGTGGTGCAGGTCGTCGCGGATCCGAGCGCCGATCACATCGACGAGGTGGTGCTGAGCGTCGCCTCGACACCCTAGGGCGCGCGCTCGGAGACGGCGGTGCGGCGGCGCCGGAGCGTGCGCGCGCGCAACAGGGCGGCCACGCCGAGCCACAGCGCCAGCACCGCGATCGGCACCGCCAGCGCGCGGGGCCAGATGACGCCGACGATCGCGAGGAGCACGAGCAGCGCGCCGCTCGCCGCCATGACGCGAGCCTCCGCCGGCCCGAGGACGCGGCGTCCGGTCACCGCGGCACCGACCGCGCTGCCGATGCTCACCGCGCCGGCGGCGGCCCGCCCGGCGCTGCCCGGGCGCCGCATCCGGTTTCCTCGCGGCCGGGGCGCGCCCACCATCCGGGAGCGGGCGGTCAGCACGATCTCCGTCGACTGCGCGAGGTCCTCGAGGTACATCCGCTCCATCGCCCCGGCGAACGCCTCGTCCTCCACCACGACGTCCAGCTCCCAGTTGCTGAACCACGACTGCGGGTTCAGGTTGCTCGAGCCCACGCGCGCCCACCAGCCGTCGGCGACCGCGGTCTTGGCGTGCATCATGGTCCCGTTCCATTCGTACACGCGGACGCCCCCTTCGAGGAGGGGCCGGTACCCCGCTCGGGACAGCTCGCGCAGGGCCCAGATATCGCTCGATCCCGGCACCAGCAGCCGCACGTCCACCCCGTCGGCGGCCGCCGCGCGCAGCGCCTGCACGTAGGTCGAGGTCCCCACGAAGTAGGCGTCGGACAGCCAGAGCCGCCGGCGCGCCGCCGCGGCCACGATCTGGTCCAGACGGTAGAGGCCGGCGGTGCCGGGATCGGTGTCCACGACGCGCACCGACACCGGGCCGGCCACCGCGTGGGGCGCGGGCGCGGCATGGGTGGGCTCCATCCCGGGGCCCGAGAGGGCCCACATGCGGGCGAAGCCCTGCTCGAGCGCGGCCACCGCCGGCCCCGTGACGGCGATGCCGGTGTCGCGCCACGGCGCCAGTCCTCGCGCGGGATCCCCCACCCAGTACCGCCCGACACACAGCCCGGTGACGAATCCGATGCGGCCGTCCACCGTCAGCAGCTTCCGGTGGTCCCGCGACAGCCCGGCGAACGGGCTCGACCAGGCCGGGGGGTTGAACGCGCGGACCTCGACGCCGGCCGCGCGCAGGTTGCGCCAGAACCGGCGGCGGGTCTTGCCCACCGCGCCCAGCCAGTCGTAGAGCACGCGGACGGCCACGCCCGCGCGCGCGCGTTCCGACAGGGCGCGGGCGAACCGGTCCCCCGTGTCATCGTCGTGGATGATGTAGCTCTCGAAGAGGATCGAGTGCCGGGCCGCCTCGATCGCCTCGAGCCAGGCCGGATAGTTCTCGGTCGCGTCCCGGAGCAGATCCACCCGGTTGCCGGGGATCAGGCGCGCGCCGGACGCGCGCCCGAAGGCCTGCTCCAGACGCGCGCCGCCCGACGGGTCCGGGATGGGATCCCGGCTCAACGCAGCGAGGCGAGATACGCGGCCAGCGCTCGCACCTCGCCGTCACTCAGCGCGAGCTTCGGCATGTGCTGTCGCGGCTTCTGCCGGGAGGGATCGCGGAGCCATCCCACGAAGTATGCCTCATCGTGCCTGGCCCCGATCCGCGTAAGATCGGTCGCGATCGGGGTCCCGGTCGCCCCCACCGTGTGGCAGCCATAGCAGCCCTGGTCCCGGAAGACCTGGCTGCCCCGGGCCACCGCGGCGTCACGGTCCAGGGCCACGCAGCCGGTGACCAGCAGCGCCGCCAGCCCGATGCCCGTCATCACGGTCGCGCCGAATCGCATGTGTGGTGTCATCATGCACGCCGATGGCTGCAACGGGAGTGCCACGCCGGAAGGCGCGCCGCGACGGTCCTTTGCGCGCGTGCGCGTCGCACCGTGGGGCATCCCGACCACCCCGTGGGGAGGCGATGCCTCAGGACTCGAGCGCGAAGCGTCGATAGAACCACCGCTTCATCACCTCCACCAGTCCCAGGTACACGACCACCAAGCCGATCAGGACCGAGAAGAAGGGCAGCGGCAGCGGCACGAAGCCCAGCAGCGGCGCCACCGGGGTGAACGGCAGCACGGCCCCGGTGAGCGCGCATCCGGTCACGCCCAGCGCGAGCCCCCGACTCGGACGGCTCGCCCATGGTCGGTTGGCGGTCCGGATCACGAAGATCACCAGCGTCTGGGTGGCCAGCGACTCGACGAACCAGCCGGTCCGGAACAGGGCGGGGTCGGCGCGGAAGACCCCGAGCATCACCCCGAAGGTCAGGACGTCGAAGGCCGAGGACACCGGGCCCAGCAGCAGCATGTACCGCCGGATGAGCCGGATGTTCCAGCGCTTGGGCTGGTGCATGTAGGTCTCGTCCACCCGGTCGGAGGGAATCGGCACCTGCGAGAGGTCGTAGAGGAAGTTGTTGAGCAGGATCTGCAGCGGCAGCATGGGCAGGAACGGCAGGAACATCGACCCCAGCGCCATGCTGAGCACGTTGCCGAAGTTCGAGCTGGTCCCCATCAACACGTACTTCATGATGTTGCCGAAGCTCCGGCGGCCCTCCACCACTCCGTCGTGCAGGACGGACAGCCGCTTCTCCAGGAGGATGATGTCCGCGGCGTCTCGCGCCACGTCCACCGCGTTCTGGACCGAGATGCCGACGTCGGCCGACCGCAGGGCCGGCGCGTCGTTGATGCCGTCGCCGAGGCAGCCGACCACGTGGCCGCGGGCGTGCAGGGCCCGGACGATGCGGTTCTTCTGCATGGGGGACACGCGCGCGAAGACGTGGGTGCGCTCCGCGACCACCCCGAGGGCGGGGTCGGACATCTCCTGGATCGCGTCCCCGAGCACGATGTCCTCCGACTCGAGCCCGACCTGGCGGCAGATCTCGCGGGTCACCAGGTCGTTGTCTCCGGTGATGATCTTGACCTGGATCCCGTCGGCCCGCAGCGCCCGGATCGTCTCCGCCACGCCCTCGTGGGGCGGGTCCAGGAAGGCCGCGAACCCCACCAGCACGAGGTCCCGCTCGTCCGCGGTCGCGTAGAGCGCCTGGGTGCCGATCTCCCGATAGGCGACCGCCAGGACGCGGTAGCCCTGCTCGCTCAGGCGCCGGAACAGGGCGTCGGCGGCGGCGCGCTCCTCCGGGCCGAGCGCGCTCACCTCGCCCTTCACCTCGCCGGCGACGCACGCGGGCAGCACGCTCTCGGGGGCTCCCTTCGTGATCAGGAGCCGGCGCGCGCCGTCCTGCACCACCACCGATACCCGGCGCCGCTGGAAGTCGAACGGGATCTCGTCCACCCGCGCGTAGGAGGCCACCGCCGGGTGCTCGTGCCTCAGGATCGCCTCGTCCATCGGGCTTCGCAGCCCGGTCTGGTAGGCGCTGTTCAGCGCGGCGAGCCGGATCACCCGCTCGTCCTCCTCCCCGCGCAGGCTCACGTGGCGATCGACGCTGATCTCGCCCACCGTCAGCGTGCCCGTCTTGTCGCTGCACAGGATGTCCATGCTACCGAAGTTCTCGATGGCCGCGAGCTGCTTGACGATCACCTTCTTGCGCGCCATGCGGACCGCCCCTCGCGAGAGGGTGACCGACACCACCATGGGCAGCAGCTCCGGCGTCAGCCCCACCGCCAGTGCGACCGAGAAGAGGAACGACTCCAGGATGTCGCGGTGCAGGAGCGCGTTGACCAGGAAGACGAAGAGCACCAGGAAGACGACGACCTGCAGGATCAGGTAGCCGAAGCGCCGGGTGCCGCGCTCGAACTCCGTCTCGGGCGCCCGCGCGACCAGCCCGGCCGCCACGCGGCCGAGCTCGGTCGCCGCCCCGGTCGCCTCCACCACCGCCGTCCCCAGCCCGCTCACCACCGATGTGCCCCGGTACACCGCCCCGGTCCGGCCCGGCGCGTGCACCTGCTTCTCGCTCGGCAGCGACTCCCCGGTGAGGAGCGCCTCGTTCATGAAGAGGTCCCGCGCCGTGATCAGGCGGGCGTCCGCCGGTACCAGGTCGCCCGCCTTCAGGCGGATCACGTCGCCCACCACCACCTCCCGGATCGGGATCTCCTGCTCACGGCCGTCTCGCACCACGGTGGCGAGCTGGGCCACCTGCCGCCTCAGCCGCTCCGCCGCGGCCTGGGAGCGATAGGCCTGGCTGAAGTTCAACGCGACGCTCAGCACCACCATGAGCACGATGACCGCGGCGCTGACGCCCTGGCCGAAGCCCACCGACACCGAGGCCGCCACCAGGAGGATCAGGACGAGCGGATTGGCCAGGTTGTGCAGCAGCTCGCGCAGCGCCGCGAAGCGTGGCGGAGGCGCGATCTCGTTCGGTCCGTGCTCCGCCAGGCGCGCGGCCGCCTCGCGCGCGGACAGGCCGGCAGGCGACTCGCTCACCTAGCCGCCGTCCCCGTAGCGGGTGCTGATGAGCCGGTCGATCATCTCCCGGAGGTCCCCGAGCTCGCCTCGCCGGAACCGGACCTCCGCCTTGCCGATCTGGCGCGCCAGCTCGGTGTCCCGGAACACCTCCCGCACCCAGCGCGCGAAATCGCCTCGCCGGCTGTGATGGGTGATGGCGTCATCGGGCACCGTGCGGACGACGGCCCGGAACGACTGCAGGCTGTTGGCCGAGGCGAGCACGCGCCCGCGGCCGTCCCGGAACAGGAACTCACACCCAGGAGGCACCACCGAGTCCACGTACTTGCTGAGGTGTCGCACGTGCATGGTCTGCCGCGGCGCGGCCACGAACGTCGTCGCGCGCCGGCCGGCCGCCGGGTTCCGATCGGCCAGGAGGAACTCTCCCCGCCTGAGATGCGGCAGCGCCTCGAAGATGGCCTCGGCATCCGGCCGTCCGGACAGGAGCGCCCGAAGGCCGGCCAGCTCTCCCTCATCGGTGGTGCGGGCGAAGATCCACACATCCGTCGCGTCGGCCACCGCCGGGCGCAGCCAGCGCGTCCGGTAGGTCACGACGCAGAACCCCCGATCGCCGAGCGACAGGGCGTCCTCGTCCACGCCGCCCTCGTGGAGCGGGTAGTGCGCCTCGTCGAGGAGCACCCAGTGGGGCCGGCCGTTCCGGCGACGCATGTCGCGGATGCGCCGCAGCGCCCGCTCGACCACCGCGACCTTCTCGCCGTGGGGCAGCAGGGCCAGATCGAGGATCACGGACGCGGAGGGATCGTGCTCCAGATCCTCGAGCGCGCGGTCCACGGCCGCGGCCTTCTCCACCTCCACCCGGGACACGCCCGGCAGCCGGGACAGCACCCGGTAGTCTCCCTCCGGATCGATCACGCACATCGCATGGCGACTCGCGACCAGCCGCTCCACGATCGCCCCGGCCAGCCAGGACTTTCCGGAATGAGTGTCGCCGTGGATCAGCACGTTCACGCCCCGCGTCGGGATCGTGACCGGCTCGCTCGTGGCCGCGCCCCAGCCGAGGGCGATCCGGTGGCGCGCCGACCGGGGAGTGGGAAGCCGACCGGGAAGGATCGTGTCCCGGATCGCGAGCCCGACACCCGGCCCCGCCCCGCCGGGCAGGGTCCAGTCGGCTCGCTCCCGGACGGCGGCGACGCCGTCCGCGGGAGACGCGCTGAAGCCGCACGCCTCGAACAGCGCCAGGTCGTTCTCCGCGTCGCCCAGGGCCAGCACGTCGTGGGGCGACAGCTCCATGAACCGCAGGACCTGGTCGACCCCCGAGCCCTTCGAGACGCCGGCGGGCAGCAGCATGATCGCGGCCCGGTTCGGGATCAGCTCACGCGTCACCCCGGCCGCGCTCAGGGCCTCCCGCACCGCGCCCTCGGCGGCCCGGGCGACGCCGACGATGACCCGTCCCACCTGGTAGTGCAGTCCCCGCCGATCGAGCTCGGCCAGGAGCCGGGCGGGGACGGCGGGTCCGAGATCGCGGATCATGGCCGAGCCGGGATAGTAGATCACCGCCCCGTTCTCGGCCACCACGGCGTCGAACAGATCCAGGCAGTCGCAGACGCGGGTCAGCTCGAAGAAGGTCCGCCCGGTCACGAGGATCAGCCGCATCCCGGCCGCGCGGGCCTGCTCCAGCGCGGCCTTCACGTCCGCCTCGATGCGATCCTGGACCGCCAGCGTCCCGTCGAAGTCGCAGGCGAGCGCCCTAAAGCGGACGTGCACCACCCACCCCCGGTTCCCTCGGCCATCTGGCGCGGCGGTTCAGGACATCGAGGGCCCGACCCGCGTGGCCGAGGTCGGACCAGAGCATTCCCATGAGGATGCCGAGGGTCCGCTCGGCCGGCATCTCGAGGGCCACCCGTCCGAGGGTGTCGACCAGCCGCGTCGGCTCGCCGGTTCCTCCGGCGATGACCACGGCCCACACCTGCGATCGCGCACTCGGCATGACGGGGTTCCTGTGCGCAAGCGCGGTGCCAGGCACGAGGAGTTGAAACTTCAGGATGTTGGCGGTGGTGCGCCGCGACACGCGCGCGGCACGGCTGCCTCACGTGAGGCAGCGCAACCCCGTGCCGCGATCGACGCGAGCCGTCGTTCACCGGTTCGCATCGTGTAGAACTGACTCAGTAGAACGGAACCGGCCTTCGCAGCGCGGGCGCACACCGGACGCAAACGCGATGCCGGCCACGTCCGCAGCCCGTCCTTACGCCCGAGGGCGGGAGGAAGCCTCGACGGGCTTGCCGGCACCCGCGGCCGCGGGCGGGACGACCGGCGCGCCGGCGGGACGGATCAGCAGGATGGGCACCCGGCAGCCGCGCAGCACGCCCTCGGCGACGCTGCCGAAGACGAGCCGCGAGATGCCGCTGCGGCCGTGGGTGGTCATCACGATCAGGTCGGCGCGGTGCCTCCGCGCGGCGTCGGCGATGGCGGGGGCGGCCGGGCCCTGCCAGACGTGGGTCTCCACGGGCCCGACCCCCTCCGCGACCAGCCGCTTCTTCACCCCGGCCAGATACTCCTCGGCTTCACGCACGGCCTGGACCCAGTCCCCGATCACGTCCGCACCGGGCAGGATCCTGGCCTCGGCCACGGACAGCAGCACGAACGTGCAGGGCCGGCTCCGGGCCATCTCCACCGCTTCCGGAATCGCGGCCTCCGCCGTCTTGGACCCATCCAGTGGAATCAGGATCCGTCCGACCTTCATGCTCACCGTCCTGTCCGGGCTTGAAGAATGCCCCGGTCGTCGGTCACGCCGAGGTGCCGCGACGGCCGGGGCATCGGCCCTTACTCCGCCTTGATCGGGATCGTCGTGCCCTTCGCCGCCTGGCTCTTGGGCATCGTCACGGTCAGCAGCCCGTTCTTGAAGGTGGCGGTCACCTTGCTCGCATCCACGCTGACGGGGAGGAGCACGCTGCGGGTGAATGCCCCGTACGAGCGCTCGAGCCGATGGTACTGCTCGTCCTTGTCCTCCTTCTCCTGCTTCTTCTCACCCTTGATCGTCAGCCGGTTCTCCTGGAGCGAGACCTGGATGTCCCTCTGGTCCATCCCGGGGACTTCGATCTTGGCCACCAGGCTGTCCTTGGTCTCCGAGAGGTCCATGCTCGGCGCCCAGTCGCCGATCGCCGGGAAGTCGTCCCACTTGCGATCGAACATCCGCTCCAGCATCCGATCCATCTCCTGCCTGAGGTTCGCCACTCCCGTCCACGGTGTCAGTGCACGCATCGCCAAAATCCTCCTGCAAGTTGAAGTGAAGAGGTTGTTGCGACACCGACCGCCAATTGCATCGTCAATGCCACCTCGCCTCCTCGGCGATTCAGCAGGTTGCCGGTGATCCCGGCCGCCCCGCGGTGCGGCACGCGCGCCTCGGTGGGGAGACCGCGCCCCAGGCCGCGACGGCATCACGTGATCACCTGCGCGATATTGCTGCGCTCGACGGCGGCACCCCCGTTGCACCCGCGGGGGGCCGGCCATGATCAAGCTCGCGACGCCCGAGGATCTGCTGCTCCTGGCGCTCGTCAGGAACTGGTGGATGGTCGCCCTGCGCGGGGCGCTGGCGGTGCTGTTCGGCGCCTTCCTGCTGGCGACCGCGCCCACGTCCCTGGACGTCCTGATCGCGATCTTCGGACTCTACGCGCTCCTCGATGGCGCGTGGGCCATCGCCTCGGCGCTCTGGGTCACCCGCACCTGGGTCACGCCCTGGCCGATCCTGTTCGAGGGTACGGCCAGCGTCGCGGTGGGCGCCTTCGCCCTCGGCTGGCCGTGGATCCCGCGCGAGCTCGTCTTCGCGATCGCCACGTGGGGGGTCGTCACCGGCGCGATGGAGCTGATCGCAGCGGCGCGCCTGACCGGGCCCGCGGCCGCCCGATGGCTCCTGACCACCGCCGGGGTGTGCTCGCTCTTCCTCGCAGGCCTCATCGTGGCGATCCCGCTGGCCGAGACGGCCCGGACGGTCCGGACCCTGGGGGTCTATGCGATCGTCTTCGGGATCTCGCTGTCCGCCGCGGCGCGGGTGTTCCGGAAGACCGTGCGGCCCCAGGTGGGCGGTGGCTAGCGGTGCCGCGCGTCACGCCCACGACCGCGCCGCCGGGGCCCGGCTATCCGGACCCGCTCGTCCGGGACGTCGCGCTGCGCGACGGGACCAGGATCCACCTGCGGCCCGTTCGCCCGGACGATCAGGAGCGCCTGATCGCCTTCCACGATCGCCTCAGCGAGGAGACCGTCTACCAGCGCTTTTTCAACGTGGTCAAGCACCTGCCGGCCACCTGGGCGCAGTTCCTCGTCAACGTCGACTACGACCGTCGCCTCGCGCTGGTGGCCGAGCACGGCGATGGCCCGGCCCGCACCCTGGTGGCGGTCGCCCGCTACGACGCGACGGCGCAGGCCGACACCGCCGAGATGGCCTTCGTGGTGCAGGACGACTGGCAGAACCGGGGGCTCGGCACGATCTTGCTGGACGCCCTGCTCGAGGCGGCCGAGGCGCGCGGCATTCGCCGCTTCCGCGCGTCCGTCCTGGCCTCGAATAGCCGCATGCTGGACCTGCTGGCCCGCGGCACCGACGTGTGCGAGCGGCACACGCAGGCCGGCGTCACCGAGCTGGTCCTCACCCGCCGCTCGCGCTAGCCGCCTGCTCCTGGGTGGCCTGGCAGCGTACGCAGAACCGGGCGGCCGGCATCGCGCGCAGACGCGCGAATCCAATCGCCTGGCCGCACGACTCGCAGGTGCCGAACGTGCCGGCCGCGAGCCGACGAAGCGCGTCGTGGATCTCGTCCAGCTCGTGCTTGTCCTGCCCGCCCAGGCGGGCGGCGAGCCGGGCATCCCAGACGGCGGAGGCCCGATCGATCGGATCGCCGGGCTCCGGCGCCTCGAGGGCCGCGATCTCCTCCTCGCTCGCCGCGACGGTACGGAGCAGCCGCCTCCGGGCTTCCAGCAGACGCCGCCGGAACTCGGCGGCCAGCATGCCGTCGAAGGGCCGCGCCGCCGGGCTCATGACCGCTCCGGGGCGATGGCGCCCATGAGGTCGTTGCGCGACACCATGCCCACCACGCGCGAGTCGGCGTCGATCACGGGCAGGCTGCGCAGCTTCGCCTCCGTCAGGTACTGGACCGCCGAGCGCAGCGTGTCGGTCGGTCGCAGCGCCAGGATGCCGTGGGCCATGAAGCGCGAGACGGGCGCCTGCCAGACGGTCGGATCGTCCACCGCCTCGCACGCCGCCCGGAGGAGGTCCCCCTTTGTGATCATGCCCACCAGCCGTCCCTCGACGGTCACCACCGGGAAGCCGTTGTAGTCGTACCGGGCCGCGATGTTCCGCACCTCCGCCATCGGGATCTGCTCGATGATCTGGACGATCCGGCGGCTCATGACGGTCTCCACCGGACGGGACAGCTTCGTGGACGCGGTCGTGGACATGGCTCGGGCCTCCTCAGCCCTTGATGTTGCCGATCGGAGTGAGCATGACGACGGGACGGGAGAGGTCCACCCGACGCAGGGTCTCGACGACCTCGCTCAGGTCCTTGTAGGCGAAGCCGGCCTCCTCGGCCACGCCGGACTTCGAGGCGGCGCGCACGATGATGCCCCGCTGCGCCATCTCCTGCATGAGCGTCTCGCCCCACACGCGGCGCTTGGCCTGCGTGCGCGACATGGTGCGGCCGGAGCCGTGGGCGGTCGAGCCCCACGTCTCGGCCATGGCGCGCGCGGTGCCGACCAGGAGCGCGGAGCCGGTCTCCATCGAGCCCCCGATGATCACCGGCTGACCGATCTCGCGGTAGTCGTCCGGCACGTCGGGCCCCCCCGGCCCGAACGCGCGGGTGGCGCCCTTGCGGTGGACGACCAGCTCCAGCTTGCGCCCGTCGACCACGTGGCGCTCGAGCTTGGCCGTGTTGTGGCACACGTCGTAGACCACCTCGAGGCCGAGCCCGCGCGCTTCCCGGCTGAACACGCGCTCGAAGACCTTCCGGATGCGGTGCGTGATCACCTGGCGATTGGCGAACGCGGTGTTCGCCGCTGCGGTCATCGCGCCGAAGTAGGCCTGGCCCTCCGGCGACCGGAACGGCGCGCACGCCAGCTCGCGATCCCGCACCCGGATGCCGTAGGTCTTCATGGCCCGGTCGAAGATCTTCAGATAGTCGGTCCCGACCTGGTGACCGAAGCCGCGCGAGCCGCAGTGGAGCATGATCAGGACCTGGCCCGGCCCCTCGATGCCGAGGACGCGGGCCGCGTGCGCGTCGGCGATCGCTCCCGGCCGCACCGTCTGGATCTCCAGGTAGTGGTTGCCCGACCCCAGGGTGCCGAGCTGCTGCCGTCCCCGCTCCATCGCCCGGTCGCTCACCTGGTCGGGGTCCGCTCCGGGCAGCGCCCCCCGCCCCTCGATGTGGGCCAGGTCCTCGGGCCAGCCGTAGCCGCGCGCCACGCACCAGCCGGCGCCCTGCACCATGACCTCCCGGAACTCGGCGGGCGAGAGCCGCACGAATCCCTGGGCGCCGACGCCGGACGGCACGGATTCGAAGAGCGCGGCGATGAGATCGGACAGCCGCGGCCGCACCTGATCCTCGGTGAGATTGGTCCGGATGAGCCGCATGCCGCAGTTGATGTCGAAGCCGATGCCGCCCGGTGAGATGACGCCGGTGTCGGCCTGGAAGGCGGCCACGCCGCCGATGGGGAATCCGTACCCCCAGTGACCGTCGGGCATGCACAGGGACGCGCGAACGATCCCGGGCAGGCACGCCACGTTGGTGACCTGCTCGAAGACGCCGTCGTCCATCTGCTCGAGCAGCGTGCCGGAGGCGTAGATCCGCGCCGGGACCAGCATGCCCGGCTTGGCCTCGGGCCCGATCTGCCAGACGCACTCGTCGACTCGCTGCGCGGCGTCGCGGAGGGAAGTCGTGAGCTTCATATGTCGATGATCACGCGGGCGCGCCAGCGGCCGTCCGCGAAGTGAAGAGAAAATTGATGAAACGTCACCGCCTTTGGATCCGCCCCGAGCGCGGTGTGCTCTCGATCGATGGTACCGCCCCGGACGTCGGCGTCCAGCCGATAGGGGCCCTCACCCGTCACCCGCGCCCGGGCGTGGGGGAAGACCTGCCCGTCCCGATCCTTGAGGAAGATCAGCTCGGACAGCCAGTCGTAGAGCAGCATGTCCAGCTCGGGCGCCTCGAGGACGATCGCCCGCTCGGTGGTGATCGGCAGCGTGGCCGGGTCCACCATGAGGCGCGCGAGCGCCGCGGCGCCCGTCTCGAAGAGGTCGTCGAGGCTTTGCCCCTCGATCTCGACCGCGCAGTCCGCCAGCGCCACATCGTCGAGGAACCGATAGTCGCCCATGCTCGCCTCCGCCAGGGGCAAGTGGGATGCCACGGGCCAGCATCGCAAGTACTAGAGGTTAGCCGCGCCGGGGAAGCGTGGGTTCGGAACTTCCGCCCCAGGTGAGGCGGTCGCCGCGGCCACCGCCGCCCCACTGTCCCGCGATCTCCACGGGTCGACGAGGTGTGCGCGACCGAAAGCGCCGGACCGGCGCGTCTTTGCCATGCGGCACTTCGCTTGCACTCGAGGCCGGCATGCGTCTTACAACGACACTCACGTTGCTGGTCGTTCTGACCCTCGGCATGGGATGCCAGAGTAGTCGTCCCACCGTGCCGCCGCCCGGCTCTCTCTCGTCCGAGCGGCAATCGACCGCGTCGACAGCGGCCGGCGCCGAGGTCCCGGATTCGGATACGTTCTCCTCCGGCTCGTCGGTGCCGCCGCCCGAGCAGTTCGTGGAGGTCCCGCATCTGCAGGACATTCACTTCGACTACGACTCCCACGACCTGCGACCCGAGGACCTGTCCACGCTCGACCAGAACGCCGCCTGGCTGAAGGCGAACCCGGGCATGCTGCTGCTCATCGAAGGGCACACCGACGAGCGGGGGACGAGCGAGTACAACCTCGGGCTGGGTGACCTGCGGGCCTCGGCGGCGAAGCAGTACCTGATCGGTCAGGGTGTCCCGTCGGCTCGGATGGTCTCGATCTCCTACGGCAAGGAGCGGCCGCTCTGTACCGACCATACGGAATTCTGCTGGGCCCAGAATCGGCGCGCGCACTTCCTGGCGAAGCCTCGATGAGGCCGCGACACGGAGCCGGGAACGGGCATGACCGCGGACAGCTCGGGCCGGCAAAGACCCTGCGGATCCACGACGCCCGGTCGGGGCTCGAGGCCATCGTGGTGGTGGACAATGTCGCGTGCGGGCCCGCGATCGGCGGCGTACGCATGGCCGCCGACGTGACGGTCGAGGAGACGAGGGCTGCATGGCCTGGGTCCAGGACGAGATCGGTCGGGCGGTCGGGCTTCCCCGGGTGCTCGGCGGCATCCCGCTGGACGAGCTCGGTGCGACCGGCTGGGGCATCGCCATCGCCGCCGAGGTCGCCGCGCCCGAGGCGCGGATCGTCCTCGACGGCGCACGCCTGGCGATCGAGGGATTCGGCGCGGTCGGCCAGCACGCCGCTCGATTCCTCGGGGCCGCGGGGCCCGGCTGGTCGCCGCTTCGGACAGCCGTGGCGCGATCCACGAGCCGGCGGGCCTGCCCGTCGCTGCGCTGATCGCGCACAAGCGGAGCGGCCGACCGCTTGCTCCAGGGCGCGAACATCCCGGCCACCGGCCCCGCCGAGCGATGGATGGCCGAGCACGGGATCCTGAGCGTGCCGGACTTCATCGCCAACGCGGGCGGCGTCATCTGCGCCGCGATCGAGTATCACGGCGGCACCAGACCCAGGCCTTCGCGGCCATCGAGGAGCGCATCCGCGCCAACACCCGGGAGACCCTCGAGCGGGCGCGCGGAACGGGTGGGCTGCCCCGCGACGCCGCGGTGCGGATGGCGAGCGAGCGGGTCCGCGAGGCGATGCGCTACCGCCGCTCGTGAGCGCGGACCGCCGCGCGTCCACCCGGGGGCCGCCGGATGAACCGCGGCGAAGTCAGTGGAGCTCCTCCTCGGAGCGGCCGCACTGATCGCATCGGGTCAGGGGCCAGTCCCCGCCCGCCTCGTCCTGCTCTCCGGCGGCGGCGTGGATCAGCCCGCCGCATGGGCACGACACCGGATACTCGTCGAGGCATTCCGGACACCGGGCGTCACCCTTGATGTGCGTCGTCTCGTCGCCGATCACGAACAAGTCCGGCATCGCTGGTCACGCCTCCTGTTCGTTGGCCGGCCATCCCTCGGCCCCGATCAGGGGCACGAAGGCGACGGGCTCGAGATCTTCGTATCGGTAGTCGTCGGCGCCGGCCCGGGTCACCCGGACGAGGCGCTGCGCGATCGATGCGCCCACCGGCATCACCAGCCGTCCCCCCACCGCCAGCTGCGCCAGCAGCGGCCGGGGCGGTCGTGGCCCCGACGCGGTCACCAGGATCGCGTCGTAGGGGGCGTGCTCCGGCCAGCCGAGGCTGCCATCGCCTTCTCGCACGTGGACGTTAGCATAGCCCAGCTCGGCGAGCCGCGCGCTTGCCGCCCTGGCGAGCGCTCCCACTCGCTCCACCGTGTATACGTGGGCGGCGATGCGGGACAGCACCGCCGCGCCATAGCCCGAGCCGGTGCCGATCTCCAGGACTCGGGCGCCCGGCTCGATGCCCGCGGCCGCGGTCGTCGAGGCCACGATATACGGCTGCGAGATGGTCTGCCCGTGCCCGATCGGCAGCGGCTCATCGTCGTACGCGCGACCCTCCATCGAGGGCGGGACGAACCGCTCGCGCGGGACCTCGCCCATCGCCTGCAGCACGCGCGGGTCGGTGATACCCCGCGCTCTGATCTGGGTGGAGACCATGCGCCGGCGCTCGTCCTCCCGGGTGGGCGCACCAGCGGGTTCGATCAATGCCATGGGACGCCCTCTATTCCGCCTTGATCGGGACGGCGGTGCCACTCGCGGCGGAAATCTTGGGCAGGGTGATCGTCAGCACCCCCTTCTTGACCGTCGCGGTGACCTTGCCCGCGTCGACCGCAACCGGCAGCCGCACGGTCCGGGCGAACGCGCCGTAGGCGCGCTCGACGCGATGGTGATGCTCGTCCTTGTCTTCCCGCTCCTTGCGCTTCTCGCCCTTGATCGTGAGCCGGTTCTCCTGCAGCGAGATCTGGAGGTCCTTCTCCTCCATCCCGGGAACCTCGACCGTGCAGACCAGGCTGTCCTTGGTCTCCGACAGGTCCATGCTGGGCGCCCAGCCTTTGAGCGGCAGCGACTCGCTTCCCTTGAGCTCCGCGAGCAGCTCGAACAGCCGGTCCATCTCGCTCCGGAAGGTGTCCACCCCCACCCACGGCGGCATCAAGCCACGCATCATGACGCGGTCCTCCTTCTGGTGTTCTTCTCGATTCGGAGTTGCATCGCAGGTGCCAGCGCCGCCCGTCATGGAATCGGCCACTTCGTTGCGCTCCCGGGCTCGACATCCGAGGCGCGCCCGCCCCGGTTGGGGTCGCGGCGCCCCACGGGGAGTCGTGCCGGTATCCCATTCGTGCACTTGCGCACGGCACCTGGCTTGCAGCGGGCCGCCGGTGGATCGTCATCGACGCCCGCGCCGGGCGCTGGAGCTCACCATGACCGAGGGAAGATCGAGGCCCGAGCGTCTGCTCGCCACGCTGGCGCGCAACTGGTGGATGATCGGCGCCCGGGGGGTGCTCGCCATCCTGTTCGGCCTCGTGCTGCTGCTCCGGCCCGCCACGCCCCTCGACCGCGTGATCGCGCTGTTCGGGCTCTACGCGACGCTCGATGGCGTCTGGGCGATGGCGGCGGCACTCTGGGTCACCCGGACCGCCCTCATCGCCTGGCCGGTGCTGCTCGAGGGCGTCGTGAGCGTCGCCATCGGGGTGCTGGCGGAGGGTTCGACGCTGGTGCCGCGCGAGCAGATCAGCGCGATCACCACGTGGGCGGCCGTGACCGGTGTGCTCGAGATCGTGGCGGGCGTCGGCCTGCCCCGCCGGGGCCCCCGGTACTGGCTGCTGGCGATCGCCGGCGGCTTCTCGCTCTTCCTCGCCGCGCTGATCCTGGCGCTTCCCTACGCCGCGCAGCCGCAGCTCGTGGGCGCGCTCGGCGCCTACGGGCTGGCGTTCGGGGTCGCGCTGCTGGCGGCGGCGGGTGCGCTGCGCCGGGCGGCGCGGGCCGGGTGACCCGCGCCGCTCCCTCCTCTGGCGCCGTGACGCGTAGAACCGCAGGCGCGGGCTTCCCGCGGGCGCCGCGGGCGGCGCGGCGGGCGCAGTGGTCGCGACCACCACCTCCTGCTGCTCGCGGAGCTCGTTGTCCAGCACCTCGGTGACCACGCCGTCGCTGATGCCGAGCCGGAGCGGGACGGCACGCAGCCGGCCGCCCGGATCGAGCACCCAGACCTGGCCGGCGAGGCCGCGCACCACCTCGGCGCGCGATCCCGCGCTGGGGAACGGCGGCGGCGCGACGTCGGCCGCCGCGCCGGCCGGCCGGAAGCGCAGGGCCGCGTTGGGGACCTTGAGCGCGCTGTCCTTCCGGTCGGTGACGATGCGCACGTTGGCGGTCATGCCCGGCAGCAGCGTGAGCTCGGGATTCGGCGCCGAAACCACCACGTCGTAGGTGACGACGTTCTGCACGACCTGAGGCGCCGGTACGGCGCGGGGTGCGTCAGCGGCCGCACGTACCGATAGCCGGCGCTCGCGGCCGCCAGCAGGGCAACCAGGCCGATGAGCCAGAACGCCGCGCGATGCCGCCGGCGGTTCGGTGCGATCCCCGCGGGCTGGGCCGGCACCGCCGCCCGCGGGGGCGCCACGTCGAACGCCGAGGAGGCGACCGGGAGGTTCCCGCGCTCACTCATAGCGGAGGGCTTCGATGGGGTTCAGACGCGAGGCCTTCAGGGCCGGGTAGTAGCCGAAGAAGCTCCCCCGCGCCCGCGAACAGGAAGGCGGGCAGCACGGCCGTCGGCGAGATGAGCACCCGCCACTGGAACGCATACCCGATCGCGTAGGAGCCCACGATACCCAACGCGATCCCGATCACGCCGCCGGCCAGGGACACGAAGACGGCCTCCACCAGGAACTGACCGAGGATGTCCCGACGACGGGCCCCCACCGCGCGACGCAGCCCGATCTCGCGCGTGCGCTCCGTCACCGAGACCAGCATGATGTTCATGATCCCGATGCCGCCCACCACCAAGGAGACGGCGGCCACCGCGGCCAGGAGCAGGCTCATCACGCGCGCGGCGGCTTCCTGGCTCGCCAAGATCTCGGACCGGTTGCGCAGGGCGAAATCGTCGTCCTGGTTGGGCTGGAGATGGTGACGCTGTCGAAGCAGCGTGCGGATCTGGGCCTCCGCCTCCTTCATGCCGCCCGTCTCCTGGATCTTGATCAGGATGGCCCCGACCGCCCGCGCGTTGGCCTGACTCACCCCCAGGACCTTCTTCTTGGCGGTCGAGAGGGGCACGATGACGGTGTCGTCCTGGTCGTCACCCTGCGCGCTCTGCCCTTTCCGGGCGAGCACCCCGACCACGATGAACGGCACCTTCTTGATGCGGACCGTCTGGCCGACCGGATCGGCGCTGCCGAAGAGGTTGTCCCGCACCGTCTGGCCGAGAAGGACCACCTTCGTGGCGGCGTCCACGTCCTCCTGGGTGAGCAGCCGGCCCGTGGCCACGTCCCACTCGCGCGCCTGGAAGTACTCCGGCGTCACGCCCTGCAGCGCGGTGGACCAGTTGGTGTTCCCGAACACGGTCTGCACTCCGCCGCGCATCACCGGGGCCGCCACCTGCACGCCCGGGACATCCCGCTGGATCGCCCGCGCGTCGTCCTCGGTGATGGTGAGCTGGCTGCCCGCCCCGAGGCGGACGCCGCCCGAGGTGATCGATCCGGACAGCACGATGATGAGGTTCGATCCGAGGCTGCGGATCTGCTCGGAGACGCGAGCCTGCGCCCCCGCCCCGATCGCCATCATGGTGACCACGGCCCCGACCCCGATGATCACCCCCAGCGCGGTGAGCGATGTCCGGCTCGTGGGTGACCACCACCATGGTCAAGCCGGCCCGGTGGAGATCCTGGAGGATGGCCATGATCGCGATGCTCGTCCGCGTGTCGAGGTTGCCGGTCGGCTCGTCGGCCAGCAGCAGGATCGGATCGTTCACGAGGGCGCGCGCGATCGCCACCCGCTGCTGCTCGCCCCCGGAGAGCTGCGCCGGCCGGTGCGCCTCGCGCCCGGCGAGGCCCACGGCGCGCAGACGCGCCTGGGCCTTCGCGCGCCGCAGGGCCGCCGGCATGTCGTGGTAGAGCAGCGGCAGCTCGACGTTGGCCTGCGCGCTGATGCGCCCCAGCAGGTTGAATTGCTGGAACACGAAGCCGATGCGCCGACTGCGGATGCCCGAGAGCTCGTCGTCGTCCAGGCCCGAGACGTCCCGTCCTTCCAGCAGGTACCGCCCGGAGGTCGGCGTGTCGAGGCAGCCCAGGATCGTCATGAAGGTGGACTTGCCCGAGCCCGAGGGGCCCATGACCGCCACCATCTCCCCGGGCGCGATCGTGACGGAGACCCCGCGGAGCGCCTGGACGACGTGCGTACCCAGGGAATAGTGCTTGGTCAGGTCATGGGTCTCGATCAGCGCCTGCGTCACACAGCGGATCCCAGCAGCGCCTCGATCACGTCGGTCGCGGTGAGGATCCCGACCACTCGATCCTCGCTGACGACCGCGAGGGCGCCCACCTCGTAGTCGCGCATCATCCGCGCCGCGTCCCGGATGTCGCGCTCGGGCGTCACCGTGACCACCGCCCAGGTCATGACCTCGTCCACCCAGAGCCGGGCGAGAGTGGCGCGCAGCTCCTCCGGCCCCGCCGCCTCGAGGTGCTGGAGCACCACCCGACGAAGGTCGTGATCGGTGAGCATCCCGATGAGCCGGCGATGGTCGTCCAGCACCGGGAGATGCCGGATCTGGCGCTCCCGCATGATCGTCCAGGCGGTTGCGACGGTCGTGTCGTGCTGGATCGTGACCAGCGGATCAGTCATCAAGTCGGCGACCGGCATGGTGTCCGCCTCGAAACGCTAGGCGGCGGGCTCCACGACGGGCCGCACGAGCATCACGGGCACGGTGGCTTTCGCGAAGACCCGCTCGGCCACGCTCCCCAGCAGGGTGCGGCCGATCCCGCTGCGCCCTGCCGTGCCCACCACGATCAGGTCGGCGCCGAACGCATCGGCCTCGTCCAGGATCTGGGTGACCGGATCGCCGAACCGCACCGCGGACTCGACCGGCACGTCCGTGAAGTGGATCTCCAGCGCGCGCAGGTAGTCCAGGCTCTCGCTCATATGGCTGGCCGACTCCTGGTCGGCGTAGACCACGATCCGGCCGTTCGCGTCCTCGACGGCCGAGGGCTCGGGCGCCACGTGCAGGAGCCGCACGACCGCGTGGGCGCCGCGCGCAGTGTCTGCCGCCAGCTCCGCCATGGCGGGGGCCCGGGACGAGCGGTCGACCGCGAGCAGGATCTTCTTCGTCGCCATCGTCATCCTCCTCGACGCGCTCATCGCGCGCCACACGATCATCGACGAGGTGCAACGGGCCTGCCACCCGCCGCGGCCACGCGATGGCTGAAGAAACAGGCAGTTGTCGGCCACGCGGGCGGCGGTCGGCTGGGGCTCTGCTTCCCCACCTGCGGCGCCGGATCCCCAGCGACCTTCGTATTGACATATGACCAGATGGTTATATGCTCCTCCCGAGGAGGCAGACGCCATGACGACGATCACGAGCCCGACCGCGGCCCTCACCATCGAGACCTTCTCCACGCCCGCTGAGGGCTGCCTCGGCTACCTCGTGGTCGACGAGGCGAGTCACGCCGCCCTGGCGATCGATCCGAGGCTGGACGAGGTCGACCGCTTCCTGCAGGCGCTGACCGCCCGCGGTGCGCGCCTGACCCGGGTGCTGGACACCCACACCCACGCCGACCATCTCTCGGGGGCCCGTCGCCTGGCCCAGCGGACCGGCGCGACGCTTGTCGTCCACGCGGCCTCCCGGCTCACGGGCCCCGCCCTCCGCGTCTCGGGCGGCGACACGTTCGCGCTCGGGACGAGATCGGTGTCGATCCTGGACGCGCCCGGCCACACCCCGGACTCGCTCGCCGTGCTGATCGACGGGCACCTGTTCACCGGAGATGCCCTGTTCGCCGGCGGAGCCGGACGGACCGACTTCCCCGGTGGCAGCGCCGAGGCGCTGTTCGAGACCTTCCGCGCCTTCGAGGCCCTGCCCGACGCCACCCTCGTGCATCCCGGCCACGACTACGTGGGACGGCCCGTCACCACGATCGGAGAGGAGAAGGCCGGCAATCCCCTGCTCCGCGAGCGGGATCGCGCCGCCTTCGTGGCCCGCCTGTCGGGCCGGGCGGCGCCGCCGGCCAACATGGCGGCGATCCTGCGGCACAACCTGGGCGAGGCCGACGCGCCCACCATCGCCCCCGGCGAGCTGCAGGGCCTGCGCGAATCGGGCGCGGCTCCCGTACTGCTCGACGTGCGGAGCGCGATCGAGTTCGAGAGCGAGCGGATCGAGGGGGCGCGGAACATCCCGCTCGACACGCTGGAGACCCGCCTCGAGGAGATTCCGGAGGGCTCGGATCTGATCGTGGTCTGCCGTACCGGAGTCCGCGCCACCATCGCGGCCGAATCGCTCGCGCGCGCCGGGCGTCGGGCGCGGGTCCTGGACGGAGGGATGATGGCCTGGCGCCGGGCCGGCCTGCCGGTGCGGGAGGGGCGCAAGCGGCTGCCGGTCGATCGCCAGGTGCAGCTGATCGCCGGGTCGATGGTGCTCGTGGGCATCGGGCTCGGCCTCACGGTGAGCCCGTGGTTCTTCGTCCTGTCCGCCTTCTTCGGCGCGGGGCTCACGTTCGCCGGGGCCACCGGCACCTGCGGCCTGGCGCTCCTCCTCATGAACATGCCGTGGAACGCTCCCGTCGCGGGCGCGCAGAACCCGGCCGCCACGTGCGCGGCCGCCGGCTCCGCCCCCGCAACCTGCGCGGCGCCGCCACCGCCGGGGGCGTGAGGCTTGGCCAGGAGGGCTGACACGTTGACCAGGAAGCGTCCGAAGGCGCCGCTGTCCCCGGCGGCGCTGGAGCTGATCGCGCAGCGGTTCCGCGCCCTCGGCGATCCGACCCGCCTCGCGCTGCTCCAGGCCATGTTCGAGGGGGAGCGGACGGTGCAGGACCTGTGCGCGCTGACCGGGACGTCCCAGGCCAACGCCAGCAAGCATCTCGGCCTCCTGCTCGAGCAGGGGCTCGTGGCGCGCCGGCGCGACGGCGTCTTCACCCGGTATCGGATCGCCGACCCCACGCTCGAGCGCCTCTGTCGCGTGGTCTGTGGCTCTCTCGCCCAGCGTCACGAGGCGATGCGCGCCCACCTGGCGTAAGTCCCGCGGCGCTCCAGCACCTGGCCGCCGCCGAGGCGGGCGCGCCCCATCTGGGGCACCCCCGCCTCCCGGCGCCGATCCGCGCCGCTCGAAACCGCTCTGCCCGCCCCCGTTTGGCCGATTCCGGCGGCGAGGCACGCCGCTTGCTCTCCCAGGGCACGGCCGGTGCATCCCGCAGATCGGCCCGGCCCGGAGAGGACCGATCAATGGACTATCGATTCACTCGGACCTGGGCGCGCGGTTCCGTGGTCATCGGGGTCGCGGTGTTCGCCCTCGCGGTGCTGGTGGGCGCGTGGCTCGGCTTCGCGGACGACTACGAGTTCGAGCGGTTCTCCGCCGCGGTCCGCCTCATGGCGTTCCTGATGGTGAGCTTCGTCGGGCTGCTGCTGGGCGGCACCATGATCGTGGCGGGGCAGCTGGTCTCCGTGCTGCTGGACCAGCGCGACCTGCTGAGCAAGATCCACGAGGCCCTCACCGGCCGCAGCGCCCTGAGCGGGGGCCGCTAGCCCGAGCGGCGGACGTCGCGGGCCAGGAACTCCTCCACCACCGCGGCCAGCGTGGGATCCCCCGCATCCGCGAACTCGTACCGTGCCCGCACCACCGGGGTGCGCAGCTCGATGAGCGCGGCCAGGTCGAGCGGCGTCGCCGACACCACCACGTCCGCGCCCGCCCCGTCGATCGTCTCGCGCAGAGCCTGGAGCTGGCCGTGGTCGTACCCGACGGCGGGGAGCACCGCACCGATGTGCGGATACCGTGCGAACACCTCGCGCACGCTCGGGGCCGCCGACGCCCGGGGATCCTCGATCGCGGCCGCACCGGCCGTGGTGGCGGCCACGTAGCCTGCGCCGTACGCCATCCCGCCGTGCGTGATCGTCGGCCCGTCCTCGACCACCAGGACCCGACGCCCGCGGACCGCGCCGGGGTCGTCCAGGCGCACCGGCGACGCCGCCCGCACGACGCGGGCCCGGCCGTTGATGGCCCGGACCTCGTCCACGACCGCCTGGGTGCCGGCCGCGGAGGCGGCGTCCACCTTGTTGACCACGATCACATCGGCCATGCGGAGCACCGCCTCGCCCGGATGGTAGGCGTCGGCCTGCCCCGGCCGCAGGGCGTCGACCAGCACGATGTGCAGGTCGGGCCGCAGGAGCGGGAAGTCGTTGTTGCCTCCGTCCCACACGATGAGATCCGCCTCCTGCTCGGCGCGCTCCACGATCGCTGCGTAGTCCACGCCCGCGAACACCACGTTCCCTGCCGCGAGGTGCGGCTCGTACTCCTCGCGCTCCTCCGCGGTGCATCCGGCCGCGTCCAGGTCCGCCCGGCTCGCGAAGCGCTGGACGCGCTGGCGCTCGAGATCGCCGTAGGGCATCGGGTGGCGCAGCACCGCCACCCGGTACCCGCGCCCGCGCAGCCACCGTCCGAGCCATCGGGCGGTCTGCGACTTGCCGCACCCGGTCCGGATGGCCGAGATCGCGATGACCGGCACCCTCGCCTCGAGCATCGTCCGGCGCGGGCCCAGCAGCGCGAAGTCGGCGCCGGCCGCGAGGGCGCGGGAGGCCAGGTGCATGACCGTCGCGTGCGAGACGTCGCTGTAGGCGAACACCACCCGGTCCACGCGCTCGCGGAGACAGATCGCCTCCAGGTCCGCCTCGTCGAGGATCGGGATGCCGTCCGGGTACTGCGGTCCGGCCAGCGAAGCCGGGTACCGTCGGTCGGTCAGCCGCGGGATCTGGGCCTGGGTGAACGCCACCACGCGCACCTCGGGGTCCTGGCGATAGACCACGTTGAAGTTGTGGAAGTCGCGCCCGGCGGCGCCCAGGATGAGGATCCGGGTCGGGCTCACGAGCGGTGCCCCGACGTCACGACGGCGGTACGCTGCGTGCAGCGGCACAGAGCATGGGCGCGGTGACGATCTTCCTCTGCGGCGACGTGATGACCGGACGCGGCGTGGATCAGATCCTGCCCCACCCGAGCGATCCGCGGCTGCACGAGCCATACGTCCGGGACGCCCGAGAGTACGTGCGGCTGGCCGAGGCGGCGAACGGGCCGGTGCCGCGCCCCGTGAGCCTCTCCTACATCTGGGGCGACGCGCTCGGTGAGCTCGAGCACGTCGCGCCTCGGGCCCGGGTCGTGAACCTGGAGACCAGCGTCACCCGGAGCGACCAGCACTGGCCCGGCAAGGGCATCCACTACCGCATGCACCCCGACAACGTGCGCTGCCTGGCCGCGGCGCGGATCGACGTGTGCGCGCTGGCGAACAACCACGTGCTCGACTTCGGGGAGGCCGGGCTTCTCGAGACCATGGACACGCTGGCGGGCGTCGGCGTGCGGAGCGCGGGGGCGGGGCGCACCCTCGACGAGGCGCGCGAGCCGGCGCAGGTGGGCCTCCCGGGCGAGGGCCGCCTGCTGGTCTTCGCCTTCGGGCACGAGTCGAGCGGCATCCTGCCGGCGTGGGCCGCCACGCGGACGCGCGCCGGCCTCGACGTCCTGCCCGATCTCTCGGAGGCCACCGCCCGCGACATCCTGCAACGGGTCCACGCGGGCACTCCTCTCACCACGTCCGCCCGATCGAGCTCCATCGGGGCAAGCTCATCCTCTACGGCTGCGGCGACTTCCTCAACGACTACGAGGGCATCGCCGGCCACGAGTCGTTTCGCGACGATCTCGCGCTGATGTACCTCCCGACGGTGGACACCACGAGCGGCCGGCTCGAGCGCCTCCGCATGACGCCGATGCAGATCCGGAACCTGCGACTGAACCGGGCCGGGGCCGCCGATGCGGACTGGATCGCGCGGACCCTGGACCGGATCAGCCGCCCGTTCGGCGCACACGTCCAGCTCACCCCCGACGGAACCCTCGCGATCCACCCGTGAGGCAGTCGGACCGGGACGAGCCGGACCCCTCAGCTCTCGCTCGGCTCCCAGACGTCCACCCGGGCCGCGGTGGGCCGCTTGCCCTGTGTGCTCAGGGTCACGGTCACCCAGTCCCCCGGCTTCACCTGCTGCTCCGTGGCGTCGCGCTCGACGAAGTCTCCGACCCAGCCGCTCGGCGCCGGTCCGGACGCGCGCTCGAGCCGCACGAACTCCGTTGAGGGCCCGATGGCGATGGTGCGTCGCTGGAACTGGGTCACCCCGTTCTTGACCTGCCACGGCCCCATGCCCTCGACCACGATCGTCCCCGCGGGCTGGTCCACCGAGACGACCGTCCCCGAATACTTGGCGTCCTGAGCGCTGCTCCACTGCGGCATGGCCAGGAGGCCGACGAGGAGGCCGGCCAGCAACGTGATCCGGATTCGACTCGCTCGACTCATGAGCATGCTCCTTTCTCCGCCCGGGCTCGGCTCCGGCGCACGAGCTCCGACGCCGTGCTCCAGGCCGGCCGGGTCCGGGCGGTGCTCGAGATCTCCTGTTCGAGAGCAGGAGCATCGACGATGCCAGGCCGACCGCCCCCCTCACCGGAGACGGCATCGACGCGCTTCCGGCGCCTTTTCGGGCGCGGCGACGTCGTCGCGCGATGTGGAGGTGTGGAAGCCGCGCCACACCTGGGGCAGGCCTGCCGGTCGGGGGGCCGCCCGTTCAGCGAGCGAGCCGGACGAAACGCCGGATCGAGATCGTGAAGAGGGCCAGCCCCAGGACGAGGATCCCCACGATGTCCGGCCAGACGTACGCGAGGCCGTTGCCCTTGAACAGCACCTGGTAGCCGAAGTCCACGTAGTGCCGGACCGGTGAGAGGAGCCCCGCATAGCGCATCACGGGGCTCATCGCCTCGGGCGGGGTGAAGGCGCCCGAGAGCAGCATCATCGGGTACAGGATCAGCAGGAGGAGCAGCATGGCCTGGCCCAGGTTCCGGGCCAGCGTCGCGATGGTCAGGCCGAGGCTCGCCATGGCGAACACGTACACGACCGAGACCGCGTAGAAGAGCGTGACGCTGCCGCGGATGGGCGTCCCGAAGACGCCGTGCACGATGCCGAAGGTCGAGCCGAGCGCCGCGACCGGCACGAGGGCCACCACCGGGACGACCTTGGCCAGGAACAGCTCCCACGGCCGAAGCGGGCTCACCAGCAGGTGCTCGAGGGTGCCCTGCTCCCGCTCGCGCACCATGGCGGCCGCGGCCAGCAGCATCGCGATCATGGTCACCTGGTTCAGCACCTCCAGCAGGCCCGAGAACCAGGTCTCGACCAGGTTCGGGTTGTACTCCATGCGCACGCGGGCCTCGACCTGGGGCAGCCCGGCCCGGCCGGTGGAGCCGAGGCGGGCCTCCAGCAGCTCCACGCTGTAGCGGCCGGCGATGCTCGCGATGTGGGCGCCCGCGATGGTGGCCGACATGGACTGGCTGCCGTCGGAGATCACCTGGAACCGGGCCCCGTCGCGATGCGCGCGGCGCTCGAAGTCGCCGGGGATCACGACGGCGAGGCTCGCCCGGCCGGCGTCGAGCCAGCGCACGACGTCCGCGTCGCTCTCCGCGTAACCGACCACTTTGAAGTACGGGGGCCGGAAGCGGGAGATCAGCTCGCGGCTCTCCGGACTGCGGGAGAGATCGAGCACCAGCATCGGGTGGTTCCGCAGCTCGGCCCCCATGCCGTGCCCGCCGGTGTAGACCGCGCCGGTAAAGGCCCAGATCACGAACAGGAGGATCGGCACGTCCTGGAAGAGATGGGTCCACTCCTTCCGGACCATGGCCGCGAGACGACTGCCCATCAGCCGAGCCGCTTGCGGAGGGCGAGCCACGCCGCCCCGTAGACCACGCCGCAGAGCACCATGAGGACGAGGAGGCTCGAGAGGTACGGGGCGAGCCCCCCGCCCTTGAGATAGCTGCCCCGCACGATGTCCATGAAGTAGGTCGCGGGGATCAGCCGGCTCACGAAGCGTCCCACCGGGTCGAGGCTGGCGGCCGGCGTGAAGATGCCGGAAAAGGTGAAGGCCGGCGCCACCGCCCCCAGGAACGTCGCGAGCATGGCGGCGAGCTGGCTCCGCGTCATCGCGGAGATCATGAGGCCGAGGCCGATCGTGCATACCGAGTAGAGCAGCGCGCCGGCGGCCAGGATCCAGACCGCGCCCACGAAGCGGACGCGGAAGAGCCAGAGACTGGCCGCGAAGATCAGCAGGAAATCGAGAAAAGAGACGGCCACGTACGGCAGCGCCTTGCCGATCAGGATGTCGCCGCGTCCCGCCGGCGAGCAGTAGAGATTGAGGATCGTGCCGCTCTCGCGCTCCCGCACGATCAGCAGCGCGCTCAGCAGCGGGGGGAAGATCATCAGGATGACCACGAGCATCCCGGGCACGACGAAGTTCTTGCTCTCGAGCGTGGGGTTGTACCAGACGGCCAGGTCCATCTGCACCGGCCAGATGGTGGTGTCGGCCACGCCGTGGTGGGCCAGGTACTCACGCAGGAGCCGCTCGTTGTAGAGGGCGCCGATCGCCTCCACGTAGCCGGCCCCGATCTGGCCGCGGACGGGGAACGAGCCGTCGACGGTGACCCCGACCGAGGTCGGAAGGCCGCCGCTGAGCCGGCGGCCGAAGTCGGGCGGGATGTCGATGATCACCCGCGCGCGGCCGGAGCGAATCCACTCCTGCGCCTCCGCCGCGCCGTCCAGCACGCCCACGAGCCGGAAGTACTCGGAGTGCACGATGCCGTCGATGTAGTCGCGGCTCCACGGGGAGCGGTCGTGGTCCACCACCGCGACCAGGAGGCCCTTGACGTCGAGGGAGAGCTGATAGCCCAGGAGCAAGATCAGGAGCAGGGGCACCACCACCGCGAGCCCCAGGTACGCGGGATCGCGAAGCAGCTGGCGGGTCTCCTTGCGGGCGATGGCGAGGGCGCGATCGAAGCGCGGGCTAGGCACGGTTGAACCCCGCCGCGTGGAGCACGCTCACGAAGGTGTCCTCCATGGAGAGCGGCCGGGTCTCCACGTCGGCCGCGATGCCGGCGGGGGCCAGGACCTCCCGCACCAACTCGCGATCCTGCTCGGGCCGGGCGGTCTGCCAGCGGATGTGCCGTCCGTGCAGCATCGCGTCGGGGAACCGCTCGCGCAGCACGGTGAAGGCGGGCGCGAAGTCGCGGGCCTCCACCGACAGCATCGGGCCGCCCGCGGCCTCGGCGCGTGCTCGCAGCTCGCCGGGGGCGCCGAGCGCGATCAGCCGCCCCTCGTGCATGAAGCCCAGCCGATCGCAGTGGGTGGCCTCGTCCATGTAGTGCGTGGACACCAGCACCGCGACGCCGTGCTGGTGCGCCAGCAGGTGCACGAGGTCCCAGAACTGGCGGCGGGCGAGCGGGTCCACGCCGGCGGTGGGCTCATCGAGGAAGAGCACCCGGGGCTCGTGCAGGATCGCGGTGGCGAGGGCCAGGCGCTGACGAACGCCCAGCGGGAGCGCCTGGGGCTGGCGATCCGCGACGGCCTCGAGCCCCAGGCTCACCAGCAGTAGCTCGATCCGGGCCCGCCGGTCGGTCCGCGGCAGACCGTAGAGACCGGCGGACAGCCGCAGGTTCTCGAACACCGTCTGATCGCGATACAGCGAGAACCGCTGCGACATGTAGCCGATGTGCCCGCGGAGCGCGGTGCGGGCCGTGGCCACGTCGCACCCGGCCACCGTCGCGGTACCGTCGGCGGGGGCCTGGAGGCCGCAGAGCATCTTGATGAGCGTCGTCTTGCCGGCGCCGTTGGGACCGAGCAATCCCAGGATCTCGCCGGCGGCCACGGTCAGGCTGACCCGGTCCACCGCGGTGAACGTGCCGAAGCGGCACGTGAGTTGCTCCGCGACGACCCCGGCTCCCGCCGCGCGCGGGGCCGCGGTGGGCAGCAGCCGAGCCGGGACGCCGACGGGGGCGGCGCCCTCCCGGGTGATCCGCTCGACGAAGACGTCCTCGAAGGAGGGAGGGACGGCGGCGACGGTGAATCCGGAGAGGCCCGCGGCGGTGAGCGTCTCGCCCGGATCGCGGTCTCGCGCTTCCGTGAGCACGCGCACCTCCCCGCCCGCGATGGCGGCCGACCGCATCGCCGCGCTCGCCCGCAGAGCGGCGACCACCTCGTCGGGATGGCCACCCTGGATGGTCCACACGCGGCCGGCCAGCGCGGCGGTCAGCGCGTCCGGGGGCCCGGCCGCGATCACCGTTCCGTCGTGCATCAGGCTGACCCGATGGCAGCGCTCGGCCTCGTCCATGTAGGCGGTGGTCATGAGCACGGTGACGCCGCGGCTCGCCACCAGCGTGTGGATGATGGACCAGAAGTCGCGCCGCGAGATCGGATCCACGCCGGTGGTCGGCTCGTCCAGCAGCAGCACGTCGGGCAGGTGGATGAGGGTGCAGATGAGCGCGAGCTTCTGGCGCATGCCGCCGGAGAGCGCGCCGGCCGGTCGGTCGAGGAACCGTCCCAGCCGGGTCATGCGCAGGAGGCGCTCGCGGTTGTCCCGGTACTGCGGGGCGGGCACCCGCCGCAGATCGCGGAAGAACTCGATGTTCTCCTCGACGGTGAGCGAGTCGTAGAGGTTGAGGCCCAGGCCCTGGGGCATGTAGCCGATCGCTTCCTTGACCGCCTCCGGATCGCGCGACACGTCCACGCCCGCGACCCGGACGGTGCCGGCGTCGGCGCGGAGCACACCGGCCAGCACCTGCAGCACGCTCGTCTTGCCCGCTCCGTCGGGGCCGATCAGACCGAACACCTCGCCGCGCGGCACGGCGAACGAGACGCCGCGCACCGCCCGGACGCGCCCGCGGCGGTAGCTCCGCCACAGGCCATCCACCTGGATCGGCGGCGACTCCGGGGCGTGTGGATCCGCGGGACTCGCCGGCGCGGGGTGGCCGGCGGTCACCGCCACGGGGCGTCGGGCTGCCAGCGGATCACCGCGTCGGCCGGCATGCCGGGCTTCAGGATGCCGCCCGGGTTCTCGGCGAGCGAGACCTCCACCGCGAACACGAGCTTCACGCGCTCCTCGCGCGTCTCGACGTTCTTGGGCGTGAACTCGGCCTCCTGCGCGACGCGGCTGACCCGCGCGGGAAACGTTCGGCCGGGGAAGGCGTCGACGGAGACGCGCGCCTCCTGGCCCAGCGCCACCTTGCCGATGCTCGGCTCGGGCACGTAGATCTTCACGTAGAGGCGGTCCAGATCCACCAGCGTGAAGAGCGGCGTTCCGGGGTCCACCCGCTCGCCCCGCTCCACGGTCCGGGTGAGCACGCGGCCGTCGATCGGGCTGCGGATCGAGAAGTCGGCGACGTGGCTCTCCTGCTCGGCGAGCTGCGCCTCGGCCTGTCCGCGCTGGCGGGCCAGCGCGTCGCGCTCCGCCCGCAAGGTCTCCACCTGCTGCAGACCCACGCGCGCCAGCGCGGCCTCCTTCCGGGTGCGCTCGAGGGCCTCCTCCGCCTCCTTGACGGCCTGCGCCTCCATCTCGGCCTTGACCTGCGCGTGCTCGGCCTCCTGCGGCGCGATCAGATCCTTCGCGACGAGCAGCGCGGTGCGCTGCAGGTCCCGGTCGGCCTGCTCCCGACTCGCGCGCGCGCGTCTGAGTCGCGCCTCCGCCTCCCGGACTGCCGCGTTGGCCTGCTCGATCTGCAGCGTGACCTGCCGCTCGACCATCCCGAGCTGGCTGTTGGCCGCGGCCAGCCGCTGGGTCAGCGCGTTGACCTGCTCCCGCGCGGCCCGCACGCGCTCGCGCTGGGCCGCATCGTCGAGGGTGGCCAGCAGCTGGCCCTGGCGGACCGCCTGCCCCTCATCCGCGTGGAGCTCGACGACCCACGCGGAGGTCTTGGGGGTGAGCGTCGTGATGCGGCCCTCGATGCGCCCGCTGGCGGTGAGCAGGCCCGGCGGGGTGGACGGGCGCAGCCAGCCGATCACCCGCGGAGCCAGAACCGCCGCCAGCACCACGGCCCCGACGACGATCGCCGCGATGAGCCACCGGCGGCCGAGCCGCGAGTGGATCTCCCCGCGCTCGGGTACGCTGGTCGGCGCCGACTCCGGAGGCGAAGAACTCATCGGACAGGCGATTCGCAAGCCACGTGCCACGGCCAACAGGCCTTGGAACATGGCTTGGCGGCCACTTCGGCAGCCGTCGTGGGGCCGCTCGGCCCCACTGCGCGACCGCTGGGGCGCTGGCTCCACAGCGCCCCCGGCCGGTCTTCCTGCCGGTCTCCCTCGGCGTCGGGCTCCGCCGGCTGCTCCGCGCTAGTCGGCCGCCGTGTCCTTCGGCCGGAGTGCCTCGACCGTGTACTCGTTGCGGGAGTTCCAGAGCATCCAGCCCGCGGCGCCCGCGGCCTGCGCGGCCCGCATCTGCGCGCTCACCTCGGCCACCCCGAAGGCGCGCCGATCGAACGCGTAGTCGCGGAAGTCCTGGATCCACGGTCGGACGCGGGCCCGGGCCGCTCCCACGCGCTCTCGCATCCGCCGGACCGTTTCCCGCACCACCTCGTAGGGATGCGTCATCGGGTTCGGATAGCCCGGGATCCCGCGGTGGTAGGCCGAGGGGTAGGCCATCGGGCAGAGGAAGTCCACCCGCGGCGCGAGATCCTCCACGCGCTGCCCGATGCCGCTGTCGTCTCGATTGAACGCGGTGTAGCCGAAGACGTCCACCGCGATCGAGGCCCCCGTGGGAGCCAGCGCCTCCCGGGCACGCTCGAGAAAGGCCGAGATCGCCTGCCGCCGCGCCTCCGAGGTGCTCGGCTTCGAGTACCGAGCGGCGCCCAGCCGGCCATCGCCGGGGAATCGGAGATAGTCGAGCTGGATCTCCCGAAAGCCCCGCTCGGCGGCCTCGCGGGCCACCGCGATCGAGTACACCCACGCCGCCTCCTCGAAGGGGTCGATCCACGCCAGACCTTCGTTGTCGAGCCACGGCGAGCCGGTCCCCGCATCCAGGACGGCCCAGTCCGGCCGATGCCGTGCCAGCACGTGGTCCTTGAACACCACCACCCGCGCGATGGCGTACACCCCCTCACGGCGCAGCCGGGCGAGCAGGGCGTCGAAGTCCCCGACCCGGACCGGGCCGAGCGCGCCGGCCTCCGCGGCCAGCGGCACGCCGCTCTCGTACGGGATGAATCCGCGATCGCCCTTCACGTCGATCACGACCGCGTTCAGCTCCGTGCGGTCGAGCAGTCCCAGGACTCGCTCCCGCACCGTCCGGTCTCCCAGCCCGTAGTAGGAGAGGTACACCGCGCGCACGAAGTGGGGTTGCGGGCTCGCCGCGCCTGCCGCGGTGGCGAGGGCCGACGGCGCGGCGGCCAGGGTGGCCAGGAACTCGCGCCGCGTGACCGGGGCCACCGACGCCGCCACGGCTAGCGTTCCGACGTGACGGGCGACGCCGGGGACGGCGCTACCGGAGCGGAGAATGCCTTCACGGCCTCATAGTACGCCCGGCACTCGGCCTCGCGGCCGCGCACGACACGGCGGCCCGCGAGCACCCCGCGCGTCTCGGTCACCACGGTGCGCTGGCCCTCGCCGCGGGAATCGGTGTGGAAGTAGACGATGACCCAGTCGCGCGTGGTGCCGAGCTGGTGAGCGCGCGCGGTGTTCGAGAACAACGCGGTGAGTTGCCAGTGATCCCGCTCGGTGTGGAGGATCGGCAGCCACGCCTCGCCGGACGGGTTGAAGCGGCGCGGCGCGATCCGGGGCAGGCGGCCGGCCGCGGCGGCGTCCCGGTACTGGCGGTCCACGTCGAGCAGCACCGCGACCGGCGGCTCGGGCGCGCCGGCGGCTCGCACGCGCAGGCTCGATCGTCCGAGCATGCTCGCCAGGGTGGCCCGCAACGCGGCGGCCCGGCGGAACCCCACGCCCGGCACCATGGCCAGGCGGCCGTCGTGCGCGGCCATCTCGAGGGCCTCCAGGGTGTCCACGTGCAGCGTCTCGTGGATCCGGCGCGCCAGCGTCGGCCCCACGCCGGGGACGGCCTGGAAGAGCCGCTCGGGGTCGAGCGTGCCCCGCAGCCGCTCGAGCTGCGCCCAGCGTCCGGTGCGCAGCATCTCCGCGATGGCGGTCGCGATCCGGGGGCCGACGCCGGGTATCGCGTCGAGGGCCTCGACGCCGCCGCGCTCGTAGATCTCCCGCAGGTCCTCCGGATGGGTCGCCACCGCGTGAGCCGCCTCGCGGTAGGCGCGGACCCGGAACGGGTTGGCGCCCTGCTGCTCCAGGAGGTCCGCGGCCTCGCGCAGGCGCTCCGCGAGGACCTGGTTCGTGGCGCTCACGCCCGCGTGGCGGTGCCTCGGTGGGCGTCGCGCACGCGGAAGCCCCGGGCCTCGAGCGCGGCCACCGCCGGCGCGGGGTTGATCGTCGCCACCCGCACCACGATCTCCCGCCCGCCATCGGGACCGGGCAGGGTCATGACGCTCACGATGCGGGCGCCCGCCCCCTCCACCGCGCGCACCACGTCCCCGAGCCCGGCTTCCGGTCCCGGCACGATGACGTCCAGCCGGCTCGACGGCTCCAGGACGCCCATCGCCTGCACGAACAGCTGGAGCACGTCGGTCTCGGTCACGATCCCCACGAGGCGGCCGTCCTCGGTGACCGGCAGCGCGCTGATCTTCTGGGTGGCCATCCGGCGCGCCGCCTCCTCCACCGTGTCCATGGGCGCGATCGTGGTCACGGTGCGCGCCATGATCTCGGACGCGCTCAGCCGCTCGCGGGCCCGCTCGAGCTCGGCGCCGCTCGCGCCGGTGCCCGCCAGCGACACCATGGCCTGCTTGACGTCACGGTCGGAGATGATGCCGACCAGGGCCGCGTCCAGGATCACCGGCACGTGCCGGAATCCGCGCGGCTGCAGCAGGCGAAGCACCTGGGGCAGCCGCGTCTCGGGGGTCACGGTGACGACGTCCCGCTGCATGATGTCCTTGATGAGCACGGCTCACATGTCCTCCATCCCGGAGGGCGTCGTCACCGCGTCCTTCTTCTCCGGCACCTCGGTCATGGTGGCCTCGGTCAGCAGGAGCAGGCTCGCCACCGAGACCGCGTTCTCGAGCGCGACCCGCACCACCTTGGTGGGATCGATGATGCCGGCCTCGACCAGATCCACGTACTCCTTGCGGGCGGCGTCGAAGCCCATGCTCCCCGTCCCGGTGCGCATCTGGTTGACCACCACGCCGCCGTCGACGCTCGAGTTCTCCGCGATCTGCCGGGTGGGCGCCTCCAGCGCGCGCCGCAGGATCTGGAGCCCGGTGCGCTCGTCCCCCTCGGCCTTGCCTTCCTCGCGCTCGACCGCCTCGATCGCCCGCAGCAGCGCGAGACCGCCGCCCGGCACGATGCCCTCGGCCACCGCGGCCTTCGTCGCGCTGATCGCGTCGTCGAGGGCCTCCTTCTTGCTCTTCATCTCCGACTCGGACGGCGCCCCCACCCGGATCACCGCCACGCCGCCCGAGAGCTTGGCCAGCCGCTCCTGCAGCTTCTCCCGGTCGTAGTCGCCGGTGGTCTTCTCCATCTGCGCCCGGATCTGCTGCCGGCGCCCCTCGATGCGGGCCTTGTCCCCGGCGCCCCCGATGATGGTGGTGCTGTCCCTGTCCACCACCACGCGCGTGGCCCGGCCCAGGTCCTCGAGGGTGAGGGTCTCGAACTTGATCCCGATCTCCTCGGTGATCACGCGGGCGCCGGTGAGGATCGCCATGTCCTCCAGCATCTCCTTTCGCCGGTCGCCGAATCCGGGCGCCTTCACCGCCGCGCACTTCAGCGCTCCCCGGATCTTGTTGACGACCAGGGTGGCCAGCGCCTCGCCCTCGACGTCCTCGGCGATGACCAGGATCGCGCGGCCGGCCCGCGCCACCTGCTCCAGCACCGGCACGAGGTCCTTCATCACCCCGACCTTCCGATCGGTGAGCAGGATGAGCACGTCCTCCAGGACCGCCTGCATCTTCTCGGCGTCCGTGATGAAGTACGGCGAGAGGTAGCCGCGGTCGAACTGCAGGCCCTCGACCACCTCGAGCTGGGTCTCGGTGGTCTTGGATTCCTCCACCGTGATCACGCCCTCGTTGCCGACCTTCTCCATGGCGTCGGCCACCAGCTCGCCGATGGCCGCGTCGTTGTGCGCGGAGATGGTCGCGATCTGGGCCTTCTCGAGCCGGCTCTTGACCGGGCGCGACAGCATCCGGAGCGACTCGACCGCGACCCGGGCCCCCCGATCCAGCCCCCGCTTGAGGTCCACCGCGCTGGCGCCCGCCACCACGTTGCGCACCCCGTCGGCGAAGATCGCGTGCGCCAGGATCGTCGACGTGCTCGTGCCGTCGCCCACCGCGTCGCCGGTGCGCTCGGCGGCCTGCCGGATCATCTGGACCCCCAGATTCTCCACGTGGTCGCCGAGCTGCATCTCCTTGGCGATCGTCACCCCGTCGTTGCAGACGACGGGCGCCCCGAAGCGCTTCTCGAGCAGCACGCACTTCGACTTCGGGCCCAGGGTCACCCGCACCGCATCCGCGAGCGCGGTCACGCCCCGCAGGATGCGCTCCCGCGCGTCGGAGCGAAAGAGCACTTGCTTGTGAGCCATGTCGACCGTCCCTCCCGCTACATGTTGATCAATGTCCGAGACCCGTGCAATGGACGTACCTTCTCGCAGGGCCGCGGAAAGAAAGAGAGCTCGGCGATCGCACACCCGATGGATGGGAGCACCCGCGCCCCAGGTGTGGCGACGCCACCCCGGCGCCGCGGTCAGCTGACGAAGTGCTCACCTCGAAGGGAGCCGACGCGAAGTGTCGGACGAGCGCGTGGAGGATCTCCTCCCTGCGCGCGAAGTAGGCGGCCTCCGACGCGACGTGCCGGCACGACGGCGGCATGGCCACCGTGAGGGCCAGCCGCCGATCCTCGCGGACGCCCATCACCTTGACGTCCCGCCCGGTGTCCGGGAAAGCGCGCTTGAACTCGGCCGAGTTGAGGTAGCGCTCCACCGCGAGCACCAGCTCCTCGGTGGGGCTGAGGGGCGCGTAGCCCGACGCGCCCGAGGTGTCGTTGGAGGGGACCTCATCCTGGCCCGCGGCATAGACCCGGCGCAGCTCCTCGGAGCCGGGGGCCAGCGTCACGCGGGTGATGAGATCCTCCGCCGGCCTGACACCGGGCAGGTGATCGCGCACCCACCGGTCCACCGCCTCGCGGACGGTTTCCACCACGGGAAGAGACTGTCCGGCGACCTGGGCCGTCGCGCGGTCGCCGATGATCAGCTCCATGGGCCGTGTCACCTCGCCGCTGCCGAAGCGCTTGGCACACTGGCCGGCGACCAGGAGCGCCTTGTCGACGTTGTAGTGCGCGATGAGCCCGGTGCGCTCCATGTACAGACGACTCAGCGCGACCGACGCCGCCTCCGCCACCGAGTCGCAGATGGTATCCGGGTGGCCCAGACCCTTGCGCTCCACCACTTCCACGCGCCGGTCGGCGACGGGCCGGCCTTCCAGCGTCTCGATGATGCAGCTCATCCGCGGGCCTCGCGGCTCCGCGGCCAGCGGGAGGCGGCGGTGCCGTCGTCGATCTCGGCGGAGGGCCGGTGCGCCCGGGCCCTCACAACGGGAAGCGGAGCTCGGCCGCGACGCCGCCCGCGGCGGCCAGCGGCTGGTGGATCGGGATCGTCTTCACCGCGCCGTCGGAGGCGATCACCCGCGCCGCCATCGCCTCGCCCAGCTCCACCGTGATCGCGTCACGCCCGCACGCCGGGCACACCCACGTGAAGCCGCCCTGGAGCGCGCCGCAGCCCGTGCACCGACGCCCGGGCGCGCTCCAGCCCTTCAGGAGGTAGAGCCGGTACGCCGCCCCGCGGTTGACCGCCTCGAGCGTGGCGTCGAGCCCGGCGGTGGCCTTCCCCCGCTTGGCCGCGATCGTGAGCGCCTCATCGACCGCCCTCGCGTCGCGCTCCACGTGAGCGAGATACTCCGCCGCCCGATCGACGATCACGTGCGTCTCCTCGCGGTGAGCGCCGGCGATCGTCCCCACCACCAGCTCCGCGATCCGCGGCGCCAGTTCCTGGCGGAACAGCGCGACGTTGCGCGGCTCGCCCGCCAGCACGATGCGCCGCACGTCGTGGGCATCCACGTGCGCCTCCAGGGCCTCCGCGACCGCGGTGAAATGGCGGGCGCGATGGTCCTGCATGTGCCGCTGGTACCGCGCCTCGGCCATCTGCGCCCACGGCCACGCGGAAGAGATTGTCGAACGGGGCGCGGGTCGCCAGGACCTCCTTCAGCCCCGTGGCCTCGCACGCGAAGAGGGCAGCCCCGCGCGCCTCGGGCCGTTCTTGAGGAAGATGCGCACGCGCTCGCGCTGGTGCTCGTCGGCCCAGTGGGTGTTCAGGTAGACCGAGACCACGGGGTCGAGCCCGGCTTGACGCGCGCCAGCTCCGCCATTCGAGCCTTGAGATCCATGGAGCCGCCCCTACGCGCTGCGCCTGCGCCGCGTCGATCGCGGCCGGCCGGTGGCCGTCGCGCGCGCGGCCGCGAAGTATTTCTTGGGATATCGCTTGCGGTCGCGGTCCCGCTCGCGGTACCGGGCGAGCTGACGCTCCAGCACGTCGATAGCCGCGTCGAACGCCAGTCGGGGCGTCTCGGCGCGCCGCTCCACCCGGATACTGGGCCGGTGGGGCAAGCGCACCGTCAGGGCGCAGCGCTGCGCGGGCCCTCCCTTGGGCCCGTTGTCGTCGACGAACAGCGCCTGGCTCCGCACCGGCCGCACCGTGAGCGGGGCGAGCGTCGCCGCCATGCGCTTGGCGACCCGGGTCCGGAGGGCCGGGTCGTCGTCAATGCCGCTGATGTGGATCGTGTGGGTGTCCGATGTCATGTCCGCTCCTTGATCCGGCGCACCTCACGGGTAGGCCACCACGATCTCCGCGCACTCAGGAGGGCACGTCGCGTCGAGCCGCACCGCGTGGCGCAGCAGATCGGTCTCGGTGAGGATCCCGACGAGACGCCCCTGCTCCACCACCGGCAGCGCGCCGACCTTCTGGGCGCGCATGGTGGCCGCGGCCTCGATCAGGCTCATGTCGGGAGTGGCCGTCACCAGGCTGGTCGACATGACCTCCGCGACGTGGACGCCATCGAGGAGCACGTCGACCCTCGTGGAGCCCAGCGACTCGAACACGCGACGCGAGAACAGGTGGTGGCGCACGTCTCGATCGGTCACGATGCCGACCAGCGCGCCCTCCCGGTTCACGACCGGCAGGTGGCGCGACCGGACCCGCTGCATCCGGACCACCGCGTCGAGGCACGACTCCGACGGCTGGATCGTCGCCACCTGCCGGCTCATGAGGTCACGCACGGTCATGGCAAACCGATGCAGCAACCACGGTGCCAGCGGCGATCTGCCGAGAATTCACCATCTTGAGCGGCCGGTCGGCGCGGGGGGCTGGGGCAGCGGCGCCCCGGCTGGGGCGCAGCATCCCGCGTCGACGGCGTGCTATCCTGCCGCCGATGCCCTCCAAGGACGTGGCCGCGTTCCTGCGCCAGCGTCCGGTCTTCTCCGGGATCCCCGCGAGAGAGATCGACGCCCTGGCCGCGGTGGCTCTGGAGGAGCGCCACCGCGCGCGCGCCCACATCTTCATGGAGGGGGATCCGGCCCGCTGGTTTTACCTGGTCAAATCGGGTCACGTGAAGATCGTGCGGCACTCGAAGTCCGGCAAGGACGTCGTCCTGGACCTGCTGGGCCCGGGCGAGGTCTTCGGCGGCGTGGCCGTCATCGAGAAGCGCCCCTACCCCGCCGCCGCCCAGGCCACCGAGGCGACCGTCGTGATCAAGATCCCGGGCGACCCCGTCATCGCGCTGGCGGAGCGGCACCCGGCCTTCATCCGGGAGATGGCGCTCATGATCGGCCGGCGGCTGCGCGCCGCCCACGACTCGGTGGAGTCCCTCGCGGTGGATCCGGTGGAAGCGCGGCTGGCCGCCGCCCTCCTGCGGCTGGCCGAGCGCGAAGGCACGCCCGCGAAGGGCGATGCGGTCGCGCTGCCCTTCCACCTCACCCGGCAGAGCCTGGCCGACATGACCGGCACCACCGTGGAGACCGCGATCCGGATCATGAGCCGCTGGCTGCGCGACGGCCTGCTGGTCGACGAGGGCGGGCGGCTCGTGCTCACGGATCGAGAGGGCCTCACCGCCCTCGCCGAGGGGGAGACCGGCTAGAGTGACGCCCCTCATCCGCCGCTACATCAAGACCAGCTTCGTGTTCCTCGCCTCGGGGCTGATCCTCGGCGCCTACATCGTGGTCGCCCAGTTCGTCTTCGACACCTACCCGCCGCGGCTGCTGGTGACCGCGCACGCGCACCTCCTGCTGGTGGGCTTCATGCTGATGATGGTGATGGGCGTGGCGACCTGGATGTTCCCGCGCCCGGCGCGTGACGACACGCGTTACCGGCCCGAGCTGGCGGAGGCCGTCTACTGGGTGATGACGGCGGCGACCGCGCTGCGCGCGGCGGCGGAGATGGCGGTGGCCTTCGCGGGAGCGCTCGGGCTGCGCTGGCTCATCGCGCTGGGTGGGCTCGGCCAGCTGGCCGGCGCGCTCCTCTTCGTGCTGAACATGTGGGGGCGAGTGCGCATGCCGCCCGCCGCGACGCCCGCCTCCCGCTGAGGCTCGTTCCTCGTTTCACCACCTATGATGGCGGTCATAGGAGCCGCCGACCGGCGGCGATACCGTCACAGCCAGGAGGAACGACCCATGGCTCACGACTGTGGCTGCAATCACACGGCTCCGATGACTCTCGACGTGCGGGACATGGAGCCCCGGATCCGCCATCCGAAGATCTTCGAGACGTTCGACGCGCTGGCGCCGGGGAGCGCCTTCGTGCTGGTCAACGATCACGACCCCAAGCCGCTCTTCTACCAGTTCGAGGCGGAGCGGAAGGGGACGTTCCGGTGGCGCTACCTGGAGGAAGGGCCGGAGGTGTGGCGCGTGGAGATCGGCAAGGCGCCCGCCGCGATCGCATCGGATGACACGGTGGGCGACGTGGCCCACCGGCATGCCGGCGCCCTCGAGGTCCTGAAGGCGATGGGCATCAACCACTGCTGCGGCGCCGGTCTCACCCTGCGCGAGGCGGCCGCATCGGCCGGCGTGCCGCTCGACGCGCTGCTCGACGCGCTGCGGGACGCGCAGAAGACGCCGGCATGATCTCGGGCGACATGACGGTGGCCCGGCTCCTCGAGGAGCACCCCGAGCTGGTCGAGGTGCTCGCGGGGTACAACGCGCACTTCAAGCAGCTCCGGAACCGGCTCCTCCGCCGCGTGATGGCGCCGCGGGTGACGGTGGCCCAGGCCGCGGGGATGGCCGGCGTCCCGGCCGATGAGCTGCTCGGCGTGTTGCGTCGTGCGGTGGGAGAGGACGCGCCGCCGGAGCGGACCGAGGCGGTCCCCTCTCCCTCCCAGGCCGAGGGTCAGGGTGAGGGAGGGCGGCCTCCCACGCTCGCCGCCATCCCGGAGGCCCGGCGGGTGCACGTCGACGTGCGCGACGACATCCGGCGAGGCCAGGAGCCGTTTGCAAAGATCATGGCCGCGGTGAAGGGCCTCCAACCCGATCGGGTCCTGGTGCTGCGCGCGCCCTTCGAGCCCATCCCGCTCTACGACGTGCTCGGCAAGCGCGGATTCGCGCACTGGACGGAGCAGCGCGGAAGCGACGACTGGTCGGTGTGGTTCTATCGCTCCGCCGCGCCGACCCCGGCCGCCCCCCGCGAGGCGCCACCCGCGGGCGGCGGCCGCCGGGTGCTCGACGTCCGCGGCCTCGAGCCCCCCCAACCCATGCTGCGCGTCCTCGAGGAGGCGGAGCGGCTCGCCCCCGGCGCGGAGCTGGAGGTGCGCCACGACCGTCGGCCGCTGTTCCTCTATCCGCAGCTCGAGGACCGCGGCTTCCGTCACGAGACCGACGAGCCGGAGCCCGGCCTCGTCCGCATCCTGATCCGGAGGAACGAGTGAGCATGCACCCGTCGCCGGGACGCGGCCCCTCGCCGCTGCTGCCGCTCGGCTACCTGGTGTGCGCGGCGGTCGCGTTCCTGCTCGCCTCGGGCGGCGTCGCCTGGCTGGCGCCCGAGCTGGCGGGGCACTACTACCATCCGCACCTGCTCGCGCTCACCCACACCGTGACGCTCGGCTGGATCACGCTCGCGATCATGGGCGCCGGCTTCCAGCTCATTCCGGTCGTGCTCGAGCGCCCGATCTGGAGCGAGCGCCTGGCCCGCTGGCAGCTCGGCATCCTCGGCGTGGCCGTGCTCGGCATGGTGGCCCACTTCTATCTCGGCACCTGGCCCGGCCTCGCGGGCTCGGCCGGTCTGCTCGCGGTCGGCGTGGTCCTGTACCTGCTGAACGTCGCCCTCAGCCTGCGCGGGTTCCGGGACTGGACGTTCACCGCGCGGCTGGTCGTCCTGGCCTACGGGGGCCTCGCCGCGACCACGCTGTACGGCCTGACGCTCGCGATCAACCGCATCCGGCCATTCCTGCCCGGGGAGTTCTTCCCCACCCTGCACGCCCACGTGCAGCTGGCGATCCTCGGGTGGGTCACGCCCATGATCCTGGGCGTGGCCGCGCGCGTGTACCCGATGTTCTTCCTCGCGCCCGCCCCGCGGCCCTGGGTGACGCGCATTCAGCTCGGCGGCCTGGCGCTCGGCGTGCCGGCGGTGGTGGCGGGGCTGCTGGCCGGCGTGCCCGCGCTCCTGCTCGCGGGCGCGCTCGCGGTGGCCGCCGCGGCCGGTGCCCACGCCGCGTGGGTGCTCGAGGTGGTGCGGTCGCGGAAGCGGCCCGGGCTCGACTGGGGGCTTCGCTTCGTGGTGACCGCGACCGTCTTCCTCGCGCCCGCGATCGCGCTCGGGCTCGCGCTGGCCGGCGATGCCCTGTCGGGCCCTCGCGCGGCCCTGACCTACGCGGTGGTCGTGCTCGGCGGGTGGGCCTCGCTCACCATCGCCGGCATGATGCTCAAGATCGTGCCCTTCCTCGTCTGGTATCGCGCCTACAGCCCGCTCGCCGGGCGCGAGCCCGTGCCGACGCTGGCTCAGATCTCCTCGCCCCGGCTCGAGGGCCTCGCCTACGTCCTGCTCACGGCGGCGATCGCGCTGCTCGCCGTCGCCGTCTTCCTGGGCGCGACGGCGTGGATCCGGGTCGCCGGCCTCGGGCTGGTGGCCGGCGCGGTCACGTTCGTGGCGGCCCTCGGCCGGGTCCTGGGGCGGCTGCTCGACTCCTCCCACTCCGGGCAGGAGCAGGCGACGCGCCCGGGACGCCGACCGGGTCCCCCGCAGGCCGCCGGGCTCGGAACCGTCGCTCGGCCGGACTCGCGGACGCCGCGGACCGCGACGCCCGAGGCCGCGGAGCGCTCGCGATGAGACCGTACGCGCAGAAGCCGTTCATCGCCATCTGGGAGACGACGCGCGCCTGCGCGCTGGCCTGCGTGCACTGCCGCGCGGAGGCGATGCCCCGGCGAGATCCCGGGGAGCTCACCACCGCGGAGGGCGAGGCGCTGCTGGACCGCATCGCCGCGTTCGGCGACCCGCCGCCCCTGGTGGTCTTCACGGGAGGCGACCCGCTACGGCGTCCCGACATCGTGGACCTGGTGGCCCACGGCACGCGCATCGGGCTCAGCGTCTCGCTGACCCCGAGCGGCACCGCCGCGGTCACCGCGGAGAAGCTCCGGGCCCTGCGCGACGCGGGGCTCACGCGTCTGGCGGTGAGCCTCGACGCGGCCGGCGCCGAGGCGCACGACGCGTTCCGCCGCGTGCGCGGCTCCCACCGCTACACGCTGCGCATCATCGAGCGGGCCCGGGCCCTGGGGCTGCCGCTCCAGATCAACACCACGGTGTGCCGCCGCACCGTGAGGGATCTGCCCGCGCTGGCCGATCAGGTCGCCGGCTTCGGCGCCGTGCTGTGGGCGCTCTTCTTCCTGATCCCGGTCGGGCGCGCCCAGGCCGACGAGGGGCTCGGCGCCGAGGAGATCGAGCGGGTGCTGCAATGGGCCGCGGCACTCCAGCGCCGGGTGCCGTTCGGCATCAAGACCACCGAGGCGCCGCACTACCGGCGGGTGCAGAACGGTCTCGCGCCGGCGGGGGCCGCGACGTGGCCCCCGCCCGCCACGCTCGCGGCACCGCCAGCCCCGCTCTCGCGGATGCGCGCCCCGCGCGCGGTGACGGACGGCAACGGATTCGTGTTCGTCGACCACGTGGGAACCATCTGCCCGAGCGGGTTCCTCCCCATCCAGGCCGGCAACGTGCGCACGGACGACGTGGTGGCGATCTACCGCGAGCACCCGCTGTTCGTCTCCCTCCGCGACCCCGCGCGCCTGCGCGGGCGGTGCGGCCGCTGCGAGTGGCGCGATGAGTGCGGGGGCAGCCGGGCGCGGGCCTATGCCGCGACCGGGAACCCCCTGGCCGAGGATCCCGGCTGCGCCTACCAGCCGGCGGCCCTCCAGCCGACCGGCGTAGACGAGCCGGCCGCCGCGAGGAGTGGAGCATGAGCGTCAGCCGCGAGCAGGTCACCGAGGCGCTGCGCGAGGTGTTCGACCCCGAGCTCGGCATGTCGGTGGTGGATCTGGGGCTGATCTACGACGTCGCCATCGACGCGGGCCGGGTCCACGTCACGATGACGCTCACCACCCAGGGCTGCCCGCTGCACGACTCGATGAGCGACTGGGTCCGGCAGGCCGTCGGCCGGCTTCCGGGCGTCGAGGACGTCGCGGTGACCATCGTCTTCGATCCACCCTGGACGCCGGACCGCATCCGGCAGGACGCGCTGCTCTAGCCCATCCGCGGCGGCCGCGCCCCACCTGCGGCGGCGGCGCCTCCGCCCCCGCCGCGCGCTCTATGAGCGGGCTCATATCCGATCCGTCCGCCGCGCTCCATCCTGTTGACATGGGACGCGAAATCGCGAGACCGGTGCGACGGCACCCGTCTTGCTCTCTCGTCCGACGTACACATTCCCTGCATCGAGGAGGCGGGTCATGAGGCGCGCAATGGTGGCGGTAGCAGTGCTGGCGACGACCGGGCTGCTGGTCGGAGGCGCGCTGATCTGGCAGAGCCAGGCGCGCGACACGGCAAGCGAGGCGGCGCTGCCCGAGGTGACGGCGATCCTGACCTCGGCGCCGCTCGTCCCGCCGCCCGTGGACCGGCCCGGCAACGCGAAGGTGATCGTGAACCTGGAGACCACGGAGGTGAAGGGCACGCTCGCCGACGGCGTGGAGTACACGTTCTGGACGTTCGGCGGCACCGTGCCCGGTCCGTTCATCCGCGTCCGCGTGAACGACGGGGTGCAGATCCGGCTCCGGAACGCGGAGAAGAGCATGCACCCGCACTCGATCGACCTGCACGCGGTCACCGGCCCCGGCGGCGGCGCCGCGGTGACGCAGCTCGGTCCCGGACAGGAAGGAGCCTTCGAGTTCAAGGCGCTCAATCCCGGGCTCTACGTCTATCACTGCGCCACCCCGAGCGTGCCGCAGCACATCGCCAACGGCATGTACGGGCTGATCCTGGTGGAGCCCGAGAAGGGCCTCCCGCGGGTGGATCGTGAGTACTACGTCATGCAGGGCGAGTTCTACACGAAGGGCAAGACGCTCGCGCCCGGGCTGCAGCCGCTCGATCCGGCCAAGCTGACCGCGGAGCGGCCCGAGTACGTGGTGTTCAACGGCAAGATGGGCGCGCTCCTCGGCGACGCGGCGGTCAAGGCGAAGGTGGGCGAGACGGTGCGGCTCTTCGTGGGCAACGGCGGGCCCAACCTGATCTCCTCCTTCCACGTGATCGGCGAGATCTTCGACACCGTGTACACCGAGGGCGCGGTGGGCGGCGGCGTCCCCGCGAAGAACGTGCAGACCACTCTGGTCCCGGCGGGGGGCGCCGCGATCGTCGAGATGACGGTGCAGGTGCCCGGCCGGTTCCTGCTGGTGGACCACAGCATCGTGCGGGCGATGGAGAAGGGCGCGCTCGGGATGCTCGAGGTGACCGGCGCCGAGCAGCCCGGCGTGTTCCGGACGCTGGTGCCCGGCACGCACGGGACCGGCGGGCACTGACCCCCGGCCGTCCCTCACCCGGCCCTCTCCCCCTCGCGGGGGAGAGGGCTTCTTTTTTCTTCCGCTCTATGACCGGGGTCATACGGACCCCGGCGGCGCGTCTCCTAGGCTCTCTCCATAGGCTCGCAACCTGACCCGATCCGCATCCAGGAGGCACGCGATGGCCGACCGAGAGAAGGAGAAGGACGAGGAGAAGGTCCCGCTCGCCCAGGTGTTCTTCGACAACATCTTCCTCCTGCTGGTGCTCGGGCTCGCGGTCCCCGTCGTCTTCTACACGATCTGGGGACTCTTCGAGATCGCCACCATCCCGGTCGCCCGGTAGGAGCCCCGCCATGAGCCTGCAGACGCTCCAGGGAGTCTGGTGGAAGAAGGTCGATGCGAGTGAAAAGGTCTGGCTCGGCATCGCGCTGATCTGGTGTCTGATCCTCTTCGCCATGATGCCGCTCTGGCACCTCAAGGGCGGCCAGAACCCGTCCTTCGAGACCTACCGCACCACCGCCGAGCAGTACATGGAGAAGGTCGAGGCCTTCGTGGAGGCCGGCCCGAAGGTCGGCGAGGACCAGGGCCTCCCGGTGATCGCCGCCGACCCGGCCAAGGACGTCTACATGCTGGGCCGGATGTGGCAGTGGTACCCGGCGCTCAAGCTCAAGAAGGGGCAGACCTATCGGGTCCACCTGTCGTCGATGGACCTGGTCCACGGCTTCTCGCTCTTCCCGCTGAACCTCAACTTCATGGTTCTCCCCGGCTACGAGTACGTCCTCACCATCACGCCCACGACCAGCGGCGAGGTGTTCGTGGTGTGCAACGAGTTCTGCGGGATCGGGCACCACCAGATGGTGGGCAAGATCACGGTGGAGTAGGAGGCCTTCATGGCGACCCAGGCGGTCTTCCGGACCTGCGCCCAGACCGGACTCAAGGTGCACGACCAGGCGGAGCGGCTCATCAAGTTCCACGCGGTGGCCGGCGTCTTCGCGATCCTCTTCGGCGGCATCGCCGCGGTGCTCGTGCTCCTCACCCGCTGGCCCGCCGTCCACCTGCTGGACCCCACCAGCTTCTATCGAGCGCTCACCTTCCACGGCATCAACATGCTGATCTTCTGGATCATCTTCTTCGAGATCGCGGTCCTCTACTTCGCGGGGCCGATCGTGCTCGGCGGCCGCGTCGCGTGGCCGCGGGTGGGCTGGCTCGGGTTCCTGCTGATGGTGGCGGGCTCGCTGCTGATCGACATCGCGATCCTGGCCGGGCGCGCCGACGTGATGATGACCTCCTACGCCCCGCTGCAGGCGGTGTCCTACTTCTACCTCGGCTGGATCCTCTTCGCGGTGGGCGCGCTGGTGGGCGTCTGCAACTTCTTCGCGAGCCTCGTGGTCGCGCGGGCCGAGCGCACCTACCAGGGGACGATCCCGCTCGTCACGTTCGGGGCGGCCACCGCCGCCATCATCGCGGTCGTCACGCTCGCCCACGGGGCGATCATCTACATCCCCACCTGGCTCTGGTCCCTCGGCATCATCCAGACCATCGATCCCGGCATCTATCGCCTGGTGTGGTGGGGGCTCGGCCACAGCTCCCAGCAGATCAACGTGGCCGCGATGGTGACGATCTGGTACCTGCTGGCCACCCTCACGGTGGGCGCCACCCCGGTCAACGAGAAGGTCTGCCGCTCCGCGTTCCTGCTCTACATCCTCTTCATCAACCTGGCCTCCGCGCACCACCTGCTGGTCGACCCGCAGGTGTCGCCCGCGTGGAAGATCTGGAACACGAGCTACGGCATGTACCTGGCGGTGCTCGCCAGCATGGTGCACGGCATGACGGTACCCGCCTCGGTGGAGGTCGCACAGAGAAAGAAGGGGCTCACCAAGGGGCTCTTCGAGTGGCTCGCCAAGGCGCCGTGGGGCAACCCGGGCTTCGCCGCCCTCGCCCTGTCGCTGGTCCTCTTCGGCTTCATCGGCGGCATCACCGGCGTGACCTTCGGGGCGGAGCAGGTCAACATCATCTCGCACAACACCCTGCGGATCACCGGCCACTTCCACGCCACCGTGGTCGCCGGCACCACCATCGCGTTCATGGGGCTCACCTACTTCGTGGTGCCGCTCATCTTCCGGCGCCAGCTGATCTCCCAGAAGCTCGCCACCACCCAGATCTACCTCTTCGCCATCGGCATGACCATCTTCATCGGCGGCATGACCACCGCCGGCTCCTACGCGATCCCGCGGCGGCACTGGGACGTGCAGTTCGCCTCCTCGCCCTTCCAGCCCCCGGTGGAGGCGGCCGCCTTCGCCTTCCTCGGCATCATGGGCGTGGGCGGGCTCTTCGCCCTGGCGGGCGGCGCCCTCTACGTGCTGATCACGGTGGGCTCGGTGCTGTTCGGCCGGCGGGTGCCCGACACCCCGGGGGCGGTGGCGCTGGCTGCGCTGCCGCAGGACCGCGGCCAGCACGTGCCGATCAAGGGCACGATGGTGCTGGTCTTCGTCTTCCTGGCCGCGTTCGTCATCTACTACTACCTCAACTGGAAGTGGCTGGCCGCGATCTGGATCGTCAAGTGAGCGCGCGCCATGACCCCCGACACGATCCCCCTCGTCGGCAGCCGGGAGCGCGCGGCCGCTCCGTCCGCCGACGGCCTCTCGCCGGTGCCCGCGCGCACCCGCGCGCTGATCCTCGGCTGGCTCGGCCTGGCGCTGGGCTCGCTGGTGGTGGCGGGCTTCTTCGCCATGCTGGCCGCCTTCGCGCGCACGCCGGTGGTGCACACGTTCTTCAGCGGGAGCCAGTTCCAGCTCGCGCTGACCTCGCACGTGACGTTCGCCTTCACGGTCTGGTTCGTCGCCTTCGCGAGCGTGCTCTGGGTCTACGTGGCCTGGCGCTCCGGCTACCCGCTCAGCGCGCGCGCCTCGTGGGCCGCGCTGGCGCTCGCGACCGCGGGCTCGGCGTCGATGGCCCTGCCCGCGTTCCTGGCCTCGGGCCGGCCGTACCTCAACGACTACCTGCCGGTGATCGACCACCCGCTCTTCTGGACGGGCCTCGGCCTCCTGGGCGCCGGCGTGAGCCTGCAGGCCGCGGCCTACCTGCTGGCCGCCGCCCTCGCCCTGCTCGGGCGCCCGCGCCGGCGCGACCCCGCCGAGTCGCCGGAAGGGCTCGCCATGGCCATCGGCGCGCTGGCGGTGCTGGCGGCCGCCGGCGCATTCCTGCGGGCGGCCGCCGCGGTCGATCCCGCGGTGCCCTTCGGCTGGGCGCTCCGCGCCACCGTGTGGGGCGGCGGCCACATCCTGCAGTTCCTCCACGTCGCGGGCATGATCGCGGGCTGGCTGGTGGCCCTGGCCGTCGCGATGGGCGCGGCGCCGCCGGCCCGCAGGGTCGTGCGTCTGCTGCTCGCGACGCTGGCGCCGTTCGCGGTGGCCGCGGGCGCCGCGTACCTCTGGTGGCGCCCGGAGACTCTGCTCGTCAACCACCTGATCACGATCCTCACCTTCGGCGGGCTGGGCGTCGGGGCGGTGCCGCTGCTGCTCATGGCGGCCGCCACGGTGGCCGCCGCGCCCCGGCCATGGCCATGGGGCAGCCCTCTCTTCGGCGGCACCATCGTGTCGTTCCTGCTGTTCGCGGTCGGCGGCGTGATGGGGCTCATCGGCTTCACCCAGGACACGCGGGTGCCCGCCCACTACCACGGCATGGTGGGCGCGGTGACGCTCGCCTACATGGCGCTGACCCCCCTGCTGCTCGAGCTGACCGGGCGGCGCCCGCTGAGCGAACGGTGGGCCCGGTGGCAGCCCTATCTCTACGGGCTGGGCCTGCTCGGCATCATGGCCGGCATGCACTGGGCGGGCGGGCACGGCGCGCCACGGAAGACCTTCGGCTTCAGCTGGGCCAACGCCCAGGCGCTGATCGGCATGAACCTGATGGGCGCGGGATCCGTGCTGGCCCTGGTGGGCGGGCTCGCCTTCGTCATCAACATGGGCGTGCCGCTGCTCAGAAAGGCGAGGTGAGCGATGCTCGCGGCCTACGTGGAATCGCTGAAGCTCCGCGTCGGGACCTTCATCGGCATGGCCGCCGTACTGGGCTACGTGGCGACGGCCCCGGCGCGTCTCTCGCTGCCCGCGCTCGGCCTGCTCTTCGGGGTGACCGTGATGGCGGCCGGCGGCGCGGGTGCGCTCAATCACTTCCTCGACCGCGACCTCGACGCCCGCATGCCGCGGACGGCGCGGCGGCCCCTGCCCTCGGGCACGATCCGTCACGGCTGGCACGTGGTGGCCCTGGGGCTGGGCCTGGTCACCCTCGCGGTGAGCCTGGCGACCTGGCAGCTGAACCGGCTGGTGGCCCTGCACCTGTTCCTGGGCGCCTTCACCTACGTGGTGATCTACACGGTCTGGCTCAAGCGGCGCTCGTGGCTCAACGTGGTGATCGGCGGCCTCGCCGGCTCCTTCGCGGTGCTCGCGGGCGGCGCGCTCGCCCGCCCCGAGCTCTGCCTGCCGCCCGTCATCTTCGCGGTGGTGCTGTTCTTCTGGAGCCCCTCCCACTTCTGGTCGCTGGCCATTGCCTACAAGAGCGACTACGCGGGCGCCCGGATCCCCATGCTGCCGGCGGTGGCCGGCGAGGCGCGCGCCGCCCGGAGCATCGTCGTCAACACCGCCGGCCTGCTCGCCTCGAGCGCGCTGCCGTTCGCGCTGGACCTGCTCGGCTGGGTATATCTGATCGTCGGCGTCGCGACGGGCGGCAGCCTGATGCTGGCCCGCAACCTGGCGCTGCTCCGTGACCCGACCGACCGGCGACTCGCGCTCGCCAACTTCCACGCCTCGAACCTGTTCCTGCTCCTGCTGTTCCTGGGCGTGGTGCTCGACGTGGGGCTCGGGCGATGGTGACGCGGCTCCTGGCCCATCCGCTCTTCGCGCCGGCGCTCGTCCTCGCGATCTTCGGGCTGGGAACCGGCACGGTGGCGCTCCTGCTCCTGGGCCCCGGGCTCGCGGGTCTGTCCGCCCCGTGGGTCGATACGCTGCTCACCCTGTGCTTCGGCTGGGACGCCGAGACGCGCCGCTACCGGCTCGACACCCTCCTGCTCGTGGTGCTGCAGCCCCCGCTCTTCGCCGCGGTGGTGTTCTTGCTCTATCGCGAGGAGTGCCTCGCCTTCCTGCGCGCGCGCCGCCGGTGCCGCGTGGTCGCGATCGTGGCACCGCTCGTCTTCGCGAGCCTGGCCGCGTCCCTGCTCGCCACGAGCGAGATCTCGGCCTCGGGCACCACCCCCAGCCCCGCCACCCTGCCGCCGCCCCTGCGCCAGGGCGAGGCCGCGCCCGCCTTCCGCCTGATCGATCACCGGAGCCGCCCCGTGTCCCTCGACGCCCTCCGGGGACGGCCGGTGGTCCTGACGTTCGTGTACGCCAGCTGCCACGCCTCGTGCCCGATCCTGATCGATCGCCTGCGGGCGCTCGAGCGTCGCCACCACGGCGCGGACGTGGCGTTCGTGGCGGTCAGCCTGGACCCGGAGCGCGACACCCCGGCCACGCTCGCGGCCACCGCCGATCACTGGGGACTCGGGCCGCGCTGGCACCTCCTGACCGGCGCGCCGGATGCGGTGCGCGGGCTCGCCCGCGCCCACCGGGTGCAGTGGGCGCCCCTGCCGGATGGCGAGATCGCGCACGAGAACGTGGTCGTCCTGATCGACCGGCGGGGCCGCCTGGCCTTCGCGTACCGAGGGCTCGCCTGGTCCGAGGAGCGCCAGGCGGCCGAGCTGGGCCGGCTGATCGCCGAGCGAGGCTAGTCGTGTACGATCCCGGGCGAGCCGAGCCGAGCAGCCCGCCGCTCCCGCTCGCGCCGGTCGCGCCGGGGCCGGTGTTCCCCGCCGCGGGCGGCGGGCGTGAACGGCCGCACCGCCGCTGGCTCCTCCGCGCCGGCGGCGCCTATCAGTGGCTCGAGGCCGGGCTCGATCGACTCGTGTCGCCCACCCTCAACCCGCTCTACCACACGGGCACCATCGCGGTGTTCTCGCTGGCGGTGGCGCTCGTCACCGGCGTCTACCTCTTCCTCTTCTATCGCGTCGGCACCGACGCCGCCCACCGCTCGATCGAGGAGATCATGGCGCAGCCGTGGGGCATCGGCGCCCTCGTGCGCTCGCTCCACCGGTATTCCTCGGACGCGGCGATGCTGGCCGCGGTGCTGCACGGCCTCAAGATGTTCCTGAACGATCGCTTCTGGGGACCGCGGTGGATCGGCTGGGTGTCGGGCCTCGCCCTGCTGGGTCTCGTGTGGGTGACCAGTGCGACCGGCTACTGGCTCGTCTGGGACATGCAGGCGCAGGTGCTCTCGCTCACCCTCGCCAAGCTCCTCGACGTGCTGCCCGTCTTCGGCGAGCCGCTCGTCCGCACGTTCCTGGACGCGGGCCGCATCCAGAACTTCCTGTTCTTCCTGGTCCTCTTCATCCACATCACGATCCCCCTCCTGCTCGGGGCGGCCTACTGGCTGCACGTCATGCGCCTCTCCCGCGCCCGCTTCATGCCGCCGCGGATCGTGCTGGGCGTGACGGGGGCGGCGCTGCTCATCGCGAGCGTGCTCCGGCCCGCCCTGTCGGGGCCCCCGGCGGACCTCGCGCGACTGCCCGGCGTGATCCCCATCGACTGGTTCTACTTCTTCTACTTCCCGCTGACGCGGCTCGACCCGCGCTGGGGCTGGGCCGTGCTCATCGTGAGCGGGCTGGTGGCGCTCAGCGTGCCGTGGGCGCTCCGAGGGCGGCCTCCCGCGCGCGCCCGGGTCGAGAACGTCGCGTGCACCGGGTGCACCCGCTGCTGGAAGGACTGCCCCTACGAGGCCATCGTGATGGTGCCGCGACACGACGGCACGCGCTACAAGCAGGTGGCGGTGGTGAACCCGGCCAAGTGCGTCGGATGCGGCATCTGCGTCGGCGCCTGCGACTCGGCGGGCATCCTGCTGGGCGACGAGCCGGTGAGCCTGCTCGGCGCAGCGGTCACCCATCGCCTCCGCTCCGTCACGGCGGCCGCGGGCACCGCCCCCGTGCTGGTCTACACCTGCCGCCTGATGGCGCGCCTGTCCGACCGGCTCGGGCCCGACGGCACCATCGAGGGCCGCCCCGGCATCACGGTGATGGGCCTGCCGTGCGTGGGGACGCTCCACCCCGAGATGATCGTCAAGAGCCTGGAGGCCGGCGCGCGCGGCGTCTTCATCGCGGGCTGCGTGCCCGAGGACTGCCCCTATCGAGAGGGCAGCCGCTGGCTGACCGAACGCCTCACCGGTCGGCGGCTCCCCACTCTCAAGAGCGCGCCGGCCGACCGTCTGCGGGTGCGCTGGTACTCGCCGGTCGAGGTCCGCCGCTTCCTGGACGACGCGGCCGCCTTCCAGCGCGATCTGCAGGCGGCCGGGTCGCCGCGCGAGGTCCCATGACACTGCCCATGATCGAGGAGCGCCGGCCGCGGCCCGGGCGCCTGGTCGGCTTCGCCCTGCTGCTGAGCGCGGTGTCCTGGGGCCTCGGGGCCTTCGCCGCCTACCCCTGGGCGGCCTCCGATCCGGACGCGGCGATGATCCGCGTCGCCTTCAAGCACGTGGCCGCCTTCGAGCACGAGGCCCTGGCGCGCTCGAAGGAAGAGCTCGAGAAGCTCCCGCGTCACATGCGTCCGCAGAGCCCGGAGCGGGCGCGAACCGGCCGGCGGGTGGACACGCTGCTCCGGGTGGAGCTGGACGATCGCGTGCTGCTGGCCCGGCGCTACTCGCCGGGCGGCCTGCGCCACGACGGGCCCACCTTCGCGTACGAGGAGCTGCCGGTGCGTCCCGGCTCGTACCGGCTCCGCGTCACCCTGGCCGACGAGCTGGCCGAGCAGCCGGGGGCTCCGCCGCGACGGTGGGCGCTCGACGAGCCGGTGCTGGTCGGCCGCGGGCAGTCCCTCCTGATCGAGTACGGGGAGGACACGGGGCTCGTCCGCCGGTGACGGGAGCGGGCCGCCGACGGGGGCCGGTCGCCGGTCAGGGCCGGGCGCCGAGGGCGCCCTTCCAGTCGCGGAACACGTCGAGGTCGAACCCGTCCGGATAGTTCAGGTACCCGGGCGCGTGTCCCTTGCCGTCCGTGACGCCGTACTGCCAGATGATCTCCTTGGTGTCGCGGTCGACCACGACGATCCGCTCCCGCAGGTCGTCGGCCACGATGACGTCGCCGGTGCCCGGCAGCTCGCGCGCCAGCGACGGATGGTCGAGCATCTTCTCGCCCGCCCGGACCTCGTACTCCCAGGTGATCCGGCGGCGGCTCGGGTCGAAGACCACGACCCGGCCCGGCTTGGAGAAGTCGGCCACGATGACCTGCCCGTCCGCGGTCGGGAAGGCGTCCGAGGGGTAGCGGACGCGCGGCGCCTGCACGCTCCAGACGACCTGGCCCGCCCGCGTGATGCGGGAGATCCAGGACCCGGCGATCTCGGTCACCAGGATGTCGCCGTTGTCGAGCGGGGTGACCCCGTTCGGGTACGCGAGAGCGCGCGGCGGGTCGTGACGGCACACGCCCGGCCGCCCCCACTGGGTGACGATCCGGTTCGTGCGCGGATCGATGATGAGCACGCGGCAGTTGCGGATGTCGGCGGTGATGAAGGTGCCATCCCCGAGCAGGTGGGCGTCGTCGGGATAGTTGAGGAGCCCCGGCGCGCTGCCCTTGGCGTCGGGCGCCCCGTACGTCCACACGAGCGCGCGCTTCTCGTAGTCCACGATGTGGACGTCGTAGTTGTCTTCCTCGCTCACCGCGAGCAGGCGCCCGTCGTGGGAGAAGTTCACGTCCTCGTTGCCGCGGTAGATCCCCAGGTCGGGCGAGGGAAACTCCCACACGATGCGCTGGTCGGGCGTGACCTCCACCAGCCGGTTGTTGCGCCGGTCGGCAACCACGATCGGATACGGCAGCGGCTTCCCCCACGAGGGCACCGGCGCGCGGCGGGAGCCCGTGACCGGGGGGATCGGGGGAAGCGCCACGCCGCTCCGCACCGCGCCGGCGCCGCGCATCTCTCGCGTGACGCTCACGCGGGTTCCCGGCGGGCCGGCCGCGGCCCGCGAGCCGCGCAAGACTCCCGTGAGGCCGGCCATGGTGGCCAGCAGCATCTGGCGCCGGTTCATGCGGAATGGGCTCCCCGTTCGTGAGCTCGGCCCGGTTGCCCGGGGGTTCCGGGCCCCCGCGACAACCGGGCCGCTGGTGTGCGGCTCCCTCCGGAGCCGCGTCCCGGCATTGCGCCGGACGTCTCCGAGCATGCCGCACGAGCGCGACGACGCCAATGAGGCGGCTGCACCATTTTGCTAGGTCGATTGCTCCGCGACGCCCAGGCCCAGCGGCGCCGGCGCCCGGTTGAGGATGAGCCCGAACAGCCGCCGGAACTCCTCCCGGGGACGCGCCCCGAAGAGCGGATCCTCGTTTGCCTGGAAGGCGGCGTCGATGGGCTCCCAGTCGGCGGCGGTGAGGCACCGCTCGGCCAGCGGCAGCACCGTGTCCTCCTCGAGGCGCATGTGCCGCCAGTGGAAGTCGGCATACTCCTCCACCGCGGCCGCGAACATGTGGACCGCCTCCTTGCCGCCGACGCGGCAGCGCGCCAGCAGATAGCGGAGGTCCCGCAGCCGCTCGTCGCCTCTCGCGTGATCGCGCTCCAGGACGTCGAGCGTCTGGTTCGCCTCCCGGGTGCGGCGCCGCAGCGCCGTGAAGAGATACCGGTCCTCCTTCGGATGGTGGAGCCGATCCGCGAAGCCCTCGATGTAGTCGAGGATCAGGGTGAACAGCTCGTAGTCCGGCGTCCCCTCGTCCGTCCGCGCCTTGCGGGCCAGCAGCGACAAGGTCCGGATGACGGCGGACAGCGAACGGTGCTCTTCCCGAATGATGGACAGCGCCGTGGTCATGATGGTCCTCCCCAGGTGATGACCGCCGCCGCCTTGCGGAACGGCGCGACCCAGCCTTCGCCGTCGCGGACGAGCCGCTCGCGCAGGAAGCCGGCCAGATACGCTCGGGCTTTTTCATCCGAGCGCCCGAGATAGGTCATCCAGAAGTCGCACGCCTCCGACAGATCGTCGAAGGGCTGGTCCGACCGGTACTCGATCTCCGTGACCTCGGGCCGGATCCCGAGCGCCCGCAGCGCATCCACCGGATCGTCGAATGCCCCGCCACTGTCGTACGGCCGGCCGAGCAGGATCGGATACAGCTCGCGATAGAAGAACTTGTCCCCGCCGCGCGCCGCGGTGAGATCCCGCACCAGCACCACCGCGCGGCGCGCCACGCGCCCGATCTCGCGGAGAAAGCCGGAATCCGTTCGGAGGAGGTTCCCCACGTGCGCGCAGAGCACGAGGTCGTGCCGCCCGACCGGCACCTCGCCCCACGCCGCCTCCACCACCGTCGGCGGAGGCACGCCGGCGTCCGCGGCCCAGCGTCTGAGCGCGCGCGCCATCGCGGCCGACGGCTCCAGCGCGGTCACCGCGATCCCGCGGCGGGCGAGCGGGATGGCGAGCGCGCCGCACCCCGCGCCCACGTCGAGCGCGGTGCGGCACGCGGCGAGCCGGGGCCCGACGGCGGCGAGCACGCGCTCCGCGTAGTCGCCCCGCTCGGCCGCCCGCCGGTACCACGCGGCGGTCCGGTCGGTCCACAGGACCGCCCGGCGCCCCGCGGCCCGCGGGCACGCCGCCGGCCGCGTGCTATCCTGCTCGCCGTGTCGCTCCTCGTGCGCTGGCTTCACGTGCTCGCGGCGATCACCTGGATCGGCGGCATGCTGTTCATCGCGCTGGTCCTGGTTCCGATCACGCGGCGGCTGGAGGACCCGTCGCTGCGGACGCGACTCGTCCACGACATCGGTCTGCGCTTCCGGACGGTCGGCTGGATCGCGCTCGGCGTGCTGCTGGCCACCGGCCTCCTGAACCTGTGGATGCATCCGTTCCTGCTCGGCTCCCCGCGGTTTCACTGGAAGCTCGGCCTCGTGGTCCTGGCCCTGATCCTGAGCGGCTTCCACGACTTCGTCCTGGGGCCCCGCGCCGGCGCGCCGGGGGCCGACCCCTCGGCGCGCGTGCGGGCCTCGTGGATCGCCCGCCTCAACGTGGTGGTGGTCCTGGTCATCGTCGCGCTCGGCCTGTCGCTCCTCAGATAGACAAGTCTCTCCCGGGCGCGAGCGCGCTCCTATGACGCTGGTCATACGGGGGCGAAGCGCCCTCGCGCGCGGGGTCGCGCCCGGCCGGCCCCGGGGGGCGGCGCTCGACGCGCCTAGGCGCTGCGCAGCTTGGGGTGGGGCGGCGCGGAGCCGGCGGCCGGCGGGAGGAGGTCGCGCTCGCGGAAGCGGGACCAGCGAAACGGGGCGAGGTCCCAGCCTTCCGCCCGGCCGGTGGCCACCACCTCGGCCATGATGGCGCCCACCGCGGGCGCGTGCTTGAAGCCGTGGCCGCTCCAGCCGAAGTCGGCGAACAGTCCCGCGTACTCCGGGACGGCGCCGAGGACGGGCTCGTGATCCGGCGTGACGTCGTAGACGCCCGAGTAGCCGCCCATCGAGAGGCCGTGCTCCATGCATGGGAAGCGGCGCGCGATCAGCTCCGCGTTGCGCACGATCTCGCCGGGGTCGGCGCCCTCGTTGTAGGCATCGGGATCCACGACGTCCTCGTAGACCGACAGTCCGTGGATCGTGAGGCCCCCGGTCTCGGGACGCATGTAGGTGCCGTGCGGCCGGTCCAGGATGGCCGGGTGCGAGGGCAGCTCGGGCGGCCGGCGGAAGAAGCACATCTGGTGGCGCTTGGGCGTCACCGGCACGTCGATGCCGAGCGGTCGGAGCAGCCGATCGGCCCAGAGACCGGCGCAGACCACCACCGCCGGCGCGCTGATGCTCCCCTGCGCCGTGCGGACGCCGGTCACGCGCGCGCCCTCGGTGAGGATCGCCTCCACCGGCACGTACTGGACGATCACCGCGCCCAGCTCCCGCGCCCGCGTCACGAGCGCGCTGGTCGTGGAGGAGGGATCGGCGTAGCCCGACTCCGGCTCGTGCGCCGCCGCCGCGACGTCGTGCACCGACAGGGCGGGAACCAGCGCGCGCACGTCGTCGGGAGCCAGCAGGTCCACCCGCACGCCCAGCTCGCGGGCGCGCCGGACGTTCTCGCGGAGATGCGGGGCCGCCTCCGCCCCGGCCAGCCAGAGCACGCCGATCTGATGGAACCCGGGCGCGTCCCCGCCGATCTCGTCGGCCCAGCGCTGGAACGTCGTGGCGGACGCGTTCGCGGTCCGGGTCAGGAAATCCATGGCGTAGAAGCGGCGCACCAGCGCGGAGGACCGGCCCGTGGGGCCGGAGGCCGGGAAGCTTCGCTCGACCAGGACCACGCGGCGCGCCCGGCGGCACGCCAGGTGGCAGGCGACGCTGGCCCCGTGCACGCCTCCCCCGATGACGACGACATCCGCGGTGCGCGGCACGTCAGCCATGGCGCCCGCCTAGCACATGAGCCAGTCGCCGTAGGTCCCCCGGATCGGCTTGCCCTCCGCGAACCGGGAGAGACGGAACGCGGGCAGATCCGGATGGCCGCTCGGGCCCTCGGCGATGAGGCTCGCCATCATGTGACCCACCGCCGGGGACAGCTTGAAGCCGTGGCCGGAGAAGCCCGCGGCCACGTGGTAGCCCTCGGGGCCGACCCGGTCGAGGATGGGATGCCAGTCGGGCGAGACGTCGAAGCAACCGGCGTAGCCGCGGGCGATGTGGCCGTCCGCGAGCACCGGAAAGCGATGGCTCACCCGCGCGAGGGCCTCGGCCGACTCGTCGAGGCTCACGCCTTCCCGGTAGCGGTCGGGATCGGCGCGGTCGTGGGACTCTTCGGCGTCCAGGCCGCCCACCAGGATGTGCTCGGCCATCTCCGGCCGCGTGTAGATGTTGGTCACGAAGTCGTAGACCATCGGGTGGGGCCGCTGCGCGGCTTCGGGCCAGGCCACGATGCTGATCTTGTGGCGGCACACGCTGATGGGCAGATCGACGCCGGCCATCGCCGCCACCCGGGCGCTCCACAGGCCGGCCGCGTTGACGACCACCGGCGCCTGGATGTCGCCCGCGTCGGTGCGCACGCCGCGGACGCGGTCGCCCTCGAGGAGCAGCCCGACCACCGCGGTGTCCTCCAGGATGCGCGCGCCCGCGGCGCGGGCGGCCCGCGCGAAGGCCTGGGCGGTCTCGACGGGGTTGCAGTAGCCCGAGGCGGGCTCGTAGCAGCCGGCCACCACGTCGTCGGCGCGCAGGCGCGGCTCGATCTCCCTCATGTCGTCGGGGGACACGAGCCGCGTGTCGATGCCGACCGAGCGCTGCAGCGCGACGGAGGCCTCCATGGGGGCGCGCATCCGATCGTCCACCGCGAGCAGGTACCCGGTGTGTCGGAAGCCGCACGAGCCGCCGTCGGTGCGCTCGGTGAAGTGCTGGAAGAACTCGAGCGAGTACCGGATCATCCGGCACGTCTCGGCGGTCGAGTAGTGCTGCCGCACGCAGGCCGAGCTCTTGCCGGTGCCCCCGGAGGCGACCGCCCCCTTGTCGACGAGCACCACGTCGCGTACCCCGCGCCGGGTCAGGTGGAAGGCGGTGCTGGCCCCGGTCACGCCGCCCCCGATGATGACCACCTCGGCCGTACGCGGCGTCGCCATGGGCTCCGATGCTACCCAGCGCGGCGCCGGGGCGCAATGCCGTAGTCGCCGCAGCGCGGATCGACCGGGCCGCCTGAGGCGTCGGCATCAGGGAAATGGGGCGGTCGTCTCATGGACGGACGGGGCGCCGCCACGCACCCTGGAGCCGAGGGCGCGAATCCTCGCAAAGGAGGGACCGGCCATGCTGACCTTCGGCCTGCCCATCATCGTCTACGGGGCGCTGCTGGCGGTGATCGTCCTGCTCGTGGTGCGGCGCCGCGGCCTCATGCGCGGCGAGACCCGACACGTCACGCGCGCCATCTGGTGTCCGGTCAAGGACCGCACGGTCCTGGCCGGGCTCGAGGAAGAGATCTGGGATGGCCACCGCGTGGACATCGACGCCTGCTCGGCGTTCTCGCCCACGACCGCGGTGACGTGCGGGAAGGCGTGCCTGCGACTCACCGAGCGGCCGCGCCGGGCCCCCGCGTCCGGCTTCCCCCTGCTCTTCTAGGGCGCCGCAGGTCGGTCGCCCGTCAGACGGCGGGCTCGGAGTCCCCCAGCTCGCGCAGCAGCGCCTCGAGCCGGCGCGACGTCTCGCGCACGTACTCGTAGAGGTGCTTGTGCATGAGCGCGAGCGTCAGCGCGTGCCGGAGGGCGCGGGGGCGCCGGCACACGGTCTCCAGGCACATCGTGAGCGTCAGCCAGGCGCGGCGCGGGGAAGTCCGGAACAGGCAGGTCCACAGGATGCGCGCGAAGACGGCGAGATCGTCGCGCCCGGCCAGGAGCCGGGTACCGAGCAGTCCACCCCGGCTCAGGATGAACGCCATCGAGCGACGCCGGTAGTTCCGGTAGTCGTACAGGCGGCGCAGCAGCGTCCGGTACCCTTCGTACAGCTGCCGCCGCGACATGCCGGCCGGCACGATGTTGGTGAAGACGAACTGGTCCCCGACCGACTCGGCCACCAGCCGACCGGCCGCCTTGAGGCGCGCGTGCAGCGGCGTCTTCGGGACCGCGTTCAGCATGCCGGTCATCGAGATCGGGATGCGGGCCTCCTGGATGAAACGGAACTGCTCCTCGAAGATCGACGGGTCGTCGTGGTCGAATCCGACGATCATCCCGGCCATGACCTCGATGCCGGCCGCCTGCACCCGGTGGACCGCGGCCACCAGGTCCTCGCGCAGGTTCTGGGACTTGTTCGATTCGGCGAGGCTCGCCCGCCGCGGCGACTCGATGCCGACGAAGATCGTGGCGAAGTGGGCCCGCTTCATGAGGTCCAGCAGCTCGTCGTCCTGGGCCACGTTGAGGCTCATCTCGGTCATGAACTCGATCGGGTAGCCCCGGGCGCCCTGCCACGCGGCCAGCGCGCGCAGCAGCGCCTTGGCCTCCTTCTTGTTGCCGATGAAGTTGTCGTCCACCACGAAGATGTTGTGCACCCCGAGCCGGTGGATCGCGTCGACCTCCGCGAGCACCTGGGCCACCGACTTCGTGCGCGGGCGACGGCCGTACATGACGATGATGTCGCAGAACTCGCAGTTGTACGGGCAGCCGCGGGCGAACTGGATGGTCATGCTGCGATAGCGCTCGACCTTGAGCAGATCGAAGCGCGGCGGCGGGGAGTCGAGCATGCTCGGGGGGTCGGCCTGTCGATACTCGGCCCGCGCGCGGCCGGCCTCGAGGTCCTGGAGGAAGGCCGGCCAGGTGTGCTCCGCCTCTCCCACGAACAGCACGTCCACCCGGTCCCGCAGCTCCTCGGGACAGAGGGTGGCGAAGGGCCCGCCCGCCACCACCCGCTTCCCGCGAGAACGGAAGGCCTCGGCCAGCTCGAAGATCCGCCGCTTGTGGACGACGTAGCCGGTCAACCCGACGATGTCGGCGTCCGTCTCGAAGTCCACCGGCTCGACGTTCTCGTCGCAGAGGATCACCTCGTGCCCGGGCGGGGTCAGGCCGGCCAACGTGGGCAGCGAGAGGTTCGGGAACACGCAGCGCTTCCCGAGGCTGGGGAGCGCCCGGTCGAAGGTCCAGAAGGACTCGGGGTTCTTCGGAGCGATCAGGTAGATCTTCAGCGCATCCCTCCTGCCGATGTGACGGGCTCGTGAACTACGCGTCCGCGAGGGCCGCCGCGAGCCGGTCCACCACCGCCTCCGCGTGCTCGAGCACCGCGGCGGGCCCTTGCTGTGTCTCGACGTCCTCGAAGCCGCGGGCGACCCGCTGCTGCGTCTGCGGATCCAGGACGACCTCGGCCAGGGGCAGCAGCACCCCGTTCTCCTTGTCGATGTGGGCCCGGAGGAGCTCGCCATACCGCCGAGCGAGCGCTTCGCGCCGCTCCGCCGGACCCGCGACCAGCGCCTGGAGCAGGGCGCGCCCCTCCGTGTGCTCGTCCAGCATCACGCCCACCGGTCCTCCCTGAGCGGGCACCCCGGCGTCGCCCAGCGCGGGAAAGAGGCACTGCTCCTCCTTCGCGTGGTGGGTGCGGTCGGCGAACACGTGAAACCAGTCCAGCAGCTCCTCCCACAGGCCGTCGGGCAGGGGCGGGCCGCCGTCCTGGCGGGCGGCGGCGACCTCGAGCAGCGCGAGGGCGCGCAGGATCACGCGATGCTCCTGTCTGAGGGTCGATGTCGGGCTGGTCATGTCAGGGGCTCGAGCGACCGCTCCATCTGGATCATCGGGCCGTGGTGGAAGCCCACCCGCGTGAAGAACTCGCGCACGTCGGCCTGCCCGAGATCGATCAGGGTCGCCACCTTCCGGACCGCGCGCAGCTCCCGGCCGCTGTCGACGAAGCGTCGCAGCAGGGTCTGGGCGACCCCGCGCCCCCGATAGGGTGGATCCACCCCGATGAGCTCCACCCAGGCGGTGGGCTGCGCGATGCCGAACTCGGACTCGCCCACCCAGCCCAGGAGGAAGGCCACCACGCGACCGTCGGTCTCCGCCACCAGGGACATCCAGGGCGGGCGGAGGGCCGCGACCTCCAGGCGCTGCCGCCAGTACCCCGTGCGCGTCTGGCCCGACAGCTTCTCGTCGATGCGCACGATCGCGTCGAGGTCCGACCGCTCGAGGGGGCGCACCGCGACGGCGCTGCGGCTCGTCGAACTCGGCGTCACCGTGTGCCGGCTCATCGTGCTCCTCCCTCACGCCGCCGCGCGGCGGCCCGTCTTGAGAAACCGCTGCCGCCCGAGCAGGGCGGCGCCCAGGGCCGCCGCGAACTGCGGGCCCTCGGGCACGTGCACGGGGACCGCGAGCTTCTCGCGCAGCGCCACCACCATGCCCTCCTGCCGCGCGACCCCGCCGATGAAGGCGACCGGGCCGTCCAGGCTCACCCGCTTCAGCAGCGAGAGCGCGCGGTCGGCGAGCGAGTCGTGGATCCCCCGCAGGATGTTCTCCACCGTGACGCCCTCGGAGACGTGGTTGATGATCTCGGTCTCGGCGAGCACCGCGCAGACGCTCGAGATGGCCTGGGGACGCTCGGCGCGCAGCGACAGCGGGCCGATGTCGGCGACCGGGACCTCGAGGTACTTGGCCGCGCGCTCGAGGAACCCGCCCGAGCCGGCGGCGCACTTCTCGTTCATGTGGAACTCCTTCACCTTGCCGCCGTCCCGCAGCCGGATCGCCCGCGAGCACTGGGCCCCGATGTCCAGCACGAAGCGCGCCTCCGGGCACGCGGTCGCGGCGCCCCGCGCCCCGCACGTGAGGTCGGTGATCTGGATGTCCCGGAAGGGCAAGGCGTAGCGCCCGAGACCGGTCGTCGCGATGTAGCCGATCGCGTCGCCGTGATGGCCGGCCGCCTCCAGAGCCAGGCCCACCGCCTCGCGCGCGACCTTCTCGAAGTCGGCCCGCGTCCGGGCCTGGCCGCGCCCGCACACCGCCCCCGCCTCGTCCACCAGCACGCACTTGGTCGTTCCCGATCCGACGTCGATGCCGGCCACCAGCATGGCTAGGCCCTCCCCGCGCCCGCGGTGGCCGCGGCCTCGCCGCGGGCCGCCGCCTGCGCCCGCTCGAGCGCGAACAGGGCCGCCCCGAGCGCGCCCATGTAGTGCCCGTCCTCGGAGACGTTGATCGGCTTGCCGAGCACGTCGCCGAGCGCCCGGACCATGCCGGTGTTCCGCGACACGCCGCCCGTGAAGGTGATCTCCTCCTCCACCCCGACGCGGCGGACCAGCGACATGGTCCGGGTGGCGATGGCCTTGTGGACCCCGCCCAGGATGTCCTCGACCGTCTTCCGCTGGGCGAGGTAGGACATGATGTCGGACTCGACGAACACGGTGCAGACGGAGGTGAGCCGCACGGGGGCCTTGGCCTCGAGCGACCGCGGCCCGATCTCGTCCAGCCCGACACCGGTGACGTCGGCCGCCGCGGAGAGGAACCGCCCGGTCCCCGCCGCGCACTTGTCGTTCATCGAGAAGTCGATGACCGAGCCGTCGGCGCCCACCTTGATCGCCTTGGTGTCCTGCCCGCCCATGTCCACGACGGTGCGCGTGGCCGGGAAGAGGAAGTGGGCCCCGCGCGCGTGACAGGTGATCTCGGTGATCTGGGCGTCCCCGAAGATGATCTTGTACCGGCCGTACCCGGTGCCCACGACGTAGCCCACCGCCCCGCGCGGCAGCCCCGCACTCTCGCAGGCCGCCACGAACGCGTTCTCGCCGGCGCGCGAGACGTTGGCGCCGGTGGCGATCAGGGCGCGCGCGACGATGCGGCGGCCCTCGTCCACGATCACCGCCTTGGTCTGGGTGGAGCCCACGTCGACCCCGGCGCCGTAGATCATGACGCCCTCCTTCCGGGAAGCGAGATGGCGAGGGTGATCGGACGAAGCCGCCCGGCCGCGCGGACCAGGCCCGCCTTGGCGTGAGCCTGGCCGGCAATGAGCAGCGCCCCGGCCAGCGCGAGCACCGGAGCGGCCGCCGCGGGCGCGGCCAGGGCGACGAGCCCCAGCAGCACGGGCAGGCCGTGGCCGCCGGCCTCGCTCACGAGCGCCGAGCGCCACTGCCGCAGCGGGGCGACGGACTGGACGAACGCGAACTCCCGGCTCCCTCGCAGGTACCAGATCCATGCGAGGAAGCCGATCACGACGAGGCCGAGCACGGGGACGACCACACCGGGCGCCGGGGGCCGCCCCGCGACGGACTCCACCAGCAGGTACGCCCCCGCGCCCGACAGCAATGCCGACGAGAGGAAGAGCCCGGGCATGATCGGGACGTTCCAGGCGGGAATGCCGCGCGCCGCCCGCAGGATGAAGCCCTGCGCCAGCGCCAGCAGCGTCGCCGCGACCAGCGCCTGGGCCCGATGCAGGCGCAGCGGGAAGACCAGCTCGGCGACGATCAGCAGCACGAACGCGATGCCGATCAACAGCTCGCGCGACATCCAGGAGGTCCAGAGCCGCCGCAGCACCCACGGGCCCCGCAGCGGTCGGCCGGCTTCCCCGGCCACCGTCGCGAATCCGCCGAGCACCAGAAACGGCGCGGCCCACGAGGCGGCGGTGACCCCCGGCGAGCGCTCGAGACCGGCCGCGAGCACCGCCACGATGTACCAGCCCGATCCGAGCCCGCCCAGGACGAAGTTGAGGACCGCCGGCCATCCCCAGAGCGTCTGGGGCCGTGACGGCAGCACCTCGAGGCGGGGCGCGCGCATGGAAGCGGCCATCGCTCAGTCCCCCAGGTAGTACACGCGCGGGTCGGTGCCGCACTCGGGCAGCAGCGCCTGCGCGCGCGGATCGGCCGCGAGCCGGGCCACCGTGCTGCTCGCATCGTCCAGATCGCCGAAGACGATGGCGCCCGCGATGCATGCGACCGCGCACATCGGCGTGGCGTCGGCGTCCACCCCGGGCCGCAGGCCCCGTGCCAGCCCGTCGTCGACGCGCTCCTTGCAGAAGGTGCACTTGGTCATCACGCCGTGGCGACCGGGGCGGGCCTGCGCCGCCTCCGACGGCGTCGGCTGCTCGAAGTATCCGGCCGGGTGGGCGACGAAGTGCCGGGCCTGGTACGGACAGGCCATCGCGCAGTAGCCGCAGCCCACGCACGCGTCGTAGTGGATCCACACGATGCCGTCCTCCCGCTGGCGGGACGCGCCGGTCGGGCACACCGGCACGCAGGGCGGGTCCGCGCAGTGCATGCACTGCAGCGGCAGGAACAGACGGCGGACGTCCGGGTACTCGCCCACCTCGCAGTCGGCGACGAAGCGCCAGGCGGTGCCGGGTGGCAGGCCGTGCTCCTGCTTGCACGCGATCGTGCAGGTCTGGCAGCCGACGCAGCGGTGGAGGTCAATCGCCATGCCCCAGCGAGTCATCTTCCGGAACCCCGCTTCATCTGCGGGGGCCTCGACATGGCCCCCGCACTTCCCCAAGTCCGTCTTCGGGCTTTCGGCGCGCTCGCTACTCCGGGGGCCGGGCGGATCGCCACCGGCACGAGGTCCGCCACGCTGCCGGTGGCGTCGGTGAGTGGCAGCTCGATGCTGGCCAGCTGGTTGAGGTTCGGCATGGCCAGGTCGCGCGCGAACGGCGTGGCCCAGTGGGCGAACTGCTGGAGGACCACCGCCACGTCCGGGCGCACGCCCTCGAGCAGGATCGCGCGCCCTTCGGTGCGCCGCCCGGTGGGCGACTCGATCTCCACGAGGTCGCCGTCGGCGATGCCGAGCCGCCGCGCCGCGCCGCGGTTGAGCATGACGCCGAAGTGGCCCTTGACGTGGCGGGCGACGTCGGCCAGCACCGGCAGCGAGACGTTGGCGCCGCAGGAGTACTGCATGCTGTGACTGGTCAGGAGCCAGAAGGGGAACTGCCCGGCCCCTCGCCCGGCGGAGCGCTCGCCCTGCTGCCAGATGCCGGGGAAGTCCCTCCACGTGGGCAGCGGCTGATACTCGTCGAGCTGCACGTCCCACCACGTGATGCCGCGCTCGTGCAGACGCGCGCCCAGCTCCTCCCCCACCCGCTTGATGCGCTCCTGGTACGGCATCTCGTAGCGCAGCCCCTGGGCCACCATGGCCCGGTGCAGGAAGAACCGCTGGCTCGAAAACGGCACGAACAGCGCGCCGTGCTGCTTGAACCACTGCAGATCGCGCTCCACCGCGCCGGGGTGGAGCGACACGCTGGCCGCCCGGCAGACGCGGTCCCAGATCTCCTCCGCGGTCGGGCGGATCGGCGAGTGGAAGGCGCAGTCGTAGCCCTCGCCGGTGAGGGGCACCGTGGTGCCCGCGCCGCGGTTGAGCGCGGCCAGATAGCCGTCGAGGATGCCGGTGCGGGCGGCCAGCTCGGTGGCGATGTCGGTGAGGTCGCGGGTGTCGACCCTCGGCTCGACGACCGGCTGGCGCAGGGCCCAGCCCGCGTGCTGCCAGTACTGCTCGATGTACTTCGTACCGCCCACGCGGTAGAGCTGGGTCGACTCGAGGTCGGTCGCCTCCGGCAGCAGCAGGTCCGCGTACCAGTTGGTCTCGTCCTGGGTGTAGGCGAAGGCGGCCACGAACGGGAAGCGCTCGAGCTGCCGCTCGATGCGGCCGACGTCCGAGTTGGAGATCGCCGGGTTCGTCCGGTAGATGATCCACACCTCGGGCACGGTGGGCGCGGGCCACGCCTCGGGCGGCTCCTCCATGAAGAGCCACGGCAGCTGCGCGGGACCGAGGGCGGCGGACCAGGGCGAGTCCTCGGCCAGCGGCACGAGCGTGCGATAGGCATTGCGGATGTGCGGGGCGCCCTGCCACGTGCCCGACCGGGTCGGGTTGAGCGATTGCGCCATGAAACCGTCGGGCCCCGGCCGCACCGACTCCTGACGGCTCGCGGACGGACGGTTCAGCCGGACGGTGGTGCCGAGGATGCCGCCCGGCACCTCGAGGGCGCCCACCAGGCACGCCAGCAGCGTGCGGGCCCAGCAGCACTCGTAGCCACCCCAGCCGTTGGTCACCGTCTTGCCCAGCAGCACCGCCACCGGCCGATGCGGGTACTTGACGCCGTCGATCGCGATCGTGGCCCCCACCCGGGCGTACGCGAGGTACTCGCGGGCGAGCCGCCGGATGGTCTCGGCGGGGATGTCCGCGATCGCGCTCGCCCACTCCGGCGTGTACGCGGCCACGTGCCGGAGCAGGTGGGCGAACGCGGGCTTCACCCGCTCGCTGACGCTCCGGCGCGCGCCGTCGGCGCCGATCTCGATGCCCGCGGCGATGTACTCGCCGTCCATCGCCGGGTGCAGGCAGTCGGGGTCGTCGAACGGCACCGGCCGCCCCTTGCCGAGGTCCCAGACGAGGGGCTTCCGGGTCTCGGGGTCGCGCAGGAAGTAGCCGCCCGGCCCCACAAGATAGGGCGAGCTGGTCATGCGCTCGAGGAACGGCACGTCGCAGACCGCGCGCCAGTCGTGCTCGCGCAGGATCACGTGGAGCAGGGCGAAGAGCACCGCCGCGTCCGTCTTGGGCCGCACCGGCACCCACTCGGCGGCGCCGGCGCCGGTGACGGAGAGATGGGGCTCGAGCTGAATCCACCGGAGACCGCGGGCCCGGGCCTCCGCGTGGCGGAAGACGCCGGTGACCCCGCCCGAGGCGTCGCCGTTGTAGCCGAAGGAGAGGACGAAGTCGCAGCGCGGCACGTCGGCCGCCACCGTGAAGGCGCGGTGCCAGAACTCCCCGTAGAGGTGCTCGGAGTGGTAGCACTTGACGCCCTGGCCGCTCCCGATGCCGTGATCGACCGGGCCCCAGGCGGCCAGGAACGCGGCGAACGTGCCCAGGTAGGCGGGTGCGATGCCGCCCGCGCCGAGCGTGACGGCCAGGCGCGGATAGCCGGCCTCGTCCACCAGCCCCCTGGCGCGCAGGGCGTTGAGCCGGCCGGCGAGGAGGTCGAAGGCTTCCTCCCAGGTGATGGGCTCCCAGCCCGGGTCCTCCGTGCGGCCCTTCCGGGGATTCGTGCGGCGCATCGGCGTCCGGATGCGCGCCGGGTTGTAGAGCTTCTGGATCAGCGCGTAGGCGCGCACGCACACGGTGCCGCCGGCCGGATGGACGTCGGCCATCTCGGTGTTGGGCTCGACCCCGATCGCCACCCCGTCCTTCACCACGACCTTCAGCAGATCGGGTCCCGCCACGCACTGGTAGCAGTAGACGGGGATCTTCTCCAGTCGGGCCTCACCGGTCGTGCTACGCGCCCTATCTTTCATATCCGCTCGCCTCGCCTTCGGCTGCGGCTCGCCAAGCAGTTGCAGCTGCACTTGCAGTCAGCTTCTTGTGCTCGAGCGACTCGAAGAAGGCGTCGATGCGGTTCTTCAGCTGGGCCTCCGCGTAGTAGCGCGGGTCCTCCAGGTCCGACTCCACCATCAGGGTCGGCACCCCGAGCCGCTGGGTGAAGTAGTCGCGCATGTCCCCCTGCCCGGCCGAGAAGAGGCGGCAGGACTTGATCGAGTGGATGACGAGCGCGTCCGGATGCCACTCCTCCACGTAGCGCTTGATCTGCGCGTAGCGGGCCACGATCGACCGGTTGGTGAGGTTCTCGCGCAGCATCTGCTCGGCGATGGACTCGAGTGGCCGGCGCGGATCGTGCCGAAAGCCCCACTCCCAGATGCCGCCCACCGTCGAGTAGGTGGACGCCACCGCCACCGCGCCCCACCGGGCGAAGAGGTTGCGGAAGCTCTTGTAGAAGGGATAGGGCGGCGGCCCTTCCACCACCGTGCGGAAGCGCTCCTCGCGGAGCGGCCCCAGGCCCTGGGCGACCAGGCCCTCGAACTCGGTCACCGCCTGGTCGAAGAACTCCGCGGCCTCCGGGGTGCCCCGCAGCACGTTGATCGGCCCCATCAGGTTGATGGCGTCGAAGTAGGCGTCGAAGGGGGCGGGGTGATGCTTGCAGAGCTGCTTGGCCCGAGCGTACCCGTCCTCGGCGCGCGCGGCGTGGGCCAGGATCTCGCGCAGCTCGTCGATGTCGAAGCGGTGGCCGGACACCCGCTCGCAGAGCGCGATGAGCTCGCGGAGCTGGGCCACCACGTACTGCACGTCCGCGGGGCTCGGCTCGGGGGTGCGCGCGAACGGGACGTCCAGCATGAACAGCGTGCTCCCGCTCACGTCGGCGAGATGCTCGAACCACTTCACGTAGACGTTGCAGCCCACGTAGTTGCACACCGTGATGGTGGGGAACGGCATCGGCCGGCCCGGCCCCATGCCGCCGTCCAGGAAGAGCCCGATGTCGGCCTTGACGTAGGCGCAGTTGTCGCTCGAGTAGCCCGCCTGCTCCGCCTTCAAGATGAGCGGCAGGGACTTCTTGCGGATCGCGTTCTGCAGCGCGGTGACCTCGGGGAACATCGGCAGGATGTGGCAGGCCCGCAGCAGCTCCACGCAGTTGCCGGAGATCATCAGCGCGCCGGTGGGCCGCCGCTCGCTCTCGGCGCGCGCGAGCTCCTGCATCCACGCCGTCATGAGCCGGCGCGAGTGCTCGTGCGCCTGCCCCTGGTACTGCCGCTCCGTGACCGCTGAGGCTGTCATCGCCGCCTCCACAGGGCTGCCGCCCTCGTTTCCTGTATCCGCTCGGCTCGCCTTCGGCTGCGCCTCGCCCTGCGCTACTCGAACAGCATCGACTCCACGAACGTCTCGATCTCGTTGCGGGTGCGCTCGAAGGTCCACATCTTCTCCTCGAACTCCACCAGCAGGTGCGGGATCCCCTCCCGCTCCAGCCCCTGCTTCATCAGGACGTAGTCGAAGAGCGCGGGCTCGCAGAACTTGGCGGGCATGAAGACCACCGCGTCGGCCCGGGCCCGCCGCACCTTCTCGATCAGCCCGTCCGCGCGGTGCTGCCGGCCCTCGTGGCGCGTCGAGGACGGCACCGCCTGGTTCACGTAGGCGGCGCCGAGCCGCTCGAACGGGTCCCCGTCGGTGACGACGTCCCCGGTGAACCAGCGCCAGCCGAGCAGGAGATCGTCCTCCACCACGTAGCAGCCCGCCTCCTCCAGCGTCTCGAGCAGCCCGAGCGGCGGCTGCTCGCAGAAGGCCCCTTCCAGCACCACCCGCAGCCGGTCGCGCGGCCGGCTCTCGCGCTGCGACAGGCCGGCGAGCAGGGCGTCGAGCGCGCCGATGCTCTCCTCCGGGGGCGCCAGCGTGGCGGCGCGCAGCACGGCGTAGAGCTCGGTGGTGGAGAGCGCCTGCGGCTCCGCGATCCGGAGGGCGTAGAGCGCGCGCAGCCGCGCCCGGAGGGCGTTGTAGATCTCGATGGACTTGGCCAGCGCGGTCGGGGTCACCGCGAACCCCAGCCGCTCGCGGAAGCCGTCGGCGAGCCGCCGAAGCTCCGCCGCCGCGTAGCCGACCACCGCGGGCGACGTGGAGTTCTGGGGCAGGTGCAGATACTCCACGAAGGCGTCCGGGAAGTTGCGCTGGTAGATGCTGCCCAGGTTGCGGGCGACGTCGCAGATGTTGGAGAAGACGAAGCCGTCGACGCCCGTCACCTGCCCCTGGAAGCCGAGCTCGAGCGTGGACTTGGCGATCGAGCACACGAAGGACTGAAAGCGCGCGTCCGCGTGGGTGAGCTCGAGGCCGCCCCCGCCGAGCAGGGCCAGAGGCAGCATGCCGGCGGCGTGGATCAGCTCGGCGGGCGCCCACACCGGGTAGACGGCCACCGCGCGGCCGCCCGGATGCGCGGCCTTCCAGCGCTCCGCCGCCGCGCCGAGCGGCCGGCCGATCACCTCCCGGGCGCGCTCGAGGATCTGCTCCGCGGTCATGCCGGCCTCCCGAGCGCCGGGGCCGCGCGGCATCCGGCGCGGGCCGACGCGGCGAGGAATCCGTGCAGGAACAGCCCGCCCACCTCGGCGGCGAGGGCCCGCGCGTCGGCGGCCGAGCGCAGGAACGGGCGGATGGCGATGCCGTTCAGCATGCCGAGCAGCAGGTTCGTCGCCGAGAACAGCTCGGGGTCCGTCCGCCCGTGGCGATCCAGCGCGCGCAGCACCGCCTGTCCGCGCTGGAGATAGGCCTGTCGCTTGGCCGCGATCTCGGCGCGCCGCGGCTCCGGCAGCAGCTCGTGGTCGCGGTTGATGATCCGCAGCGCGTGGGCGTGGTGGAAGCCGAACTCGAGATGCGTGCGGATGAGGGCCAGCAGCCGGTCCTCGGGGGTGCGCGCCTCCGCGACGTTCCGGTCGAGGTCCCCGAGGAGGCGATCGAGCGATCGGTCGAGGACCAGGAACAGCAGCTCGTCCTTCTCGCCGACGTAGTGGTAGAGGCCGGCCAGCGACAGGCCGGCCGCCCGGGCGATCTCGCGGGTCGAGGCCTGGTGGTACCCGCGGCGCGCGATGACGCTGCACGCCGCGCTGACGATGCCCTCGTACCGCTCACCGATCGCCATCCCGAACCTCCGTCTGAACGATCGTTCGGTCGGGCTCTACGCTAGGCGGCCCCTCCCGCGAAGGGAATCGGGCCGCTGCCTCATTTTTCTAGTGCGATCGACCTACCCTCACTTCTTGAGCGTCCGGATGTACTGGATGAGCGCCCACCGATCCTTCTCGGGCAGATGCTTCCAGGACGGCATGGCGCCCCGGCCGGTGCTGATCTTCCAGAACAGCTCCCCGTCGGACTCGTCCTGGACCCGCTTGGAGGTCCAGTCGGCCGGCTTGGGGTTCAGCGCCACCGCGGCCGCGCCGTCGCCCTTGCCCTTGGATCCGTGGCAGGACACGCAGTTGATCTTGGCGACCTTCTCCCCCTGCTCGGCGACCTGCTTGCTGCTCTCGATCGGGCTCTTCTTTGCCTTCTCGGATGCGGGCGCGGTCCAGGGCGTCTGGCCCCAGGCGGAGCCCGCGAGGGCGAGCCCGAGGCCCGCGATGACGACGAGGGCGCGGCTGGTGAGCGATGACATCGAATTCCTCCTCGGTCGGGATTCCGGCTTGTGCACAGCATGGACGCGCGTCACGGCGGCAGGTATGACGACGGTCATAGAGGCCGGCTCTCCTCGGCCGGCCGGGCGGGGGCGAGTCTCGGCGAACGCTCTGGCGAGCCGCGGCCGGGGCCCTCACGGCGCCGATCCGCCCGTGCGGGCCCGGACGTACTCGCCGACGACGATGGCCGCGGGGTACAGCACCTGCTCCTCGCTGAGGGCGTGGAGGGTCAGCGCCTCGGCGAAGCGGACTGCCGCCGGCTTCTTCTCCCGCCGGCCGGCGGCGGCCAGCCGGCGCAGGGCCCCGACCACCGCCTTGTGCTCGGAGAGCATCTGCGGCAGCTCGGCGCGCAGGCGATCCGTCATCGGCAGCACCGCTCGCATCTCGGGCGTCGGCGGTCCGGCGGCGAGGGCGGCGAGCAACCCCAGCGGCGGCAGCGCATACTCCTCCTCCTTCACGAAGTGGGGATGGAGCAGGGCGGCCACCGCGCGCGCCGCCTCTCCGACCTTGCCGCGCGCCCGGGTCAGCTTCACCAGCTCCGCGTGGAGCGCTTCGTGCTCGACCGTCAAGGGCTTCGGAATCCTGAATGTCATGGTCGTCCCTCCTGCGCGCGCTACGCGACGCCGCGCGTCCGCGCTCCGACGGAACCGATCAGGTTCACCGCGGCGCACGCCACCGCGAGCCACACGAGAAGACCCGAGAGCGGGATCCACGACGCCAGCGAGGACCACCCGAGGCCGACGAGCACCTCCGCGCTCCGGAGGAGGACCCCGGCGGCCAGGCTCCAGAGCGCCACGTGCCGCAGCCGGGGCCATCGCAGCCGGCGTCCCTCCAGGACGGGAACGAGACGGAACACCATCGCCACCACCACGGACGTCAGCACGCCGACCGTGACGAGGTGCCGGACCGCGTCGCCGATCACCCGGACGTCGAGCCCGGCCTCGGCGGCCGCCACCGTCACCGCCGACCCGACCACGGCTCCGGCCCCCGCGAGCAGTGCCACCCGGAAGATCCGCGACTCCTCCGGGCCGCGGGCCACCAGGGGCAGCGCGTCGCGCGCCGGGGTCAGCACCCCGCCCCGCAGCATGAGCGCGGCCGCGCCGGCCAGGATCACCAGCTCGCCGAGGCGGGCCAGAGCGGTGGCGGTCTCGGCGCTCCAGGCGCCGGCTTCACCCGCCGCGACCAGGCCCAGGCCCAGGGCCTGGAGCCAGGGCAGCGCGCGGGCCGCGTGCAGCGGCGCGCGCCAGCGCGGCACGAACATGGGGCCGGCCCGCAGCAGCACGCCCAGCACCCAGCCGAGCACGCCGCCGAAGAGGCCCATCGCGTGCACCACACGCACGCCCGCGAGCGACGGCAGGGCGAGACCCGACCCGAGCGCGCTCACGCGAAGGCCGGCCTCGAGCGCGCACGCGCCGGCGAGCCAGGCCGTGCTCAGGGTGAGGTGCCGGCGGAGGAACGCGAGCGGGGCCGGATCGAGCATGCCCCACACCCAGCGGGCGAAGAGCAGGAAGGCGACCATCTGGAACAGCGCGGCCAGCAGGAGCGGCGTGCCGAGATCGCGGGCGGTGAGGATGCGCAGGGTGAGGCCGGCGGCCTGCAGGCCCAGACTCACCCGGAGGAGCCGGCTCGGCGACACCGGCCGGCCCGTGAAGCGCGGGAGCAGGTGCTGGGCCACTCCCATAATCAGCGTGCCGAAGAAGCCGAAGATCTGGAGGTGGGCGTGCAGGAGCAGCCACTGCGGCGGGACCGCATCGAGCCCGAGATAGAGCCAGCCGAGCAGCCGGAGCCCGAGCGGGATCCCGCCGAGCAGGGCCGCCGCGAAGGCGAGGAGCGCGAAGGGCCGATAGACGGGCGGCTCGGGCGCCGCGATCACCGGCGGTCCTTTCTGCCCACGGTCGCCTCGAGGCCGGCGATCAGGGCCCGGGTCTCCTCCGCGGTCAGCCGCGCGTCGGGATGCAGCGGCACGTAGAACCATGGCGGCATCTCCCCGTTGCGCACGGTCTTGGCCGATTCGTGGGCGTCCTTCTGGGGGCGATCCCACTCCGAGAAGTTGAGCTTGCGCCGTCCCTCCTCGACGTCACGCTGGGCGAGCCAGGACATCGGGGCCACGTGGGAGTACCACGGCCAGACCGTCTCGTTGCTGTGGCAGTCGTAGCAGGCGCGCACCGCGAGGGCCCGCGTCGCCGGGCTGTCCCACGGCGGCTCGACCCGCCCCGGCGGGTTCGTGTGGCGCCGGCCATAGGGCACGAGCTGGATGGCCACGAGCACCACCACGAGCGCGATTCCGATCCAGCGAAGGATCTTCCGCAGCATGATCGGCTGGACGTGCTAGGCCCGGAACTTCGCGAAGTCGACGGGACGCTTCTCGACGAAGGCGTTGCGGCCCTCCAGCGCCTCCGCGGTGCCGTAGTAGAGGTTCAGCGCGGTATGGGCGAACTGGGCCACCCCGGCGCGCGGCTCCGAGTCGATGTTGAACGACTGCTTGGCGAGGGCGAGCGCGGTCGGGCTCTTCTCGAGCAGCTCCGCGCACCACCGCTCGGTCTCGGCCCGGAGGTCCTTGAGCGGCACCACCGCGTTGACGAGCCCCATCGCGAGCGCGTCCCGGGCCGAGTACTGCCGGCACAGGTACCAGATCTCGCGCGCCTTCTTCTCCCCCACCACGCGGGCCAGATAGCCCGTGCCGTGACCGGCATCGACGCTGCCCACCCGCGGCCCGGTCTGTCCGAAGACGGCGCTCTCGGCCGCGATCGAGAGGTCGCACAGCACGTGGAGGACGTGGCCGCCGCCGATCGCGTAGCCGTTGACCATCGCGATCACCGGCTTGGGGATGTGACGGATCGCGCTGTGGAGGGCCTCCACGTCCATCGGGCGCTGATCTTTCTGGTAGCCACCCTGCCCGCGCTCCTTCTGATCGCCGCCGGAGCAGAAGGCTCGGTCCCCGGCGCCGGTGAGCACCGCCACCCCCACCGCCGGATCCCAGCGCGCGTCGACGAACGCGTCGGTCAGCTCGGCGACCGTGCGGGTCCGGAACGCGTTGCGGACCTCGGGCCGGTTGATGGTGATCCAGGCGACGCCGTTCTTCTTCTCGTAGAGGATGTCGGTGTAGGTCATGGTCCCCCTCAGAGCATGCGGTGACGGGTGGCCCAGGCCACCGCCTCGAGGCGGCTGTGGGCCCCCAGCTTGCCCAGGATGTTCTGGACGTGATTGCGCACGGTGGCCGGGCTCACGTGGAGCCGCTCGGCGATGACCCGGGTCCGGACCCCCGTCGCCACGAGATCGAGGATCTCGATCTCCCGCCGGGTCAGCGCCCCGCTGGGCGTGGATGGCGCGGCGGGGGTCGACAGATGGTCCCGCACGAGGGTCAGCAGCTCCTTGGTGGCGGTCGTGTCCCGGAACAGATGCACCGTCAGGGGGCCGCCCGCTCCGCGCGCGGGCACGACGAGCGTGCTCACGTTGATCCAGATCGCCCGGCCACCCTTGCTCCGCGTCTTCATGTCGAAGCTCTGTACCGGGTCGCCCATCCCCACCAGGGTCGCCACGTGGCAGCCGCGATAGCACAGGCGATTGCCGTGGTCGTCGTACCCGACGAAGACCTCGCAGCACGGGCGCCCGATGACCTCCCGCGCCGCGTAGCCGAGCATCCGCTCGGCCGCGCGGTTCCACAGCACGATCCGACCGTCGGCATCGATGACGAAGGCCCCGTCCGCGGCGCGCTCCAGCGCGGCGTCGAGGCCGTGGGGCTCCATCGTCCTGGCGTTCCTCGTCATCGCCCTCTCCTGTCCCGCCGAGCCCCATCCGGATCGCCGGGACCTGTCATGACAGGGTCCGCCCGATACGGCCGGAACGGATATGAGCCCGGTCATATGCCGGGGCGCCCTTCAACGCTTCGGCGTCGCGCGCGTCGCTTCGAGCTGGCCCTGGCGGGCGTAGTCGATGGTCTCGCCCAGGATGCGGGCCATCTCCTGCGGGGCATGGAAGCCCATGGAGTTCTCGGCGGCCACGAAGTCGAGCCGCCACTGCGCCTTGCGATGGAGCGCGGCCGCAGTCTGGAGCTCCGCCTCCGGCACGCCGGCCTTCCTGGCGGCCACGATCGCGTCCAGCATGTCGGTGGTGGCCCGCGCCGCGCGCTGGAGGAGCGCCTGGTGCCGGTCCTGGATGTTGAGGACCCGGTCGTGGAGCTCCTGCTCGGGCACCGCGTGGCACGTCTGGCAGGCGCGGTTGATGTTGAGCAGCGGGCTGCGCACCCAGTGGTCGCTCACCTTGAGGGCCCCCACGCGCTGGTAGGGCATGTGGCAGTCGGCGCAGGCGACGCCCGCGCGCGCGTGCACCCCCTGGCTCCATACCTCGAACTCGGGATGCTGGGCCTTGAGGACCTTGTTGCCGGTCTCGGCGTGGACCCAGTCGCTGAACCCCTCCGCGTCGTAGTAGGCCTCGATCTGCTCCACGCGGAGGCCGTTGGCCCACGGATAGGTCACGACCTTGCCGGGCCCCTTGAAGTAGTACTCGACGTGACACTGCCCGCAGACGAACGAGCGCATCTCCTGCCGGGTCGCGTCGCGATTGGGGTCGTAGTCGGCGATGCCCTGCCGGGCCTTGAGCGCCTTGATGCCGTCGATGAACCCGGGGCGGGTCACCCGCACCGCCATCGTCTTCGGGTCGTGGCAGTCCACGCAGGCGATCGGGTGCTGGATCAGGGGCTGGCCGGCCGCGTCGCGCATCGCCCGCGCCTCCTCGTACGGCATCCCCGAGACCTTCTCGAAGCCCCTGTGGACGTCGCCGTCCCCGGCGAAGCGGTAGAGGGCGAGGTTGGCCGCGTGGCAGTGCAGGCACGCGCCGGGCTGCTTGCGCTCGGTCACGCGCCGGGTCTGCTCCTGATCGAAGAGCGCGTAGAAGTGGCCGCGGCGGTCCCGGTAGTCGAGCGCGAAGGCGTAGCCCGCGAAGATGCGCTTGAGCCAGGGATCGCGCTCGAGCTTCTGGGAGGCCGGGCCGGCGTCGCTGGCGCCCGGCCCGCGGCCGCCGTACTTGGTGGTGGTGCGCAACGCGGTCTTGAGGTAGCTGTCGTACTCGTAGGGCCAGTTGCGGGCCCACACCTTCGGATCCATCGTCTCCTCGGTGACCTCGACCACCCGGACGAACGGCTGCCGCGCCTCCTGCTTGCGCTCGAAGATGTTCGTCAGCAGGGCCAGGAGGAGCACGGTGAGCCCCGCGACCCCCATGAAGGCCAGCCCGATCAGCAGCCATCCGCGCGCGCTTCCTCTCGAACCGATCATGGCGCCCTCCCTGGACGCGCCTCAGCCGCCCGCGCCGTGCCCGGCCCCCGCGTGGCAGTGCAGGCAGTCGAGCTCCTGCCCGGCGGGGGTGGCCGCGACGGCGTGGACGAAGTCGGCGTGGCAGCGAACACAGTTCGCGCGGACGATCTGGCGATCCCGCGGCGTGATCTCGATGGGCTCCTTGAAGTTCTGCAGGGTGAAGGCCATGGAGTGGCGAAAGCCGTGGTCGGCCTTGGCGACCCACTTGGCGAGGCCGTGATCCGGCAGGTGGCACTGCACGCAGGTGGCGGTGTGCCGGTGGCCGCTCTTGAGCCACGCGTCGTACTGCGCGTTCATGATGTGGCAGTTCACGCACGCGCGCGGGTCGGTCGACAGATAGGAGAAGCCCTTGGCGTAGACGAAGGTGAACGCGCCGATGCCGACCGGGATGCCCAGCAGACACACGAGGACCACGGACAGCCGGGACACCGTTGCCCGGGCGGTGGAGGCGGTCAGCGGGATCGCCACCGGATGATCACGGCCGCGGCGAGTATAGCGATCGCCAGCGCGATCACCCAATGATCGCGGATGGGCTCGATCATGACGAGCACTCCGATCGAGGCCGGGACGAGGAGGCGGCGTCGGGCACGCTCGAGCGCACCGCCGCGAGCAGGCTCGCGGCGGTGAACGGCTTCGAGAAGAACGCGGTGGCTCCGGCCGCTTCGGCGGCCCGGCGGCTCTCATCCGACGGGTAGCCGCTGATCACGAACACCGGCGGAGGGTCCGGCGTCTGCCGCGCGGCCCGCACCACGTCCAGCCCGTCTCCGTCCGGCAGGCGCAGATCCGAGATGACCAGATCCAGCCGGCCCCTCGAGGCGCGCACCGCATCGAGCCCGGCGGCCCGGGACGTGGCGGTGATGACGTCGTACCCCTGCCGGCGCAGCAACCGCTCGTAGGTGGCCAGGAAGTCCGCCTCGTCGTCGACGACGAGCACCCGCAGGTTCGCGCCACTCATCGCGGGTCCACCCGCGTGGTGCCGGGCTACTTCCCCGGCACCGTGAGGACCGGACACGGGGACGTCGCGAGGACCCGGCTCGCCACGCTCCCCAGGAAGAACCGGGCGAACCCGGTGCGGCCGTGGGTGCCGATCACGACCACGTCGGCCTTCCGTGAGCGCGCGGCCTGCGTGATGCGTTCGTGAGCGACGCCCTCCAGCAGCAAGGGCTTGGCGCGGACGCCGGATTCCCTGGCCTTCTTCACGAGCTTGCCCAGCTGCTTGTCCGCCGCCGCGCGCGCCGCCGCCTCCATGTCCTCGTACACGCTGGGCGCCACGTACCCGTCCGCCATCATGATGGGGGCCGGCGGCGCCAGCACGTGCAGGATCACCAGCTCGGCCCGGTTGTCCTTCGCCATCTCCACCGCCCGCTTGAACGCGGGCGTCGAGGCGCGCGAGAAATCCGTGGGGTGCAGGATGCGGCGCATGCGGCTCATCGCACGACCTCCTGGGGCTCCGTGGTGACCGAGGGCGCCTCCACCGGCGCCTCGGGCGGACGACGCAGGAAGATCGGGGTGGTGGTGCCCCGCAGGACGGACTCGGCGACGCTGCCGTAGATCAGGCGCCCCACCCCGCTGCGGCCGTGGGTGGTCATGACGATCAGGTCCACCTTGTAGAGGCGGGCCGCGTCGATGATGGACGCGGCGGGTGGCCCGTACCACACGTGCGTCTCGACGTTGCGGATCCCGCGCTGCTCGAGATCCGCCTTCAGGGCGGCCAGGTACTTCTCGGCCTCGGCCACCACGTCGATCTGCGCCATGATCGGATCCGCGCCCGGCAGCACGTGCGCCTCGGCGGCGCGCAGCAGGATGACCACGCCATCCGGAGCGACCAGGTCCAGCGCGTCGGCCAGGGCGGTTTCGGCGAGCTTCGAGCCGTCCAGCGGAACCAGGATCTTGTTGGTCTTCATTGGTGGCCTCCTTGCCGGCAGGTGGGTGCAACGGCAGTGCCAGCAGGAACCCGACGAAAAACACGGACTTGGGAGCGCGGTACGGGCCCGCGGTGAGGCGCCGGCTCCCCGGTGGGTCAGGGCCGCCCCGCCCGCCGGCGGGCCCGGCCCTAACCGCGAATCTCGTACTTGTTGATCAGCCGGTGGAACGTCTTGCGGTCGATGCCGGCGGCCTTCGCGGCGGAGGACACGTTGCCGTCGTGGCGGGCGAGCAGATCCCGGAGGTACGAGACCTCGAGGACCTGCAGCCACTGATCCTTGGCCTCCCGGAGGGTGAGATCGGACCCGGTGGGGACCGCCGCGGGCAGGGCCGCGCTCGGGCCGGCGGCGGTCGAGCCGGGCGGGCCGACGGCCGGCGCGGCGGGGCGGAGCACGTGGTCCGGGAGGTCCTTCACCGTGATCATCGGCCCGTCCGCCAGCGCACAGGCCCGCTCGATGACGTTCTGGAGCTCGCGGACGTTGCCGGGCCAGCGGTAGCGCTCGAGCGCCTCGGCCGCCGCCTCGTCGAGCCCGGTCACGCGCCCGTGGCCGTAGCGCTCCAGGAAGGCGTGGGCGAGCAGGCGGACGTCGCCCGCGCGCTCCCGCAACGGAGGCAGGCGGATCGCGATCACGTTGATCCGGTAGTAGAGCTCCTCGCGGAACTCGCCCTTGGCGATCGCCTCGGTCAGGTTCCGGTTGGTGGCCGACACCACCCGGACGTCGACGTCCACCAGATGGGTGCCCCCGACGCGCCGGATCTGCCGCTCCTGGAGCGCCCGGAGCAGCTTCACCTGCAACGAGGCGGGCAGGTCGCCGATCTCGTCGAGGAAGAGCGTGCCGTGGTGCGCCGCTTCCACCAGCCCGGTCTTGGTCCGCACCGCGCCGGTGAACGCCCCCTTCTCGTGACCGAACAGCTCGGACTCGAGCAGCTGCTCGGGCAGCGAGGCGCAGTCCACCGGCACGAAGGGCCCCCCCGACCGCGGGCTGTTGGCGTGGATGGCCCGCGCGATGAGCTCCTTGCCGGTCCCGGACTCGCCCAGCACCAGGATGTTCGCCTCCGAGCGGGCCGCCTTCTTCACCAGCTCGAACACCTGGGTCATCGCCGGGCTGCGCCCCAGCACGTTCTCGAAGCCCAGCGCCTGCTGCAGCTGCTTGCGCAGGTTGCGGTTCTCCACCTGCAGGCCGCGATGGCGCAGCGCCCGTTCCACCGCCACGCGCAGCTGGTCGACCGAGAAGCTCTTGGGCAGGTAGTCGAAGGCGCCCTCCCGCACCGCGGCCACCGCCGACTCGATCGAGGCGAACCCGGTGATCATGACCACCGGCAGGTCGGGATCGGCCTCGTGCAGGCGCGCCATGAGCGCCATGCCGTCCATCCCGGGCATCTTCAGATCGGTCAGCACCAGGTCCGCCCGCTGACGCTCGAACTCGTTGATCGCCGCCTCCCCGGTCTCGGCCCGGGCGCACTGGTAGCCGAGCCGGGTGAGGATGCGCGCGCAGTTGTCGAGCATGTCCGGCTCGTCGTCGACGATGAGGATGCGGGCGGACGTCATGGGCGCGGCACGATGATGGCCGAGATCCGTCGGCAGATCAACCGAGGCCGGCCCATCGACGTGATGGTACGTCGGCGGCCTCGGGTCGTCGAGCGCGCGCGCCGTCCACCGCCGCCGACCCGGCCGGGCGCGGCCGACCGGGTCGGGCTGCCGAGGCTACCGGCGGGGCGGGGCGCCGACGGCGCCGGTGCCACCGGCCAGCCAGACGAACGCCCGCAGGATGTCCGTCTCGGTGACGATGCCCACCAGCCGACCGCCCTGGGTCACCGGCAGCGCGCCGATCGAATGATCCAGCATGAGCTGGGCCGCCTCGTGGGCGGCGCGGTCCGGGCCGACCGTGATCACCGACCGGGTCATCACCTCGCCGACGGTGAGCTTGGTCAGCAGGTGGTTGATCTCCCAGATGGACAGGCTCGTGGCCCGGGACGGCAGATTCAGGCGGATGTCGCGATCCGTCACGATGCCGGCCAGCAGGCCGTCCGCGTCCGTCACCAGCAGGTGGCGGATCCGGCGCTCCAGCATGCGCTGGCGGGCGTCGAGGATCGGCGTGTCGGGCGGAGCGGTCACGAGCTTCCCGGTTGTCATCAGGTCACCGACCCTCATGTCGCTTCTCCTCCCTCCCCGGCTACCACACCCGCAGCCCGGGGACGTTCAGCTGGCTGGTCACGACCAGACGGGTCAGCGTCGGCCCGTACGCCACCACGAGCATCACCACCGCCACCACCACCCAGGGCCGGATGCGACCGAGGAGGGCCGGCGCTTCCTCCGCCGGCGCGGCGGCTTCGGCGAACGCGGGCGCCGGGACCTCGGCCCGCCGCGAGACGGTCGCCGTGAGCAGCAGGTTCAGCAGGTAGAGACATCCGCTGATGAAGAGCAGCGTACCCCCCACCCCGACCCAGGGCATCAGTCCGCTCCACCCCGGCTGGAGGTACGCGGCCTGGCTGATCATGGTCCGCCGCGGCATGCCGCGCAGCCCCAGCTCGTGCAGCGCGGTGGAGAAGATCAGCATCCCCACGAACCACAGCCAGGACTGGGCCAGCGCCATGCGGCGGCTCCACAGCACCCGCCCGCAGAGGTGCGGGATCAGCCAGTAGCTGATGCCCATGTAGGTCAGGGTCACCGCGGTGCCCACCGTGGTGTGGAAGTGGCCGACCACGTAGGTGGTGTTGTGCACGATCAGGTTCATGTTGTACGAGGCGTTGATGAGCCCGCCGATGCCGCCCGCGCAGAACATCAGCATCGCGAGCAGCTGCGCGGCCACCGAGGGATCGCCCCACGGCAGGCGGGCGAACCAGGCGAACACCCCGGTGCCGCCGCGGGCGCGGCCCGCGCTCTCGAGCGAGGCCACCACGTTGAAGAACGTGAGCAGGCTGGGGAAGAAGACGGCGAACGTCAGGAACGCCTGGAAGAGCTTCCATCCCTCGTGGATACCCGGGTCGGTCACCTGGTGGTGCAGCCCCAGGGGAGACGAGAGCACCAGGAACAGGATGAACGACCCGCGCGCCATCGGATCGCTGAACAGGCGCCCGCCCGCCTGCCGCGGCACGAGCGTGTACCAGGAGAGATACGCGGGGAGCAGCCAGAAATACACGATCGGGTGCCCGGTGAGCCAGAACAGGGTCCGGGCCAGGAGCGGATCGGTCCCGCTCACGAGCCCCAGCGACCAGGGAATCAGCAGGAACAGCATCGACGCGGCCAGCCCGACCGAGGCCAGCGTCCACATCGCCATCGTGACCAGCGCCATGAACGCGGGGAGCGGCGTGCGCGCGCCCGGATTCTGCGCGCGCCAGCGCCGCTGGCTCAGGGCCAGACGCCACGTGACGAGCCACGTCCCCACCACCACCAGGGTCAGGCCGATGTAGAACGCCCAGTGGGCCTGCAGCGGCGCGTAGAACGTGAACATCACGGTGGCCGCGTTGCCGACCAGCGGCACCGCCGCCGCCACCAGCCCGAGCGCCATCACCCAGAACGTGATCCACCCGAGCCGGGGGCTCGCCAGCGGCATCCCGTACCCCCGCGCCGCGATGAAGGGCAGGAAGCCGCAGATGAAGAACGTCGTCCACACCAGCACGTTCAGGACGCCGTGCATGCTCACGCTATGGTAGTAGGAGCGCAGGAAGTACTCGCTGGCCGGGAACTCGAAGCCGGCGTGCTCCAGCCCCTGCAGGAGCCCGGTCAGGATCCCGCCCAGCAGCGCCACGTTCGCCACCAGCAGGTGCGCCCCGGTGAGCCTGCGCTCCGCCCAGCCCGCCACCGCCGCCTGGTCGCTCATGACCGTGGCTCCACGATGACCTTGCCGCCCATGGTGTGGTGCGCGATGCCGCAGTACTCGTGGCACGCGAAGAAGAACTCGCCCTCGCGATCGAACCGTGCCACCACCCGGGAGATCTGGCCCGGGATCAGCATGACGTTGACGTTGGCGGACGGGATGAACAGCCCGTGGATCACGTCGCGGCTGGTGCCGATGAACGTGACGCGGGAGCCGACCGGCACCCGGATCTCGTTCGGGGTGAACGACCAGACCTGCGAGACCAGACGGACCTCGTAGCTCAGCGGGCCGGTCTGCACCACGCCGGGCTGGTCGAACGGAGCGGTCTCGGCGAGCCGCGCCGGGTCGACCCGCCCCGCAGTGCTGGGCACGTGGATGCCCGCGCCGAAGGCGGTGACCAGGAGCGCCGACAGCATGCCGACCGGGATCGCGATGCTGGGAAGGATCCAGGCCAGCTCGTACAGGTAGACGGTGGCGCCGCGTTTCATGGTCACTCCTTGATCCAGAGGCGCAGGTAGGTGTTCACCCAGAACAGCACCGTGATGAGCAGGTACAGCAGGATGAAGACGAGCGCCCCGTGGGGGTGCTCGCTCCCCTGATCCTCGCGCGGGCCGTGCTCGCTCATACCGAGAGCCCCCGACGGCCGGGCCGCTCCGCTTCCTGCTTGTCGTGCAGCGCCTCCGCCCTGATGCGGTTCCGGCACGTCTCGCAGATCAGATCGTCGCTGGCCCGGCTGCAGACCAGACACGCCCGGGGCGCCGGCGCCGTCGGCTCGGCCTCCGCGGGGGCCGGGGCCTCGTCGGACAGCCCGGCGGGGACGGTCAGCACGAGGCACGGCGCGAGCCGCACCACGTACTCGGCGACGCTGCCCAGGAGGGCGCGCGTGAGGCCGGTCCGTCCGTGCGTGCCCAGCACGATGAGGTCGATCCGCTGCTCGCGCGCGTATCTGACGGTCTCGGGTCCAGCCCGGCCTTCCAGCAGCGCCGTCGTCAGGCGGAGTCCCTTCTTCCCGAGGTCCTTCGCCAGCTCCGTGAGCTGCTCGGCCGGCAGCGACGGGTCCGTCGCCGGCGGCACCACGTGCACCACGTGGAGGGTGGCGCCGCTCTCGCGCGCCATCTCGACCGCGACGCGCCGGGCCGCCTCGGACGCGGGCGAAAAGTCGGTCGGGAACAGGATCTGTCTCATGCGCATCTCGTGGTCTCCTCTCCTTCGCCGTGCCTACCGCATGCCCTGCGGTCGGGGCTTGCGCCGGTCGGACGCCGCCCGGCGCTCCACCTCCTGGCGACCGATGGAGACGGCGGCGGCCCGCTTCTTGGACTTCTTGTTCTTGCCGGTGCTCTTCCGGATGCCCATGGGGTCTCCTAGGGGGCGAGCCGGGCGCGCGCGTCGAGCGCCAGCACGCCACCGGGACCCGCGATCAAGGGGTTGATTTCCAGTTCTTCCATCTCGGGAACGTCGACCAGCAGGCGGGAGAACGTGGAGACCACGCCGGCGAGCGCGGGCAGATCGACCGGTGCCTCGCCTCGCACGCCGTGCAGCAGCGGAGCCAGCTTCAGCTCGTCCAGCATCGCGGCCGCCTCGTTCGCCGAGATCGGGGCCAGCCGCGCGGCGGTGTCGGCCACGACCTCCACGTAGGTCCCGCCCCAGCCCACCATCACGAGAGGGCCGAACTGCGGGTCCCGCACACCGCCCAGGAGGAGCTCCTTGCCCGCCGGCGCCATGGCCTGGACCAGGAAGCCCTCGAGCGTCGCCTCGGGCCGCGCGGCGGCCACCCGCTCGCGCATCGCGCGCGCCTCGCGCTCCACCGCCGGCGCGTCGGTCAGGCCGAGCCGCACTCCTCCCACGTCCGACTTGTGGCTGATCTCGGGTGAGCAGACCTTCAGCGCCACCGGGAAGCCGATGCGGGCGGCCACCGTGGCCGCTTCCTCCGGCGACATGGCGCGAGCGATCCGCTCGACCGGCACGCCGTACCCGGTGAGGAGCGGCGCCAGCTCCGCCAGGCCGAGCTGGCGCCGGGTCGTGCGCCGCAGCTCGCTCCGCCACTGCTCCGCCCGGGCCGCGTCGATCATGGTGGCGCTCCGCTCGCGCCGCCGCTCGCGCTCGCGGTCCTCCGCGACGCGCGTCATGCCCGCGAGGGTCTTCACCGCGCGCTCGGGAAACTCGAAGCACGGAATGCCCGCCTCCTCCAGCGTTCGCACGCCGGGGGCGACCCGGGCGCCACCCACGAAGGCCGCGACGACCGGAGTCGGCCACTGGCGGGTCGCGGCGGCCACCGTGCGGGCCACGCTCGCCGCGTCCGTGGCCGCCTGCGGCGTGAGCAGCACCAGCGTCAGGTCCGCGCTCGTCGGCCCCAGCGCCTGCAGGGCATGGCCGTAGCGAGTCGCGTCGGCATCGCCGACCAGGTCGATGGGATTGCCGAGCGCGGCGTCCGCGGGCAAGCCCTCGCGCAGATGGCGCACCACCTCCTCGGAGAATGCCGCTATCGTGAGCCCGCTCGATCGGGCCGCGTCGGTGGCCACGATGCCGAGCCCGCCTCCGTTGGTCACCACCGCCAGCCGGCGTCCGCACGGCAGGGGCTGGGCGGCCAGCCCCCGGGACAGGTCGAACAGCTCCTCCACCGTCTCGACCCGCACCGCGCCCGTCTCGCGCACCGCGGCGTCGAACGCCCGATCCGACCCGGCCAGCGCGCCGGTGTGCGACGACACCGCGCGGGCTCCTTCGGCAGACCGTCCCGCCTTCAGCAGCACGACCGGCTTGGCCGCGGCGGCCCGGCGGAGCGCTTCGAGGAACCTCCGGCCGTTGGCCACGCCTTCGAGGTAGCAGGTGATCACCTTCGTCTCCCCGTCCTCCGCCAGGGCCTCCAGCACGTCGCTCTCGGAGAGATCGGCCTGGTTGCCCAGCGAGGCGAAGAGCGAGAAGCCGACCCGTCGGTCGCGCGCCCAGTCCAGGATGGCCACCGCGAGCGCACCCGAATGGGAGACGAACGCGATGCCGCCGCGCTCGGGCATCCCGGGCGCGAACGTCAGGTTCAGCCGACAGGCGGGTCGGATCCAGCCCAGACAGTTCGGCCCGAGGAGGCGCAGCGGGCGCTCCCGCAGCCAGTCCCGCAGCTCCCGTTCTCGTCGCGCGCCGGCGTGCCCCGATTCCCGGAAGCCGGCCGAGATGACGACCGCGGCCCCGATCCCCTTGGCCGCGCATTCCTTCAGGACCGGCAGGACCCCGTCCGCCGGGATGGCGACGACGGCGAGGTCCACCGGTCCGTCGATATCGAGCACGCTCTTGACCCCGGAGAAGCCCTGAACCGACTCGGCGCGTGAGTTGACGGGCACGATGCGCCCGCAAAATCCGCTCGCGCGCAGGTTGGCCATCACGCTGCCGCCGACCTTGAGCGGGTTGCGCGACGCACCGATGACCGCGACGGTCTGGGGGGCCAGGAGCGGGTCGAGCGCTTTCATCACACGGCTTCTCGATGGGGCGGGCTGCAACGCCGGTGCCACCGTCGGCCGCTTCTGAAATCAGCGAGTTGTCCTTCGATACGTCGCGGCCTCCGGGGCGCGCGCGCCCCGGTGAGGCACGGCCGCCCCTGGGCTTGAAGGGCGCGTCGTCTTGGCCCACAATCGCGTCGCATGAAGGTGCTCCTGGCGCTCGGCGTCCTCGCCCTGGCGGCCCTGCTGATCCTGCTCGGCATGCTCTTCGAGAGGCGCCGCCGCCGGGAGGAGATCCGCACGGCATCGCGGCTGGCGTCCCTCGTGCGCTCCGTCGAGATCGCGGTCATCGGGCTCGGAGAGGACGGCCGCATCCTCACCTGGAACCCGGGGGCCGAGCGCCTGCTGGGTGCGGCGGCGCGCGACATGATCGGGCAGCCGGTCGAGGCCCTCCACCGCATCGCCCCGGACATCCCCGCCGCGGTGGCGCGGGCTCGGGCCGAGCGCCGGACCCAGGAGATCGAGATCGATCGCCCCGGCCCGGAAGGAGGACACGTCCGGCTGCTCATCGGCATCTCCCCCATCCGCGACGCCGGGAGGGCCATCGTGGGCACCTCGCTGCTCGCGCGCGACATCACCCGGCGCGCCCAGATGGAGGAGGCGTTGCGGCGGAGCGAGGCGACCTCCCGCGCGTTCCTCGAGGCCGCCTCCGAGGCGGTCGTGGTCGTGGACACCGGCGGCCGGATCATCCAGGTGAACGCCAAGACCGAGGAGATGTTCGGCTACTTGCGCGACGAGCTGCTCGGGCAGCCGGTGGAGCTGCTGGTGCCCCCGCGGCACCGCGAGGCCCACGCCGCGCACCGCGACGCCTACATGCGCGCGCCGCGCGTGCGCTCGATGGGGCGCGGGCTCGACCTCACGGGCGTGAAGAAGGACGGGGTGGAGTTCCCGGTCGAGGTGAGCCTGAGCTACGTGACCACGGACGAGGGCACCCGCGCGATCGCGTTCGTGACCGACATCAGCGAGCGGCTGGCCTACCAGCGCGCGGTGCGCCAGTCGGACAAGCTGGCCGCGCTGGGGACGCTGTCCGCCGGCGTCGCGCACGAGATCAACAACCCGATCGGGATCATCACCTCGCGGGTCGAGCTCATGATGCTCGAGGCGGGGGACGACGCCCTGGCGCCCGAGCTGCGCAAGGATCTCGAGGTGATCCTGCGCCACGCGCGGCGGGTGGCGACCATCACCCAGGGCCTGCTGTCCTTCGCGCGCCAGTCCGCCGGCGTCCAGGGCCCCGTCCAGCTGAATCGGGTGGTGGAGGAGATCGTGCAGCTGGCCCAGAAGGACATGAGCCGGTCCCGGATCACGGTGGAAACCCGGCTGGCCGAGAACCTGCCCCTGATCACCGCCGACGCCAACGCGATCGGGCAGGTGCTCCTCAACCTGCTCACCAACGCCCGCCGGGCGATGCCGGACGGCGGATCGATCACGATCGAGAGCGCGCTGGTGGACGCGGGGCGCTGGATTCGCCTGTCCGTCAAGGACACCGGATCCGGGATCCCCCCGCACGTCCTGCCGAAGATCTTCGATCCCTTCTTCACCACCGCCTCCGACGGCACCGGCCTGGGGCTGTCGATCAGTCACGGAATCATGGAGGAGCACCACGGCACCATCGACGTGAGCTCGGAGGTCGGCAAGGGCACCGTGTTCACGTTGCGGTTTCCCGCCGGCGCGGCCGTCGGCCGGTAGTCGCCGGCTCCCATGGCGCAGGACCGCTGGCGGAGCCGCGCGGGCTTCATCTTCTCCGCGATGGGCTCGGCGATCGGCCTGGGCAGCATCTGGAAGTTCCCCTACGAGGTCGGCGCCAACGGCGGCGGCGGGTTCCTGGCCTTCTACCTGCTCGGCCTCGCGCTCATCGTCTTCCCTCTGCTCCTGCTCGAGTTCGCCATCGGCCGTCAGGGCGGCTCTCACGCCATCGCCAGCCTGGCGAAGGTGGCCGCGGAGAGTCGTGCGTCCGGCCGGTGGGCCCTGGTGGGCCTCGCCGGCGTGGTGGGCTCGATCCTCATCCTGAGCTACTACTCGGTGATCGGCGGGTGGGCCCTCGCCTACGTGGTCGACACGGCGGCGCACGGCCTGCCGGGCAGCGCCGAGCTGACCCAGGCGCGCCTCGACGCGCTCCTCGGGTCGCCCCTGCGGATCGCGGCCTATCACCTGGCCTTCATGGGCCTGACCGCGGTGGTGGTCGCGCGGGGCATCGCGAACGGCATCGAGCGCGCCTCGCTCTACCTGATGCCCGTCCTGATGGTGCTGGTGATCCTGCTGGCCGCGTACTCGAGCCTCAACGGCGACCTCGGCGCGGCGGCCCGGTTCCTCTTCGGGCTGGATCCCGGACGCCTGACCCCCCGGGTCGCGCTGGAGGCGATCGGGCTCGGCTTCTTCTCGATCGGCGTGGGCCTGGCGGTCATGATCACGTACGCCGCGTACGCGGACCCCGCGTTCGACCTGCGCGATATCGCGATCATCACGCTCGTGAGCGACACCGCGATCTCAGTCCTGGCCGGCCTCGCGGTGTTCCCGGTGGTGTTCGCGGAAGGACTGGACCCGGCCAGCGGCCCCGGCCTGATGTACGTGACCCTGCCGCTGGCCTTCGCGCGCATCCCCTTCGGCGCCGCCGCGGCCGCCGCCTTCTTCCTCCTGCTGAGCGTGGCCGCGGTCGCCTCGGCCATCTCGCTGCTGGAGATGCCGGTGGCGCTCGCCCACCGGGAGCTCGGGTGGTCTCGACCGCGCGCGGCGGTGGTGGCCGCGGCGCTCTGCTGGGCGCTCGGGCTGCCCTCCGTGCTCTCCTTCAACCTCTGGGCCGAGTGGCGCCCGCTGGCCTGGCTGCCGGGCCTGGGATCTCTCACCGTGTTCGACGCGCTGGATCATCTCGCGTCGAACGTGCTGCTGCCGCTCGGCGGCCTGGCCCTCGCGCTCTTCGGGGGCTGGGTGGTGCCGCCGCGGCTGCTCATGGGGCAGCTCGGGCTGAGCCGGTCCGGCGGCCGGACCCTGGTGATCCTGCTGCGTTACGTGGTGCCGGCCGGCATCGCCGCCGCCAGCGTCCTGCCGATCTTCTAGGGCCTCCCGGGTCCTGCCTCATCCGCGATCCGGGGCCTCGCAGACACGACCCGGACTCTGGTGGTACCATCCCCGCGGCGCGACCTGGTGGCCGGCCCGAGCGGCGCCGTCGCGGGGAGGAGGCCCATGGCGTCTGGACAAGCGACGTGGCCGTTGGCCCGGATCCTGGCGTGGGTGGTCATGGCGGTGATGGCCGTCGCCCTCGGCTACACCGCGTGGATCGCGCTGGTGAACTTCAACCGGATCGGCGTATGACGGCCGCCCTGCTCGTCCTGATCGCGGTGGCCGCGCTGTCCGCCAGCCTCGCGCTCCTGATGGCCCGGCTGGGGGTGGCCGTGCTCGCGGACACGCTGGCGGTGACCGCGGCCGTGTGCGGCGTGGCCGCGTTCGGCCTGGTCGCGGCCTACACGGTCCGGCGCGCCCGCCGCCCCGACGATCGGATCCGGCCATGACCAAGCGCGGCGCGCGCGCGTTCTTCCTGATCAGCACGCTGCTCAGCGCCCTGATCTTCCTGGCCCTCACCGTCGACAGCCACTGGAAGATCCCCGCGCTCACCAACGCGGACGCCATCGACGCCACTGTGATCGCGGGCAAGGACGTGTGGCACCGGAACAACTGCATCAACTGCCACACCCTGCTCGGCGAAGGCGCCTACTACGCGCCCGACCTGACCCAGATCACCGCCCAGCGCGGCGCCGGCTACCTGCGCGAGTTCCTGAAGGACCCGTCGCGCTTCTATTCCGAGGAGCGCGATCGGCGGCTGATGCCGACCCTGAACCTCTCCGACGAGGACATCACCGCGCTCATCGCCTTCCTCGGGTGGGTCAGCAAGATCGACACCCAGGGCTGGCCGCCGCGGCCTATCCTGGTGAAGGGCAGCGCGGTGCCGGGCGCGGTGGCCGCGGTCGACAAGGCGGTCTCGAGCGATCCGGTGGAGCTGGGCCGCACCGCCTTCAACGCGACGCCGCCGGGCTGCTCGGCGTGTCACTCGATCGCCCCGAACGTGAACATCGTGGGCCCCAGCCTCGCCGGCATCGCCTCGCGGGCCGCCACCCGCATTCAGGCCAAGGACTACCACGGGCAGGCCAAGGACGCCGCCGGCTACATCCGGGAATCGATCCTGAACCCGAACGCGTACGTGCTCTCCGGACCGACCTACTCGGCCGGCGGCCACTCGCTGATGCCGGGCGACTACGCGCAGACCCTCAAGCCCGAGCAGGTCGACCAGATCGTGGCGTACCTGCTCACGCTCAAGTAGGAGGCCCGGCGATGCGATACAGCTCCCAGCGGGTCGCCTATCCCTACTTCGTGGTCGCGCTGCTCCTGTTCGGTCTGCAGGTCGCCTTCGGCCTGCTCGCGGCCGCGAAGTATCTGGGTCCCGACCCCCTGCTCCACCTGCTCCCGTTCGACGTGGTCAAGGAGATCCACACCAACCTGCTCCTGGTGTGGGTGCTGACCGGGTTCATGGGCGCGGCCTACTACGTGGTGCCGGAGGAGTCGCGCGTCGAGCTTTACAGCGTGCGGCTGGCCTACGTGCAGCTCGGGGTCTGGACCGTCATGGGCGTCACCGCGGTGGTCGGATACGTCTTCCGGTGGACCGCCGGCAACAAGCTGCTGGAGCAGCCGTTCCCGCTGAAGATCGTCATCGTGATCGTGATGCTGATGTTCCTCTACAACCTCGGCATGACGATCCGCGCGGGCGGCCGTCTCACCACCACCGAGGGCGTGCTGGTGGCGGGCCTCGCGACCACCGCCCTGCTCTACCTGCCTGCCCTGCTGGAGTGGGACAACTACACGCTCAGCATCTTCTACCGCTGGTGGACCGTGCACCTCTGGGTCGAGGGCGTGTGGGAGATGATCCAGGGCGGCCTGCTCGCCTACCTGCTGATTCGCCTCTCCGGGGCGGACCGCGAGGTGCTCGAGAAGTGGCTGTACGTGATCGTCGGGCTCACCTTCATCTCCGGGTTCCTCGGCACCGCGCACCACTACTACTGGATCGGCGTGCCCCGGTACTGGCTGCCGCTCGGCGGCTTCTTCAGCGCGCTCGAGCCGCTGTCGTTCCTCGGGATGGCGATGTACGCCTACGCCGCGATCCGCCGGTCCGGGCTGTCGCACCCCAACCGGATGGCCATGCACTGGACCATCGGGAGCGCCATCTTCTCGGCCCTCGGCGCGGGCATCCTCGGCCTCGCCCACACCTGGCCGGCGGTCAACAAGTGGACCCACGGCACCCTGATCACGCCGATGCACGGGCACATGGCGTTCTTCGGCGCCTACGTCATGATCGTGCTCGGGATGATCAGCTACGCGCTCCCCGGGCTGACCGGCCGCAGCGAGGATTCCCGCGAGACCGCGGCCGGGTTCTGGTCCTTCTGGCTGCAGATGGCGGGCATGTTCGGCATGACGATGGCGTTCGCGACCGCGGGCATCACCCAGACGTATCTCGAGCGCATCCTCGGCATCGGCTACCTGGACACCCAGCTCAAGCTCCAGGTGCACTTCCTGATGCTGGTGGCCACCGGCGCCCTCTTCGTCGCCGGGGTGGGGCTCTACATCTGGGATTTCTTCTTCCTGGCCGGACGGCCGGTGGCGGTCGCGCAGGCCGAGCGACTCGCCGCGACCCGGCCGGGCGCCTGACGACGGCCGATGACGTCCGGCCGCCCCGTCGACGATCCCTTCGCGCTGGCTTCGGCCGACGGCCTGCGGCCGCCGCCGTGCGAGGAGCCGTTCTACCTGCCGTCCGGTGACGAGGTGGCGGTCTTCGCGGCCTGCCACGCGCACGGGCTGCCCGTCATGCTGAAGGGGCCCACCGGCTGCGGCAAGACGCGGTTCGTCGAGCACATGTCCTGGCGCCTGCGCCGGCCCCTGGTCACCGTCGCCTGTCACGACGATCTCTCCGCGAGCGACCTGATCGGCCGCTACCTGGTGCGCGGCAGCGAGACGGTCTGGCAGGACGGTCCTCTCACCCGGGCGGTCCGCGCGGGCGCGCTCTGCTATCTCGACGAGGTGGTGGAGGCGCGCCCGGACACGATCGTGGTGATCCATCCGCTGACCGACGACCGCCGGGTGCTGCCGATCGACAAGACGGGCGAGCTGCTGCCGGCCGCGCCGGGCTTTCAGCTGGTGATCTCCTACAATCCGGGGTACCAGCACCTGCTGAAGGACCTGAAGCCCAGCACGCGGCAGCGCTTCGTGGCGCTCGAGTTCACGGTGCCGCCGCCGGAGCGGGAGGTGGCCATCGTGGTGCACGAGGGCGGGGTGAGCGGGCGCCAGGCCGCCGACCTGGTCGCGCTCGCCGGCCGTCTCCGCGCGCTGCGGGACCGCGGGTTGCCGGAGGTGCCCAGCACGCGGCTCCTGGTGTCCGCGGCGCGGCTGATCGCGAGCGGCGTGGCGCCGCGAGAGGCGTGCCGGGTCGCGATCGCGGCGCCGCTCACCGACGATCCCGACCTGCTCGCGGCCGCGCACGACGTGATCGGCCTCCTGCTCTAGAGGCCCGCATGGGAGAGCCCGAGGGCCTGCTCATCGAGGGGGCCCGGGTCGCGGTGGCCGCCGCGCGCGATCTCTGGTGGCGGGCCCGCCCGCGCGAGGCCTCGCCGGACGTCGCGCTCACGCCGCTGCGGGCCCGGCTCGAGATGCTCCTGGCCGCGCTACACGGCGCGCGCCTCCCGATCCTGCCGACCGATCCGGAGCCCGCGCCGACCTGGCTCGCGCGGCTGCTCCGCCGCGTTCCGCACCACCTGGTGACGGAAGAGGCCCTCGCGGCCACCGACGGCCGGCACGTCTGGCTGCCGCGCCGGCTCGACGCCCGCTTCGATCCGGTCACCGGCGGCGACCGCTATCGGCTGCTCGCGGTGGAGCAGGCCGCTCGACTGGTCGGCGGATTCGCCGGCGCGGCCCCGCCCGCGACTGCGCGGATCGAGCGCGACCTCTACTGGATCGCGACGGGGGCCGCGGTGGACTCGGCCCTCGACCGCGCGCTGCCCGGGCTCGCCGCCGCGCTGGCGGCGGCCCGCGCCGAGGCGCGCGCCGGGCGGCCGCCGCGCGATCGCCTCACCCCGGCCGAGCGCGCGGTGGAGGACCTCGTGCGCGCGGTGCTCGACGCGCAACCGCCGGCGCCGGTGGCCGACGGGATCGTGGCGCCCGACGAGGCGCGGCGCTGGGCCCGCCGGAGGGCGGAGACGCTCGTGGGGCGCTATCGCGGCGTGGCACCGGTCGGCCTGTGGGGAGAATTCCGGCCGCCGGCCGTCCGGCCGGGCGACGCGGCGGAGGGGTCGGAGGCGCCCACGGCGCGCCCGGCCCGCGCGGCCTATCTCCAGCGCACGCCCCGCGTCCGCAACGCGGCCGACGACGAGGACGATGCCTCGCCGGGAACGTGGATGGTCCGCTTCGACGACCCGATGGAGAGCGTCGAGGACCCGAAGGGGCTCCAGCGCCCCGCGGACCGCGACGGGGCCCGCGCCGACGAGATGGCCGACGCGCTCTCCGACCTGCCGGAAGCGCGGGTGGTGCGCACCGCGGATCCGGCGCGCGAGGTGCTCCAGAGCGACGCCACCTGGCCCACCGCCGCGAGCCCGGCCGGCCCGCGGGAGGGCGTGGCCGGCATCACCTATCCGGAGTGGGACCACCGCCGGGGCGCCTACCGGTTCCCGGGCGCGATCGTGCGGCCCGGCCCCGCGCCGGCGGGCGAGGCGGACTGGGGCCGGCGCGTGCTGGATCGCCACACGACGCTGGTCCGGCAGGTGCGCCGTCGCTTCGACGGCCTGCGCCCGCGCCGGGTGCGCCTGGGCCGGCAGCCCGACGGGCCGGAGCTCGATCTCGCCACGTACGTCGCCGCCTTCGCGGACCGGCGGGCCGGCCGACCCGGCGAGGACCGGCTGTACGCGGACTCGCGGCCGGCGCGCCGGGAGCTGGCGATCGCGGTGCTCGCCGACGTGAGCGCCTCCACCGACGCGTGGGTGGCCGACACCCGGCGCATCGTGGACGTGGAGAAGGAGGCGCTGGTGGTGCTGCTGGAAGCGCTCGAGGTCCTGGGCGACCGGCACGCGGTCCTCGCCTTCTCGGGACAGGGCCCGGCCGCGGTGCACGTGCTGACCGTGAAGGGGTTCGCGGAGACCTCGCACGGAGCGGCGTGGCCGCGCATCGCCGCGCTCGAGCCGGACGGCTACACGCGCGCGGGCGCGGCGATCCGGCACGCCAGCGCGCTGCTGGGCGCCGAGCGGGCGCGCCACCGGCTGCTCCTGGTGCTCTCCGACGGCAAGCCGAACGACGTGGACGAGTACGCGGGGCGGTACGGCATCGAGGACACGCGGCAGGCGGTGGCCGAGGCCCGCCTGCAGGGCCTCCTGCCCTTCTGCCTTACGGTGGACCGGGAGGCCCCCGCCTACCTGCCCGCCATCTTCGGGCCGCGCGGCTTCGCGGTGCTGCCGCGCCCGGAGCGCCTGCCGGCGGTCCTCGTGGAGGTGCTCCGCTCCCTCGTCTCGGCCTGACCGCGCGCTCCGGTCACGTCCGGGTAGCGGGCCCGCGGCCGGGCCCGCTCGGCGACGTGGCGACGCTCGCGCGCCCGCTCATCGCCGGCGGCCGGAGCGGGTCGACCGCGCCGGTCTCCGTCGGCGCGGTCGGAGCTTGCGCAGCGCGGCGCCCTTGTGGACGGCCAGATGGTCCGTCTTGTCGCTCTCGATCAGGTACTGCGGGACCTCGCGCGAGGCGCGGACGGTGTACCCCTTGAACTTCATCGGCGCGGTGATCTTCTTCCGGATGATCCCGCTCACGCGCCCGGCCTCGGAGTTCCAGCTCACGTGATCGCCGACCTTGAACATGCCCGCCACCGCATCCCTCCTGCGCTCGCCGTGCTCCCGTCACTCCGACGGGGTGGGCTCCCCGAACGGCAACAACTCGAGCACGTCGTTGCGGCTCACGATCCCGACCAGCCGCAACTCCCGCGTCTGCCGGTGCACCACCGGAATGCTGCGCAGCCGCCGATTGACCATGACGGACATGGCGGTCGAGACCCGGGGTCAGGGTGGCCAGGCCGCGGCTCTTGATGTCCCGGACACGCTCCGCGGGCAGGGCCCGCATGTCCACCGTGAGGCGGCCAGGAGACCAGGGCCGATAAATCTTCAGGAGGTCCAGCTTGGTCACCACTCCGCGCAGCACGCCGCGCTCGTCCACGACCGGGAACATTTTGAAGTCGTGCACCGCGAACAGCCGGCGCAGGTCCACGATGCTGGTGTCCGGGCTGACCGTGACCGGATCTCGCGTCATGATCTCGCCAACCGTTTGCCGTATGGCTCGTCTCGACATGTCCGCGTCTCGCGGACAGTAGTACCGCCTTCCCCAACGCCCCCGCAACAAGTTCGAGCAGCCCGGCGGAGGATCGGTGGACGAGCGGCGGAATGACGGCTACAAAGGACGGGTGACGTCCGCCGCGACGCTTCACGACCTGCTGTGTCGCCAGATCGTCGAGCAGATGCCCGACGCGGTGATCTTCGCCGATCGCGACGGCGTGGTCCGCCTGTGGAACCGGGCGGCGGAGACCGTGTTCGGGTACTCGGCGGACGAGGCCCTGGGGCAGAGCCTGGACCTCATCATCCCCGAGCGGTTCCGCGCGCGACACTGGGACGGATATGCCCGCGTGATGGAAACGGGGACGACCCGCTACGGCACGCGGCTGCTGGCGGTCCCCGCGATGCGCAAGGACGGGCAGCGCATCTCCATCGAGTTCTCGATCGCGCTGTTGAAGGACGAGCGTGGTCGGGTGACCGGTGCCGCCGCGATCGTCCGTGACGTGACCGCCCGCTGGCACGAGGAGCGGGAGCTGCGGCAGCGCCTCGCCGCGCTGGAGGAATCAGCCCGCGGTGGTCGGCCTGCCCCTGGCGGTGGGGAGTCGCCAGCCGCGCCATAGGGCCACGATCCGGATGCCGAAGCACACCGCCGCGCCGGCGAGCGCCGATGCGGCCGGCGGAGCCGTGAGGGCATGCCCGCCCACGACTACCAGGGCCCCGGCGAGCGCGGCCACCGCGTAGAGGTCGGAGTGGAGCACGACCGGGATGTCCGCCACCAGCACGTCACGCAGCATGCCCCCGCCGATGCCGGTCAGCATCCCGAGCAGCGCGGCCATCACCGGGGTGAGGCCGTAGCCGAGCGCCGTCTGGGTGCCCGATACCGCGAAGAGCGCCAGACCCGCGGCGTCGAACGTCAGCACCAGATTCCGCAGGCGCTGCTGGCGCTCCGCACCCGGCGCGCAGAAGAAGGCGACGAGCCCGGCGACCACCGAGACACCCAGGTAGCGCCAGTCCCGGAGCGCCGCCGGCGGGATCGCGCCGATCAGGATGTCGCGCGTCACGCCGCCCGCGGTGGCGGTCGCGCACGCGACGACCAGCACCCCGAACAGATCCAGGCGATGCTTGACCCCGGCCGCCGCTCCGCTCAGAGCGAACACGAAGGTGCCCGCCAGCTCCAGCATCAGGAGCGTCCCCGCGGCGTACGCCTTGAATCCGATCAGGGCCTCGACGAGGTGGCGGGCGCCCGACGCCGGCATCAGGCGGCGAGCGGAGGCGTCGATGCCGGGTCGATCCTCGGAACCTGCATCAGCGTCCAGATCAGATCGCGATGCTCGGCCACCGTCTCCCGGTGCAGCTCGCGCAGCAAGGCCGCGCTGTCGGGACTGTCGTGCTCCAGCGCGTAGGCGTCGGCCAGATACACCTCACTCAGGCGGTCCAGCTCGGACACGCTGGCGCGCAACTCATCCCAGGTCGTCGGAAATTCCGCGCCACCCGCCGTGCCGGGCTCGGCCACGGGGTGGCCCGACTTCTCGAGCGCCTGCCGCACCCGCTGCGCCCTCTCGCGCGCCCGCCGGGCTCCCTCCCGCACCCGGGTCTGCGCCTGGGGATACCGGTCCAGCCGCCGCGCATCTCGCTCGAGCGCCTCGGCCAGCCGAACCTCCGCCGCGTGGTGCGACGCCAGCCGCTCCGGGCCGTCGGGTCGGGCCGGCGCCAGCGCCGCCAGCAGCCGGCGCCACCACGGACGGGAACGCTCACTCTTGCCCACGGCGACCTCCTGAATGGATGATGCTGCGGCTAGCCTACGGGATGCACCCGCGCCGCTCCATTGGAATATTGCCATTGTGCCGATAGATCCAGCCGAATCGTCGGCAGGGTACGCGCTGGCGCTTCTCAGCGATCGTCGGCTGTGGGGCGGTCCGGTAATTCTATCGACGTGGCAGTCGATGGATGGGGCGAACCGAGGTCCGGGGCGGCGTGTAGGCATGCACGCCGGAGTGGACTTCGGCGAGCTAATTTAGAAGGGGCTCCGGTTCTCGCAGCCGCTGACGGCAATGTCTTCTTCGTGCTGCGCGGGGGCGGCTGCGGAAATGGCGTTGTCCTGGCGCACGACGGAGTCGGGAAGACCGGCACCAAGTCTGCTGGAGTGCCTCACGTACATCTGGAAGTGAGCGTCAATGCGCGGTCTCATGGCGACGGCGATGTAACCGGGGCTGAGGATCCATGGCCGTACATGATCGGCGACGACCGCGGGTGCTACCGGAAGTGTACCGTTTGGCGCGCTTCACGGCCACATGAACTGACCGCCCTACTCGTTCACGATGTAGCCCTCGACGGGCAGCAGCCACGCCTTCTCTTCGTCTGGCAATAGGGCTAGCGCTTGGTCGCCTACCCAAACACGCGTCGCATACGGCGAATGGCCGCACTCGGCCGCCGCGTTGGTGGTCGTATTGCCCGATTGGCTGTTGTTCCAAGCGAGCCCGGACGGGCGACGGGAAAAGACTGGGACGAGGGCAAGCCGCAGCGGACGAAACCACATTGCGCAACCTCCTTCGAGCCAGGTGACGGCCTAAATCGGCAAGAAGACCGAGTGCGAGGGGTGTCCTCTGTACGCATAGGCGGCTACCCGTCCTACAGCCTAGATTCCGGTGATGGCTAAGACCATGGCTCCCGGTCCAGAAGTCTGCTATGAGAGAGGCAGGTTGCGGGCTCGCGCCTCACGTGAGGCAGACCGAGACCCGGAGTGCTGAGTGGTCACGGCGGAAGGAGGAGCGCGATGAAGAGATTGGTGGCGGTGACGATGGCGGTGGCCTTCGCGTTCGGCGCGTTTTCCATTGCATCAGCGGCCGATGAGAAGAAGCCCGCCGCGAACTCCCAGCAGGAGCGCATGAAGGCGTGCAATACCCAGGCGGGCGACAAGAAGGGGGACGAGCGGAAAGCCTTCATGTCCAGCTGCTTGAAGGGTGGCGCCGCGATGCCCATGAACCAGCAGGCGAAGATGAAGAAGTGCAACGCCGACGCGTCGGCCAAGTCGCTCAAGGGCGACGAGCGCAAGAGCTTCATGAGCGAGTGCCTGAAGGCCGAGCACAAGATGTAAGGAACGTTGACGGCCCGACTGCCTCGCAGCCTGGGTCGGCGCCCGCAGGGGACGATTCCGCGCCCCTGCGGGCGACCTCATCTCCCCCGCCCCTCCGCCTCAGCCGCCGATAGAGCACGCGGACGGGCGCATCGCGGGTGGAATGTGGTGAGCCGTGGTGGGATCGAACCACCGACCCCCTGATTAAAAGTCAGGTGCTCTACCAGCTGAGCTAACGGCTCGCGCCCGTGTCGTCGCCGGCGTGGCGAGAGTCGCAGTGTAGCACGGCTCGGCGGCGGGCAGGCTAGCCGGGCAGCTTCGCCGCGAGCACGTCGACCTTCTGGATGACGGGCTCCTTGTCGAGCAGGTCGCCCGCCTTCGCCATGAGGGCGGCCGCCACCCGGCCCGAGAGGTGCGCCTGGCGGCCGGCCTCGTCCGGGAACGCGTCGAAGATGCCGAAGATGCGCGGGCCCAGCCGCAGCGCGAAGCACGTCGTCGTGGCGGGCTCCTCCCGCACGACCGCGAGGCGGCCCTTCAGGAGCGACTCGACCTCGCTCTCCTTACCCGCCTTGGCTTCGAGCTGCACGTAGAGCGCCACCTTCACCACGATGAAGCCCCTCTCTTCCTGCTCGGCTACTTCGGACTGCGCCGGGTCAGCGGGGCGACCACGTCCGCCATCGTGGGCGGGGTCGCCACGTCCTTGTAGTCGGCGAGCCGCTCGTAGATGACCGCGGCCGCCTGGTGGAAGCCGCCGGGCAGCCCCGCGGCCTCGAACGTGGCGGCGATCTCCTCCATCTCGCCCACGAAGCGCCACGCCTTGCGGGCGTTGTCGCGCGCGGCCGCCTCCGAGCGCTTCGGCAGCTCCGGCTGCGAGCGGCGCCACTCGGCCAGGAGCGCGTCGTCCACGCCCTCGCTCGCCGCCAGCGCACGGATGGCCATCAGCAGCGCGGACGAGCCCTTGGTGTACGCGGCGTAGGCCATCTTGAGCGCGGAGGCCGCGCCGGGGGCGTCGCCGATGGCGATGGCTTCGAGCGCGCTGCCCTCGAACAGCGCGGCCGCGCGCTTGGCCTCGCGGCCGGAGAGATACAGGCGCGTGGACCCCGCGTTGCGGGGTGGCGGACCGATCAGGCCGCCGTCCACGAACGCGGCGCCGGCGGCTTCCACCACCGCGCCGATCTCGCGGCCGGTGCCGGGCGCCACCGCATTGGCGTCCACGTAGAGGCCGCCGAAGCGGAGACGCGCGACCTCGCGCGCCAGGTCCAGGGCCGCGTGCGGCGGACACACGGACAGCACCACGTCGCTGGCCGCCACGAGGGCGGCGACGGTCCCCGCGTCCTCCAGGCCGGCCGCGGCGGCCCGCTGCCGGCTGCCCGCGCTGCGCCCCTCGGATGCCCACAGCACGCGTGAGCCCGCGGCCAGCGCGCACGCCCCCACCACGCTGCCCATGTCGCCCGGATGCAGGATCCCGATCGTAATCATGACGCCTCCTATGAAGGGTGCCGAGTCAACAATCGCGATCGAGAGCTGGGATACACCGTCCATCCTCCTATCCGTGCTCGGTGGCACACTAAGCTGGACCAGTGG
>Ga0070741_10000777_pt1 | contig 107554 bp, 105 predicted proteins | sample Coa_R1_4_FD_66440 | JGI IMG/M metagenome (GOLD analysis project Ga0070741, IMG submission 66440) | Surface soil microbial communities from Centralia Pennsylvania, which are recovering from an underground coalmine fire - Coalmine... | ecosystem: Environmental > Terrestrial > Soil >...
CGCGGATTGTCGAAGTTCAGGTCGGGCTGGTGGGCATAGAAGCGGTGCCAGTAATAGGCGTTGGCGACCGGGTCCCAGGTCCAGTTGGATTTCTCGCTGTCGAGGAAGATGATGCGCGTGCCGCTGTAGCGGCTGTCGCTGTCCGACCAGACGTAGAAGTCGCGCGTCTTCGAGCCCGGGCGGGCGCGGCGCGCGCGCTGGAACCAGGGATGCTGGTCGGAGGTGTGGTTGATCACCAGCTCGGTCAGCACGCGCAGCCCCAGCTGGTGCGCCTTGGCGACGAAGCGCCGCGCGTCGGCAAGGCGGCCATAGTCGCTGTGCACGCCGCGGTACTCGGCGATGTCGTAGCCGTCGTCGCGGCGCGGCGAAGGGTAGAACGGCAGCAGCCAGATCGTGTTCACGCCCAGACCGGCGATGTAGTCCAGCTTCTCGATCAGCCCCGCGAAGTCGCCGATGCCGTCGCCGTTGGAGTCGTAGAACGACTTCACGTGCAGCTGGTAGATCACCGCGTCCTTGTACCACAGCGGGTCGTTGATGAAGCGCGGCTTCTGGCGCCTGTTTTTCGATCCGGGCATCGCTTACACCTGGGCGTGGATGCGCCAGATGGCGAAGGGCTGGCGCTGCGGATCGAAGTACCAGTGCTGCAGCTTGCCCTGCCAGCGCAAGCGGGTGCCCTGCATCAGCTCCTCGGCTTCGACCGCGCCGCTGTCCGGCAGGCCGAATTCCCACAGCGGCACTTCGAACGTGGTCTGCTGCGGCCGGTGCGGATCGAGGCTGACGGCGACGAGGATGAAATTGGCCAGATCCGGCGTGGCCTTGCCGTAGTACAGCACCTGGTCGTTGAAGGCGTTGTAGAAGCGCAGGCCCAGGTGCGAGTGCAGCGCCGGATTCTCCCGGCGGATGTGGTTGAGGCGGGAAATCTCCGCCACGATGTTGCCGGGAGCCTGCCAGTCGCGCTGGCGCAGCTGGTACTTCTCGGAGTCGAGATATTCCTCGCGCCCGGCCAGCGCCGCCGCCTCGCACAGTTCGAAGCCGCTGTACAGGCCCCACAGCCCGGACAGCGTCGCGGCCAGCGCGGCGCGGATCAGGAAGCCGGGCCGGCCCGAGCTTTGCAGGAAATAGGGATTGATGTCCGGAGTGTTGACGAACAGGTGCGGGCGGAAGAAGTGCCGCGGCGGTCCCTGGGTCAGCTCGGTGAAATAGTCGGTCAGCTCCTGCTTGCTGTTGCGCCAGGTGAAGTAGGTATAGCTCTGCGAGAAGCCGATCTGCGCCAGGCGGTACATCATCGCGGGCCGGGTGAAGGCCTCGGACAGGAACACCACGTCGGGATGCTGGGCGCGCACGTCCTCGATCAGCCACTGCCAGAACGGTAGCGGCTTGGTGTGCGGGTTGTCGACGCGGAACAGGCGCACGCCTTCGGCGACCCAGCCGAGCACGACGTCGCGCAGCGCCAGCCACAGGGCCGGCATGGCACCGGCGGCGTAGAAGTCGACGTTGACGATGTCCTCGTATTTCTTCGGCGGATTTTCGGCGTAGCGGATGCTGCCGTCGGCGCGCCGGCTGAACCATTCGGGGTGCTGCTGCAGCCAGGGGTGATCCGGCGAGCACTGGATGGCGAAGTCCAGCGCCAGTTCCAGCCCGTGGTCGGCTGCGGCGGCGCGCAGGCGGCGGAACGCCTCGATGCCGCCGAGCTGCGGATGCACCGCCTCGTGGCCGCCCTCCGGGCCGCCGATGGCATAGGGGCTGCCGGGGTCTCCGGCGAGCGCCCGCAGGCTGTTGTTGGGTCCCTTGCGGTGGGTCCGGCCGATCGGGTGGACCGGCGTCAGGTAGAGCACGTCGAAGCCCATGGCGCGGATCGCCGGCAGGCGGCCGATGACGTCATCGAGCGTGCCGTGCTGGCCGGGCACGGCGCCGAGCGAGCGCGGGAACAGCTCGTACCAGGCGGCGAAGCCCGCCGCCTTGCGCTCGACCTCCAGCATGAGCTCCGGCTCCGCGCGCGTTTCGAACGGGTGATCGCAGACACGGGCCATCACCGCGGCGGTGGTTTCGCTCAGCAGCAGGGCCGCCACCACCGACTCGTCGCCATCGCGGGTGCCGGCTTCCAGCGCCGCGAGGGATTGGCGGTCGCTGCCGCTGGCGCGGCCCAGCGCGGCCTCGATCAGGGCACGGCCGTCGGCGATGTCCTGGCCCAGGGGCTGGCGTGCGTCGTGCTTTTTCTGGAGAGCGTGGCGGAAGCTGCTCCAGACGTCCAGCCAGGCTTCGATATGGAGGTGATAGCGGCCCGGCTTCGCTGGAGTGAAGGAGGTCAGCCAGTAGTCGTTGCCGGCGGGACGCAGGGGCAGGGACTCGATCCTGTCGCCGGCCAGCAGCACGGTCAGCCGCGCCGCCAGCTGGTCGTGCCCGTCCATGAAGATCCTGGCCTGCACCTCCACCGGCTGGCCGGCCACCGCGCGCGCCGCGAAGCGGCCATGCTCCACCAGCGGCGCCAGCGGGCAGATCACGATGCGCGGAGCAGCCAGCGCCTTGCCGATGTTGGGCTGGGGATAGGCCGCCCGCGCGGTGTCCGCATTGCTGTGCAGGGAGCCTGTCCGTGGCGCCATACCGGTCCGTTTCCTTGGGGTGGGCTGCGGCGCTGCGTCCCTGCAGCGCCAGACTGTCTTGATACTCCTAATACCGACAGCAAATCCCCGGCGCAGTTCGTATGACGGCGGCTGTTACACGGCATCGTCGCGCAGGCGCGGCTTGCCCCGCTCGGGCGCCGCCTGGCGCGGCGCGCGCGCCTCCAGGCGCAGGTACAGCGGCACCGCCACCAGCAGCGGCATCAGGTAGTAGAGCGCGCGATACGCCAGCAGCGACGCCAGCAGTTCGTGCCGTCCGAGCCGCGCGCCGAGCAGGGTCAGGAACACCGCTTCGATCACGCCCAGTCCTCCCGGGACATGGGTGATGAGCCCGGCGATGCTGGCGAGCAGAAATACCGCCAGCACCGGACGCGGATCGATGGCGCGGGGCAGGAGGACATACAGCGTGGCGAAGATGGCCAGCCAGACGAAGGTCGACAGCGCCAGCTGCAGCAGGGCCTTGCGCCAGCCGGGCAGTTCGACGGTCACGCCGAAGACGCTCCAGCGGCGCCGGCGCGCGTGCAGGCACAGCAACAGGTAGCCGGTCAGGGCGGCCAGCAGCGCGGCCCCTACCGCCTGCAGGCCGGTGGCGCCGAGGCCCCAGCCGCGCGGCAGCTCCAGCGAACGCGACAGGAACGCCAGCCCGGCCAGCAACAGGTAGCCCGACCAGTTGGTGATGAAGCCGAGGCCGACGATCGGCGCGATCTGTGCCGGCTGCAGGCCGTCGTGCGAATACAGGCGCAGGCGGAAGCCGATGGTGCCGAGGAGGGAGCCGAAATTCTGGTTGAAGGCATAGCTGACGAAGGCGATGATCATGGCCCGGCCCCGCGATACCCGCTGCTCCAGATAGCGCAGCGCGAACAGGTCGGTGAATGCGTAGCCGGTGTAGCTCAGCGCCGAGCAGGCCGCGGCCAGCAGCAGGCGGCCCGGCGGCATCCGCCGCAGCGAGGCGAGCACCTGCGGCCAGTCGATGGATCGCGCGGCATAGCCGAGCACGCCGAGCACCAGGACGAAGAACACCAGCCCGGCGAGCCGCCGCAGGCGGCCGCGTCGCGCAGGCGCGGCGTCGCGGCTCATCGGCGCCCGGCCCGGGCGCGGCGCATCACCAGCAGCACCGAGACCGACAACAGCGCCGCCGTGGCGAGATTGAGCGCCGCGATCGCGGCGAACAGGCTGCGCCAGGGCGGCGGCGAAATGTCGTACAACAGGCCGTTGAGCAGGGCCAGGGCCAGCGCGGTCGCGGCGGTCCTCAGGCATTCCGCGATCGCCCGCGACAGCGTGCCGCCGCGCGTGGGGCGGCGCAGATGGACGGGCGCATGGGAAAAGAGCATGGCGGCAGACCGGCTCGTCAGGCCAGCGCCGCGGCGTAGCGCAGATCGGCGACGAAGCGGGCCATCGCCTCGTGCCGCTCGGCTTCTCCGCGCAGGCGCAGGATGGAGGATGGATGCACCGTGGCCACCACGTGGGGCGCCAGGCTGGACTCGATGCGCTTGCCGCGCTGGGCGGTGACCCTGAACTGCCGTCCGAGCAGGGCCTGGGCCGCGGTGGCCCCGAGGCAGACCAGCACCTGCGGCCGCACCAGCCGCAGCTCCTGCTCCAGCCACGGCAGGCAGGCCTCGATCTCGCGCAGCTCCGGCCGCCGGTGCAGGCGGCGCTTGCCGCGGAGCTCCCATTTGAAGTGCTTGACCACGTTGCTCACATAGGCGCGGTCGCGCTGCACGCCGGCTTCCAGCAGCGCCCGGTCGAGCAGGCGCCCGGCCGGCCCCATGAAGGGCCGGCCTTGCAGGTCCTCGTCGTTGCCCGGCTGCTCGCCGACCAACATCAGGCGGGCGGACCGCGGCCCTTCGCCGAAGACGGTCTGGGTGGCGTGGCGATACAGCGGGCAGCCTTGGCATTCGCGCGCGGCCCGGCGCAGCGACGCCAGCGAAGCCCGCGCCGGCAGGAAGGCGCCCGCGCCGGCTGCTGCCGCGTCCATCGGCTCAGCGCCCGATACGCAGTCTGGACACCGTCACCAAGGCGCCGGCGCAGCCGCCGATGACGTCGAGAATGTCGGTCCTGGCCTGGTCGGACTCGACCCGGCCCTCGACGTGGACGGTGCCGTTGTGAAGATGCACCCGGACCTCGCTGGTGTCGAAGGCGGTCCGCTCCAGGCAGCTGCGGATGTCGTCGAGGATCTCGCGGTCGCTTTTGGTGGGCGCGGCCGGCGCCTCGTCCACCGGCGCGTCCAGCAGCTGCTCGGCGACCTCGCGCGACACGCCTGGATTCTCGGGCGCGCGCCGGTGCTGTTTGGCGGAAACCATCGGCGTCAGTGCTTGCGCGGACGGATGTCCTCGATCGAGACGATGCCGACCAGGCGCTTGTCGCGGCTGACCACCGGCAGCCGCCGCACCAGCAGCTGGTCCATGTTGCTGGCGACGTGGGACACGTCCTCGTCCTCGTAGCAGTACTTGGTCTCGCGGCTGACCACGTCCTTGACCGTGGTCTTTTCCGGGTCGCGGCCGTCGGCGACCACCCGCACCACGATGTCGCGGTCGGTCAGCATGCCGATCAGGCGATCGTCCTGCTCCACCGGCAGCCCGCCGATGTCCTTGTGGGCGAGCCGCTTGGCCGCCTCCATCACGGTGGCCCCGGCCTTGATCACTTCAGGGTTGCGGGTCATGACTTCCGATACTTTCATGGTGACCTCCTGTCTGGGCGCCGATGGCACATGAATTGCGCGAATCCGTTCCGGCCTGCCGTGGACGGGAATCGCGCTCCGTGTCGGCCGTCCTGGCGGGCAGCAAACGCTGATATGGAATTCGACGGCACCGCTGATGCAAAGTTCGTGTGCGCGTGACGGCCGAAGTGTGGCGTCAGGACCTCGCGCCGAGGCGCCGCAGCAAGGCGGCGGCATCCCGCCGCAGCGCGCGCCGGTTGGCCGGCCGCGACAGGTGCCGTGCCTGATGCAGGGCCCGCCGCGTCGCTCGGCGCAGGCGCGGCTGCAGCGCGCCCAGATCGGGCTGCGCCGCCGCGGCGTCGCCGACGCAAGCCTCCAGCAGCTGGCAGTCATGCAGCGTGCCCAGGCCGTCCTGCAGCGCGGCCAGCCGTTGCAACAGGCTGGCCGCGCCGGCGACGCTCCCGCGCAGCGGTTCCAGCAAGTACCGCAGCCGTTTGGCGGCGATGCGGGCGCGGTGGGGCGGCCGCGGCTCGTCCGCTTGCGGCACGACTGCCAGGGCCTGGTCCAGGTCCTGGCTGTAGTCCGACACCGCGCGCCCCAGCGCGGACGCGGCCGGTTCTGTGCCATCCGCCTGGAGCCGCTCCAGCCCGCGGCTGAGCTTGCCGGCGGCCTTGCCCAGGTGGCGCCGCAAGCGGTCCACGAATTGTTCCTGCGTCCGGGCCATCTCGGCGTCGAGCTGCGCCGTCAGCCGCTCGAGCGCACGCCGCGGACCGGCGCCGCGCAACCGCTGTTGCCGCAAGGCCCCGATGCGCAGCTCGAGGTCGCGCACCCTGCCGCCGCGGCGCGACAGCTTTTTCAGCCGCCTGCGCTGTTTCGGCGTGAGCGTTCCGTCCAGCGGCCCATCCCAGCCGCGCAGGATGCTGCGCAGGCGCCGCAGCGCCACCCGGAAATCATGCAGGGCTTCGCCGCGCGCTCCGCCGGCGCCCTCGGCGAGCAGCGGCAGCGCGGCGATCAGCACCGCTTCGAGCTGGACCCTTGCAAGATGCGCCGCCGGGCCCGGCGCCGGGCCGGCCAGCGCGGCGGCATCCAGCGGTGGCGTCTTCATCGGCGGAGGTGCGGTCAGTCGGCGCCGTAGGCGACGGTGGAAAGCAGCGCGATGTGACCGAGCCGCATGTCGAGCCGGGTGTGCTGGATCACCACCGGCACGTCCGATTCGAACAGGCTGGAATAGTCGGTGCGGCGCGGAATCGCCTCTGGCTCGCTCAGCTCGTCGAAGCGCAGATGCAGGCAGCGCCGCGCCGGCACGACGATCCGGTACGGGCCGGCCGGTTCGCGGTCGCGGAAGAAGACCGTCAGGCGCAGGTGCGCATCGCGCTCGCCGGCGTTGAGGATGCAGGCCGTCTCGTGGCTGCGCAGGCTGTCGTCCGCGGCGCAGGGCCCGGGATCGGGCAGGTAGCCTTCGGCGATGGACCAGCGGGTATGACCGATGTTCATGGTGGCGCTCCTCGCGGCAGCGGCATAAAAACGGGTTCGCCCTCGTGCAAGGCCAGGTCGAGCACCTCGGCCAGGGTCATCACCCGGCGGCCGGTGTTCTGCCCGATCTGCTCGCGGCAGCTGAAGCCGTTGGCCAGGATCAGCGTGTCGTCCGGCGCGGCGCGCACCGCCGGCAGCAGGGCCAGTTCGCCGATGCGCTGCGACAGCTCGAAGTGCCGCGCGTCGAAGCCGAAGGAGCCGGCCATGCCGCAACAGCCGGCTTCGGGATAGGTGGCGCGCAGCCCGAGGCGCCGCAGCAGCGCGCGCTCGGCCTCCACGCCCAGCGACGCATGGTGGTGGCAGTGCTCGTGGACCAGGGCGGCGCGGGGCAGGGACGGCGGCTGCCAGCCCCCTTTTTCGAGGAACTCGCCGAGCAGGAAAGCGTTCCGCCGCAGGTAGTCGGCGCGCTCGTCGGCCGGGAACAGGCGCGGCAGCTCGTCGCGGAAGCTGGCGATGCACGAAGGCTCCAGCCCCACCAGGGGCACGCCGCGCGCCATCGAGGGAGCCAGCTGGTCGAGGATGCGCCCCAGCTCATGCCGGGCCAGTTCGAGCATGCCCTCGGCATAGAGCGGGCGCTGGCAGCACAGGGTGGCGCCGGGCAGCCGCACCCGGTAGCCGGCGGCTTCCAGCACGCGCACCGCGGCCTGCAGCGGCCCCGGGTAGAAGTAATTGTTCCAGGTGTCGGGCCACAGCAGCACTTCGGGCGCGCCGTCATTGGCCGGGGTGTGCTTCTTCCACCACTCGGTGAAGGTTTCCCTCGCATAAACGGGAATCCGCCGCTGCAGCGCGATGCCGCCCAGGCTTTTCAGCAGCGGCGCCAGGCCCGGGGTCTGCAACAGGAAATTGGCCAGCCACGGCACGGCGGCGGCGGTCCGGCACAGCCACCAGATCAGGCCCATCGAGTACGCCGCGCGCGGACGCAGCCGGCCGCGGTAGTAGTGCGCCATGAACTCCGCCTTGTAGGTCGCCATGTCGACGTTGACCGGGCAGTCGCGCTTGCAGCCCTTGCAGGCCAGGCAGAGATCCAGGGCTTCGTGCACCGCGCTGCTGCGCCAGCCCTGGTCCAGGGGCTCGCCCTTGATCATCTCGAACAGCAGGCGCGAGCGGCCGCGCGTGGAATGGCGCTCCTCGTGCGTGCCGCGGTAGGACGGACACATCACGCCGCCGGAATGGTTGCGGCAGTTGCCGACGCCGACGCAGCGGTCCGCGGCGAAGGCGAAGCTGTGGTGGTCGTCCGGGTAGGCGAAAAACGTCGTTTGCGGCAGCGGATGGTAGTCCGGCCCGCTGCGCAGATTGGCGTCCATCGGGAAGGGCTCGACCTTCTTGCCCGGGTTCATGCGGTGCCGCGGATCCCAGATCGCCTTGAACTCGCGGAAGGCCTGCATCAGCTCCGGCCCGAACATCTTCGGCAGCAGGCTGGCGCGGACCTGGCCGTCGCCGTGTTCGCCGGACAGCGAGCCGCCGTAGCGCACCACCAGATCCGCCGCCTCGTCCATGAAAGCGCGCCACTGGGCGATGCCGGCTTCGCTGGAAACGTCGTAGTCGATGCGGCAGTGGACGCAGCCGTCGCCGAAATGGCCGTAGAGGGCGGTGCGGTAGCGGTACTTGTCGAGCAGCTGCTTGAAGTCGCGCAGGTAGGCGCCGACGTGCTGCGGCGGCACCGCGGCGTCCTCCCAGCCCTCGTGGGTGATGCGCTCGCCGGGCACGTAGGCGGTGGCGCCGAGTCCGGATTCGCGCACCTTCCACAGGTGCTGCTCCTCCGCCCGGTCGTCGAACAGCTTCATCTGCGGCGCGTCCTTCAGCTTCCGCAGGTGCCGCATCAGGCGGCGGGCCCGCTCGTCGGACTCCTCGCGGCTGCCGCCGCCGAACTCGGTCAGCAGCCAGCCGCCGCCGGGCGGCAGCAGTTCCCGGTCGCGGGGATGAAGGTGCTTGCGCTTCATGAACTCGATCAGGCGCTGGTCGATGCCTTCCAGGGCGATCGGACCATAGCCGAGGATTTCCTCGACATGGTCGGCGGCGTGGAACACGTCGGGATAGCCCAGCGCCAGCAGCGAGCGGTGCTGCGGGCTGTCCACCAGGCGCAGCGCCGCTTCCAGGATGGTGACGCAGCTGCCCTCGCAGCCGACCAGGGCGCGCGCCACGTTGAAGCCCTGTTCCGGCAGCAGCTGGTCCAGGCCGTAGCCGGAAACCCGCCGCGGAATTTTCGGGTAGCGCGTGCGGATCAGGCCGGCGTAACGGTCGCGCAGGCGCTTGAGCCCTGCATAGATCTCGCCGCGGCGGCCGCCGCCGCGGATGATCGCTTCCAGCTCTTCGTCCCCGGTGGGGCCGACCTGCAGGCGCAGGCCGTCGTAGGTCAGCACGTCCATGGCGTGCACGTTGTCCACGGTGCGGCCGGCCATGATCGAATGGGTGCCGCAGGAATTGTTGCCGAGCATGCCGCCCAGGGTGTTGTGGGCGTGGGTGGAGGGGTCGGGGCCGAAGGTCAGGTGATGGCGCTCGGCCTCGTTGCGCAGATGGTCCAGCACGCAACCCGGCTGCACCCGGGCGCGGCGTCGCGGCGCGTCGATCGACAGGATGCGGTTCAGGTACTTGGAAAAGTCCATCACCACCGCGACGTTGCAGCACTGCCCCGCCAGGCTGGTGCCGCCGCCGCGCGGCAGCAGCGGGGCGTCATGCTCGCGGCAGGCTTCCACCGTGGCCAGGACGTCGTCCAGCGTCTTCGGCAGCACCACGCCGATCGGCACCTGGCGATAGATCGAGCCGTCGGTGGCATACAGCGCGCGGCTGCCGCCGTCGAAGCGCACTTCGCCGGCGACGCGGCGACGCAAGGCGTCGGCCAAGGCCTGCGCCTGCGCCTTGCTGAAACGTGCCGGCTGCAGCGTCTCCATCCGCGCTCAGCCGATGCGGTAGGGCGCGACCTGGTCTTCGCGCAAGGTCAGGCCGTGGCCGTGCACGTCCTGCGGCGGCTGCAGCTCGCCGTCCCGCACCTGCGGCACGCCGTCGAAAAACTGCGCTTCGATGCGCTGGTGGTCATGGAAATATTCCAGGTGCTTGAAGCATCCCACCGTGGCGCAGACCGGGGCGTGGATCGCCGGGGCGCAATGCGCCGACAGCGGCGTGCCGTGGCTCTCGCACAGGGCGGCGGCCTGCAGGAAGCCGGTGTAGCCGCAACGGGTGGCGTCGGCCTGCAGGATGTCGACCGCGCGCGCCTCCAGCATGCGGCGGAAATAGATTCCATCCCAGCCGTATTCGCCGGCGGCGATGGACAAACCCGGCGGCGCCAGCTGGCGCAGGGCCCGCAGGCCGTCGAGGTCGTCCGACGACACCGGCTCCTCGAACCAGCTCACGCCGCACTCGGCGAACTGGCGGGCCAGGCCCAGCGCCTGGGCCTGGGTATAGGCGCCGTTGGCATCCACCATCAGCTCCGGCGCCGGGCCGATCGACTCTCGCGCCAGCTGCACCCGCCGCGGATCGTCGCGCGGATCGCTGCCGACCTTGATCTTCATCGCCTTGAAGCCCTGCGCCGCCCACCCGCCGAGCTGGGCCTGCAGCTCCGCATCGGCGTAGGAGGTAAAGCCGCCGCTGGCGTACAGCGGCACGGTGGTCCGGGCGCGGCCCCACAGCGCGGCCAGCGGCAGCTGCAGCAGACGCGCCTTGAGGTCCCACAGCGCGATGTCCAGCGCCGCCAGCGCCATCATGCCCAGGCCGGGACGGCCGATGTTGCGAAGCATGACGTTCAGCTTGCGCCACAGCGCCGGCAGGTCGAAGGCGTCGTGGTTCAGCGCCACCGGCGCCAGCGTGTCGCGGACCAGCGCCGCGGCCGCGTGCGCCTGGGTGTAGCTGTACCCCAGGCCCGCCGCGCCGTCGGCCCGCACCCGCACCAGCACCATTTCCGTCGCCATCCAACGCAGGGTACCGTCCGACTCGGACCTGTCCGTTGGAATGCGGTAGGCGCGCGCCTCGATTTCCTCGATGGCGGGGGACATGTCACTCGGTGAGGGCGAGCAGCTGCTTGGCGCTCTGCTTGATGATGCCCCACTGGTCGGGATCGACCTTGGCCAGCGCGCCGAGATAGGCCTTCACCTGCTCGCCGGTGATGTGCGGCGGCAGCGGCGGCACGTTGGGGTCGGTGACGAACTCGATCACCACCGGCCGGTCGAGCGCCAGGGCCTGGTCCCAGGCCGGGCCGATGTCCTCGGGCTGGTCGACGCGGATGCCGTGGAAGCCGAGCATCTCGCCGTAGACCGAATAGGGGAAGTCGATCACGTCCTGCGCCGCGGCGAACTTGGGATCGCCGGCCAGCACCCGCTGCTCCCAGGTCACCTGGTTGAGATCATGGTTGACCAGCACCATGACGATGAAGCGCGGGTCCTTCCAGCGCTTCCAGTATTGCTTCACGGTCAGCAGCTCGGCATTGCCGTTCATCTGCATCGCGCCGTCGCCGACCATGGCGATTACCGGCCGCTCCGGATAAGCCATTTTGGCGGCGATGGCATAAGGCACGCCGCTGCCCATGCTGGCCAGCTTGCCCGACAGCGAGGCCATCATGCCGCGCCGCATCTTCACGTCGCGCGCGAACCAGTTGGTGTGCGAGCCGCTGTCGCCGCACAGGATGGCGTCGGCCGGCAGCCGCGGCGACAGTTCCCAGAACACCCGCTGCGGGTTGATTGGGTCGGCGCCCTTCATCGCCTTGGCCTCCAGCTCCTTCCACCAGTCGCGCACCTGGCCGGCGATGCGCTCCTGCCAGGCGCGGTCCTGCTTGCGCTGCAGCAGCGGGATCAGCCGCCGCAGCGTTTCGGCGCTGTCGCCGATCAGGTTGACTTCGGTCGGGTAGCGCATGCCGACGTTGCGCGGCGCGATGTCGATCTGCACCGCGCGGGCCTGGCCGTCGCGCGGCAGGAACTCGGCGTAGGGAAAAGTGGTGCCGACCATCAGCAGGGTGTCGCAGTCCTGCATCAGGTGCCAGCTCGGCTTAGTGCCGAGCAGGCCGATGCCGCCGGTGACGAAAGGCAGGTCGTCCGGCAGGGCGGCCTTGCCGAGCAGCGCCTTGGCGGCGCCGGCGCCGAGCAATTCGCAGACCTGGATCAGCTCGTCGGTGGCGCGCAGCGCGCCGGCCCCGGCCAGCACCGCGACCTGGCTGCCGGCGTTGAGCAGGTCGGCGGCGCGCTGCAGGTCCTCGGCCGACGGCACGGGGTGGGGCGGCGCGTAGCCGACGCTGGAGTAGTTGTTGCCGTGGGCCCGCGGCGGGCTCGGCACCGCCTTTTCCAGCTGGATGTCGTTGGGGACGATCACGCAGGTGACGGTGCGCTCGGCCGCCGCGATGCGCATCGCGCGATCGATGACATGCCGCGCCTGCGCCGGCGAAACGATGGTCTGCACGTAACTGGCCAGGTCGAGGAACACCGCCTGCAGGTCGACCTCCTGCTGGAAGTCGCTGCCCAGCGCCGACACGGCCTGCTGGCCGACGATGGCCAGCACCGGCACATGGTCCATCTTGGCGTCATACAGGCCGGCCAGCAGGTGCAGGGCGCCGGGCCCGGAGGTGGCCAGGCAGACGCCGACCTCGCCGGTGAACTTGGCATGGGCCCCGGCCATGAACGCGGACATCTCCTCGTGGCGGACCCGCACATAATCGAAACGGTCGGCGGCACGGCCGAGCGCGCCCATGATGCCGTTGATGCCGTCGCCGGGGTAGCCGATGATGCGGCGTACTCCCCAGTCCGAAAGGCGTTGCAGGATGAAATCACCGACTGTTTCGGACACGGCACGCTCCTTGTGAGGGCAGGCCCGCGTGGGGGACTTCCTGTCCGAACCATCCGGCTGCGAGCCTTGACTCCATTGCGACCGCGGGCCGTCCGCACAAGTTCAAGGTCTGCGCCGAAGCGCGCCGCAGCGCCTCAGCCGGCGTTCGGCGAGGCTGCATCGACCAGTTGCGGCGGCTTGACCGGCGGCAGCTTCATCACCTGGCGCGGTTCCACCGGCGGCTTCACCAGCGGCACGCCGTCGACCGGCTGGGGCCGGCCGGTTTCCAGGGAGCGCTCGATCGCCTCGATTACGCGCACGTCGGCTAGGCCTTCGAGTCCGCCCGGCTCCGGTTCGCAGCCCTTGAGGATGCACTCCGAGAAGTAGCGCAGCTCGCCGCCGAACTGGTCGGTGGCGGGAAACTCGACCTCGGTGGTCCGTCCGCCCTGCGTCAGCCGGTGGCGCAGTGGGACGCCGAACAGGTAGCCCGGCGACACTTCCAGGTCGCCGTCCTCGCCGACCACCCGGTACTGGTCGATCGGGCTGCCGGCGTAGCTGAGGATGAATTGCGCCAGGCGGTGCCCGGGAAAGCGCATCGACACCGACACCGTCTCGTGGAAGTCGAACGGCAGCGCCGTGTCGTGCACGCCGCTGGCATAGACCTCCACCGGCTCGCTGTTGAACAGCATGCGCGCGGCGTTCACCGGGTAGGGGCCCATGTCGGCGACCGGGCCGGCCCAGAAGCCGTGGCTGGCGCGGTGGTTGGAAGGATCCACCCATTGGGTGAAAACCGAGGAAAACAGCCGCGGAGTGCCGATGGCCCCGTCCCGGATCACGCGCACCGCCTCCAGCGTGGCCGGCTCGAAATGCAGGCGGTAGGCGACCATCAGCTTGGCCCCTGACCGCTCCGCCGCCGCCATGATGGCGCGGCAGTCGAGCTCGCGCGTCGCCATGGGCTTCTCCAGCAGCACGTGCAGCCCGGCGTCGAGCGCCGGCACCGCGTACTCGCGGTGCATCCAGTTCGGCAGCGCGATGTAGACGGCGTCGAACTCGCCGCTGGCCAGCGCGTCGGCGTACTGCTCGTAGTTCCAGGTCCTCAGCCCGTAGTGCTCGCCCAGGATGCGCATCTTCTCGGCGTCGCCGCTGACCAGCGCGGTCAGCTCGGAATTGCCGGTGTGCGCCACGCCGGGCATGAACGCCGCCTGGGAAATCCAGCCGCCGCCGACCACCGCGTAGCGGATCTTGTTCATGGAGCCCTCCTGTTGCCGCGGTTCAATGCTGCTGCGCCTTGGCGGGCGCCTCCGCCGAGCCGCTGGGGTGCTGGCGCCCGGTCAGCCAGGACACGAGATAGACCGCGCCCACGACCAGGTGCAGGGCCACGATCACGACGAGGAACAGCTTGAGGAACTGCTTCGTCTGCTGAGTCATCGTCGTCCTCCTTGACATGCTGTGCGGCCGGAACGGATGCCCGCCCTGCAGATTTTGGAAAAGCCGCCGCAGGCGAAGTTCAAAACGATTGGGAACCGCGGACTAGTCGCTCCACAGGCCGTGCCGGCGGTGCCATTCCTCGATCGACAGCTCCGGGTACTCGTCGTACCGCCGGTCTTTCGCGCCGATGTCCGGCCGCACCCAGCCGGCCTTCGAGCCCAGCATCATGTGCACGCGGTCCGGCGGCAGCGGCAGCTCGGAGTCGATCGCCGAGGCCAGCGGATGCAGCAGCTCGGGCCACTCCGGCGAGAACAGCCACAGATGGCTGCCGCAGCGCCCGCAGAAATGACGCTCGGCGGTGCTCAGCCGGGTCTTGCCGTCTTCGTGCAGGCGCGCGTGATGGATGCGCTTGCTGCCGTCGTGGTCCTGCACCTGCAAGGTGGCGGCGTCGGCGGAGAGATTGATGGCGTAGCCGGCGCCGCCGGTCTTGCGGCAGATCGAGCAGTAGCAGAGCTGGTAGGGATAGGGGGCGTGGCTCTCCACCGTGAAGCGGACCGAGCCGCACTGGCAGGAGCCTTCGAGGCGATAGGTCATGGGCGCTCTCCGCTGTTTCAGCCGGGTGTTTCAAACAGACCGGAGCGCCGCCGCGCGGTTCACCAGGGCGGCGGGACAACCTGCCGGGTCAGCAGGTCGGCCCAGCTCAGTCCGATCAGCAGCACCAGCCACGCCGCCGGGAGGATCGCGCACCAGCGGACCGCTGTCTCCGCGCGGCGCAGGTCCATCCAGTACAGCAGCAGCGGCAGCGCCTGCGACAGGCACAGCCCCACGGTCGCCGCGCCATGGAAGCGCCCCAGCGGCAGGAAGGCGGCGGCGACGTTGAGCGCCAGCGGCGCCAGCGCGCCCAGGAACCAGGCCGCGTCGCGCCGCAAGTGCCCGCGGAACGCCGCGATGTCGCCGGGGGGATTCATGCGCGGTCCACCAGGTACAGCAGCGGAAACAGGAAGACCCAGACCAGTTCGACCAGGTGCCAGTACAGCACCGTCAGTTCCAGCTGCGGATGATGCGCGGCGTCGTAGCGGCCGCGGCCCGTGCGCACGGCATAGAGCGTGAACAGCGCCACGCCGACCGCCACGTGCAGGCCGTGGAAGCCGGTCAGCGTGTAATACAGGAAGAAGAAGTTCTCGGCCTGGGCCGCCAGCGGCCCGGGAAAATCGAAGCCCGGGCCGGGCAGCAGGTGCTCCCTGAACTCGTCGGCGTATTCCATGCCATGCAGGACCAGGAAGGCCAGGCCCAGCGCCGCGGTCAGCGACAGCAGCCATGCCGCGTACCGCCGCAGGTCCAGGCGGATGGCGCGCAAGGCCAGCATCGCCGTGAGGCTGCTCAGCAGCAGCACCACCGACTCGGCCGCGCCCATCGGCAGGTCGGTGCGCCGGCTGGCGGCTGCGAACGCCTCCGGGTGATTCAGCCGGGTGAAGGCGTAGGCGGCGAAGAAGCCGCCGAAGAACAGGATTTCGTTGGTCAGGAACAGCCACAGGCCGAGCCGGCCGGCGGCGTGCTGCTGCGGCAGGTCGTCGAACTGCACCGCCGGCGCGGTGCTCACGGCAGCACCTCGGCCTTGGCCGTCGCGCCGTAGGCGTAGGGCGGTGTCTCGACCGTGGGCGTCTGCTCGAAATTGTGCGGCGGCGGCGGCGAGCTGGTGCGCCATTCCAGGCCGGTGGCCTGCCAGGGATTGTCGGACGCACGGGCGCCGCGGAACAGCGACCACAGCAGGTAGCACGGCGGCAGCAGGTAGGCCGCCGCCAGGATCGAGGCGCCGGCCGAGGACAGGACGTTGAGCAGCTGGAATTCCGGCGGGTACTCGTGGTAGCGCCGCGGCATGCCCTCGTAGCCCAGCAGGTACTGCGGGAAGAAGGTCAGGTTGAAGCCGAAGAACATCAGGATCGCGGCGAAGCGCCCCCAGCCCTCCGGATAGAGCCGCCCGGTGATCTTCGGCCACCAGTAGTGGATGCCGCCGAGGTAGGCCATCACCGAGCCGCCGACCATGATGTAATGGAAGTGCGCGATGACGAAGTAGGTGTCGGTGAGGTGCACGTCCAGCGCGGTCGCGGCCAGGATCAGGCCGGTGAGGCCGCCGAGCATGAACAGGCCGACGAAGCCCAGGGCGTAGAGCATCGGCGCCTCGAACGAGATCTGGCCCTTGTACAGGGTGGCGGTCCAGTTGAACACCTTGATCGCCGAGGGCACCGCCACCAGGTAGCTGAGCACCGAGAACACCATGCTGGCGTACATCGACTGGCCGCTGACGAACATGTGGTGGCCCCAGACCAGGAAGCCGAGCCCGGCGATGCCGAGGATCGAGCCGGCCATGAAGTTGTAGCCGAACACCTGCTTGCGTGCGAAGCAGGTCACCAGCTCGCTGACCACGCCCATCGCCGGCAGGATCATGATGTACACCGCCGGGTGCGAGTAGAACCAGAACAGGTGCTGGAACAGCAGCGGATCGCCGCCCAGCGCTGGATCGAACACGCCGACACCGAACACCCGCTCCAGCGCGATCAGCGCCAGGGTGGCGGTCAGCACCGGCGTGGCCAGCAGCATCACCAGGCTGGTGGCGTAGATCGCCCAGACGAACAGCGGCAGGCGCGACCAGCGCATGCCGGGCGCCCGCATGCTGTGGACCGTGACGATGAAGTTGATGGCGGTGAAGATCGAGGAGAAGCCGACGACGAACACGCCGGTCACCGCCAGCATCACATGGCTGTTAGAGTACAGCGTCGAGAACGGGGTGTAGAAGGTCCAGCCGGTGTCGACGCCGCCGGCGATCATGGTGGCGATGGTGAAGCAGCCGCCGATCACGTAGACATACCAGCTCCACAGGTTGAGCCGGGGGAAGGCCAGGTCGCGGGCGCCGATCATCAGCGGCAGCAGGAAGTTGCCGAGGGTGGCGGGGATCGACGGGATCAGGAAGAACCAGACCATGATCACGCCATGCAGGGTGAAGGCCTTGTTGTAGGTCTCCGCGGTGACCAGGTTCCCGGTGGGCGTGGCGAGCTGCAGCCGGATCAGCACCGCCGCCGCGCCGCCGATGAAGAAGAAGGTGGTGATGGCCAGCGCATAGAGGATGCCGATGCGCTTGTGGTCGTGGCTGGTCAGCCAGGCGCGCAGGCGGGTATCGCCGCCGAGATAGCTGTGGGTCACGGCGCGGGCCCCTCCCGCGCGGCATCCGGCGCCGCCGCGCTGCGGGACTGCAGGTAGACGATCAGCGCCTGCAGGTCCTCCTCGCCGATCTGCCCGGCGAAGGACGGCATCACCGGCGCGTAGCCGGCGACCACCTGCTTGCCCGGCAGCAGGATCGAGTCGCGGATGTAGGATTCGTCGGCCGTCACCACCGTGCCGTCGGCCAGCGGCACCGGCTTGCCGTAGACCCCGTCCAGCGGCGGCGCGCGGACCGTCGCGCCCGGGGCATGGCAGCCGCTGCAGCCGTGCTCGCGGAACAGGGCTGCGCCGCGCGCGGCCAGGCCCTGGGCCGGGGCGTTGCCGTCGAGCCAGGCCTGGTAGGCGGCGGGCAGCAGCGCCACCACGGTGCCGCCCATGCGGGCATGGTCGGTGCCGCAGAACTCGCTGCAGTAGAGCCGGTACCGGCCGGCCCGGGTCGCCTCGAACCACAGCTCGGTATAGCGGTCCGGCAGCACGTCCTGCTTCACCCGGAAGGCGGGGACGTAGAAGCTGTGGATCACGTCCTCCGAGGTCAGCAGCACCTTCACCGGCGTGCCGACCGGCACGTGCAGCTGGTTGATCTCGCGCTGGCCGCCCGGGTGCTGAGCCTTCCACATCCATTGTTTTGCCACCACGTAGACCGGCTGCGCGTCCGCCGGCGGGGTTTCCATCCTGGCGAACAGCTCGATGCTCCACACGAACAGGCCGAGGAAGATGCCCAGCGGCAGCAGCGTCCAGGTCAGCTCGATGCCGATGCTGCGGCTGGCGTCGCCGCTGCGGTCGGCCGGCGAGCCGCGCCGGTATTTCACCGCGAACCAGACCAGCACGGTGCACACGCCCAATACGATGACGGCGCTGAGCAGCAGCATGAACAGCAGCAGCCGGTCGACCTGGCCGGCGAAACTGGAGGCGCGGGCGAGCAGGCTAACGCCGTGCATGGCCGCCTCCGGACGCGCGCCGCGACCACATCCACGAGCCCAGGCCCAGCAGCCCGGCCAGGCTCAGCGCCTGCACCAGCTCCAGGACGCCGCGGCTGCGCCGGCTGCCGTTGCTGCCCAGATGCGAGCACAGCACCAGCACGCGCTCGGCCAGTGCGCCGATGCGCCCATGGGCGGCCAGCGCGACCGCGGTGCGCAGGGCGCCGGGGTCGATCGCCACGCCGGGCAGGTAGCTGGAGATGCGCCCGCCCGGGGCCAGCACCACCAGCCCCGCGGCATGGATGTATTCGCCGCTGCGCGGATCGCGGCGGTAGTCGAATCCGGCCGCCTGCGCCACGGCGGCGATCGCCGCCGGCGAGCCGCTGAGGAAGTGCCAGCGCTGCGGCCGCGCCGCGGCGAAGGCGCGGGCGTAAAGCTCCTGCTTGGCGGCGGCGTCGGCCGCGGTCTCCCGCGGGTCGATGCTCAGGAACAGGATGTCGGCGTCGTCGCCGGGGCCGACCCGGGCGGTCTGCACCGCCCGCGCCAGCGCGTCCAGCGCGGTGCCGCAGAGATTGCGGCAGTGGTAGTAGCCGAACATCAGCAGCGCCGGGCGCGGCCCGAGGATGTCGCGCAGGGGGCGGGCCGAACCGTCCGCCTCGTTCAGCACGGCCGACAGCGGCAGGCTGGCGCCGTTCCTCTGCACGATGCCGGCGCCGAGGTCGGCGCGGCAGGGCAGGGCGAGCGCCAGCAGGCCCAGCAGCCAGGCGCGGCAGGCCCTCACGGCGAAGGCTCCGGCGGCCCTGCGTCCAGGGTGCGGCCCTGCTGCGCCAGCAGCTCCATGGCCCGCGTAATCGGCACCTGGGCGGCGCCGCGCGAGCGGTCGGTCCAGGCGTAGCGCTGCAGCCGCGCCGTCTGCGCGGCGCGCAGCCGGGCCAGGTCCTGCGGCGCCTGCGTCTGCAGGTGCGGGCCGGCGGGAGCCGGGACCGGCAACGGCGGCCGGGGCGCGAACAGTTGCAGCCAGTAGGCGTAGCCCAGGCCCAGCACCAGCAGCAGGACGGTCACGCCGATCAGGGCGACGCGGCGCACCAGGCGTCCGTCCAGGGCCGCGCTCTCGTGGCGCTCAGGCATGGCCGGCCTCCGGCCGCAGCCGCCGCAGGAACAGGGCCAGCCACAGGCCGCCCACGCCGATCAGGGCCGCCAGCTCGTACAGTCCATAGCGCAGCCCCTGCGGATGCAGTGCCGGCAACACCCGCCAGCTCACTTCGACGGCGTTGCCGGCGAGGATGCCCAGGGCCAGCCAGCGCAGGCCGCGGCCGCGCCGGAAGCGGTCGGACAGCAACAGGAAAAAGGGCAGCACGGTCTGCAGCAGCAGCATCGCCAGTGCCAGCCATTTCCAGCTGGTCTGGGTGCGCGGCAGGTACCAGACGGTCTCGGTCGGCAGGTCCGCGGTCCAGACCGTGAGATAGGTCATGAATTCGACATAGCCCCAGGCCAGCACCAGCGCCAGCAGCAACCCGCCGAAATCGGTGGCGGCCCGCGGCGCCAGCCGTCCGGCGCCGACCAGCAGCGCCAGCGCCGCCGCGCCGAGCAGCTGCGACAGGCCGAGCACCAGGCCGAAGCTGGAGGAGCTGAACTGAGGCTGCAGCGACATCACCCAGTCCACGGCGAACACGCTGACGCTGACCAGGAGCAGCAGGCTGCCGCTGGCGGCGATGGTCCGGCTGACCGTGCCGGCGCGCAGGCGCCGCGACAGCCACAGCCAGACGCCGAAGCACAGCGCGGCGCGCAGCAGCAGGCCGGGCTGATTGAGATAGAGCGTCTGCTGGCGCAGCGTGGCATCGTGCGCCAGCGCGTCCGCCTGCAGCCAGGGGTAGAGCGGCTGGGGGCCTGCGGCCAGCGGCAGGAACAGCAGCGGCATCAGCCACAGCGCCGCGGCGGCGGAACGCAGCGCCGGCCGCAGGGCGCCGCCCCAGCAGCCGCCGACCAGGGCCAGTACCAGCAGCAGGCCCATCGCGCCCAGCGACAGCCCGAGCCAGAACACGCAGGCGGCGAGGTAGCCGGCGGCCGCCCGCGCCGGCGCCTGTTCCAGGCCGGCGGCGCAGATGGCGAGCGCCGCCAGCCCGGCGCAGCCGCACCAGAGCGCCTCGCGCCTCATGGCTGCGCTCCCAGTGCGCGGCGGTCGGCCGCCGACAACTGTTGCGCCGGCACTTCACGGCTCAGCTGGAGCGCGCGCACATAGGCGACGATGGCCCAGCGGTCCCGTTCGGCGATGCGGTCGCCATAGGGATACATCACGCCATAGCCGCCGGAAATCACGTCGTAGAAATGCCGGTCCGGCGCCTGCCGCAGCCGCGGGCTGTGGTAGCTGGGCGGCTGCGGAAAGCCACGCTGCGCCACCGCGCCGTCGCCATCGCCCGCCAGGCCGTGGCAGGGCGCGCAGTAGATGCCGTAGCGCTCGCGGCCGCGCGCCAGCAGGTTCATGTCGATGCGCGGCGCCGCGATTTCATGGGCCTGGTCCACCGTGCCCGCGGGCGGCAGCTGCGCGCTGCGGCCATCGGCGAACAGGGCCGAGGGCTGCAGCGGCTGGTAGCGCGGCTGCTCGTACATGTCGTGCACGGTCTTTTCGCAGGCGCTCAGGGCCACAGCGGGGAGCAGCGCCGCCAGCCAGCGCATGGTCAGGCTCCCACCCGCTGCAGCGACAGCGGGGCCAGCTCGCGCAGGAAAGCTTCGGTCGGCGCCGGCCCCTGCGCATCCTCGTGCAGCAGCAGCACGTAACGGTCGCTGCTCATGCGCTGCGCGGCGCCGGCCTCGAACACCGGGTGGCGCAGCCGCGGCAGGCCGCCGCCGGCGAGGCAGGCGAGGAAGCCGAACAGGGCCGCGCCGAGCAGGGTCATCTCCGCCGCTGGCGGCACGAAGGCCGGCCAGCTTGCCGCCGGCCGGCCGCCGATATCGAGGGGATAGTCCACTACCGCGCTGTACCATTCCATCAGGTAGGTGCCGGCGCCGCCGAGCAGGCCGCCCAGCAGCATCCACCAGGGAATGCGGTCTTCCGCCACGCCCAGCGCCTCGCCCACGCCGGGCACGGCGCAGGGCGAGTAGGCTTCGCAGCGGTCGGCCAGGCCGGCGCTGCGTGCCACCCGCGCGGCGTGCAGCAGCGCCTGCGCATCGGCGAATTCCGCGGCCCAGGCGCTCATGCGGTGCCCCCAGGCTGGCGCAGGCGCTGTGCGCGCATCTCGGCCATCGACACCGCGGGCAGCAGGCGCAGGAACAGCAGGAACAGGCAGGCGAACACCCCCACCGAGCCGAACAGGGTCATCCAGTCCCAGGCGGTGGGGGCGTAGTGGCTCCAGCTCGAAGGCAGGAAGTCGTGCGACAGGCTGGTGACGAGGAGCATGTAGCGCTCGAGCCACATCCCCAGCACCACGCCCAGGCCGATGAGGAACAGCGCCGCCGGGCTGCGCCGCACGCCACGCCACCACAGCGCCTGGATCGGCAGCACGTTGAGCGCCAGCGTGCCCCAGAACACGCCGGCGTAGTCGCCGCCGAGGCGGAAGTGCAGGTTGGCCAGCTCGTAGCGGTCCTGGCTGTACAGCGGCAGCAACAGCTCCTCGGCGTAGCTGTAGGCGACGAACAGCCCCGCCGCGAGCAGTATCTTGGCCAGGTTGTCCAGGTGCGCGTCGGTGATGAAGGCGTGCAGGCCGAGCCAGGCGCGCATCGGCAGGCCCAGCACCAGGGCCATGGCGAAGCCGGAGAACAGCGCCCCGGCGACGAAGAACGGCGGGAACAGGGTGGTGTGCCAGCCCGGCAGCAAGCCTTCCGACAGGTCCACCGCCACCATGCTGTGCACCGAGAACACCAGCGGCACGGCGAGGCCGGCGAGCACCCGCGTATAGCTTTCCTGGCGCTGCCATTGCCGCGCCTCGCCGCGCCAGCCCAGCGCCAGCAGGCCGTAGAACATGCGCACGGCGGGGCGCGCGGCGCGGTCGCGCAGGGTAGCCAGGTCCGGCAGCAGGCCGGTGTACCAGTAGACGATCGACACGACCAGGTAGGCGAGGATGGCGAAAAAATCCCACAGCAGCGAGCTGCGCCATTGCGGCCACAGGCCCATCGGGTTGGGGTAGGGCGCCAGCCAGTAGAAGAACCAGGGCCGGCCCAGGTGCAGGACTGGGAAGAAGCCCGACACCGAGACGGCGAACACGGTCATGGCCTCGGCGTAGCGCGCCAGCGGCGCGCGCCAGTCCTGCCGCGTCAGGTGCAGGGCGGCGGAGATGAAAGTGCCGGCCATGCCGATGCCGATCCACCAGATGTAGTTGGCGATGGCGAAAGCCCAGGCCACCGGGATGTTGAGGCCCCAGATGCCTACGCCGCGGGCGAACAGCTCGCCGACCGCGATGACGAACAGGCTGGCCAGCGCCAGCGCGGCGCCGAAGGCCAGCCACCAGCGGCGCGGCGGCCGCGTCAGCACCGGTGCGCACAATGCCGCGCTGATCTGCTCCAGCTGCGCGCTCGCCGCCGCGCTCATGCCTGCCGCTCCGCCGCCAGCAGCGCCGGGTTGGGATTGCGCAGCCGCGCCGAGTAGGTGGTCCGCGGCCGCGTATTCAGCTCGGCCAGCAGGGTGTAATGCAGCGGGGAGGCGCGTGCCTTGAGCACGTCGCTGGCCGGGTCCTGCAGGTCGCCGAAGCTGATCGCCCGGGTGGGGCAGGCGGCCTGGCAGGCGGTGCGCACCTCGCCGTCGCGGACCGGCCGCTGCTCCTTCTCCGCCGCCAGTTCGGCGGCGCGGATGCGCTGCACGCAGTAGGTGCACTTCTCCATCACGCCGCGGTTGCGCACCGTCACCTGCGGATTGCGCTGGCCCTTGAGGCTCTCGCTGGCGGTGTCGGAATACTGCAGGAAATTGAAGCGTCGCACCTTGTACGGGCAGTTGTTGGAGCAGAAGCGGGTGCCGATGCAGCGGTTGTAGACCTGCAGGTTGAGCCCGTCGGAGTCGTGGCTGGTGGCCTCCACCGGGCACACCAGCTCGCACGGCGCGTGCTCGCAGTGCATGCACGGCACCGGCTGGTGCAGCGCCGGTGCCAGGGCGCCGCTTTCGCCCTCGTAGGCGTCGACCCGGATCCAGTGCATGGCGCGGCCGCGCCGCACCTGGTCGGCGCCGACCACCGGGATGTTGTTTTCCGCCTGGCAGGCGATGGTGCAGACCTTGCAGCCGGTGCAGACGTTGAGATCGATGTGCATGGCCCAGGCGTGCGGGCCCGGCGGGCGCTCCGGGTACAGGCTGGGGAAGGGGCCATCCTCGCGCGGATCGCGCCGCACCACCCCGGGGTCGGCGAAAAACTGCTCCAGGGTGGCGCTGCGCACCGGCTCGCGCCCCTCCATGCGGAAGTGCTTCTGCGTCGTCGCCAGCTCGTGGCGGCGGCCGGTGGGACTCAGCTCAAGCCCGGCGGCGCTCCACAGCGCCCGCCCGCGGCGCAGCCGGTTGGCGTCGAAGCCCAGGCCGTCGCCGATGCGCCCGGCGCGGCTGCGGCCGTAGCCGAGGAAGGCGGTGACGCTGCGCGCGGCCTGGCGCGCGCTGATCCATACCGGCCCCCGCACCTCGCCGCCGTCGAGGCGCAGCCGCACCTCGTCGCCGTCGCGCAGGCCCAGGCTGCCGGCCAGCGCGGTGCTGACCACCACCGCGTTGTCCCAGGTCGCCTGCGAGTAAGGCTTGGGCAGCTCCTGCAGCCAGCCGTTGTTGGCCAGGCGTCCGTCCCACACCGTGGGGTCGGGCCGCAGCACCAGCTCCAGCGCCGGGTCGGGCGGCGGCAGGTTGCGCGCCGCTTCGGCCACGGCGTAGCGCCGCAGGACCGGGTGGCGCGGTGGCGCGGCGCTATCCGCGACCACGCCTTGCTGCAAGGCCTGGGTCCAGAATGCTTCGAAACCCTCCGGCCGCAACTGCCGCCAGTGCTCGCGCACCAGGGCATGCGCGCCGGCGTCCATCCGGCCGAGCAGCAGCGCCACCAGTTCGTGCGCGCTGCGGCCGCCATAGAGCGGCTGCAGCAGCGGCTGGGCGATGGCGGCGGTGCCGTCGTAGGCGCGCAGGTCCGACCAGCTCTCCAGCGGATGCGCCTCCGGGATGTGCCAAGTGCTCCGCACCGCCGTTTCGTCGGCGTACTGGCCGAGATGGATGCTGCACGGCACCTTGGCCAGCGCCGCGGCGAATCCCAGGTCGGCCGGCGTGTCCCAGGCCGGATTGACCCCCAGCATGAGCAGCAGCTCGACCTGCTCCTGCCGCATCGCCTCGACCAGCTCCTCGATGCCGCCCGCGCTCATCGCCACCGGCTCGATGTACTCGACCGTGTTGCCCGGGGCGGCCAGGGCCGCGTTGACCGCGTGGGCCAGGGCGTGCACGGCCGGCGGCTGCGCCTCGCCCGCCAGCACCAGGGCTTCGCCGGGATGCCGGCGCAGGTCGGCCGCGACCGCGTCGATCCACTGCTTCTGATCCGGCGCCGGCGTGTCGCCCCCGGCGTCGATGCCGAAGCCGGCGGCGAGGCGGCGGGCCAGCAGGCCGAGCTCGCCCATGCCCGCCGCCAGGCAGTGGTCCGCCATGCCGCCGCTGAGGCTGGGCGTGCACTCGGCCGCGTAGAGGCGGTTCATGCGCGGCGCCGCGCCGGCGATGCGCCGGCCGTCGACGAAATCCCGCGCGTAGCGCACCCGTCCGGGCATCGCGCCGACAAAGTCGGCGTCGAGGGCGAGGATCACCCGGGCGCGGTCGAAACGGTACACCGGCTCCAGCGCCGCGCCGAAGGCCAGGGCGGCGCCCTGGTGGACATTGTCGCGCGGCCAGGCCTGCCAGGCATGGTGGCGCGCCTGCGGAAAGCGTTGCAGCAGCGCCGCCAATTGCGCCTGCAGGGTCGGCGAGGTGACGGCGCCGCTGAGGATGCGCAGGCCCCGTCCCTGGCTGCGGCCCAGCTCCGCGCTGCGGCTGCCGAGCTCGGCCAGGAAGGTGTTCCATCCCGCCGCCGCGCCCTGGCGCAGCAGCGCCTGCGAGCGGTCGGGGTCCCACAGGTCGAGCACCGCGGCCTGCGAGAAGATGTCGGTGGCGCCGAGGCTGGCCGGATGGCGCGGATTGCCTTCCACCTTGGTCGGGCGGCCGTCGTGGCTCTCCACCAGCACGCCGCTGCCGTAGCCGTCGAACGGCAGGACGGTGGCGTAGAAGCGCGGCTGGTCGACGCGGTCTTCCGCCCGGCGCATCGGCACGATCTCCTCCTGCGGCGCCTGGCCGCAGCCGCCGAGTCCGGCCAGGGCCAGGGAGGCGGCGGCCAGGCGGAAGAAGTCGCGGCGGTTCAGCGCCGCCGCCGCCGCCAGGCGCGGATGGTCCTGCGCCAGCAGGCCCGGCAGCTCCGGCGAGTCGGCGAGCTGCCGCAGCAGCCGCCAGCGTTCGGCGCCCCGCGCCCCGGCGAGGGCCTCCCGCCAGGCGCGCCAGGCCGGGGAGGAAGCGGGCCGCGCTAGCGATGACATATCGAGCACTCCGTCAGCCGCGCCTTGTCGATGTGGTACTGGGCCAGCAACTGCCTGCCGCGCACCGCCTGGTCGGCGGGCGGGCGCCAGCTCATGTCGAACACCTGGTCCGCACCGCGCAGTACTTTTTCGGGATGACGGTGGCAGTCCAGGCACCAGGCCATCTGCAGCGAGGCGCTGCGCCAGGTCAGGGGCATGCGGTCGACCTGGCCGTGGCAGCTGGAACAGCCCACCCCCTTGGCGACGTGGATGCCGTGGTCGAAATAGACGAACCCGGGCAGCTGGTGAACGCGTTGCCAGCGCAGCGCGGGGCCGCCCTCCCAGGCGTCGATCAGGGGGCGCAACGGCGGCTGCTGCGTATACAGCTGCGAATGGCAGCTCATGCAGGTGCTCAGCGGCGGCACGCCGGCGAAGGCGGCGGTCTCCACCGTGGTGTGGCAGTAGCGGCAGTCGATCCCGTCATCGGCGACATGATGCTTGTGGCTGAATGGCACGCTTTGCTGCACGGGTTCTTCCTGCATGGGGCCGACGTCCGCGCGCAACGTCAGCCAGATCACCGCGACGGCCGCGAGTGCTCCAATGAATCCAAGCTTCAGGGCCAGGACAGCCCGCGTCGAAAAGGCCTGCGCCATGGGTATGCCGGTCAACACTGATGACGACCGCCACGCGAATCCGTTCGCAGCGGGAACCCAGCGGTAATACGACTGCACGGCCGTCGCACAAGTTCGTGCCAAACAAAGTGGCCGGCCGCTGGTCAAAAGCGGCATTCGGCATCGATGCCTTGCGGCAGCGCTGCGAGGGAAGGAGCGAAACCACATGCCCAGCGCGGACCGGCGCATCGAGGACTACGCCATGATCGGCGACTGCCGCTCGGCGGCCCTGGTTGGCGGGGACGGCTCGATCGACTGGCTGTGCTGGCCGCGCTTCGACTCGGCGGCGTGCTTTGCCGCCCTGCTCGGCGACCGCGACAACGGCCGCTGGCTGGTGCAGCCGCGGGACGAGTACCGCGTGCGCCGCCGTTATCGCGGCAATACCCTGGTGCTGGAGACCGCGTTCGACACCGCCACCGGCGGGGTTACGGTGATCGACTTCATGCCGGCGGGGGACGGCCCGCCGAGCGTGGTGCGGCGCGTCTGCGGGCGCTTCGGCCGCGTGCCGATGCGGACCGAGCTGGTGCTGCGGTTCGACTACGGCCTGACGGTGCCCTGGGTGCGGCGCGGCGACCAGGGCGAGCTGCTGGCCATCGCCGGTCCGAACCGGGTGGTATTGCGCTCGCCGCTGCCGCTGCGCGGCGAGGCGCTGCGCTCGGTCGCCGAGTTCGAGGTGGCGCAGGGCCAGTGCCTGGACTTCGTGCTCAGCTATGGCGATTCGATCGGCGGAGCGCCGCCCGCCATCGACGCGTCCGCGGCCCTGCGCCACACCGAGGCGGAATGGAACGCGTGGAGCGCGCGCTGCGCCGAGGCCGGGCGCTGGAGCGACCTGGTGCGGCGTTCCCTCCTGACGGTGCGCGCCCTGACCTACCGGCCGACCGGAGGCATCGTCGCGGCGCCGACCACCTCGCTGCCGGAGCAGTGGGGCGGACCCCGCAACTGGGACTACCGCTACTGCTGGGTTCGCGACGCGACCCTGACCCTGCTGGCGCTGATGCGCGGCGGCTATCACGAGGAGGCGGGGGCCTGGCGCGACTGGCTGGCCCGCGCCGTGGCCGGCAGCCCGGAGCAGCTGCAGATCCTCTATGGCGTCGCCGGCGAGCGCGACCTGGCGGAGCGCGAGCTGCCCTGGCTGGCTGGGTTCGGCGGCTCCAAGCCGGTGCGGACCGGCAACGCCGCCAGCGAGCAGTTCCAGCTCGACATCTTCGGCGAACTCGCCGGCCTGCTGCGGCAGGCGCACCTGGCCGGCCTGCCGGCGGACGAGCACGCCCGCGAGCTGCTGCGCGCCATCGTGCGCCACCTCGAGCAGACCTGGCGTGAGCCGGATATGGGCATCTGGGAAATCCGCGGCGAGCCGCGCCACTTCACCTATTCCAAGGTGATGGCCTGGAAGGCCTTCCGCTGCGCGGTGGACGACGGCGTGGCCGAGAACGAGGACGAATGCCGCCGCTGGACGGAAACCGCGGACCGCATCCATGCCGAGGTCTGTGCGCGGGCCTACGACCGCGAACGCAACTGCTTCACCCAGTCCTACGGCGCGGCGCATCTGGACGCCAGCCTGCTGCTGCTGCCGCGCAGCGGCTTCCTGCCGCCGCAGGACCCGCGCATCGCCGGCACGGTGGCGGCGATCGAGCGGCACCTGCTCCGCGACGGCCTGGTGCTGCGTTACGAGAGCGAGAGCGGCATCGACGGCCTGCCGCCGGGTGAGGGCGCCTTCCTCGCCTGCAGCTTCTGGCTGGTCGACTGCTATGTGCTGGTCGGACGCCTGGACGACGCCCGCGCTCTGTTCGAGCGGCTGGTGGCGCTGTGCAACGACGTCGGCCTGCTGGCCGAGGAATACGACCCGCACCAGGGCCGCATGCTGGGCAACTTCCCGCAGGCGTTCTCGCACCTGGCGCTGGTCAACGCCGCCTACGTGCTGGCCGGCGCCGAGCGCGGCGCCGGAACTCCGCCATCCTGACGCTGCCTCAAGAGCAGGCACGGCACTGTTCAGGAGAGACCATGTCGGCGGACGACATCATCATGCTGCTCAACGAGCTGATCCGGACCTCGCAGGACCGGCGCAAGGGCTATGCCGAGGCGGCGGAGCTGGCGCAGGACCCGCAGCTGAAGACCTTGTTCATCGTGCGATCGAGCGAATGCGCCCAGGCGATCGAGAACCTGCAGCTGGCGGTGCAGAAGCTGGGCCGCCTGCCGGAGGAGGAGGGCACCATGGCCGGGGCGGCGCACCGCGGCTGGATCCGCCTCAAGACGGCGCTGAAGGACAACAACACGGCGGTGCTCGACGAGGTGGTGCGCGGCGAAGAGCACGCCGCCTCGGTTTACGCGCGTGTGCTCCAGCTGCGGTTGCCTCCCGAGGTGCAGCCCCTGGTGGAGCGCCAGCACCGGGTGCTGCAGCGCGGCCTGGAGGAATTGAGCGAGCTGCGCCACCGCTTCCAGGCCGCGGCCTAGATCCTGGGGGCACCGGCCATTCCGGCCGCGGCGGTGCGGCCGCCGGCGGCGAAGGCGCTCACCATGGCGCGGGTGAATTCGGCCAGGTCGTCGCTGGAACGGCTGGTGACAAGGCCGTCGTCGGCGACCACTGCCTGGTCGATCCACTGGCCGCCGGCGTTGCGGATGTCGGTCCTGATGGCGGGGAAAGAGGTCAGCCGGCGGCCGGGCAGCACGCCGGCGTCCACCAGCACGGCCGGCGCATGACAGATCGCCGCGACCGGCTTGTGCGCCGTGAAGAAATCGCGCACGAAGCGCAAGGCCGCCGGCGACATGCGCAGCTGGTCCGGATTGCCCATTCCGCCCGGCAGCACCAGGCCGTCGTAATCGCGGATGCGGGCCTGGTCGAGGCTGGCGTCGACCCGGATGGTTTCGCCCCAGTTGTCCACGTCCCAGCCGATGATGCGGCTGCGCTGCGGCGAGACGATGTCGACCGCCGCCCCGGCGGCCTGGAGTGCCTTCTTCGACTGCTGCAGCTCATCCTGCTCGAAGCCATCCGCCACCAGGATGGCGAACCTCTTGCCCTTGAGCGGCTGTGCCACCACGGTCCTCCGTGTCCTTGCACTGAGCTTATGACTCGCCGGCACACCGGCGGTTCCGGCGGCGAACCCCCGCCGCCCGGCCTGGTCGAAAGTTCATGGCCAGGAAGGAACTCGCCCGGGTCCTCAACGACCTGTTGATGGAACTGGAGGATGGCCGCAAGGCCTGCCTGTTCGCGGCCGAGCGGTGCGCCGCGCCGGAACTGCACCCGGCCCTGGTCGAGAGCGCCCATGACTGCACCCGCGCCCTGCACGACCTGCAGCGCGCGGTGCACGCCTTCGGCGAGGCGGCGGTGACCCACGGCCAGCCCGCCGGCACGCTGCGGCAAGGCTGGACCCGCCTGCGGGCCGCGGTCGGCAGCGGCGGGGCCGCCGCGCTGGAGCAGGTCGGGCGCCAGTACGCCCGCATCGACGATGCTTTCGCCGCCGCGCTGGCCGCCGAGCTGCCGGACCCGGAACGCGCCGTGGTGCTGCGCGAGCGGGACCGCCTGCGCGGCGTCGCCGCCCGTCTGGCCGGACTGCGCGCGGACCGCGCGCAAGCCCGCCCGGTGTAGGACGCAGGATCGATGGCGGCGGACGCGACAGGTTGGGCCCGGCAGCGGTCCGGGCTCGCGGTGCTGGCGCCCGCCGCCTTGGTGGCCTTCGCCTTTGCCGGCAGCACGATGGTGACGCCGCTGTACCCGCTGTACCAGCGGGCCTTCGGCTTCTCGCAGCTGACGCTGACCCTGATTTACGCCGCTTACGTCATCGGCAACCTGCTGGCCCTGGTGCTGTTCGGCCGCCTGCCGGACCAGCTCGGTCGGCACCGCATGGCCTACGCCGCTATTGCCATCGCCTGCGGCAGCGCCGTCCTGTTCCTGCTCGCCACCGGCACGCCCTGGCTGTTCCCGGCGCGCATCGCCAGCGGCCTGGCCGTGGGCATCGGCGCGGGCACCGGCACCGCCTGGATCGCCGATCTCGACGATGGCGGCGACAAGAGCCGCGCGACGGTGATCGCCACCTGCGCCAACTTCGCCGGCCTGGGGCTGGGCCCTCTTTGCGGCGGGCTGCTGGCCCAGTACGCGCCGTGGCCGCTGCGGCTGGTGTATGGGCTGTATTTCCTGGCCCTGTTGCTGGTCGGCTTGAGCCTGCGGTTGGCCCCCGAAACCGTCGCCGCGCCGAAGCCGCGGCCGGATGCGGCGGCGCTGCGGCCGCGGCTCGGCGTGCCGGCCGCGGTCGTGGGCCGCTTCATCGCGCCCGCGGCGACCGCGTTCGGCACCTTCTCGCTGTTCGGCTTCTATTTCTCCCTCATTCCCAGCTTGCTCGCCAAGGACCTGCACCGGCCGGACCCCGGCCTGGCCGGCGCCGTGGTGCTGGAGCTGTCCGCCGCCGCCGCAGCCTGCATCGTGGCGACGCGCCGCCTGGAGAGCCGCCGCGCCATGCTGGTCGGGTCGGTGCTGCTGCTGCCCAGCGTGGCGCTGCTGGTCTGCGCCCGCGAGTTCGCCTCCATGGGCATCCTGCTCGGGGGAACGGCGCTGAGCGGCATTGCCGGCGCGCTCGGCTACCGCGGCAGCCTGCAGGTGGTCAACCGTATCGCGCCCGGCGGCCAGCGCGCCGAACTGGTGTCGAGCTACATGATCGCCTGCTTCCTCGGCAACTCGGTGCCGGTGATCGGCATCGGCGTGCTGTCGGGACAGATCGGCGCCGCGGCCGCGATCAGGATCTTCGCGGCGACGGTGGCCGCCTTCGCCGCGGGCGGCCTCGTCGCCGGCCTGCGCTATCGCCGCGATTGACGCCGCATCTCAGGCCGCGCCGTCCTTGATCTCGAGCTTGCGCTGCGTGCCGAAGCCGCTGGCGTCGCCGGTGAGCGCCGCCCTGGTGAAGGCCAGCAGCTTGCCGGCGAGGCTGGCCGGTCCACTCCAGTACTCGCCGCGGGCCGGCGAGAAGCGCAGCACGCCGACGTCGGCGCTGTCCTTGCCGCCGGGGAACCAGACTTCGGCCACGGCGCTCCACAGCTGCGCCTTGCATTGCGGATCGTCGACCCGCTCGGCGGTGCCGCTCAGCGAGACGTAGTCCTGGCGGCCGATGTCGACATAGGTGATGCAGGCCCGGCCGCCGTGTTCCCCGGCCTCGCGCAGCTTCGGCGCGTCCGCGCCGACGATGAACCACAAGGTGCCGTCGGCGTCGACGCGCTCGGTGTGCAGCGGCCGGCTGCGCAGCTGGCCGTCGTCGGCGATGGTGGTGAGCATCGCCACCCGCGTTTTCTCCGCGACGGCGCAGATGTGCGCCAGCGCTTCCCGGTCGTCACCGCCCGCCTGGGCGCGTGCTCGTTCCATGTCATTCCTCCGTTGGTTTGTTGCCGTTGCCGGCGGGAAGCCGCTGCCGCAGCGTGGCGAAGCCGTCCCAGGGATCGCGGGGCAGCCGCTCCAGCCGTCGCCGGATGCTGGCGTAGCCGAACTGGTCCGGAGCGCGCAGCCGCGGCAGTTCGTCCCAGGCGAGCGGCGTGGCGATCGGCGCGCCCGGACGGTTGCGCAGTGAATAGGAGGCCACCGCCGTCGCGCCGCGGGCGTTGCGCAGGTAGTCGATGAAGATCCGGCCCTCGCGCCTGGCCTTGGCCGCCACCGCGACGTAGCGCTGCGGATCCTCGCGTGCCAGGTCTTCGGCCAGAGCGCGGCTGAAGGCGCGGGCCGCATCCCACGGCGCCGCCGGGCGCAGCGGGATCACCACGTGCAGGCCCTTGCCGCCGGTGGTCCTGACGAAGGAGCGCAGCTTGGCCGCCTCCAGCCGCTCACGCAGCAGCAGCGCGGTCCGCACCAGTTCCTTCCAGGCCACGCCGGCGGCGGGATCGAGGTCGATCACCAGGCGGTCGGCGTGATCCAGGTCCTGCGCCGGCGCGCCCCAGGCGTGGTACTCGAGCGCGTTCATCTGCACCAGGCCGAGCAGGCCGTCGAGGTTGTCGATGCAGATCCAGCGGCGCCGTTCCCGCGGGTCCAGGACTTCGCGCACCGTGTCCGGAAAACCGCGGCTGAGATGCTTCTGGTAGAAGCACTCGCCGGCGCCGCCGCCCGGGCAGCGCAGCAGCATCAGCGGCCGTCCTGCCAGGCCGGGCAGGATGAACTCGGCGATGTCGGTGTAGAACGCGGCCAGATCCGCCTTGGTCACCGGCGGATCACTGAACAGCACACGGTCGGGGTGGGTCAGGCGGACCCGCGCCTGGCCGGCTTCGGCCACCGGCTGCTTGCGGCTGCCCGCGGCGGGCTTGCCGGCTTTGCGCGGCGCGGCCTTCCCGGTGGCCGAGGCACTGGCATGGTCGCGCCGCCCCGGCTGTAGCGAGGCGACATCGCGGTCCTGGCGCAGGCCCTTGAGGCTGGCCTGCCGCAGCAGGCCGTCCGCGGTGAGGCCGCGGTATTCCACTTCCACCACCAGCTCGGGCTTGAGCCACAGCGGCGTGGCACCGCGCAGCTGGCTGCGGCCGGGCGCCTGCTCCAGCGGCACCGCCTTGCCGGGCCTCATCCGCCGCAGCAGCTCGGCGATCAGCGCCTCGTCCAGGCCGGTGCCGACCCGGCCGCGGTAGCGCCATCCGCCGTCGCCTTCGGGGCTGGCCAGCAGCAGCGAGCCGAGCCGGGCGCGCGCCCCCTTGCCGCGGGTATAGCCGACCACGGCGTATTCGTCGGACTGCACGCATTTCACCTTGAGCCAAGCGCCGCCGCGGCCCGCCTGGTATGGCGCGTCCACCCGTTTCGAGATGATTCCCTCGAGGCCGCCGGCGCAGGCCTGGCTCGCCGCGCGGGCACCGCCGCCGACCCGGTGCGGGGTGAAGCGCAGGGGCGCCGCAGCTTGCCGCAGCAGGCGCTGCAGCGCCTCCTTGCGCTGCAGTTGCGGCTGGTCGCGCAGGTCGACGCCGTCGAGGTGAAGCAGATCGAACAGCATCACCGTCAGCTGCTGCTCGCGGCCTTCGCCGAAAGCCTGCTGCAGGCGCGCAAAGCTGCTGCGGCCGTCATCGTCGAGCGCCACCAGCTCGCCGTCCAGCACGCAGCTGGAGCAGGGCAGCTGGCGGACCGCCTCGGCCGTCGCCTGCAGCTTGCCGCTCCAGTCCTGGTCGCCGCGCGAAGTGATGCGCACCGTCGCGCCATCGCGCCAGAGCAGGACGCGGTAGCCGTCGAATTTCACTTCGTGGAGCCAGTCGCGGCCGGCAGGCGCAGCTTCGGCCAGGCGGGCCAGCTGCAGCTCGATACGTGCGGGCAGGGCATGCGAGGACGCGGCGCGGGGCGAGCGCCCGCGGGCCCTGGCCGCCGCAGCGGCGCGGCCGCGAGGCGCGCCGTCCCCGCGCCACTCCGACAGCGGGGTGTCGTCGGCGGTGTCGCCGCCGAGCGCAGCGGCATCGCGCGCCTTGATCAGCAGCCACTGCGGCTGCTTGCCGGAGAGGCGGGTGCGGACCAGGCTCCAGGCGCCATGCAGGCGCGAGCCTTCCATGCTGAAGCGCAGGTGACCCTCCTCGAGCGCCTTGCGCGCATCGCCGTCCGCGCTCCAGCGCCCCTGATCCCAGATCTGCACCTGGCCGGCGCCGTAGTGGCCTTCGGGGATGGTGCCTTCGAAATCGCCGTAGTCGAGCGGATGATCCTCGACCTGCACCGCCAGGCGCTTCTGCGCCGGATCGAGCGAAGGACCTTTCGGTACCGCCCAGCTGCGCAGGGTGTTGCCGACCTGCAGGCGCAGGTCGAAATGGCGGCTGCGTGCATGGTGCAGGTGCACCACGAAACGGGCGCCGCGCGCCGCGGCGCGGCGCCGCCCGCCGGCGGCCGGCTCGGGCGTGGCGGAAAAGTCCCGCTTGCGACGATATTCCGCAAGTCGGCTGGGCATCCCGTGCTCCTTGCAGTGCTTCCTTGAAGTTACGACCCCCCGGCGGTGCCGATAATTCCGGGGGCCGCGTCGCCCGGGAGCGGCTTAGCTGCGGGAAGCGCGGTCGGGCGGCAGCGGCCGCTCGCCGACGGCGCGCCGGAGGCGGTTGACCAGCAGGTGGACGCCCAACTCCACGCCGCCGCCGAACGCCAGCAGCAGCAGCACCGCCGCCAGCGCGGCGCCGATCACCGACCAGGCGCCGACGCCGCAAGCGACTCCCAGCGCCGCGGTCAGCCAGACCAGGGCCGCGGTGGTGAGGCCGTGGATCTGCTTGGGCGGGTTGCGCAGGATCACGCCGCCGCCGAGGAAGCCGATGCCGGCCATCAGGCCCTGGGTCGCGCGCCCCATGGTCTCCGCCGCATGGTTGCCGGCTTGCTCGCCGAACTGCGCCGCGGCCAGGGTCAGGCTGCAGCAGGCCACCGCCACCGCGCCCAGCGTGCGCACCCCGATGGGCTTGCCGTGAAGGTCGCGGTTGAGCCCGAGGACCACGCCGGTGATCGCCGCGGCGGCGGTGCGCAGGCACGCTTCGCTCCACGGCAGCGATGCGGCGTCCATGGCGGGCCTCTCAGCTCATCTCCGCGGCCATCGCCGAGCACAGGTCGAAGCAGCGCAGGCAGACCTGGCGGCACTCGTCGGCCTGGGCATTGCCCGCCAGCTGCTCGCAGCCCGCCGCGCAGCTGGCGCAAACCTCCGCGCAGGCGCCGCAGACGATGCCGTGCAGGTCGGAGCCGCGGATCATGGTGTCGGCGCTGACGCGGCAGATGTCGGCGCAGACCTGCAGCATGACGATCAGCCCGGGCGGCGCCTTGCCGCGCTCCATGCAGTAGCTCGCGGTCTTCAGGCACATGGCGTGGCACTCGACGCAGGCGCGGATGCAGGCGTCGGGGTCCTGGCCGTCGGTCTTCGGCTGGTATTTCATAAGCCCTCCTAGGCGTGCGCCGCGAACGGCCGGCGCTTCCCTTGGGACCCGACGGCGCGCCCGCGGTTCCTGGCGGGCGAGGGGTGACACCCGGGCCGCGGCGCTGTCTATTGCGCATGAAAGGCAGCATCCGCATCGGCATCTCCGGCTGGCGCTACGCGCCCTGGCGCAAGGTCTTTTATCCCGCCGGCCTGCCGCAGCGGCGCGAACTGGAATATGCCTCGCGCGAATTCGGCTCGATCGAATTGAACGGCTCGTTCTATTCGCTGCAGACGCCGGAGCGCTATGCTTCCTGGTACGCCGACACGCCGCCCGGTTTCCAGTTCAGCGTCAAGGCGCCGCGCTACATCACCCATATCCGGCGCCTGCGCGAGGTCGAGAAGCCCCTGGCCAACTTCCTCGCCTCGGGCCTGTTCGAGCTGCGCGAGAAGCTGGGGCCGATCCTGTGGCAGTTCCCGCCCAGCTTCCGCTATCAGCCGGAGCTGCTGGAGCGGTTTTTCCGGCTGCTGCCCCGCGACACGCTGGCGGCGCGCGAAGTCGCCCGCGGGCGCGAGCCGCGCATGAAGGGCCGCTGCTCGCTCGAGGTGGACCGCAAGCGCCCCCTGCGTCACGCCATCGAGATCCGCCACGACAGCTTTCGCGACGAGGGCTTCATCGCCCAGCTGCGGCGCCACCGGGTGGCCCTGGTGGTGGCGGACACCGCGGGCCGCTGGCCGCACCTGGAGGACCTCACCAGCGACTTCGTCTATATCCGCCTGCACGGCGCCGAGGAGCTCTATGCCAGCGGCTACACCGCGCAGGCCCTGGCGTACTGGGGCGCGCGCATCCGCAAATGGCGGCACGGCGGCCAGCCCGCGCGCGGTCCGCGCGTGTCGTCCAGGCCGCCGCGGCCACGCGCGGCTCGCGACGTGTACTGCTATTTCGACAACGACCGCAAGGTGAAGGCGCCGGTGGACGCGCGCCAGCTCGAGCAGTGGCTGCTGGCACGCGGCGAGGAGGTCGCGCGGGGCGACGTCGGGGCCGCTGATTCCTAGTCGCCGATAAAGCCGCCGCCGTTGACGTGGATCACCTGGCCGGTGACGAAGGAGGCGTCGGCGGAAGCCAGGAACACATAGGCCGGCCCCACTTCCGACGGCTGTCCCGCCCGCTTCATCAGGGTTTCCGAGCCGAAGCTTTCCACCTGGTCCGCCGGGAAACTCGACGGTATCAGCGGCGTCCAGATCGGCCCCGGCGCCACCAGATTGACGCGGATGCCGCGGCCGGCCAGCGACTGCGCCAGAGAATAGTTGAGGGTGTGGATGGCACCCTTGGTCGAGGCGTAGTCCATCAGCCGGCGGTTGCCGCGCGCACCGGTGACCGAGCCGGTGAAGATGATGCTGCCGCTGCCGTCGGTCAGATGCGGCAACGCCGCCTGGGTCAGCATGAAGTTGGAGAACACGTTGTTGCGGAAGGTGTGCAGCAGCTGTTCCGGCGTGATGTTCTCGAGCGACAGCTGCGGGAACTGCTGCGCCACGCTCAGCACCAGAATATCGATGCGCCCGTGCGCCTCCACTGTCTCGCGCACCACGCGGCGGCAATCCTCCTGCCGGCTGAGGTCGGCGCGGACGGCCAGGCAGGAGCGGCCCTCCTCCGCGACGAGCCGGCGCGTCTCCTCGGCGTCCTCGTCCTCCTCGAGGTAGGCAATGACCAGCTCCGCGCCCTCGCGCGCGAAGTGCTGGGCCACGGAGCGGCCGATGCCGCTGTCGCCGCCGGCCACCAGGGCGATCCGGTCCTGCAGCTTGCCGGAGCCGCGGTAATCCTCGCGAATCGTCTCGGGTTGCGGCGTCATCGCCGATTGTCTGCCGGGTTGATGATGCTGGTGCTGCGCTGGCTGCGTCATGGTGGCCTCCGTGCCTGAATGTGCGGACAAGCCTAGTCTTGACCGCGCGCATTCGTCTGAAGTGCCGTCAGAAGTGACCGATGCGCGCGAGGGAACTTGGACGCGCCGCCGCGACCTAAAAATCATCGAACCCAAGGAGGGCGCCGACATGCCTAGAGGCGAGAAGACCCGCTACAGCGACAAGCAGAAGCGCAAGGCCCGACACATCGAGAAAAGCTACGAGTCGCGTGGCGTCGATGAGAAGGAAGCCGCGGCGCGCGCCTGGGCCACCGTCAACAAGCAGAGCGGCGGCGGCGAAAAATCGGGCAGTGGCCGCAAGACCTCCAGCCGCCGCAAGCGCGCGGCGCGCAAGGACTCCGCGCGGCGTGGCACGGCCACCAAGCGCGGCCATTCTCCCAACCGTGGGCGGGCCTCGGCCCGCAGAAGCCATGGCCGGCGCACCACCCGCAAGACGGCGCGAAGCCGGTAGGGCCCGGGCGGAGCCGCGCCAGTCGCGGCGTCTGGCGCCGCGCGACTATCCCGGCCCGGGAGTGGGCGGCATGGCGCTGGGACTGCTCGCTGCCGGCTTCGGCACCTTGCGCGAGTGGATGGACAACGCCGGCCGCAGCGTGCGGCGGCTGGGCCATCACCGCCCCAGCCAGGTGGAGATCCGGCGCGGCCGGTATTGAGTTCGTTAGAAGCGGCGTGGGTGCCGGCCCGCCCTTCAGCCCCAGCCATTCAGCCGTGCTGCAGGCTCTCCGCCATCTGCAGATGGTGGCGCAGCACCGGCAGGGTTTTGCTGGCGAAGGCGCTGACGTCCGGGTCCGTGGACCCGGAAGCGACGTCGAACAGCGAAACGGCGTCCTTGTGATCGCTCAGCTGTGCCTGCACATAGGCCTTGTCGAAAGCTGTTCCCCGCTTGGTCTTCAATTCCTGTAACACCTGCTGGTGCTTTGCGTCAGGTGCAGTAGGGAGAGTGACGCCCTTCTGCCGGGCCAGCGCCTGCAATTCCTGGTTGGCCCGGCTGTGGTCCTTCACCATCTGCTGGGCGAACTGCCTGACCCTGGGATCGGCGGCCTGCTGCGCGGCGAGCTGGCCGGCGGCGACCTCGGCCAGGCCGGCCCCGGCGCCTTCCTTGAAGAACGAAGCATCGCCTCCGGCATAGCCCGGCTGGGCCAGCGCATCGCCCTGCTGGCCCTGGGTCTGGGTCCGGTCTCGGGGCGCAGCCACCGGCGCGGCCGGGGCCGCAGGGGCCGGCCGGGTCACGGCCTGTGCGTCGACGTCCTCGAGGGTGCCGGCCAGGCCGAAGAGGAGGAGGAGCGCGAAGGCCGCCAGAAATCCTTTCATGGTCGCGTACCGGTTGATTCCGTCCTGACAGTTGGAGTGTGCCGTGGCGCAGATGGTTCAGGCAGCGCCCCGGAACTCGGGCCCGCGGCGGGGGTTCCAAAAAACACGCAGGACGCTTACATCCTTTACCCCTGCATGGAGGCAACAGATGGCGAAAATGGATGCGGTCGATGTGCTCAACGAACTGGTGCATACCTCCGAGGACGGCGAAAAGGGCTTCAACGAAGCAGCCCGCATCGCACAGGATCCCAAGCTGATCCTGATGTTCCAGGAGTGCGCGCAGCAGTGCCACGGCGCGGTGACCGCGCTGCAGGCCAAGGTTTCGGCGCTGGGCGGCAAGCCCGACGACCGCGGCAGCGTCGCCGGCGCGGCCCACCGCGGCTGGGTCAAGGCCAAGGCGGCGGTGGCCGACAGCGACATCGCGGTGCTGGAGGAAGTGGAGCGCGGCGAGGACCACGCCAAGGCGGTCTTTGCCAGGGCACTCAAGGCCGACCTGCCGGAAGACGTGAGGCGGCTGGTGCAGGAGCAGCTGGACGGTACCATCCGCAATCATGACCGCGTGCGCAACCTGCGTGACCGTCACCGCGCGCACGTGCAAGGCTGAGCGAGGCTCACATGACCAGGAAATCACGCGGCCGCGGGGCGGGGCCGGTCAATGAAGAGCCGCCCGGCGAACTCGACTTCACCAAGGGCGACGAGCGCCGCGGCCGCGCCGGCGACCTGCGTTCCGACGCCGACGTCCGCAGCGAATTCCCCCCGGCACGCGAGCGCCAGGCCGGAATGACGGCGGGCGAAACGGCGGACGGAGAGGTCACCGCCGACGACATGGCGCCGGAGACCCTGCTCGACGAGGATCGCTCGCGCAGTCCCGGCGCCAGGGCCAGGCGCGCCGGCGCGGACACCCTGCTCAGGGAGGCCGACGAATCCGAGATCGGCGCCGGCCTGGGCAAGGACGAGGCCGAGCTTGCGCAGGAGGAGGGCGCGCCCGGCGAGGCGCCGCGGGGCGACGACCCCCGGGGTCCGGACCCGGACTTCAGGAAGCGCCGCGAAGCGGCGCGCCAGGGCCGCGACGCCGACGACTACGCGCCGCGCGAGGCGCGCGCGGGGGACCCGGAGCGGGAGCGCCGCCGCGGCGGCTGATCGCCGCGGCGCATGGTTCAGCCCGGCACCGCCTTGGTGAACACCTGCTTGACCCGCGGATGCCGGGCGCGGATCTTGTTCTCGAGCAGGGCGAAGGTGCGGCCGCCGTCGGCGTTGCCGCCCTTGGTCAGCACCGCGGACAGGCAGACGATGATGTAGCTCGGCCCGATGTGCATGGTCAGGACCTCCCGCACCTCGCGCACCCCATCGAGCGCGTCCGCGATGTTCTCGATGTCGGCGACCACTTCGCTGTTGGCGCTTTCGCCGATCAGCAGCCCCTTGGTTTCGTAGCCCAGCCACAGCGCGGTCACGGCCAGCACCACGGCGATCAGGATCGAGGCGATGCCGTCGAAAATCATCCGCCCGGTGAGCTGCTCCGCGACGATGCCGGCGGTCGCGACGGCCAGGCCGAGCAGGGAGGCGGCATCCTCGAACAGCACCATGAAGCGGGAAGGGTCCGTGCTGCACCGCTTCCAGATAGGTCCACTTGCCCTTGGTGCGGGACATCTCCTTCAGCGCGAACAGCCAAGTGGCTCCCTCGAACAGCGCCGAAATGCCCAGCACGGCGTAGTTGAGGGTCACGTGGCGCAGCGGTTGCGGGTGCAGCAGCTCGTATACGCCCTTGGCCATGGCGACGCCGGCGCCGGCGGTGAACACCTGGATCGCCACGACGAAGCTCCAGAAGTACACCTCCTTGCCGTAGCCGAAGGGGAAGTTTTCGTCGGGCGGCTGCCGCGCGCGGTGCAGGCCATACAGCAGCAGGGCCTGGTTGCCGGTGTCCACCACCGAATGGACGCCCTCCGCCAGCATCGCCGAGCTGCCGCCGATCGCGGCTGCCGCGAATTTGGTGATGGCGATGGCGGTGTTGCCGGCCAGCGCCGCATAGATGACCCTGCGGGAGCGGCTGGCCATGCTTTCAATCGTCCTTGTGGGCGTGTTCGAAAGTGGGAGTGAAGGCCTGGATCGCGGCGTTTTTCAGCAGGTTGCCGAGAGTCGTGATGACGTCGACGTCGGGGCCGTCGAGCCTGCCTTCGATCGGCGCCACCGTGGCCAGCTGCTGCTTGTCCTGGTTCTGCAACACCAGGTTGAACACGCTGCCGATGGCGTCGGCGATGAAGTGCAGCGGATCCTTTTCCTGGGAGGCGGCGTGCTTCCACTGCATCAGCTCCAGGTGATGAAACAGCGGCTTGACGTAGCCCTTGACGGCGCCGTCGTGCGCGTTCAGTAGGGTGACGACGTCGAGCGTGCCGCTTTTCGGATCGACCACGGTGTAGGCGCGCATGAAGTCGCGCAGGCGCGTCACCTGCAGCTCCGTCAGGCGCGCCTTGAGCCGGAAATCGGGTTTGGGAGCGAAGGGGTCGATCTCCAGATTGACCGCCACTCCGGCCTGGTCCGCCGCCAGGGCATGCAGCTCGAGGTTGGCGGCGCGCCGCTTGTCCCGGCTTTCGCTGTTGGTCAGGTTGGTGATCACGGCGGAAACGCGGGTCAGGGCGATATTCACCGGCGGATCGCTGTGCGGATCGCTGTAGTGGACCTGGCCGTCGACGGTTTCGAAACGGTCGATGCGCAGGAAGCTGAGCTTCTTGATCACCCCGATCCAGTCGGCGCCCTTGCCGGTCTGGGCTTTTTGACCGTCGTGCCCGGCGACGAAATTGATCTGCGGCTCGAACACGCGGTAGCTGGCGACCACGTTGCCGCGCAGCAGCGCGCTCCACAGCACCGACACCTCGACCCGCGGCGAGCTGAACAGGGGTTCGTTGCTGGGGCTGTCGAGCTGATGGACTCCCATCCCCCGCAGCTCGTAGGCGCCGCGCCAGATCGCCATGTGGACGTCCTGGACATGGCCGCGGTAGCCGGGGATCCGCTCCAGCTCCCGGTTGACGTAATCGCGCACGGCGAACGGCAGCATGGCGCGCAGCGCAACCAGCACGGCGAGGGCGGCCACCAGGTAGATGGCGTGACGTCTGCGTAAGGGCGGAAACCGGCTCATATTGAACAGACCATAGCAGGAGCGCGGAAGCTCAGTCGGATCGAGGGAACTTACGGCGCCGCGGGCCCCCTCAAAGTTGGCATCGATCGCAGCAAAGTGGAGGTTGGCCATGAAAGCCGTGGTATTCCAGGGAATCGGCGACATCCGTCTCGAGGAGGTGCCCGAGCCGGTGATCCAGGAGCCCACCGACGCCATCGTGCGCATCACCGCGACGGCCATCTGCGGCACCGACCTGCACTTCGTCCGCGGCACCGTGCCCGGCATGAAGCGGGGCACCATCCTCGGGCACGAGGGCGTGGGCGTGATCGAGGCGCTGGGCGCCGACGTGCGCAACCTGCGCATCGGCGACCGCGTGCTGATTCCGTCGACCATCGCCTGCGGCACCTGCGTCTATTGCCGCTCCGGCTACTTCGCCCAGTGCGACCGCGCCAATCCGCAGGGCAAGCGGGCCGGCACGGCCTTCTTCGGCGGACCGGAGGCCAACGGCGGTTTCGCGGGCCTGCAGGCCGAGAAGGCGCGGGTGCCGTTCGCCCACGTCGGCCTGGTGCGCCTGCCGGACGAAGTCAGCGACGACCAGGCGATCTTGATCTCCGACATCTTTCCGACCGGCTACTTCGGCGCCGAGCTGGCCGAGATCACCGACGGCGACACCGTGGCCGTGTTCGGCTGCGGCCCGGTGGGGCAGTTCACCATCGCCAGCGCCAAGCTGTTCGGCGCCGGGCGCATCTTCGCCGTCGACCACAAGGCGGACCGGCTGGAGATGGCGCAGCGCCAGGGCGCCGAAGTCATCAACTTCAACCAGGAGGATCCGGTCGATGCGCTGCTGCGGCTGACCGACGGCATCGGCGTCGATCGCGCCATCGACGTCGTCGGCGTCGATGCGGAATCGGGCCATCGCCACCATGCCGACGGGGCCGGGGCGCAGTGGCAGCCCGGCGACGCGCCGAGCCAGACCCTGGAATGGGCGGTGCAGGGCCTGGCCAAGGCCGGCACGCTGTCCATCATCGGCGTTTACCCGCCGACGGCCAGCACCTTTCCGATCGGCGCGGCGATGAACCGCAACCTGACGGTGAAGATGGGCAATTGCAACCACCGCAAATACATCCCCGCGCTGATCGAACTGGTGCGCTCCGGCCAGATCGACCCGCTGGCGATCCTGACCCAGGTGGAGCCGCTGACCGACGCGGTCTCGGCCTACAAGGCCTTCGACCAGCGCCGGCCGGGCTGGATGAAAGTCTGCATGAAGCCCGAGCAGACTTCGCTGCACGGCCAGGCCTCGTCGCGCGTGGACGAGGCGCTGGAAGACACCTTCCCGGCCAGCGACGCCGTGGCGAAGTACTGAAGCGGCCTCATCCGGCGATGGAAGACCTGCAGTTCCTCGAAACGGTGCGGGACTGGATCGAGCATCCGGACCGGCCGGCGACGGACGCGCAGCTGCGCGCGCTCGAGGAGCTGCGGCGCGAAGTGCTGCTGCGGATCGAGAACCTGCACCGGATCCGCGAGAACCAGCCGCCGCTGCCGCGGGCCTGAGACTGACCCGGCGCCTACGGCGCGCCGGCGGAATTCGATCGGGCCGGGCCGACCCGCCACACCGTATTGCCGACATCGTCCGCCACCAGCAGGTCGCCGCCGCCGTCGATGGCGACGCCCACCGGGCGGCCCCGCGCATCGCCCTGGTCGTCGAGAAAGCCGGTCAGCACGTCCACCGGCGGGCCGGCCGGCCGCCCTTCCCGGAACGGCACGAACACCACCTTGTAGCCGCTCTTGGGCTTGCGGTTCCACGAGCCGTGCTGGCCGACGAACATGCCTTCCTGGAATGGCGCCGGCAGCCGCGCGCCCTGGGCCGAGCACAAGCCCAGCGAGGCGGTGTGCGGCCCCAGCGCATAGTCCGGCACTATGGCCTTGGCCACCATCTCCGGGCTCTGCGGCTTGACGCGGTCGTCGACGTGGGCGCCGAAGTAGCTGAACGGAAAGCCGTAGAAGCCGCCCTCGCGCACGGCGGTCATGTAATCCGGCACCAGGTCGCTGCCCAGCTCGTCGCGCTCGTTCACCGCCACCCACAGCTTGCCGCTGCGCGGCTCCCAGGCCAGGCCGACCGGGTTGCGCAGGCCCGACGCATAGACCCGGTGCGCGCCGGTGCCGGTGTCGATCTCCCACACCGCGGCGCGGTCCTTTTCGGCGTCGAGGCCGTTCTCGCCGGCATTGCTGTTGGAGCCGACGCCGACGTAGAGCTTGCTGCCGTCCGGACTGGCGAGCAGGCTCTTGGTCCAGTGGTGGTTGATGGTGCCGGCGGGTAGGTCGGTGAGCTTGGCGCCGGGCCCGGCGATGCGGGTGGCTCCATCCTGGTAAGGGAAGCGCAGCACCGCGTCGGAATCCGCGACGTAGAAGGTGTGGCCGATCAGGGCCATGCCGAACGGCGAATTGAGGCCGTCCAGGAAGACCGAGCGCACGTCGGCGACGCCGTCGCCGTTGGTGTCGCGCAGCAGGGTGATGCGATTGGCGCTGGGCCGGCTGCCGGAGCCGGCGCGCTTCATCACTTCCTTGTGCGCCCAGCCTTCCAGGCCCTTGCTGTCGTCGGGCTTGGGCGGCGCATCCGTTTCCGCCACCAGCACGTCGCCGTTGGGCAGCACGTAAAGCCAGCGCGGATGGTCGAGGCCGCTGGCCAGGGCGTTCACCTCCAGGCCGGCGGCCGCCGCCGGCTTGGCGCCGGCGGGCCAGCCTTTGGCCGTGGCGATATGCACGCGCGGCAGCAGCGACTTGTCGGGAGCGGGAAGTTCGGGCTGCGGACCGGTGCCGGCGGAGATCGGCAGCTTGGCGGCATCGCCGCAAGCGGCGAGCAGCGCGAGCAGGGCGCAGGGCAGACAGCGTGGAATGAACATGGCGCAATTCCGTTTGGCCTTGGTATAGGGACACCGCCGTTTACTGACAGTTTGCCGCCGCGGTGGTTTCCGGAACCCGCCGCCGCGCCCAGGGGTCCGAACAATGACGCCGACGCGGTGACAAGGAGGTTGCACATGGCCGGTATCGCCGAACCGGATCGGCGCTGCGAGGCGCGGTGGACGTGACAGCATCGCCGAACTCCGCGGCCCAGGTGCCGATCCGCATCCTGACCGTCAACACCCACAAGGGGTTCTCCTGGCTCAACCGGCGCTTCGTCCTGCCGGAGCTGCGCGACGCCCTGCGCCAGGCCGCCCCCGACCTGGTGTTCCTGCAGGAGGTGGTGGGCGAGCACGAATTGCATCGCATCACGCAGCCGTCGTGGCCGCTGCAGCCGCACTGGCAGTTCCTGGCCGAGACCATCTGGGGCTATTCCGCCTACGGCCGCAACGCGGTGTATACCCATGGCCACCACGGTAACGCCGTGCTGTCGCGCTTTCCTATCGTCAGCTACCACAACCACGATGTGTCGGTGGGCGACGTCGAGCGGCGTGGCCTGCTGCACTGCGTGGTGGAAGTGCCCGGCGTCTCCGAGGCGCTGCACGCCATCTGCGTGCACCTGGGCCTGCGGGCCTGGCAACGGCGCCACCAGCTGCAGGCGCTGTGCGAGCTGACCCGCGAGCAGGTGCCGGCGCAGGCACCCCTGGTCGCCGCCGGCGACTTCAACGACTGGAGCGAACGGGCGCACCGGCTGCTGCGCTGCGCCCGGCTGGAGGATGCCTTCGTGCGTCTGCGCGGCCGCGCCGCGCGGACTTTTCCGGCCTTGTGGCCGCTGTTGCGGCTGGACCGGATCTACTGCCGCAACCTGGTTCCGGAGCGGCTGCAGGTCTTGTCGCGGCGGCCCTGGTCGCACCTGTCCGACCATGCCGCGCTGTGCGTCGAGGGCCGGCTGTGAGCCGCCTCCGCTGGACCGAGGGCAATTTCCTGCGCCTGCTGGAGAACGGCGAGGAATTCTTTCCGCGCGTGTTCGAGGCGATCGACCGCGCCGGCAGCGAGATCCTGATCGAAACCTTCATCCTGGAGCAGGATGAAGTGGGGCAGGAGCTGGGCCGGCGACTGTGCGCGGCGGCGCGGCGCGGCGTGCGGGTGGTGCTGGTGCTCGACGGCTATGGCACCTCTGAGCTGGCCGAAGGCTTCGTGCAGGGCCTGGTGGAAAGCGGGGTGGCGGTGCGCTGGTTCGATCCCCGGCCGCGCCGCATCGGCATGCGCACCAACCTGTTCCGTCGCCTGCACCGCAAGCTGGTGCTGATCGACGGCGAGACCGCCTTCATCGGCGGTATCAATTTCACCTCCCAGCACTTGCGCAGCTGGGGCTCCCTGTCCAAGCAGGACTACGCCGTGGAGGTGCGCGGGCCGGTGGCGCAGCAGGTGCGCGAGCTGATGGCGGCCGACGACGGCCGGCCGCGCCGGATGTCCCTGCTGCGGCGCTGGTGGCGCGGCCTGGCTGCTGCGGGGGCGCCGGCGGACGAGGCCGGGCCGGTCCGCGCCGCCCTGGTGGTGCGTGACGACCTGGCCCACCGCCAGGACATCGAACGCGCCTACCGGCTCGGCATCCGCACGGCCGAGCGCGAGATCATCATCGCCAACGCCTACTTCTTTCCCGGCTATCGCCTGCTGCGGGAATTGCGCCACGCGGCGCGGCGCGGCGTCGCGGTGCATCTGATCCTGCAAGGCAAGCCCGACATGCGAGTGGTGCGGTGGGCGGCGTCGACCCTCTACGACTCGCTGCTGCGCAGCGGCGTCCGCATCCACGAGTACTGCGAGCGGCCGCTGCATGCCAAGGTGGCGGTGATCGACGGCCGCTGGGCCACGGTGGGCTCCAGCAACCTCGATCCGCTGAGCCTGTTCCTCAACCTGGAGGCCAACCTGGTGGTGGAGGACCGGGCCTTCGCTGAGATCCTGCGCGCCAGCCTGCAGCGCCTGTTGCGCGAGCAGTGCCGGGAATTGCGGGTGCCGGCGGCGGGCCCGACCACGCCGCTGCGCAACCTGATGGGGTTCGTCGCCTTCCATGTCCTGCGCCGGTTGCCCAACATCGCCGGCTGGGTGCCCGCCCACCAGGACATTCCGCTAGCACCACCGAGGCCGCATGACCATGAGCAAATCCAGCACCTCACCAGGTGATCGCGCGCACCCGGACGAGTCCGTCCTCGACGCGCGACCCGATCCCTCGTTTGCCGCCTTCGTCGCCGAAGCGGTGTCGGCGGCCTGGCTGCTGACGCTGAGCCTGCTGCCGCGGCCCTTGCGTGCGGCCCTGGTGTCGCGCCTGCCCAAGGCGCCGCCGCCGCAGGAAGCAGCGGCCCAGGCAAGGCGGGCGCAAGCGGCCGAGCCGGCGCCGGCCCGCACGCCGCGGGCGGCAAGCCGGCGCAAGCCGCGCCGCCGGCCTCAGCGCAGGGGCAAGCGCAAGAGCTAGCGCGCGCCCGCCGCCGGGCGTGGCGTTCGAACTTTGGCCGCCTCCAGCCGTCTCAACTGTAGAGGCGGTGCATTGGTGTGCCGCAAAGGCGTCACTTCCCGCAGCGACCGCTGCGCGGACAAGGAGGGTGCCATGCTTCACTACGCCGTTGTGTTCCTGATCATTGCGCTGATCGCTGCCGCACTGGGCTTCGGCGGAATCGCCGGTACTGCGGCAGGCATCGCGAAGATCCTGTTCCTGGTCTTCCTGGTGCTGTTCGTGGTCTCCCTGATCGTCGGCCGGAGCCGAAGCGTCTGACGGGCGGCCTTGAACTTACCGATATCCACCTGCTGGAGATGAGAATGACTCGAAATAAACTGCATGCCGCCGTTCCGCGCAAGGCCCTGCTCGTCGCGGTCATGGCGGGACTGGGAGCGGCGATGGCCGGACCGGCGCTCGCCCAGACGGACACGTCGGAGCCGGCGCCGCACAGCAATGACGTCGGCGCGGCAATCACCGATACGGCGATCACCGCCAAGGTGAAGGCCAAGTTGCTCGACGACAAGCGGCTCAAGAACGCGCACATCCAGGTGACCACCACCAACGGCGTGGTCGCGCTGAACGGCACGGCGCCGACCTCCGAGGCCAAGGACGCCGCCGCCGAAGTGACCAAGTCGGTTGACGGCGTGAAGAGCGTCGACAACCAGATCCAGTCGCCCTCCCTGGCCGACGACGCCGCGGGCAAGGTGAACCACGCCGCCAAGAAGACCGGCAAGGCGGTGTCGGATACCTGGATCACCACCAAGGTCAAGTCGCAGCTGATGACCGACAGTTCCATCCACGGCGACGACGTCAGCGTCAAGACCCGCAACGGCGTGGTCACCCTGACCGGCACCGCGCAGTCGCAGCAGGACATCGACAACATCAAGACGCTGGTGCAGTCGGTGGACGGTGTGAAAAGCGTGGACACCGCGGGGCTGAAGACCAAGTAAGCGGCCGCGGCGCACAGGAGCCATGATCGCGGCGGCGGTCCAGGATGGACCGACCGAGTTCAACACCAGGAGGTTCAAGATGCGCGCTTCTCTTTGTGTGCTTGTAGCGGCCATGCTGGGGGCATGCAGCTGGAGCAGCGACAGTCCGTCGCAGCCGGCGCCGGGCACCACGGTGGTGGTGCCGCAGGCGGCGCCGGCCACCCCGGTGACGCCGGTGGCTCCGGTGGTATGTTCCGACGGTACGCCGCCGCCGTGCTGAGCCGCAATTATTCGTGGCCGGCGACGGCGTACTGCGCTGCGCCGTCGTCCGCCGCAAGACCCCGGGCCTGATTCCAGACCTGGGAGGCCAGCACCACGCCGAAGCTGCGGACCGGCAGGTCGGCCGCCTGGAGCGCCTCCGCCGTCCAGGTGTTGCAGGTATGCCAGCCGTCGTAGGTGGATGAGGAGGCGTAAAACAGGCTGCCGCCGTAGGGACCGCTCGCGTACGGGCGCGGCCGGTCGCCCGCCGCGGTGGAAAGCGAACGCCGGACGAACGCCGCCGCCGCCTCGCTTTGCGCGCGGGTGACGGCCAGGCGGGTCACCTGGTCCGGCCCGAAGGCGCGCTCCGGGGCGGCGGTAAGGCCTGTCGCCAGGATCAAGCCCGGACCCGGCCATAGCGCCGCGACCATGCCGCCGAAGTTCTTGTCCCGCGCCAGCACATAGTGGCGGTCGCCGAAGCCGAAGATGAGGTAGCGCGCTCCGGGGAGATCCTGCCCCAGCTGGGCGAGGTCCGGCGGCAGCTCGGCGGTGGGAAATCCGATGTCGGTGTGCCAGCCGCGCTGGATCACGTAAAGCGACGCCTGGGCATGTCGCAGCCCCGCTTCGGGCTGGGCCCGCGGCGCCTGCCGGACCGGGGCACAAGCCGCCAGCGCCATTGCGAGGAGGCTGGCCGGCAGGAGCGGGTGCCGGCCGATCCGTGGGAGCCAGCCGTCTCGCATCCGCGCTCCGAACGGCCTGATCACCCGGTTGATGCCCTCATGCCGCTTCTCCTTGCGCACCGGTGCCGCCAGGGGACGCCGCGTTTCGCGGCAGGCGCAAGACGCGGCACGCCTCCTTACGAGGTCCGGTTCGTGCCGAAGTTCCCGGCCACCGGCCGGGGGCAGCGCCTTGGCCGCGCCCGCCTGTCAGCAGGCTGTCACCAAGCGCGTCGGCCACCATGGGCAGTACGATACGCCATGCCCGCCGAAGCCCCGCCGCCGCGCAAGATCATCCACGTCGACATGGATGCGTTCTACGCCTCCGTCGAGCAGCGCGACGATCCCTCGCTGCGCGGCAAGCCGGTGGTGGTGGCCTGGCGCGGCGAGCGCTCGGTGGTCTGCGCCGCTTCCTACGAGGCGCGGCGCTTCGGCGTGCGCTCGGCCATGCCGGCGCTACGCGCCCTGCGCCTGTGCCCCGACGCGGTGTTCGTGCCCCCCGATTTCAGCCGCTACCGCACCGTGTCGCGCCAGGTGCGCGAGATCATGCTGGCCCACACGCCGCTGGTGGAGCCGCTGTCGCTCGACGAGGCCTACCTGGACGTCACCGAGAACCGCAGCGGCCTGCCCACCGCCACCCGCGTCGCCAAGGCGATCCGGGCGCAGATCCACGAGCAGCTCAGCCTCACCGCCTCGGCCGGCGTGGCGCCGAACAAGTTCCTGGCCAAGATCGCTTCCGACTGGCGCAAGCCCGACGGCCTGTTCGTGATCCAGCCGCAGGACGTGGACGGCTTCCTGCCGCCGCTGCCGGTGGGGCGCTTGCCCGGCGTGGGCAAGGTGATGGAGGAGAAGCTGCAGAACATGGGCGTCAACACCGTCGGCCACCTGCGCGAGCTCGACCAGGCCGTGCTCGAGCGGCGCTTTGGCCGCTACGGCCGGCGGCTCTACCAGCTGGCGCGCGGCGTCGACCACAACCCGGTCTCGCCCGACCGGCCGACCATGTCGGTCTCCGCCGAGGACACCTTTCCCCACGACGTGCCGCTGCAGGACACCGCGCCGATGATCCGCCGCCTGGCGGAAAAGACCTGGGCCGCCTCGCGCAAGACCGAGCGCGTGGGACGCACCGTGGTTCTCAAGCTCAAGACCTCTGACTTCCACATCCTCACCCGCAGCCTCACCCCGCCGGCGCCGCCGGCCTCGCTGGAGGAGCTGACGCGCATTGCCCTGGGCTTGATCGACCGGGTGGGGCTGGGCGCGGAGGTGCGCTATCGCCTGGTGGGGGTCGGCCTGGGAAATTTCCGCGAGGCGGACGATCCGCAGGTGCAGCCGGAGCTGTTCGCCGCGCCCGGTCCATAGCGCTGGCGGCCGCGCTCCCGCAGACGGGACTGCAAAACGCGGCGCGGGACCGCATCGCCCTGTTCCTCCCGTTGTCCCGCCCACCGCGTTCTCCGGGCTCCACCGTTCGTACTAGTACTAGTTGCCGGCTGTGCCACGCCCTACATGGGTCTAGTATCGGCCGCAGTCAAGGCAGTGCTCATCGGAACGATGGATGCCGGTGAGTCGCGCTGGCGGTGCTGAGGCATCGCGCCGGCCAGGAGGGAAGTGATGGACCATCCGCGGCAATTCAGCGCGCAGACATCTCCGGCCGGCACACCGCGCAGGGTCCGGCACCACCGCGCATCCGCTGCCGCATTTCTCTTTCCGCGTCGCCCGCATTCCGTGCTGCGTCACCGGACGCGGCATTACCGTGGCAAGTCGATTCATCGCACACACCGTTGCTGCTCATGGAGGGTTGGAACATGAATGCTTCCGCCGAACTGCAGGCGCTGTACCAGAAGGTGGGTTTGCCCAGGCAGCCGGACATTATCGTTATCCTCACCGACCAGGAACGCCACCCGGTGCACTGGCCTGGCGGCTTCCTGGATACGCTGTCGAGCTGGAAGCGGCTGAAGAAGCACGGCCTGAGCTTCGAGCGTGCTTATACCTCGGCGTGTATGTGTACGCCGTCGCGAGGGGTGATGATCACCAGCAACTACGCCAATCTCACCGGCCTGACGATGACGCCGGGCGAGCTGTCCTACTCCGATCCACGCATTCCCAAGCTCGCGGCGCTGATGCAGGACAAGGGTTACGACGTGGTCTGGAAAGGCAAATGGCACCTGTCGACGCCCTGCGACGTCATGCAGTGGTCGCCGTACGACATCGGCAACATGGAACAGCAGTACGGGTTCTCCGACTGGAATCCGCCGGATGCCGGCACCGTGACCGGCTTTTCGACGTACGAGTCCTGGGCCACCGCCGGCTCCGGCAAACCGGGCTACGCCAATGCCGCCAACGACAAGCGCTACCTGCGCAAGTACGGTCCGGGCGTGGACGCCCACGGCTTCGGCGAGGGCGCCATCGATTTCCTCAAGGCGCGGGCGCATGGCCGCAAGCGCCGGGACGCCGCCGCCATGCGGCCGTTCCTGATGTTCATGTCGTTCGTGAACCCGCACGACATCAATTTCTTTCCCGACGGCTGGCAGAAGTTCGGCTACACCGAGGCCGATATCCAGCCGCTGATGATCGGGCTGCCGGGCAACGCGGTGGACAGCCTGCTGACCAAGCCCAGGATCCAATCGGTCATCCGCAATATCATGAACAAGGGTACGCCGCTCATCGGCCAGGAGGAGCTGGCCATGGATACCACCCGTCCCGCGGTCCAGCCGGACCAGGCCGACACCACCGAAAACTACGTCAACTTCTATGCCTACATGACGAAGTTTGCCAACGACCTGGTCGATGAGTTCCTCGACGCCGTCGAGCTGCACGACTTCCACGAGAATGCGCTGATCATCCGCACCTCGGACCACGGCGAGATGGGGCTGTCGCACGGCATGCGGGAGAAGGTCTACAACGTCTACGAGGAGACCATCCACATCCCCCTGGTCATCCACAACCGCAAGCTGTTCAAGGACGCGCAGGTCACTGACGCGCTGTATGCCCACGTCGATTTCCTGCCGACCCTGCTGCAGCTGGCGGGGGGCGAACCTTCCCGGCTGATGAAGGGCAAGAGTCTGGTCCCCACCATTCTCAACCCGAAGCAGCAGGTGCAGGACACGATACTGTTCTGCTACGACGACGAGTCGGCGATGATCAGCGACCTCGACCACCTTTGCCACATCCGCGCCATCCGGCATCGCCACTTCACCTATGCTGTGTACTTCTCGCCGAACCTGCCGGGCCAATACCAGTACGAGATGTACGATCTGGACAAGGACCGTGGGCAGATGCACAACCTCCTGTATCAGCCCGACGAGGCCCCGCCGGAGGTCAGGCGCCACTGGTCCAGGCTGCAGGATCTGTTGAACGAGAAGCTGGTCGAGGCCGGGCAGATGCCATTCCCTCCGATCCACGAAGCGCTGGCGATGCAGACCGCGGGCGGTTGAAGCCGGAAGCGGCGGCTCGGTGTGTCCGCGCGCCTGTCGGGCGCGCGGACGCACTGAGGGGCAGCCTGAAGTCGCACGCCGGGACTTTGCCGGAGTCTTCGGCCTGAAGCGGCGCAAAGCACCTTTCCTGCGCAACCGCTAAGCTGCACGGCAGGCGCCCGCCGGGTGCCACTCATGTTTGCCGACGCCAGAGGAGACCCCAGTGAGCAAAGGCATGGACAGCAAGAAGAGCGAGAAGAAGAAGCCGCAGAAGACCATGAAGGAGAAGAAGGCCGCCAAGGCGGAGAAGAAGGCCTCGCGCAGGTAGTCCGTCGTTTTGCCGGCTGGCCGGCCGGGGCACAGGCGCGCCCCGGTTCTGGCCGGCCCCCGGGGCTTCCGCATGGTCGCGGATCACGGCAGTTCGATGGAAGCCCGGCTCCCGGGGAAGTCGATCAGCGCAACTGCAGCTCTCGCCATTCATGCTTCGCCCCCAACGTGATCACTGCGTCGGCGCCTGCGGGCATCACCTCCAGCGCATGCCGCGTCAGCCGCTCGTAGTGCTGGATGAAGCGGCGCAGCGCGGCCGGGTCCATGGCGGCCGCGCCTCCGCCGGCGGTCCGCACGTTCTGCGCTTCCTGCTGCATGCGCCAGCGGAAGATGCTGTCGAAGTCCGGCGCCTGCAGGAACACGGTGCGATCGATGCGGCGGAACAGGGGCGGGTAGGCGGTGGCGAGCTGCTCGTTGACCCAGCGCCGCCAGCGGCAGTCGGCGTCTTCGCGCGCTTCCAGCTCGTTCAGCGGCTGCCGCAGCGCGGCCTCGTCCTGTGCCGGGGTGGCGACGCACCAGCCCTCGAACAGCACCAGATCCGCCGGTGCCGGCACGCAGTGCCATGCGGTTTCCGGCGCGCGATCGTCGATGGCCTTGACGAAGCTGGGGACGCGCACCGGCCCGGTCGACACGGCCAGCTCCTCCAGCAGGTTGATGCCCAGCGCCACCTCGTGGGTGCCCGGCACGCCGCGGGTGCGCAGCAGCGGGTGAACCTGCCGCGCCAGGCGCTCGCGCTCGGCGCGGGGCAGGTACAGATCGTCCAGTGCCAGCACCACCGCCCGCAGCCCGTGCCGCTGCCTCAGCAGCGCCTGTAGCTGCGCCGCCAGGGTCGACTTGCCACTGCCTTGCGCGCCGTTGAGGCCGATGACGCGCGCGCCGGCCTGCCGCTGCCGCGACAGCCAGTCCGCCAGTTGCTCCGGGCCGTTCATCCCGGCTGCTCGACGGGTATGCACTGCGCCTTCACCGCTTTCCAGCCATCGGGCCGATGCACAAAAGTGTCGGTGAAGCGCAGCACCCGCTTGAACGGCACGTCGCCCGAGACGCCCTCCAGCAGGCGCACGCCGCTGACCACGGCGGCATCGCCGCCGACGCGCACCGACGGCTCGCGGTTCTCGCAGACGCTGTATTCCACCGAGTGCGCCTCGACCTCCTTGAGCTCGTCTTCGCGGCTGACAGTGTTGCCGCGGGCATCGCTGCGCACAAAGCTCTCATCCTCGATCCGCGCCATGGTGGCGCTGTCGCCGAGCAGGGTGGCGACGCACCAGGCCTGCTCCAGCTCCAGCAGCGCGGCGCCCGTCGCGGGATCGGACGGCGGCGGCGGCGGCGGAGCCGGGGCGGGCCCGGGGGGCTGCGCGGCGCAGGCGGTCAGCAGCAGCAGGAAGGCCAAGCCGGCGAGACGCATGCGCGAAAATGAGGTGGCCGAGGATGCCCGTTTTGTAGCACGGCGGCCGGGGCCGCGCATCCGCCGCGTCTTGCCATCCGTAAAGCCGCTGGGGACACTGGGGCGCTTCCGCCGTCACACCAGAACGGGTTCCATTTGCCATGATGCGCCGTCTCGCGGCCTGCGCCGCGCCGCTGCTCCTGTCCGGCTGCTCCGCCGCAGGCTTCATCAACGCCGTCACCCCGGCCGGCGGCTACCGCGCCGAGCGCGATGTGGAGTACGGCAGCCACCACCTGAAACTGGACGTATATGCGCCGCAAGGCGCCCGCGATGCGCCGCTGCTGGTGTTCTTCTACGGCGGCAGCTGGCAGGCGGACAAGTCGCCGCCCAAGGCCACCTACAAGTTTGTCGGCCAGGCCCTGACCGAACTGGGCTACGTGGTGGTGATTCCCGACTACCGCCTCTATCCCCAGGCGGAATATCCCGATTTCCTGGCCGACTGCGCCGAGGCCGTGGCCTGGGCCCATCGCCGCGGCGCCGATTACGGCGCCGATCCGCGCAAGCTGGTGCTGATGGGCCACTCCGCCGGCGCCTACAACGCCGCGATGCTGGCGCTGGATCCGGACTACCTTCGCGCCGCCGGCGCCGACCGCGCCTGGGTGCGCGGCATGGTGGGCCTGGCCGGGCCGTACGACTTCCTGCCGATCACCGACCCGGTGCTGCAGACCATCTTCGGCCCGCGCCAGCAGTGGCCGCAGACCCAGCCGATCAACCATGTCGACAGCCGGGCGCCGCCAATGCTGCTGCTGCACGGCGCCGACGACGACACCGTCTACGTCAAGAACACCAACAACCTCGCCGTGCGCCTGGACGCCGTCGGCGGTCGGGCCGAGAAGGTCATTTACCCCGAGATGGGCCACGTGCGCATCGTCGCGCTGCTGTCGACCTGGCTGCCGGGACACGCCGAGCTGGTCGGGCATATCCGGCGGTTTGTCGATGGGGTGACGCAGTAGTTTTCCTGCGTCCTCCTTGCCGGCGCGCTGGACCGGGCGTGGCACATTCATTGCTGCTGCTTTCCCCAGGCCGTTCCTCGATGATCGGCCGCGGACACAGGCGTCCACGCCGCCGGCAATGCTGCCGGCGCGTGGACTTTTTTTTGCCCGCAAGGAAACGGGATCGGCCGGGGGCATGCCGGAGGACGGTATGCAGGCTCAGCAAAGGGAAGTTGGCATTGAAGCGGCCGGCGGGCCGGCGTTTGCCACGCAGTGGCTGCTGCCGGTGGCGCTGGGGATCTGCATCGCCGTGCTGCTGCGCGGCTGGCAGGATGCGCGCCCGGGGCAGACCCCGGCAATAGCCGCGGCCGGGCCGGCAGTCGCAACGGCGCCGGTGCGGGCGCCGGCACCGGCACCGCCGCTTGCCGCAGCAGGCCAGGTCCCGGCGCACCTTCCCGCGCGCCGCGCACGGAAGGTTCGGGTGCGGCCGTCCGGCAATCTCAGCCGCGACCTGGAAGTCGTGCTGCCGCAGTACCGCGCCAGCTTCGAGGAGTCCGCGCGCCGCGCCGGGCTGGACTGGCGCTTGCTCGCGGCGGTGGGCTACCAGGAGTCGCGCTGGGATCCGGCCGCGCGCAGTCCCACCGGCGTGCGCGGCCTGATGATGCTGACCCAGGACACCGCGCTGGAGCTGGGTGTGGACCGCGAGAACGCCGCGCAGAGCATCCTCGGCGCCGGGCGGCTGCTGCGCGACATTTATGCCGGGCTGCCCCGGCGCATCCGCGAGCCGGACCGCACCGCCATGGCCCTGGCCGCCTACAACCAGGGACTCGGCCACCTGCTCGACGCGCGCGATGTCACCGACCTGCGCGGTGGCGATCCCGACCGCTGGGACGACGTGCGCCAGGCGCTGCCGCTGCTGGAGCGGCAGGAGTGGATCGCCACCACCAAATATGGCTATGCCCGCGGCAGCGAGGCGGTCCAGTTTGTCGAGCGGGTCAGCCGGTACTACGCGATGATGAAGGAGGGGCGGAAGCGGGCATAGACCGGCGGCGCCGGCTCGATTGCAGGGATTCCCCAGGCGGGGACTTTCAGCCCGGCCGATGTTCCTCGATCGCCGTGCTGAAGCTCTTGCCGTTGAGATCCAGGTACAACTGCCGCTCGGTGACCGACAGCGTGACCGCGTTGCGCCGCTCGATCGCCTTGGCCGCCTCGTCGATGAAGCTGCGCCCGAAGGAGTAGACCGGCAACGCCTCGGCGCGGTGGATCTTCCTGCCGGCGAGCTGGGCCAGCAGATTGGCCGGATCGCGGTGGGTATAGACCGCGGCGCGGCCGGCGAGCTTGCTGCCGCGGTGCAGGCGCTCGGCATCCGGCGCGCCGACCTCGATCCAGGCGGTGATGCGGCCGGTGAGATCGCGCACCAGCACCGCCGGCTCGTCCACCGCCGCCACGCCCTCGGTGAAGGCGATGCCTTCCTGCCACTCCAGGCAGTAGGCAAGGAGGCGGGTCAGGAGGAATTCCGCCGTCTCGGACGGATGTCGCGCCAGGCGCAACTCCAGATCCTGGTAGACGGCGCGGTCGACGTCAGCGAGCTGGACGGTGAAATTGTGGAGGGTTGCAGTGAGGGCCATGGCGCGCAGCTTACACCGTGGCGCGCCGCCGGCGGCAGCAGGCGGCGCCCGGGAGCGCCGCCTGCCACAAGCTCCTGCCGCTAATGCAGCGACGGCATGCCGAACTGCGGGAACAGGTCGACCGTGCCCCAGTCGTGCTGCTTGGCGATGCTCATCACCGCCGGATAGTCGGGGTACCAGCTGTCGCCAGCCGAGGCGTAGCCGCCGAAGCTCAGGGCGAAGCCCCAGTCCCCGTCGAACTGCAACACATTGCCGGAACTGGCCAGCGAGCCGCCCTTCTGGGCGTAGAACTTGCCGGAGCCGCGATCGACTGCCACGTCGAAGCCGTAGCCGGCACGTCCCAGCCCCTTCGCGGTGAGCGCGGCGCCGGCGCCGAGCATCTGCTGGATGGTCGCCCGCTTCAGCGCGGGGTTGTCCTTCTGCCACATCAGGATGGCGATCAGGCGCGCCACGTCGGTGTTGGCGCCCGACAGGCCGCCGGCACCTTCCATGATCTCCATCTGCTCGGTGCCGTATTCCGAAGGCACCAGCGGCTGCTGCGGCGACATCTGGCTTTGGCCCAGTGCCAGCTGCGGCTGCTGGTAACGGGCCTCGTCGGACGGCTGCTGCGCGATCAGGCTGCGGGCGAGGCGGATGCGCGAGATATGCAGGGGCGCCAGCAGGAACTTCTGGTAGGCGTCGATGGCGCGCGTGGTGCCACGCAGCTTGGCCACCACCCGGCTGAGCAGGTAGTAGCCGCAGTTGTTGTAGGCCTGGTGGCTCTGGTCGCCGGGCGTGGCGTTCAGCGGCAGGCTGGCGATATAGGCGTCGGTCTGCGCCTCGCTGACCGGCAGGCTCACCGGGTGCGCGGCGGCCTGGAACGCCTGGGCAACGGCCACACCGTTGCGGAACGCGTCGCCGTTGATGCCGCTGGTGTGCTCCAGCAGGTGCCGGATGGTCACCGCGGCAAAGCGCGCATCGGTGGGAGCGGCGCCGGCCGGCGTCCTGAGCTGGAGGATGTCCTGCAGCTTGTGGTCCAGCGTCAGCGCGCCGGACTCGATCAGCTGGTAGGTGGCCAGCGCCGTCACTGCCTTGGACACGCTCGCCATGCGGAAGCAGGTCGTCGGCTGCACCACCGGCCAGTCAGGCTCGGCCGCCGTGTAGCCGCGGGTGTAGACCAGGCGGCCCTGGTGGACGATGGCCAGCGAAGCGTGGCGCACCGGCGAGTCCAGCAGGGTCTGGCGCACGATCTTGTCGATCGGGTCGACCGCGCTGGCGCCGATGGCATTGAACTTCTTCGGTGTGGCGGCCTCTTGCTTGACGAACAGGGCGGCGAAGCGCGCCGATTGCGCCGGGCCGGCGGCTTGCACGACGCTGGGAAAATAACCGGCCTTGGTCAGCGTGTCGAACTGGTTCTGGTAGTCGGCGGCGGTCATGTCGTGGTGCGCCACCCAAGGTCCGACCTGGCGGTCGACGAACAACGACAGGTACTGGTTGCTGGCATTGAGGGTGACGAACGCCGGGCGGCACCAGGCGGAGGTCTGCGCACTGAAGCGCGCCTGGTAGGCCGCGGGCTCGTCGGCCAGGCCGTCGGCGCTCCAGCGGTCGTTGTCCGCATTGGCCGACCAGATGGCGGCGTAGCGCGGATTGGCGGCGTCGCCGTAGGCGGCGGCCCAGCGCAGGATCAGGCCCTGCTTGCGGGCGCTGTCGTCGGTGGTCTTGAAATCGGCTGCACTGAGCAGGTGACGGGTCAGCGGAATCGGCTTCTGCGGCTCGAACACCGCGGCGAAGCGCGGGTCGCCGGCCGAGCCGGTGGCCGCGATGATCACCGGGCCGTAGCCGAGCTTGGCCTGTTCATCGAACACCTGCTGGAACTGCGCCGCGCTGAGACTGGGCCAGTCGCGCTGGGCCACCACGCTGGGCCTGCGGATCATCACCGCCGCGTAACGCGGACCGTCGATGGCGCCGTAAATGCTCAGCGAAAGAAAACGGTACCCTTCTTTGGCCGCGGCGTCGCGCTGCGCGCAATGCTCCGCCGTGGTCCTGCCATGCCATGCCACGATGTTGCTCATGTCCGGTGCTCCCTGAGAGAGATAACGCAAAAAGAACGATGCGTACGCGCGGAGATCAGGAAGGCCGGCGATGCCGTCCGGTCGTTCTGTCCCAGGGCCTGCTTCTTCGTCGCACCACTACTGCCACTGGTGCACGCTATGCTTCGCCAGTCGCGCGGTCGCGCCCCAGATGAGGGGTGAACGGGCGTGCGGCGTGATGCGCATCACGCTCTCGTACCGTGCCGTATATTTGCGCCGGAAACGGACACCGCTTGTCGCCTGATGCGCCACTGCAGTCGTGCAGCGACGAAGGTCTCCGCCCGCCACGAAGCCCTTCGGTGAAGGGAGGGGACGGGGAGGTCGCTTCTGCTACCGGTCCGCTTCCACCCGCCGCCGCATATCCCGATAAGCCGCCTGCACCAGGCGCTCCAACGCGGCCTCGTTCACCGCCTGCCCAGGCCTCAGCTTCACATGGCGCATGTACCGGCCGGTGCCTTGCAGCAGCCCATCCGGATCGGGCAGCTCGGCGCCGCGGAAGAAGCCGACGTTGACGTGGGCGGTGAAGGCGTTGGCGTAGGCGAAGCCGGCGTCGTCGACGCAGGCGGTGGGATGGCCGTCGTGCAGCAGCTCCCGCACGTCGCCGCCGCAGGCCCGCATCACCTCGAACCAGCGCCGCGCGATGGCGCCGAGCTCGCCGGCGTGTCGGCGCATCCAGGCCTCGATGGCCGGATCGCGCCGGGTCGCGCTGGGGAAGCGCAGGAGTTGGGTCATGGGCCGGACTCTCATGCACGGAGGCGGTCAGCCTAGCATTGCGGCAGGTCCCCCGCGGCTGCCGGGGGAGCGGGCAAAAGCCGCACGCTTGCCGCGGTGTTTGCACGATTTCTGCACCGGATGGAGGCATGATGGCGGCGGTGCAACGAACAGGGGGCTGCACATGGCGGTCCGGCGGTTGCGGCAACGCGTTTCCGGCCTGAGCGGCCTGTCGAAGACCGCCCTGGTCCTGGCCGGCTACCTCGCCGCCGTCCTGGTTGCCTCGGCGGCGGTCGAGGCACGCATCGCGCTCCAGGATCCGGCGGACGTGCAGGGCTCGCCGGGCATGTACGCCTTCGGCGACATGATGTACTGGCTGTTCGCCTTCTGCGCCTGCGCCGCGCTGCCCACCGCCGCGGCGCTGTGGTTCCTGCGCCGCGCCGGGCGCTTCTGGTCCTGCCTCGTGGGCAGCGCCCTGGCCATCGCCGCCACCGGGCTGCTCGCGCTGGTCGTCTACTACGCCGGCATCCATCAGCCGATCGGCTCATTTATGTCGACGGCCGCGTCGTTCGCGGTGCTGCGCCTGCTGGTGGCCCCGGTCCTCGCCGGCGCCTCGCTGCTGGGCATGCTGTTCGCGCCCACTCCCGGAATCCGCACCGGCTTCTTCCGCGCCATGATCGCGGAGGTCGTCAGCGCGGCGGGGATTTTTGTGCACCTGCTGGTGTGAAGATGCCGGGAGGCCGGGGGCGAACGCTGCCATGAGGCCGCGTGGCGTGTCCTCGTCCCGACTCCCCTCCCGCCGAAAGAGGGGCTCAACCCGCCGGCTTCAACCCCGGCGTCGCCACCCGGTTGCGCCCCTGCGTTTTGGCGCGGTACAGGGCCTGGTCGGCGCAGTCGATCCAGTCGCGGCTGCCGCTCATGTTGGGCGTGACCAGGGCCAGGCCGATGCTGACGGTGCAATGCAGGCGGCCATCGGCGCCGAGGGCGGCGGCCTGGACGCTGTGGCGGATGCGCTCGGCCACGGCGCAGGCCTGTGGCGTGTCGGTCTCGGGCAGGACGATGCCGAACTCGTCCCCGCCATAGCGGCCGGCGATGTCGATGTCGCGCACGCACTGGCCGATGATGCCGGCCACGCCGCGGATCACCTCGTCGCCGGCGGGGTGGCCCTGGGCGTCGTTGATCGGCTTGAACGAGTCGATGTCCAGCATCAGCAGCGCGGCGGGGCGGTGCAGGCGCTGATGGCGGCGCAGCTCGTTCACCACCTGCTCCTCCCAATGGGTGCGGTTGAGCAGGCCGGTCAGCGGGTCGGTGCGGTTGAGTTCGGCCAGCAGCTTGTTCTGGTGGCGCACGCGGCGTGCCAGGGCGAAGGTGAGGGTGGCCACGCCGATCGGGTAGCCGGTGAGGAAAGGCAGGCACAGCAGGGTTTCGATCAGGCTGGTCTGCGGCTCGAACTCCAGGCCGAACAGCGCCACGCCGGCGAGCAGGGCCAGCAGCTGCGCGCCGGCGGTGCGGGCCAGGAAGCGCCAGCCGCCGACGCAGATCTTGTCCATCGACAGCATCGCCACCATCAGCGCGCTGGGCAGCAGGTTGAAGTGCATCAGCACGATCCACACGCCGGCGCTGGCGGAGTCGGCGACGAGGTTGCGGCGCTCGGCGGCGTAAGGATCGGCGCTGCGGTGTGCCAGCCACCAGGCCAGGTGCGGCCAGAGCAGGCCGTTGAAGACCAGGGCAGCCCAGGCAAGGGGATGGGCGCCGTTGCTGAGGAAGACGCCGGCGACGCAGAAGAAGGCCAGCGCGACGCCCATGGTGCGCAAACCGCGCATGCGGTCGACGAAGCCCAGGGCTTCGCGCCGGCTGTCGCGCTCGCGAGGCTCTGTGCTGCGTTCGCCGGCCGCCGTTTGCAGCTGGCCCAGCCCGGGCTGGTGTCGGGGATCGAGGGTGCGCGACGTGTCCGTAGTGGGTTAGCCGCCGCGCCTGCCGCTGCCGTGCCCCGGCGCGCCGAAAATGGGGAGGCCTGCCTCAGGCCCGACTCGGCCTATTTCGCGCCTTGGGCCCTGGGAATACCGGAAAAACGGATGAAAGGCTGAATCAGCCCTCACAGCCGGCAGGAAAGCGGCGCGGGAACGGATGGAACCGCCCTCTGCCTGCTAGAGAGGCTCTCGCGGACCTCCACTCTGGGAATGAGCTAAAAGCCCAGCCCGCGCCCCGCCATCAATGCCGCCACGCCCAGCAGCAGCATGGCGAAGCCCGCCTGCACCTGCCGGGCCGACAGCCGCGCGCCAAGGCGCCGCCCCAGCAGCATGCCGGCGGCGGTGGCCGCCGCGAACCAGGCAGTCGCTTCCGGCGGCGGGCGCGCGCCGTGCAGCAGGGCCAGGATCACGCCGCCGCCGCCGACCACGGCGATCACCATCAGCGAGGTGGCGACGATGCCGTGCATGCTGACGCCGCTGTAGCGGCGCAACAGCGGCACGATGACAAAGCCGCCGCCGACGCCGAGCAGGCCGGTCATGAAGCCGCTGACCGCGCCGATGCCGGCGATGAGAAAAGCGCTGGGCCAGGTCCAGCGGATGCGCCCGGTCTTCTGGTCGATGCGGGCCAGGCCGCCGATGGCCGCTTCGGCCTGCCGCTCGCCGCCCAGTCGGCTGGCGTGAAGCAGGCGCAGCGCGACCAGCAGCAGCACCGCGGCGAAGGCGAGGGACAGCCACTGCTGCGACAGCTGCTGCGCCAGATGCAGGCCGGGCGCGGTGCAGGGGATGCCCGCCGCCGCCATCAGAAGCGCGGCGCGCCAGCGCACCAGCCGGCGGCGATGAGCTTCGACCGCACCGATGGCGGCCCCGCCGGCGACCGCGATCAGCGCCACCGGCGCGGCCTGCTGCATGGTCCAGTGCAGGCCGAATACCAGGGCCGGCACGGCGAGGATGCCGCCGCCGGCGCCGGTCAGGCCGAGCACCAGGCCGACCAGGGCGCCGAGCAGGGAGGACGTGAGCATAGGCGGATCATAGCCCGCCCGGCGTTTCCTCTCCCCGGAGGGGAAATGTCGGGGGTGAGGAGTAAGCTGTGTCGTGGGCGAGAGTGTGATGCCCTTGCCCTCTACCGGCGGGTAGAGGGCAAGGAGCAACTACATGTTCCGCCGGTACTCGCCGCCCACTTCGTACAGCGCGTGGCTGATCTGGCCGAGCGAGTTGTACTTCACCGCCTCGATCAGGTTCTCGAAGATGTTGCGGCGTTCGCGCGCGGCCTTCTGCAGGGACTTGAGGCTGTCCGGGGCCAGGGCGTTGCGGGCGGCGCGGAAGCGCTCGACGTTGCCGATCTGCTGCGCCTTCTCCTCCTCGGTGGAGCGGATCAGCTCGATGGTGGTGGCGATCTCGCCGCCGTGCTCGCGCGGCAGGAAGGTGTTGACGCCGACCAGGGGCAGGGAGCCGTCGTACTTCTTGTGCTCGTAGTACAGGCTCTCTTCCTGGATCTTGCCGCGCTGGTACATCGTGTCCATGGCGCCCAGCACGCCGCCGCGCTCGCTGATCGCCTCGAATTCCTTGTACACCGCCTCCTCCACCAGGTCGGTGAGGGCCTCGACGATGAAGCTGCCCTGCCAGGGGTTTTCGCAGAAGTTCAGGCCCAGCTCGCGGTTGATGATGAGCTGGATCGCCACGGCGCGGCGCACGCTCTCCTCGGTCGGCGTGGTGATGGCCTCGTCGTAGGCGTTGGTGTGCAGGCTGTTGCAGTTGTCGAACAGCGCATACAGCGCCTGCAGCGTGGTGCGGATGTCGTTGAACTGGATTTCCTGGGCGTGCAGCGAGCGGCCGGAGGTCTGGATGTGGTATTTCAGCATCTGGCTGCGCGGCGCGGCGCCGTACAGCTCGCGCATGGCGCGGGCCCAGATGCGGCGCGCGACGCGGCCGATCACGGTGTATTCCGGGTCCATGCCGTTCGAGAAGAAGAAGCTCAGGTTCGGCGCGAAGTCGTCGATCTTCATGCCGCGCGCCAGGTAGTACTCGGCGATGGTGAAGCCGTTGCTCAGGGTGAAGGCAAGCTGGCTGATCGGGTTCGCCCCGGCCTCGGCGATGTGGTAGCCGGAGATCGACACCGAGTAGAAGTTGCGGACCTTGTTCTCGACGAAGTACTGCTGGATGTCGCCCATCATGCGCAGGGCGAACTCGGTGGAGAAGATGCAGGTGTTCTGCGCCTGGTCTTCCTTGAGGATGTCGGCCTGCACCGTGCCGCGCACGGTGGACAGGGTCTCGGCCTTGATCCTGGCGTAGGTTTCCGTGTCGAGTACGTCCTTGCCGGAGACGCCGAGCAGGCCCAGGCCGAGGCCGTCGTTGCCGGAGGGCAGCTCGCCGGCGTAGACCGGGCGGGCTTTGTCCTTGTAGATCGCGGCGATCTTCTTTTCCGCCGCGGCCCACAGCTTGGCATCGGCCTTGAGGTGCTTCTCCACCTGCTGGTCGATGGCGGTGTTCATGAACATCGCCAGGATCATCGGCGCCGGGCCGTTGATGGTCATCGACACGCTGGTGCTGGGCGAGCACAGGTCGAAGCCGGAATACAGCTTCTTCATGTCGTCCAGGGTGGCGATGGAGACGCCGCTGTTGCCGATCTTTCCGTAAATGTCCGGTCGGGTGTGCGGGTCCTCGCCGTACAGGGTCACCGAGTCGAAGGCGGTGGACAGGCGGTCGGCGCCGTGGCCGTGGCTGAGGTAATGGAAGCGGCGGTTGGTGCGTTCCGGCGTGCCTTCGCCGGCGAACATGCGGATCGGGTCCTCGCCGGTGCGGCGGTAGGGGTAGACGCCGGCGGTATAGGGGTAGTCGCCCGGCAGGTTTTCCTTCATCAGGAAGCGCAGCAGTTCGCCCCAGCTCTTGTAGGTGGGCGCGGCGATCTTGGGGATCTTCTGGTGGCTCAGCGATTCGCGGTAGTTTTCCACCTCGATGCGCTTGCCCCGCACCTCGTAGCCGCCAACCTCGTCGGTGATGCCCTTGAGGCGCGCCGGCCACTCGCGCAGCAGGCTCAAGGCCTCGCTGCTGAGGGACTTGATGGCGTCCTGGTAGCGCTGGCGCAGCAGCAGGAGGCTCTTGTCCAGGGTGCGCGAGCCCTCCCCCTGGCTCGCGGCAGGGGGCAGCAAGGCCTCTGTGGCGTACACGTCCAGCTGCCTGGGCAGCAGCGGATCTTCGATCTCGTGCAGCGCCTGCCAGAAGGCCTGGGCGCGGTCGGCGGCTTCGGCCTGGCGCTCGATGTCCTGGTTGATGCCACGGCCGCTCTCGGCGATCTCGGCGAGGTAGCGGACGCGGTTGCCGGGGATCAGCACCGTCGCGCGCGGCTCCCTGATGCTGGTGTCGAGGTCCGGCGTCCACCGGTCCGCCGGCAGCGCCAGCTTGTCGCGCAGCAGGCGGCACAGGTTGGTGAACATCCAGGTCACGCCCGGGTCGTTGAACTGGCTGGCGATGGTCGGGTAGACCGGCACGTCCTGATCCGGAAGCGTGAACTTTACCCGGTTGCGCTTCCACTGCTTGCGCACGTCGCGCAGCGCGTCCTCGGCGCCGCGGCGGTCGTACTTGTTCAGCACCACCAGCTCGGCGAAGTCCAGCATGTCGATCTTCTCGAGCTGGCTGGCGGCGCCGTAGTCGCTGGTCATGACGTAGACCGGGAAGTCGACCAGGTCGACGATCTCCGAGTCGGACTGGCCGATGCCGGCGGTCTCGACGATCACCAGGTCGTAGCCCTGGCCGCGCAGGAAGCCGATGCAGTCCTTCAGCACCACGCTGGTCGCCATGTGCTGGCGCCGGGTGGCCATGGAGCGCATGTAGACGCGCTTGCTGCGCAGGGAGTTCATGCGGATGCGGTCGCCCAGCAGGGCGCCGCCGCTGCGGCGGCGGGTGGGGTCCACCGCCAGCACGGCGATGCGCATCTGCGGGAACGCCTGCAGGAAGCGCAGCAGCAGTTCGTCCACCACCGAGGATTTGCCGGCGCCGCCGGTGCCGGTGAAGCCGATGACGGGAGTCTTCTTGCCGGCGATGGCCCACTGCTTGCGCAGCTTGGCCAGCTCGGCCTCGCCGAACAGCCCTTCCTCGATCGCGCTGAGCATGCGGCCGACGCTGATCTCGTCGTCGAGCGAGACCTGGGCCGGGACCCGCGTCGCCTGCCGGTGCGACTCGGCGCGCTTGACCAGGTCCTCGATCATGCCGACCAGGCCGAGCTTGGCGCCGTCGTTGGGGTGGTAGATGCGCTCCACGCCGTAGTCCTGCAGCGCCTTGATCTCCTCCGGCGTGATGGTGCCGCCGCCGCCGCCGAAAACCTTGATGTGGCCGGCGCCGCGCTCGCGCAGCATGTCGACCATGTACTTGAAGAACTCGTTGTGCCCGCCCTGATAGGAGGACAGGGCGATGCCGTCGGCGTCCTCCTGCAGCGCGGCCCGCACGATGTCCTCGACCGAGCGGTTGTGGCCGAGGTGGACCAGTTCCGCGCCCTGGGCCTGGATCAGCCGCCGCATGACGTTGATGGCGGCGTCATGGCCGTCGAACAGGCTGGCGGCGGTAATGAAGCGCAGCGGCGCGAGGGTCGCGGCTTCGCCGGCTTCGGACGGGTTGGTGGGGGCGGGGCGGGACATGCAGCGGCTCCAGTAAGAGACATTACAGCGTGGCCCGATTTTACCGCCTCGAGCTCGCCATTAGTGGGTAATCCAGGTTTCTCAATGACTTGCCTGTCATCTTGAGCGCGGCCAAGGACCCGCTGCCGTCAGGCGCGCGGGGCGGGGGCGGGCTTCTTCGCTCCGCTCTGCAATGACAGCCGCATTGTCAGCCCTGATTGCGCTTCACAGCCTCCCGCAACTGGGTGATATTTTCGCGCAGCATATCGGCCACCAGCTCGTCGGTGCGCGGGTCGCGCAGGACCTCCTGCACCACCGCCAGGGCCGCGTCGACGGTGCTGGCGACGATGTCGTCGTAGAACGGCAGGCGCCTGAGCCGGCCGGTGCTGGGGTTGTCGCGCAGCTTGTCGGCGATCATCGCGCGCAGCTCGCCGTGGTTCTCGTCCAGCGCGCGGGCGATGTTGCGGGTGTAGGTGCCTTTCTGCAGCACCTCCGCCACTTCCTCCAGCACGGCGACGGTGACCGGGCCGCTGATGGCATCGACGATCTGGTTCTTGAAGCGGTCCACCAGGCGCCAGGTGAATTCCTCGCCGATGGCGCGGTCCGCCGCCATGCCGAAGCGCGACAGCAGGATCGCGATGCGCACCACCCGGAACAGGCGGAAGCCGCGCAAGGCGGGGGTCGATACCGGAATCATGCCGAGCACGTCGTACCAGTGGCGGCCGAGATGGCGCCAGGTCCAGCCGGCGCGGCGCCAGTGCCACAGGAACTCGGCCAGGAACACGGCGCAGATCAGGTAGTCGGCGCGGATGATCCAGGCGGTCTGCGCCGGCGTGGCCGGGCCCCAGGTCTCGTAAGCAAGCAGGCCGATCGAAATCACGGCCAGCAGCAGCATCAGCCAGTCGCCCAGGGGGATGCCGCGCGCTGCGGCGGCGGCGAGCGAATGCTCCCGCTGCGGCGCGGCGCCCACGCGCTAGGTCCTGCCCTGCGCCGCCTGGCTGGCGCGCACGCCCAGCATGTAGGCATGGTTGGAGGCGAACCAGGCGCGGAACCGGTCCACCGGCAGCGCCTTGGAAAACAGCCAGCCCTGCACATAGTCGACCTTGAGCCCCTGCAGGTAGGCGAGCTGCGCCGGCGTCTCCACGCCCTCGGCGACGATCTTCAGCCTGAACTGCCGCGCCATGCTGACGATGGTGTCGACCAGGCCGGCGGTCAGCGACTCGGTGCCGATGGCGTCGATGAAGGCCTTGTCGATCTTCAGGTAATCGAAGGGGAAGCTGCTCAGGTAGCGCAGGCTGGAATAGCCGCTGCCGAAGTCGTCGAGGGCGATGGGCGTGCCGAGGGCGCGGATCTGCTGCAGCATCTCCAGCGCCTTGCGGTCCTCGTTCATGATCAACTCGTGCTCGGTCACCTCGATCACGATCTGTCCGGGCGCGATGCGGTCGCCGGTCATGCGCTTGATGTCGGCCAGCAGGCTGCGCTCGGCCAGATGCTGCGGGCTGAGGTTGACCGAGACGTGGAGCTCGGGGTGGGCCATCAGCAGCTCGGCCATGTCGGTGATGATGCGGCGCATCAGCCAGCGGGTCAGCTTGACGATGAAGCCGCTCTCCTCGGCCGCCGGGATGAAGGCGTCCGGCGACAGCACGCCGAGCTGCGGGTGATGCCAGCGCAGCAGCGACTCGGCGCCGACGCAGCCGCCGGTCATGGCGTCGACCATCGGCTGGTAGTAGACCTGGAACTGGCCGTCGTCGAGCGCATCCTCCATGCTGGCGCTGGCCGAGAGCTGGCGCCGCGCCGCCATCAGCAGCAGCACGCAGAGCAGGGCCGAGGTCATCAGGCCGGCGCTGACATAGGCCAGAACGTCCTGCTTCCAGTTGCGGGTCAGCCAGCTCGGCGAGGCGACGGCGACGACGCGGATCGGATAGCGCGCCGATTGCAGCGCCACCCGTGCGCCCGGCAGGCGGGCCAGCGGCAGCTCGGGGTGCAGGCCGCAGCGCGCCAGCTCGGCGCCGTCGCTGCGCAGCACCGCCAGGCTGATGCCGTCCTCGAGCGCATATTTCTGCTCCGGCTCGCCGAGCAGGCGCGGATTCAGATGCAGCCCGAACATGCTCCGCTCGCCGGCGCGGTAGTGGATGACGATGGACACCATGTTTTCCCGCGCCAGCGTCACCGGCGCCGAGATATGGATGCCCTGCGCCGGGATGACGCGGTTCTCGGCGTTGGCGATCGGCTGCGGCGGGTTGTAGACCTGCGTGTTGGTGCAGCGCACCGCGTCGTCCACCACCAGGGTCGCTTCCTGGAAATAGATCGACTCCAGCACGGCGCGGCCCAGCCCTTGCACCGTCGCCGGCGTGCAGCGCGGCTCGAGCCGGCCGGCGAGCTGGGCGAGGGTGGTCTCGGCGTTGCCGAAGATCTGGTCGGCGCGGTCCAGGGTGTGGGAGGCGTAGCGCTGCAGCTGGGTGTTCATCTCCCGCTGCGCCTGCTTCCAGGAGATCAGCATGAACCCTGCGGTCGGCAGCAGGCCGGCCAGGGCGACCAGGGCGAAGAGCACGGTCCTGCGGCGCCGGCCGGTCACGTCGAAAGCTCTCCGTTGGGTCTTGTTATCAGTTTGTTATACAACAAAGCTCAAGGATATGGTCAGCATTGCCCAGCCCCCGGGCAGCGATCCAGCCACCTGTCGTATATTTCATCCCAGACCTTCCCCTTTTGCGAGCCTCTCATGCTGTTCCGTCAGCTGTTCGAGGCGGAATCCTCGACCTACACCTATTTGCTGGCCGCACGTCCCGGCGGCGAAGCCCTGCTGATCGACCCGGTGCAGTCGCACACCGGGCAATACCTGCAGCTGATCCGCGAACTGGAGCTCAAGCTGGTGATCGCGGTGGACACCCATACCCATGCCGACCATATCACCGCCCTGGGCGACCTGCGCAGCGCCACCGCCTGCGTCACGCTGATGGGCGAGCGCACCCGGGCCGAGTGCGTCTCGGCGCAGTTCCGCGACGGCGAGACCATCGGCTGCGACGGCGTGCGGCTGCGCGCGCTCTACACCCCGGGGCACACCGACGAATCCTTCAGCCTGGTCGGCGAGGACCGCGTCTTCACCGGCGACGTGCTGCTGATCCGCGGCACCGGCCGCACCGATTTCCAGAACGGCGACCCCTACCAGTCCTACGACTCCATCTTCAACAAGCTGCTGCGCCTGCCCGACGAGACCCTGGTCTACCCGGCGCATGACTACAAGGGCATGACCGTCTCGACCATCGCCGAGGAGCGGGCCCACAACCCGCGCCTGCAGGTGCGCTCGGCCGAGGAGTACGCGCAGCTGATGAATGCCTTGCGCCTGCCCAATCCCAGGCTGATGGACGTGGCGGTGCCGGCCAACCTGCGCTGTGGCAGGGCGGCGTAAAACGAGCCTCTCTTCCCGCGTCATTACAGCTCAAGGTGAAGGGCGCGCCTGCGCCGGTGGCGCGCAATGCTCCTGCTTCATTGTTCTTCGCTGCTGCCGCGGGAGCGGGTGAAGCGGCGGCTTATGTCGAGACCTTCTATCAATAGCCCGTGAAAGTCTCGCGCGGCTATATACGATGATCTTCGCCCTCTCTACGATCCCCACGCACAACCGGGGCTCATGGGACCATGAAGAACAAGCAGTACGCCGCGGCCGCCGCCGTGGCGCTCGGCCTGGCGGCGTTGCCGGCGCAGGCCACCAACGGCTATTTCATGCACGGCTATGGCACCGCTTCCAAGGCGATGGGCGGCGTGGCCTACGCGCTGCCGCAGGATTCGCTGGTGGTGGCGAGCAACCCGGCCGGCCTGAGCCTGGCGGGCGACCGCCTGGACCTGGGCGTGGACTGGTTCATCCCGCGCCGCGCCGGCGAGATCGAGGGCAACAACACCGTGGCCACCCTGCTCAGCGGGCGCAGCGCCAACGGCCGGTACGACGGCAACGCCATCGGGAATTTCTATATCCCCGGCTTCGGCTACGCGCGCCAGCTGGGTCCGCGCTTCAGCGCCGGCATCGCCGTGTACGGCAACGGCGGTCTCAACACCGATTACCGGGTGAACCCGTTCGGCGCCTTCCAGCTCAGCGGCACGCCGCGCAACGCCGGGGTGAATCTGGAGCAGCTGTTCGTCGCGCCCTCGCTGGCGTTCCGCCTCACCGGGCGCCAGTCGGTGGGCGTGTCGCTGGACATCGCCTACCAGATGTTCAAGGCCTACGGCCTGCAGGCGTTCGCGCTGCAGGGCTTTCCTTCGGCGCAGCTGCCCCTGGTGGGGCCGTTCTCGGTGGCGCCGGACGATGTCACCGACAAGGGCTACGCCCGCTCCTGGGGCGTGGGCTACCGCCTCGGCTACCTGGCCGAGCCGTTCGAGGGCTTCACCATCGGCGCCAGCTGGCAGCCGAAGATCCACATGCAGCGCTTCCGCCAGTACCAGGGCCTGTTCGCCGGCCACGGCAGCTTCGACGTGCCGGCCAACTTCGGCGGCGGCGTGGCGTATCGCTGGCACAAGGCCGTCGTCGTTTCCGCCGACGTGCAGCGCATCATCTATAGCAGCGTCGAGTCGGTGGGCAACAGCCTGCAGCCCTTCGTCGACGGCGTGAAGCTGGGCGCCGACGGCGGCCCCGGCTTCGGCTGGCGCAACATGACGGTCTACAAGTTCGGCGCCGCCTGGCGGCCGTGGCAGCCGCTGGAGCTGATGGCCGGCTACAGCTATGGCCGGCAGCCGGTGCCGCAGGACCAGACCCTGTTCAACATCCTGGCGCCGGGCGTGATCACGCGGCACTACACCGCCGGCGCGGAGCTGAGCCTGGGCGGCGGTTACGAGGTCAGCCTCTATTACATGCGCGCGCCGGAAAATCGCGTCGATGGGCAGGGCTCGATCCCCGGCAACGGCCTGCTGCCGCCCGGCAGCTTCGGCGGCGGCGAGGCCAATGTGCGCTTGAAGGAGCAGGCTTTGGGCGCATCATTGGCGGTGCGGTTCCAATAGGCCGCGGGCTTGGCAAGCCGGCCTTCGGGCCGACGGCGCCGCCGTCCCGGAGGGCGGACTACAACAGGAGATGGCTTCATGTACCTGCAAGCACTGGAAGGCGGCCTGCTGATCGGCCTGGCGGCCTCGCTGCTGCTGCTGTTCAACGGCCAGATCGCCGGCATCAGCGGCGTGCTCGGCAGCCTGGTGGAAGGGCGCGGCGGCAGCTGGCGCTGGCTGTTCCTCGGCGGATTGATCGGCGCGGTGCTGATCGTGCGCCTGGCCGGCGGCGCGGTGCCTGGACAGCTGGCGCTGGCCTGGCCGGTGCTGGTCGGCTCCGGCCTGCTGGTCGGCTTCGGCACGAGGCTCGGCTCGGGCTGCACCAGCGGCCATGGCCTGTGTGGCCTGGGCAACCTCTCGACCCGCTCCCTGGTGGCGACCCTGGTGTTCATGGCGGCGGGCTTCGCCACCGTGTTCGTGGTGCGGCACGTGCTGCCCGGAGCCTGAGATGAGCGCATCGATCCAGAAGGTTCTGCCGCTCGTGTCCGGTCTGCTGTTCGGCTTCGGCCTGATCCTGTCCGGCATGACCGACCCGCTGCGCATCCAGGCATTCCTCGACATCGCCGGCGCCTGGAACCCGGCCATGGCGCTGGTGATGGGCGGCGCCATCGCCGTGACCCTGCCGGCCTATACCTGGGTGCGCCTGCGCGGCCGCAATGCGCTAGGCGCCGCCGTGAGCCTGCCGGACCGCAAGACCATCACGCCGCGCCTGGTCATCGGCAGCGGCCTGTTCGGCATCGGCTGGGGCCTGAGCGGCGTCTGCCCGGGGCCGGCCATCCTGATCGCCGCCAACGGCCTGCTCGGCGGCGTGTGGCCGCCGGTCGTGTTCCTGCTCGGCGTGCTGGGTGGCATGCTGCTTTACGCCGGCTGGTCGCGGCGCGCGCCGGCGGCCAGTGTGCCGGCGTCGGTGCAGGCCAACGGGCTGTAGGCCATGCGAGCCGCCGGCGATCACGACGAGCAGCTGACCTCGATGCGCTGTGCATCCGGCGGCGGCTCCGCCGCATAGGCCTCCATCTCCGGTTGCTCGTCGAACGGCTTCTGCAGCAGCCGGAACAGGCGGTCGATCTCGCCGTAGTCGCCGCTCTGCGCCTGCTCGATGGCGGCTTGCGCCAGGTGGTTGCGCAGCACGTATTTCGGGTTGACCGCGTTCATGCGCGCGGCGCGCCCGGCATCGTCGGTCTGCTCGCCGCGCAGGCGGCCGCGATAGTCCGCCACCCAGGCGTCGAAGCCGGCAAGGTCAGCGATCTCGTCGCGGACGCCGTGGGCGGGTTCGTCGGTGTCGGTGCGCAGCCGTGCAAGATGGCGGAAGCTGCGGGTGAAGTCGGAGCGGCCGCGATGCAGGATGCTGAGGAAGCGGTTGACCAGTTCGGCGTCGCCTTCGCGCGCCTCGCGCAGGCCGAGCTTGGCAGTCCATAGCTCCAGCATTGCTTTGGAATAGACCGCCGGATAGAGGTCGAGGATGCCGGTGGCGATCTCGACCGCTTTTTCCGGCTCGTCCGAGAGCAGCGGCAGGGTCGCCTGCAGCAGCTTGGAGCAGTTCCAGTGCCCGATCATCGGCTGCTGGTCGTAGGCGTAGCGGCCCGCTTCGTCGCTGTGGTTGCAGATGTAATGGGCGTCGAAGCCGTCGATGAAGCCGTAGGGGCCGTAGTCGATGGTCAGGCCCAGCGCGGAGAAGTTGTCGGTGTTCATCACGCCGTGGCAGAAGCCCACCGCCTGCCACTGCGCCATCAGGCGCGCGGTGCGCTCCACCACCTCGGTCAGCCAGGCGTGATAGCGGTCCTCGCGCTGCGCGAACTGCGGGAAGTGTTCGGCGATCACGTGGTCGGCCAGCGGCGCCAGATGCTGGTGCTGGTTCTGGTAGTAGAAGAATTCGAAGTGGCCGAAGCGGACGAAGCCGGGCGCGGCGCGGCACACCACCGCGGCGGTCTCCAGGGTCTCGCGCCGCACCGGCTGCGGCGACCCGACCAGGCTGAGCGCGCGGGTGCTGGGGATGCCGAGCGCATGCATCGCCTCCGAGGCGAGGTATTCGCGGATCGAGGAGCGCAACACGGCCCGGCCGTCGGCGAAGCGCGACCAGGGCGTCTGGCCGCTGCCCTTGAGCTGCAGTTCCCAGCGGCGGCCGTCGCGGCCCTGCAGCTCGGCGATGAGATGGGCGCGGCCGTCGCCGAGCTGCGGCACCAGCACGCCGAACTGGTGGCCGGCATAGACCGAGCTGACGGCCGGATAGCCGGGCCACGCCTGGTTGCCCGCCAGGCGGGCGGTGAACTCCGGCCCGGCGACAGCGGCCGGGTCGAAGCCGATCTGCTCGGCCAGCGCGCGGTTCAGGTGGAGCAGCTGCGGCTCGGGCAGGGGCGTGGCCGGCACCTGCGGCGCGTAGGTGTCGCCGAGCGCGCCGAAACGGCGCTGCGGCGGCAGCGGGATCGGGCCGCCCTGAACGCCGCCTTCAGCGGGCGCTTCGATGTTGCCAGTGCCTGGGGTTGCGAGCATGGTGCAGGACGGCGATGAATGAAGTGGGTGACCAGGCCGGCTGCGTTGTTGCCGGTGCCGGCGGCTGCCTCCGGATCATCCGGCACAGGCGGATGGCGGGTGGCGGCCCACTGCCGAAGGATACGGTGTCACGGCGACCTTAGCGCAAAGCCCTGTTTTCCGCCAACCTAGGCCGGCGCCTATGGCGTGCGCTGCTCTGCCGTCGGGTCGGAGCCGACGATCAGGCGCGCGCCGCGGCTGAAGCTGACGTAGTCGAACATCCATTGCAACGCCACCAGCAAGCGGTTGCGCGCGCCGATCAGGAAGTAGATGTGGGCCACGCCCCATAGCAGCCAGGCGATGAAGCCCTTCATGCGCAGGAAGCCGAAGTCGATCACCGCCAGGTTGCGGCCGATGGTGGCGAGGTTGCCGAAGTGGCGGTAGCGGAACGGACCCGGCCGCGGCTTGCCGGCGACGGCGGCGCGGATCAGCCGGGCCACGTAGGCGCCGGCCTGCTTGGCAGCGGGCGCGATGCCGGGGATGGGCTTGCCGTCCTGCGTGAACAGGGCGGTGTCGCCGATGACGAAGACGCGGTCCTGGCCGGGCACGCCCAGGTCCGGCCCGACCAGGACCCGGCCGGCGCGGTCCGCGGCTGCGCCGAGCCAGCGCGCGGCCGGCGAGGCGGCGACGCCGGCGGCCCACAGGATGGTCGCCGCTTCCAGGCGCTCGCCCGAGGCGGTGACGCCCTGCGGGTCGCACTCCGTCACCTGGCGGCCGAGCCACACTTCCACACCCAGGCGCTCCAGCGCCGTCTTGGCATAGTCCGACAGCGCCGGGGGGAAGGCGCCCAGCACGCGCGGCGCCCCTTCGATCAGCACGATGCGCGCGTCGCGCGGGTCGATGGCGTGGAAGTCGGAGGCCAGGGCCTTCTTCGACAGCTCGGCGATGGCGCCGGCCAGCTCCACGCCGGTGGGGCCGGCGCCGATGATGGCGAAGGTCATCAGGCGGCGGCGCTCCGCCTCGTCGGTGGTGTTCTCGGCGCGCTCGAAGGCGAGCAGGATGCGGCGCCGGATCAGGGTGGCGTCGTCGATGCGCTTGAGGCCGGGCGCGATCGGCGCCCAGCGATCGTTGCCGAAGTAATTGTGGGTGGCGCCGGTGGCCAGGATCAGCCAGTCGTAGGGCAGCTGGCGGCCGTCCACCAGCTTGACCCGCCGCGTGGCGGGGTCGACGCCGCAGACCTCGCCCAGCAGCACGCGGGCATTGCCCTGGCGGTTGAGGATGCTGCGCACCGGCCAGGCCACGTCGGAGGGATTGAGGCCGGCGGTGGCCACCTGGTAGAGCAGGGGCTGGAACAGGTGGAAATTGCGGCGGTCGACGACGGTGACATCCACCGCCGCTTTGGCCAGCGCGCGCGCCGCGGTGAGGCCGCCGAAGCCGGCGCCGACGATGAGGACCTGGGGCCTGGCCACTGCCTGAGACATGATCGGTTCTTTATGGGCGTTGAGGGGATTTGCAACGGGCAGTGTGCCGCAACTGCGTGACCCGCGCGCGGCAGCGTTGCCGATCGCGTACGGCGGGGCGCAAAATCCGGATTTACGGATCATTTCCCGGACAAATCGCTCATGGATCAACAGCAGCAGGACAGCATCGAGGCGGCGGTGTTCCGGCGCCTGCTGGAGCACCTGGACAGCCGCAAGGACGTGCAGAACATCGACCTGATGAACCTCGCCGGGTTCTGCCGCAACTGCCTGTCGAAGTGGTACGCGCAGGCGGCCCGCGAGCGGGGCGTGGAGGTGGCCGACGAGGCCGCGCGCGAACGCGTCTACGGCATGCCTTACGGCGAGTGGAAGCGACTCCACCAGAAAGAGATGAAGTAGACATCCTGTCCCGGAACCGGCCATCCTTGGGCCGGGCTGTTTCAGACAAGCGACAACAGGGGGCGGACGTGCGCGGACGTGGCTTGTGGGGGGTGCTGCTGTTGCTGCCGTTCTTGCCGGCGGGGGCCGATCCGGCGGTGGACAAGGTGATGGACTGCATGCGCGGCAATGTGCCGCCGACCTTGCGCATCCAGGAAATCGAGCTGGCCGCCAAGGACCGCACCGGCGCCACCCGCGTGCTCAAGGGCAAGCTGTTCGCGATGCGCGACAAGGGCCTGCTGCGCGCCATGGTGCACGTGGCCGAGCCGTCGGACCTGGCCGGCGCCTCCTACCTGGTGCGCGAGACCGCCTCGGCCGACCATGCCGACGAGATGTACATGTTCCTGCCGGCGGTAAACCGGGTGCGGCGCATCACCGGCGCCAGCGCCGACGGCTCCTTCCTCGGCACCGATTTCAGCTACAACGACGTCAAGCAGATCGAGAACGCCTTCAGCGACTCCGACGGCAAGCTGGAGAAGCCGGAGACGATCGAGCAGCGGCCGGTCTACGTCCTCAGCTTCAAGCCCAGGCCGGAGCAGGGTTCGCGCTACAGCCTGCTGCGCGCCTGGGTCGACCAGAAGACCTGCGTGGCGCTGAAGGTGGATTTCTACGAGGGCGAGGCCACCCGCAAGGAGCTCACCGCGCCGGCTTCGGCGCTGCAGCAGTCGGGCAGCTACTGGTACCTGTCGCAGGCGACCATGGAGGACCTCAAGGACCATACGCATACCCAGTTGCGCGTGGTCGGGGTCACCAGCGGCAGCGATATCGCCACCCGCTATTTCGATCCCCACTCGTTCTACCTGGGGAACTGAACCCCGCCCGTGTTCTTCTGGATCCCCAGGGTCGCGCGCCATCCATACCTGATGCTGGCGCTGGGCTTCGTCCTGGCGGCCGGCGCGCTGCTGCTGTGCGTGGATCCGCACAGCGGCAAGCCGCGCTTCAAGGTCGATCCCTCGGCCGAGGCGCTGCTGCCGGCGCAGGACGGCGACCGTGCGGTGCTGGCCAAGGTGCGGCAGACCTTCGGCGAGGACGATCCGGTGATCGTCTCGCTGCGGCTGGAGCCCAGCGTCTTCACCCCGGAGAACCTGGAGAAGATCGCGCAGCTGAGCCAGCGCCTGCAGCAGCTGCCGGGCGTGCGCGCGGTGTTCTCGCTGGCCACCGCGCCCAACCTGATGGCCTCGGGGGACGAGGTCTCGATCACCTCGTTCACCGAACAGGCGAAAGCCGATCCGACGCAGGTGGCGCAGTTCCCGGCGCAGCTGGCCGCCAACCCGCTGTACCGCGGCACCCTGGTCTCGCCCGACGGCCACAGCGCAGCCTTCGCCCTGGCCTTCGCCGACAACGAGCCCGGGCGCTACGCCGCGCTCGGCCTGAACCGCCAGATCCGCGCCGCCGCCGCCGCGGTGGCGCCGGGCAGCGAGGTGCACATCACCGGCACGCTGCCGGTGCGCGCCGCCACCGCCGCGGCGCTGTCGCATACCCTGGCCTTCACCGTGCCGGCAGTGTTCGCGGTGGTGGCGCTGCTGCTGCTCGCCACCTACCGCAGCCTGCGCGCGGCGCTGTCGGCGCTGCTGGCGGTGGGCATGGCGCTGGTGCTGACGGTAGCCACCGCGGTGCTGCTGCGCATCGAGTTCAACCTGGTGACGGCGATCGTGCCGCCGCTGGTCATCACCATCGGCCTGTCCTATACCATCCACCTGCTGTCGGCCTATTTCCTGTCGCAGCAGATGGTGCCGCAGGCCGACGCGCGCCAGCGCGCCGAGTGGGTGATGAACCGCATCGCCACCGGCCTGAGCCTGTCCGGGGCGACCACCATCGTCGGCTTCCTGTCGCTGATGCTCAATCCGCTGCCGGCGATCCGCTCGTTCGCGCTGCTGGCCAGCATCGGCACCGCCTACGTCGGCCTGATCACGCTGATCTTCATGCCGGCGCTGCTCAATCTCCTGGGCTGCTCGCGCCGCTCCCAGCCGATGGCCGAGCGCCTGTTCGCGCGCTGGGGCGTGCGCCTGGCCAACTTCGACACGCGCTGGCGCATGCAGATCATCGCCGTCGCCCTGGTGCTGATCCCGCTGGACGTCTATTTCGCCACCCGCATCCGCAGCGGCACCGAGTTCATCCAGAGCTTCGGCCCCGGCTCGCCGGTGCGCCAGGACTTCGAGGCGATCAACCGCACCTTCAACGGCGCCAACCTGGTCACCGTCTACGTCGACAGCCATGTCAACGACGCGCTGACCGATCCGGTGCAGATCAAGCCGCTGGAGCAGCTGGAGGAGTGGCTGCGCGCCCAGCCCGAGGTCGGCGCGGTGGTTTCCTACATCGACCATCTCAAGCTGCTCAACCAGGCCCTCAACCAGAACGACCCGGCGTATTTCCGCATTCCCGACAGCGCCGCCGCGGTGAAGCAGTTGCTGGTGTTCGCCGGCGGCGACGCCATCCAGCACGTAGTCGACCCGCGCTTCCGCAGCGCCGTGATCTCGGTCCGCATCAACGTCGACGGCTCCATCGCCATCGGCGACTTCCTCAAGCGTCTCGACCAGAAGCTCGACGCGCTGCCGCCGCCGCTGCAGGCCCAGGCTACCGGCAGCACCGTGATCGCCACGCGCGCCGTCTCGGCCATCGCCAGCGGCCACATGGCCTCGATCGCCATCGCCACCTTCGCCATCTGGGCCCTGCTGTCGGTGATGTTCACCTCGATGCGCGCCGGCTTCATCGCCACCCTGCCCAACATCGTGCCGGTGTCGGTCTACTTCGGCACCCTCGGCCTGCTGCACATCAGCCTCAACCCGACCACCAGCCTGATCGCCTGCATCGTGCTGGGCATCGCCGTCAACGACACGGTGCACTTCCTGGCGCGCTTCAACGACGACGCGCGCGAGCAGGGCGGGGAGGCGGGGGCGATCCGCTCGGCGTTGTCGGCGGTGCTGCGCCCGATCACGCTGGCCACCGCGGCGCTGTGCCTGGGCTTCCTGGTATTCACCGGCAGCGAGCTGCGCAACCAGGTGCAGTTCGGCGCGCTCTCCGCCTGGACCCTGTTCTGCGCCTGGATCGCCGACATGACCCTGACGCCGGCGCTGGGCTCGCGCCTGCGCATTGTCACCCTGTGGGACATGCTGCGCCTGGACCTGGGCCGCAGCCCGCAGCACACCATTCCGCTGCTGTCCGGCCTGAGCCTGCGCCAGGCGCGGCTGTTCGCGCTGATGTCGCGGCTGGAGCAGGTGGCGGCGGGCACCCGCATCATCCAGGAGGGCGACCTGGCGCGCGACGTGTTCGTGGTCATCGACGGCACCGTGGAAGTGGTGCTCGACCGCCACGGCGAGCGCAAGGTGCTGTCCACCCTCGGCCGCGGCGCGGTGATGGGCGAGGCCGGCTACTTCGGCCAGCGCCGCACCGCCAGCATCGACGCCCTCAGCGCCGTGCGCCTGCTGCGCTTCGACTCGCAGGACCTGGAGCGGCTGCGCGTGCGCTACCCGGCGATCGCCGCGACCATCTTCAGGAACCTCAACCGCATCCAGGCCGAGCGCATCGCGCGCATGACGGCGATGGTGCAGTAGTTGTCCTGAACCAAGGACCTGGTTCCGGCGCCCCGGATGACTGCCGGAGCTTTACTGCTTCATCAACCCGTCGATCTGCCCCTTCTGATCCAGCAGCGCGCCGCGCGCGAGCACCGGGTTGCCCGGCTGCGGGCCGAAGAACTGCCAGTCGCCGAAGGCGGAAGCGATCAGGCCGAACAGGCCGATGAAGCGGCGCTGGGTCAGCTCGGCGCGGAACTGCGCGGCGCGGCCGGTGGCGGGGGCGGTGACGTCGATGTCCACCTGGTATCGCTGGTCGCAGACTTCGGGGACCACGCCGACGGTGAGGTAGGACAGGGCATAGTCCAGGCAGAACGGGCCGGTGGTGGAACCGATCACCTTCTCGTCCACGGCGGAAATCACCAGGTCGGGCTGGGCGTCGCCGGTGGCGAAGTCGCCGAACAGGCCGGTGCGCTTCAGCTCGTCCTGCAGCTGGGCGGTGGCTTCCGCGTTCTGCGCCTGGACCTTGACGCGCAGGCTGTGCCAGTCGGCGCCGCCGGTGGTTTCGGGGCGGATCTTGGTGGCGCCGCAGGCGCACAGCAGCAGCAGCGGCAGGGCGAGGCAGGCGAGGCGTTTCATGGGGCCTTGGGCATTTCTTGGAATGCGCGATTATGCCGGTTCGGGCCCGGCCGCGGCGGGGAATTTACGCACGGCCCGCGGGTAAGGCCGAATACCAGGCCACCTGCGCTAGACTGGCCGCGACAATAACCAGCAGCTGCGACAGGAGCGGGATATGAGTCTCAAGGGCAAGACACTGTTCATTACCGGCGGCTCGCGCGGCATCGGCGAAGCCATCGCCATCCGCGCGGCGCAAGACGGCGCCAACGTGGTCATCGCCGCCAAGACCGCCGAGCCGCACCCCAAGCTGCCGGGCACCATCCACACCGCGGTGGAGGCGATCGAGAAGGCCGGGGGCAAGGGCCTGGGCGTGGTCTGCGACATCCGCGACGAGCAGCAGGTGATCAGCGCGGTGAAGCAGGCGGTCGACACCTTCGGCGGCATCGACATCCTGGTTAACAATGCCAGCGCCATCAGCCTCACCGGCACCCTGCAGACCGACATGAAGCGCTACGACCTGATGAACGGGATCAACGCCCGCGGCACCTACCTGTCCGGCCGGGTCTGCATCCCGCACCTGCAGGCCAGCGCCAAGGCCGGCCGCAACCCGCACATCCTGACCTTGTCGCCGCCGCTGGACATGCGCAGCAAGTGGTTCGCGCCGCACGTGGCCTACTCGATGGCCAAGTACGGCATGAGCCTGTGCACCCTGGCCTGGGCCGAGGAGTTCAAGCGCGACGGCATCGCCGCCAACTCGCTGTGGCCGCGCACCGGCATCGCCACCGCCGCGATCAAGCTGATCGGCGGCGACCCGCTGATGAAGAAGAGCCGCACCGCCGAGATCATGGCCGACGCCGCGCACGTGATCCTGACCCAGCCTTCGCGCGATTTCACCGGCCGTTTCTGCATCGACGACGTGGTGCTGCACCAGATGGCCGGGGTCCGGGACTTCTCCAGGTACGCGGCCGTGCCCGGCACCAAGGACGCGGAGCTGATGCCGGACTTCTTCCTGCCGGACGACTTGCCGAAGGTATCCTGAGGCGCGGTCCGTTCGCCCGGCTGCCCGCGGCAGCGGGCGCATCGAGAGGCTCCGCCGCCGGCAGCCGGCGCCCCGGCCGCTACTTCGCCCGGCGCCCGCGCCGGGCACGCACCGCCTGCATCGTCCCGGCGGTGCGTACGGCATAGGTATAGAGCCCCGGCGAATGGTAGCGCGCGTACGGGCAGCGCCGCGGCTTGCCTGACGCGGTTGTCGCAGCGGCGCGCAGGAACTCCTCGTGCGCCGGCGCCAGCTGCCGGTGCAGGCGCTGCAATTCACCCGGGCTGCCGTAGAACACCCGCTGCGGCTGCGGCAGGCTGCGGAACGAACACTCCAGCACCTCGCCCACGGTATACACGCTGTCCGGCACCGCGCCGAGCATGAACCAGCCGACCACGCGGTTGAGGAAGGTGAAAGCCTCGACCTGTCCGACGTTGAGCCGGAAGCCGTGCGGGAACAGGGTCACCGCCCAGGAGCGCGGGCCGGCCTGCTCCGCCGCCGCCGCCGAACGCAGCAGCTGCGCCATCAGGAAGCGGCGCAGCGCTTCGTCCGGGCACAGGCGGCGCATCACGGCTTCGGCGGCTCGCGGGTCGTCGCGGTCGATGGGCGCGGCGGGCATGCTCGACTATCCTTGGACAGATGGAACACCCGGCTATCCTCGCATGAGTTCCCCCTACATCACCGCCGAAGGCTACCAGCGCCTCAAGGACGAGCACGACCAGCTGTGGCGGGTGCGCCGGCCGGAAGTGGTGCGGGCCCTGTCCGCGGCGGCGGCGGAGGGCGACCGCTCCGAAAACGCCGAATACATCTACCGCAAGAAGGAGCTGCGCGAGATCGACCGGCGCCTGCGCTACCTGCAGACCCGCATCCCGGATCTGCGGGTGGTGGACCGGCCGCCGCCGGACCCGGGTCAGATCTTCTTCGGCGCCTGGGTTGAGCTGGAGGACGCCGCCGGCCAGCTCAAGACCTACCGCATCGTCGGCGGCGACGAGATCGACGCCCGCCGCGGCTGGATCAGCGTGGACTCGCCGCTGGCGCGTGTGCTATTGAAGAAGCGGAAGGGCGAGGAGGTCACCGCGCAGTTGCCGGGGGGTGAGCTGCAAGTGGCGATCACGGCGGTGCGCTACTCGGAATAGTTGTCAGCGGCGGGTTTCTTGAATCCCCGGCAGGAGCGAAGCGGGATGATGTCCTTGGCAACCGGCAACTGACCACGACAACGGGTGCGGCATGGCGGACACGGATTTCAAGCAGTTGCGCGAGCGCATCCTCAAGGCGGCGGCCGATTTGTCGGTCCCGCGCGGCAGCGCCCTGGGCCTGACCGACGCGGAAGTCATCGCCTCCGCCGGCATCGGCGCGGACGAATTCCCCGGCGCGTTCGCCGACCGCCGCGCCTTCCTGCTGGCCCTGCTGCTGCATTTTCTCGACCTGGCGCGGGCCGACGCCATCGACACCCTGGCGCAGACCGACTCCGGCATTCCGCGCATCGCCGCCGCCTTCGAGCGCTATTGGGACGCCAACCTGCGCTGGCGGCCGATGCGCGAGCTGGCGCTGCATTTCCGCGGCGATCCCGAGGGCGCCGAGATCCTGCGCGCGCGCCTCCACGGCGTGACGCTGATCGCGCAATACGAGCTGGGCCGCGTCGGCTGGCCGCACCCCGCCGCGGTGGCGCGGCTGGCGGCGAGCCTGTGCGTGGAGACGGCCGTCGCCGAATACGAGGCGGGGCACGCGCTGCCGGAGTTGCGGTACTCGGTGCTCAGCTATTTCCGCGAGCCGCGGCCCAAGCCGTATGCGGCGAGCGTGCTGCCCTAGAGGTGGTGTCCTGGGAGCAGCGGCTGGTTCAACCGGCCGCCGACCTGCCCACCGCCGCTTCATTCCACCGGCAGGATATCCTTCAACACCCGCCAGCCGCCGTCCACCGAGACGACGTTGCTGTAGCCCATCTTCTGCACGTTGTCCGCCGCCAGGGCGGAGCGGAATCCGCCCCCGCAGTACAGGTACAGCGGCTCGGATTTGTCCGGGAACTTGGCCTCGATGTCGCGCTCGATCACGCCCTTGCCGAGCCATACCGCACCCTTGACGTGGCCGGCCTGGAATTCGCTCTCCTCGCGGGTGTCGATCAGCCGGGCCCGGGGATTGGCGGCCAGGATCGCGGGCAGGTCGCGGGCCTGCACCTCTTTGATGCGGGTCTTCGCGTCGTGGACCAGGGAGAGGAATCCGGCGGAATGGGTCGAGGCCATGTGCAGCTCCAGCGTATGATGTCGTAAATCTACTCGAAACGGACCAGTCCGGTCACCGCAGGACCGGACTATTGTCGGACATTGCCCTGGAAACAGCCGCTCCCGCGCCGGTGCCAATGCCGCGCGCGCGGCCGGCGGGAAAGAATGAGGCAGGATCCGGAATCCCGGCCGGAACTCCGGCCGGGGCGACCGGTCGGCTTGAGGGGCCTGGCCCCCGGTGCGGTGGAGGAAGCGGTTCAATGAGACGAGCGCGAAGCGCCGTGCTGGCCGGATTGGCCGCGGGATGGTTTGCCGGGTGGGTTGCGGGCGCCTCGGCCCAGGGCGGCACCGCGCCGGCGGTGGACGCCACGGTCCAGGCCAACCGCGCCGCAGTCGCGGCGCAGCAGCAGATCAACCAGCTCGACGACCAGACGCGGGCCCTGCTCGAGCGCTACCGCGCCGCGCTGTGGCAGACGCAGCAGCTCAACGTCTACGCCCAGCAGATCGGCCCGCTGCTCGCCACCCAGGACGCCGACCGCAGCTCGCTGCAACAGCAGCTGCAGCAGTTCAGCGGCAGCTCGCACGATCTGACGCCGCTGCTGCTGCGCATGATCGACAGCCTGGACAAGTTCGTCGGCCTCGATCTGCCGTTCCTGCAGCAGGAGCGGCGCGAGCGCATCGCCGCGCTCAAGCGGCTGATGACCGACGCCGCCACGCCGCAGGCGGAGAAATACCGCCGTGTACTGGAGGCCTACAAGGTCGAGGCCGATTACGGCTCCAGCCTTGGCGCCGAGCGCATGCAGCTCCAGGCCGGCAACGCCGGCAAGGTGGTGGACGTGCTGCGCCTGGGTCGCGTCGCGCTGTACTACCTCACCCTGGACGGGCGCGAAGCCGGCGCCTGGGACGCCGACAACAAGCAGTGGATGGAGCTGTCCGGCCGCTACCGCGGCGCGATCCGCGAAGGGCTGAAGATCGCCCACGAGACCGCCGCACCCGAGATTCTGGTGCTGCCGGTGCCGGCCGCCGCGGCGCCGGCGCAACTGGGCCGCGCCGCGGGCCTGGAGCTGGCGCTGCGGCGCGTCGGCGGCGCGCTGCTCGACGCGCTGGCGCCGCCCGCGCAGGCGGCGGGCACCGACGAGCTGCTCAAGCAGATCCGCGAGTCGGCGCAGCAGAACGCGCGCATCGACCAGGAGCGCATCCAGAAATTCCTGCGCAACCGCGCCGACCAGCAGGCGCAGCTGGCCCAGGCCGAAGCCGAGCAGAAGGCGGCGCAGAGCAAGGCCGACGCCATCCGCGCCCGCTACGACGCCAACCAGAAGGCCATCGCCGAGCTGAAGAACCAGCTGCAGGCCCAGGCCGGCGATCTCGGCCAGGCTTATGCCGCGGTGCGCGAGGCGGCGACGCAGTTCCGCAACCAGGCGGCGGAATCCTACGTCAGCGCGCAGTTCCCCGAGCGGCTCAAGCTGCTCGAGACCCTGGCTGATCCCAACACCATGCCCAGCCCGAAACAACTGGAGGACTTCTGGTTCACCCTGCAGCAGGAGATCACCGAAAACGGCAAGGTGGCGCGCTTCGAGGCCGACGTGATCGGCACCGACGGCCAGTCCTCGCGCATGCAGGTGACGCGCGTCGGCTCCTTCGCCGCCTTCGCCGGCGGCCGCTACCTGGTGGTGCAGCCGGGCGCGCGGCTGCAGGTGGCCGAGCGGCAGACGCTCGACACCGGCCTGGCGAAGTCCTTCGAGTCGGCCGGCGGCTGGGCCCCGGTGCCGCTGGACCCGAGCCACGGCGTGCTGCTCAAGCTGGCGGCGCAGCGGCCCTCGCTGGCCGAGCGCATCGGGCAGGGCGGCATCGTCGGCTACACCATCATCGCCGTCGGCGTGGTCGGCGCGGCGCTGGCCCTGTTCCAGCTCTGGTACCTGTTCGTGGTGGGACGCAAGATCCAGCTGCAGCTGCGCAACCTCGGCGCGCCGGATCCCGATAACCCCCTGGGCCGGGTGCTGTCCTGCCTCAAGGACGACACCGCTACCCACGACCCGGAGGTGCTGGAGACGCGCATCTCCGAGGCCGTGCTGCGCGAGACGCCGAAGCTGGAGCGGTTCCAGCCATTCCTGCGCATGGTGGTGGCGGCCGGCCCGCTGCTCGGCCTGCTCGGCACCGTCACCGGCATGATCATCACCTTCCAGGTCATCACCGAAATCGGCGCCGGCGACCCCAAGGTGATGGCCGGCGGCATCTCCCAGGCCATGATCAGCACCGTGCTGGGCCTGATCATCGCCATCCCGATCCTGTTCATCAACAGCGTGCTGGCGGCGCGCTCGCGGGTGCTGGTGCAGATCCTCGACGAACAGAGCGCCGGCATGCTGGCGGCGAAGCTGGAGCAGCAGCATGCGGGGCGTTGAATGCGGGCACGTGCCGGTTCGGTGCGGCGGCCGGTCAGTCAAGCTTCTCCGCCGATGGCAGAGGGCGGTGGAGCGCAGGCATGACCGCTAGCTTCGTCGATGCGCTGGCGGCCGGCTTCGCCGCGCCGTTCGAGTCGGTGGCGGACTTCTTCCAACTCGGCGGCTGGGTCCTGAAGTGGATCCTGCTGGCGGCGCTGGCGATGTGGACCCTGATCCTGGAGCGCTACTGGTATTTCTGGCGCATCCACCCGGCCGAGCTGCGCGGGCGGCTGGGGCAGTGGCTGGCGCGCGGCGAGCGCCGCTCCTGGCACGCGCACCGCATCCGCGAGCAGCTGATTTCGGAGCTCAAGGTCGGCATGAGCGTGACCCTGCCCCTGATCCGCGTGATGGTGCCGCTGGCGCCGCTGCTGGGCCTGCTCGGCACGGTGACCGGCATGCTCGAGGTGTTCGACGCCATGACCGCCGCCGGGCAGTCCGACGTGCGCGCCATGGCCTACGGCGTGTCGCACGCCATGATCTCGACCCTGGCCGGGCTGGTGGTAAGCCTGCTCGGGCTGTTCTTCTCGGTGCAGCTCAGCTCGCGGGTGCGGCACGAGTCCGAGCGGCTGCCCGATCTTTTGCTGCCTGAATAAGGAGAAGCGAACATGAAGATTCGCCGCCACACCCAGCAGCAGGAGGAGGTGCACATCGACCTGGCGCCGATGCTCGACTTCTTCCTCAACCTGCTGATCTTCTTCATCATCAGCACCGCCTTCGTCACCGAGGCGGGCATCAAGGTCAACCGCCCCAGCGCCAAGACCGCGACCAAGGTCGACAACAGCAGCATCTTCGTCGCCATCTCGGCGCAAGGCGAGATCTATGTCGACCGCCAGCACGTCGACGTGCGGCTGCTGCGCACCACGCTGGAGCGGCTGCGCAGCCAGAAGCCGCAGGCGCCGGTGGTGATCCAGGCCGACCGCGACGCGCGCACCGGCCTGGTGGTGGACGCGATGGACCAGGCCAAGCTGGCCGGCGTGCAGGACGTGGCGATCGCCGCGACGCCGGCGACCGGGCCGGGGGCGAAGTAGGTGGACCGCGTCGTTCCGGGCGCGCCGGGGCATTCGGTCCTTTCGGCCGGATCCTTCGCTGTGCGCAGGAAGACGGTCGCGGCATTCCCCGGGCTTCACCCATGAACACCGTCGCCGCCGCGCCTTTCCGGCGCCGCCCGTTCGACCGGCTGCGCTGGGTGCTGGCGCCGTTGGCCGCGCTGGCGCTGGTGCTGCTGCTGGTGATCCTGATGCGCTGGATGATCCGCGCGCCGGAGGGCAGCGGCACGCAGCCGGCCCAGGACGAAATCGGCGTGCAGATGGTCAAGCTGGAGAAGGACCAGGACAAGCCGGAGGACCAGGCCGCGCTGGACGCCGCGCCGCCGCCGCCGCCGGCCGCGCCGCCCTCGCTGGCGCGGGCCGATCTGCCGCCGATCGCCGCGCCTTCGATCTCGATCACGCCGACGCCGGTGGAGATCGCCGTCGGCGGCGGCCCGGTCAACCTCGGCGCCGGGATGAGCCTGGGTGCTTCCGGGGTCTTCGGCGGTTTCAGCAAGGGCTTCGGCAGCGGCAATGGCAACGGCGGCGGCGGAGGTGGCGGCGGCTACGGCAGCGGCGAGGGCTTCAGCGGCAAGGAGCTGATCCCGCTGTCGACGGCGCGGCCGCAGATGCCGGAGTGGGCCTGCAAGCAGAACATCAAGGGCTGGGTCGAAGCGGTATTCACGGTGATGCCCAACGGCCGCGTCCGCGACGTCAGGATCGTCGACGCGCAGCCGCGCGGCGTCTACGAGGCGGCGGCGATCGAGAGCATCTCCAACTGGATCTACAACGAAACCAAGCAGGCGCGCCAGGTGGACCAGCGCGTCGACATGGATCCGGCCGACTGCCAGTACAACTGGCACTAAGGAAGACCGTTGTCAGTTGTCAGCGATCAGTGGTCAGTGAAGTTCGCCGGGTGCAATTCTTCGCGCCATGCGCGCCTTGCTCCTACCGGCGACCGGCAGCCGACAGCCGACACCTACCTCTGCCTGCTGACCGCGCTGCTGCTCCTGCTCGCCGCCCCCATTGCAAGCGGCGACCAGTACCGCAGCCAGGTGCGCGTGGCGCCGAACGAGCCGGCGCAGCAGCCGCAGGACATCCAGAAGCAGCTGCAGGTCAGCACCGATCCCTACGCCAAGGCGATGCTGCTGCGCGAGCTGGCGGCCGGCGCGGCGGAAAAGAAGGACTACGCGGCGGCGGCCAGGTACCTGGAGCAGGCGCTGGCGCAGCATGGCCTCTCCGCTCCGGCGGAGCAGGAGATGCGCGCCCAGCTGTCGCAGCTGCGCATGGGCAGCGGCGACCCGAAGACCGTGATCGCCAACATCGAGCCGCGCTACCGGGCCGGCGCCAGCCTCTCGCCGGAGGAGCTGGTGGCGCTGGGCGCGGCCTACCTCAAGCAGAACCGCTACCGCGAGGCGCTGCCGCCGCTGCAAAAGGGCGTGGCGGCAGTCAAGACGCCCGACGTGAGCTGGCGCCGCGCGCTCTACGCCGCCTACGTCGGCGTAGGCCAGGACAAGGAGGCGGCGCAGGTGCTGGAAACGGTGGTGCGCGACCAGCCCACCGCCAAGGACGACTGGATCCGCCTGTCGGCGCTGTACCTCAAGGGCGGCGACAAGGAGCGGGCGCAGGCGACGATCGAAGTGGCGAACCGGCTCGGCTACATCGACACGCCCGAGCAGCGCCTGCAGCTGATCGCGCTGACCGCGCAGATCGGCGCGCCGTTCCAGGCCGGCTCGACCATGAAGCAGTGGCTGGACGCCGGCAAGCTGCCGCGCACCGCCGAGAACCTGCGCAACCTCGCCGCGCTATGGGTGCAGGCGCGCGAGTCCTCGCTGGCGGTGCCGGCGCTGCAGGACGCGGCCAGTGCCAGGCCGAACGGCGAGCTGTACCTGCAGCTCGGCCAGATCCACCTGGACCGCGAGGAGTACCGCGAGGCGGCGCAGGCCCTGCAGCAGGGCCTGGCGATGGGCGGCAAGTCGGGGCCGGCCTACATGGCCCTGGGCATGGCGCAGTACCAGCAGGCCGACGTCGAGGCGGCGCTCAAGTCGTTCCGCGAGGCGCAGAACTTCGGGGCCAACAAGGCGCTGGCGGCGCAGTGGATCAAGTACCTGGAATCCGGCCAGGCGCGCGAGCAGGCGCTCACCGCGGCGGCGCAGCGCCAGGCGCGCGACAATTCGGTGCAGGCCCTGGCCACCGGCATGAACAACGCGCCGGTCGCGGTCAGCGATGCCCAGCCCGAGCTGCCGCCGGCGGTCGCGCCCGGCGTGGCGATGGGCAGCGGCGGCTATACCCCGGTCGGCGCTGAGCAGGCCGGTTCGGCCGACGGCAGCATTCCGCCCTGGACCGGCGGCCTGCCGCAGAGCCAGTGGCCGGCCGGCTTCAAGCCGGGCCAGCGACTGGCCGATCCTTTCCCCGACGACAAGCCGCTGAACACCATCACCGCGGCGAACCTGCAGAAGTACGGCGACAAGCTGGTCGACGGCTACAAGGCGCTGTTCGCCCGGTACCCGGACTACACCATGCCGGTCTACCAGACCCGCCGCAGCGTGCGCTATCCGCAGGCGATCTACGACGCGACCAAGGCCAACGACGGCAAGTCCAGGACCATCGCCGCCGACTCCATCGCCGGCGCCCGCCTCGGCTTCCCGTTTCCGCATCCGCAGACCGGCGTGGAAGTGATGTGGAACCACCGCCTGCGCTATCGCGGCGACACGGTGCAGTCGCAATCGACCCAGGCGGTGGTGGAGGCCGGCGGCTCGACCCAGTACCTGAAGCAGAGCGAGCGCGTCTACTACCGCTACGCCAACGTCAAGGACCCGGTCGACATCGCCACCCACAATATCCTGCTCTACTACCTCACCTGGTTCGGCCGCGACAAGGGCGGCTTCGACTTCCTCGCCCTGGTGCACGAGACCGCCAACCAGCTCAAGGACGCCCGCGCCATCTGGGTGGTGCCGCAGGGCGTGCCGAAGATGTTCCGCATTCCGCCGGTGGGCTACGACCAGCCTTTCCCCGGCTCCGGCGGCGTGTATTTCATCGACATGGTCGACATGTACAACGGCCTGTTCGACCGCTACGTCTGGAAGCTGGTCGGCAAGCGCGAGATCTACCTTCCGTACAACGCCTACCGCCTCGGCGACGGCAGCATCAAGTACGCCCAGCTGCTCAAGCCCGGCCACATCGACCAGTCGCACAGCCGCTACGAGCTGCACCGCGTCTGGGTGGTGGAGGCGACCCTGCGGCCCGGCAACAACCACCGCTTCGGCAAGCGTATCTTCTACGTCGACGAGGACAGCTGGAACGTGGTGCTGGTCGACAATTACGACCACGACGGCAAGCCCTGGCGCTTCCAGGAAGGCCACCTGCTGCCGTCCTACGACGCGCTCACCGCCAACTGCGCCCCGGTGGTGACCTACGACCTCAAGGAGGGCCGTTACTTCATCAACCGGCTCTACGGCGAGGACGCGCCGGTGCAGTACGACGTGCCGATGAAAGAGAGCGACTTCATGCCGGCGACGATCCAGGGGCGGTACGTGCGCTAAAGTGCAGGCGGCGCAAAGGAGGGCGAAGTGGCGGCAGCGACGGACAACTGGCGCGGGCGGCTGATCGAAGATGCCGCGGGCATCCGCGCCCTGCTGGCGCGGACGCGGCGCATCGCCGTGCTCGGCATCAAGACCGAGGCGCAGGCGGGGCAGCCGGCATATTACGTCCCGCGCTACCTGCTGCAGGCCGGCTTCGAGGTGGTACCCGTGCCGGTCTACTACCCCGAGGTCACGCGCATTCTCGACCAGCCGGTGTACCGCAGGCTGGTGGACGTCCCGGGAGACGTCGACATGGTCGACGTGTTCCGCCGCCCGCAGGACATTCCGGCGCATCTCGACGACATCCTGGCGAAGCGGCCCGCATCGGTGTGGTTCCAGCTCGGCATCCGTCACGACGCGGCGGCGGAGCGGCTGGCGCGGGCGGGCATCGTGGTGGTGCAGGACCGCTGCCTGATGGTGGAGCACCAGCACGCGGTGTTGTAGCGGGCGCGGCCGTTGGTGTTTGCAGGGCGCACCGGCGGCCCGGCGCCGCCCAGGCACATCTAGGTGCGCTGCATCAGCGGCGCCGTGCGCTCCAGCAGCTCCGCCATCGTCTCCGCCTTCACCGTCTGCATCAGCATGGCGCCGGCGAACAGCATGTCGATGAAGCGCACCGTCTGGCGCACGATCTGGGGGCGCCGGCCGGGCTGTTCGATGTAGTCCAGCGTCTGGTGGAAGACGTGGGTCACCACCACCTGCGAGATGTCGCGCAGGGTCGCCTCCTCCAGCTGCGGGCCGATGTTGAGGAACTGCACGTCCTCGACCATTTCCTGGGCCACGTCGGCGATCATCCTTTGCAGCGCGTCGCGCAGGCCGGGCATGGCGCCGTGCAGCTCGCGCACCGCGACGATGAAGGCGTCCGGATTGCGGGCGGCGAAGTCGAACACGTATTCGACGGTGCGCGGCGTGGCCTCGGCCACCGGGCTGCGCACGGTGCGGCGGATGCCGCGCAGGTTGGTGCGCAGGTCCCGGCCCAGCTCGTCGATGATGGCCTGGCTCAATTCCTCCAGGCTGCCGAAGTGGCGGTAGAAGGTGTTGGGGTTGAGCCCGGCCTCGCGCGCCAGCTCGCGCAGGCCGAGCGACTGCAGGCTGCGGCGGCTGGCGCCGATGCGCAGGGCGGCCTGGATCAGGCGCTGGCGGCCCCCGGCGGGGGCGGCCCCGGTCAAATCCTCAGTGGCTTTGGTGCGGCTCATGGTGGCGTTCCGGCCAATGTTCCCGGCGGGCTTGACAGGGAGTATACACATGTCTACATTAAGTAGACAGTTGTATACATACCACGCGAGGAGAGTCGCCCGATGCCCAAGCCCCGGAGTTCCACCGGTCCCGCCGCGCGCCAGCAGCCGCAGCAGGACGTGCGCATCGCCATCGTCGGCACCGGCTTCGCCGGGCTCGGCATGGCAGTGCGGCTGAAGCAGGCCGGCATGGAGGATTTCCTCATCCTGGAAAAGGCCGGCGAGGTTGGCGGCACCTGGCGCGACAACCACTACCCGGGCTGTGCCTGCGACGTGCAGTCGCATCTGTACTCCTTTTCCTTCGCGCCGAACCCGGGGTGGTCGCGCATGTTCTCGCCGCAGCCGGAGATCTGGAGCTACCTGCGCAAGGTGGCGGACGACCACGGCCTGCGTCCGCATATCCGCTTCAACTCGGAAGTCACCGCCGCGCGCTGGGACGAGAAGGCCGGCCAGTGGCAGGTGTCGCTGGGCAACGGCGAGACCGTCAATGCCCGGGTGCTGATTTCCGGCATGGGCGGCCTCAGCCGCCCGGCCTACCCGGTAGGCGTCAAGGGCCTGGACAAGTTCAAGGGCAAGACCTTCCATTCGCAGGACTGGGACCACGCCTACGATCTCAACGGCAAGCGCGTCGCGGTGATCGGCACCGGCGCCTCGGCGATCCAGTTCGTGCCGCAGATCCAGAAGCAGGTCGAGCGCCTCGACCTGTACCAGCGCACGCCGCCCTGGATCCTGCCCAAGCCGGACCGCGACGTTTCCGGCTTCGAGCGGAAGCTGTTCCGCCTGCTGCCGGTGACGCAGAAGCTGTTCCGCGGCGCGATCTACGCCATGATGGAAACCCGCGTGCTCGGCTTCACCGTCAATCCCAGGATCATGAACCTGGTGAAGCGCCTGGCGATCCGCCATATCCGCCACCACATCAAGGATCCGGAGCTGCGCACCAAGGTCACGCCGGACTACATGGTCGGCTGCAAGCGCGTGCTGATCTCCAACGACTACTACCCGGCGCTGGCGCAGCCCAACGTCGACGTCATCACCAGCGGCATCCGCGAGGTGCGCGCCGACAGCGTGGTCGACATGGCCGGCGTCGAGCGCAAGGTCGATGCGATCATTTTCGGCACCGGCTTCCAGGCCACCGATCCCATGCCCAGGGGCGTGCTGTTCGGCCGCGACGGCCAGGACATCGTCGACCTCTGGAAGGACGGCCCGGAAGCCTACAAGGGCACCACCGTCGCCGGCTTCCCCAACCTGTTCATGATCGTCGGCCCCAACACCGGCCTGGGCCACAACTCGATGGTCTACATGATCGAGTCGCAGGTGAACTACGTGATGGACGCGCTGCGCCAGATGGACCAGCGCGGCCTGCGCAGCGTCGACGTCAGGCCGGAGGTGCAGGCGGCGTACAACCGCCGCATCCAGGGCCAGCTCAGCCACGCGGTGTGGAGCGCCGGCGGCTGCAAGAGCTGGTACCTGCATCCGAGCGGCAAGAACACCAGCCTGTGGCCGGGCTTCACCTTCGTCTTCCGCCGCAAGCTGCGCCGCTTCGACCTGGCCGCCTACGCCGCCGAGCGGGCCGCGGCGCAGGGCAAGGGCGCCCGCGCAGCCAAGCCGGAACTGGCGGCCGAGACGGTCTGAGGCAAACTACGCCACCCGTTCGCCCCGGGTCGCGTGGGGAAGCAAGGCGTATCGAGGGACTGCCGCTGGCCCCTCGACACGCCCGTCCGCCGGGGCCGGGCGAAACGTGGGCGAGGGATTCGTAAAAAACAGCAAATTGGGGAGATTCGCTTGAAGTCATTCGAGAACAAGGTCGCCGCCATCACCGGCGCCGGCTCCGGCATGGGCCGCACCCTGGCGATCCGGCTGGCGCAGCAGAAGTGCCATCTCGCCCTGAGCGACGTCAACGAGGCCGGGCTGGCCGAGACCGTGCAGCTGGTGGCGCAGGCCGGCGTGAAGGTCACCAGCAGCAAGGTCAACGTCGCCGCGCGCGAGGAGGTGTACGCCTGGGCCGAGGAAGTGGTGCGCGATCACGGCAAGGTCAACCTGATCTTCAACAACGCCGGCGTGGCCCTCGGCGCGACGGTGGAAGGCGCCAGCTACGAAGAGCTGGAGTGGATCACCAACATCAACTTCTGGGGCGTAGTCTACGGCACCAAGGCGTTCCTGCCGCACCTGAAGGCCAGCGGCGACGGCCACATTATCAATACCTCCAGCGTGTTCGGCCTGGTCGGCATCCCCAGCCAGAGCGCCTACAACGCCACCAAGTTCGCCGTGCGCGGCTTCACCGAATCGCTGCGCCAGGAGCTGGAGCTGGCCCGCTGCGGCGTCAGCGCCACCAGCGTGCACCCGGGCGGCATCAAGACCAACATCGCTCGCGCCGCGCGCATGAACAAGTCGATCCGCGAAATCGGCCTCGACGACCAGCGCGGCAGCGAGAAATTCGAGAAGCTGTTCATCACCACCGCCGACAGCGCGGCGATGACCATCCTCAAGGCGGTGCGCCGCGACAAGCGCCGCGTGCTGGTCGGGCCCGACGCCTACCTCATCGACCTGCTGGTGCGGTTGTTCCCGTCCGGCTACCAGTCGCTGACCACGTACTTCGCGCGCAAGTCAATGAAGTAAGGCCGCGGCGCGTCCTGCTGGCCCTAGGCCGCCCGGGCCGTCGCGGCCGCGCAATCCGGCGCCGCCGGCTGGCGTTCGTTGCGCGCCGCGCTGGCGGTGGCCTGCCAGTGAGCCGAGCTGCGCAGCAGCGCGCCCAGCTCCTCCGCCGGCAGCGCCGGGCTGAACAGGAAGCCCTGGATCTCGGCGCACATCTGCCGCTGCAGATAGCTGAGCTGCTCCGCCGTTTCCACGCCCTCGGCGATGCAGGTCAGGCCCAGGTTGCGTGCCAGGCTCATGATGCTGCGCACCACCGCGGACGCGGTCGGCTGGCTCACCATGTCGCGCAGGAACGAGCGGTCGATCTTGATGCGGTCCAGGGGGAAGCGGCGCAGGTAGGACAGCGAGGACCAGCCGGTGCCGAAGTCGTCCAGCGACAGGCACACGCCCAGCTGCTTCAGCTCGTGCATCAGCCGGATGGTCTGCTCGGTGTCGTCGAGGGTCAACGACTCGGTCAGCTCCAGCTCCAGCCACTGCGGGTCCAGCGCCGTCGCGGCCAGCGTCTCGCGCACCGTGCGCACGATGTCGCCGCGGTAGAACTGCTGCGCCGACAGGTTCACCGCCATGCGCAGCGGGGTCACGCCGCCGCGCTGCCAGGCCGCCGCCTGGGCGCAGGCGCTGCGCAGCACCCAGGTGCCGACCTCCACGATCAGCCCGGTTTCCTCCAGCAGCGGCACGAACTCCTCGGGGGAGATCTGGCCGTGGCGGGGATGGTGCCAGCGCAGCAGCGCCTCCATGCCGGTGACCGTGCCGCTGTCGGCGGCGATCTGCGGCTGGTAGTACACCATCAGCTCGCCGCGGTCGAGGGCGTGCCGCATGTCGTTGGTCAGCGCCAGGCGGCGCTGCGCCGCGGCGCTCATCTCGGCGGTGAAGAAGCGGTAGGTGCCGCGGCCGTCGTTTTTGGCCCGGTACATGGCCGAGTCGGCGGCGCGCAGCAGGGTGCCGGGATCGTCGCCATCGGCGGGATAGCGGCTGATGCCGATGCTGGCGCCGACGTGCAGCTCGTGCCCGTCGATCTGGAACGGCTGGTGCAGCGCCACCAGCACCTTCTGCGCCACTTCGGCGGCGTCGATGTCGTTGCCGGCCTCCGGCAGGGCGATGACGAATTCGTCGCCGCCGAGGCGGGCGGCGATGTCGCTCTCGCGCACGCAGGCACGCAGGCGCAGCGCCACCGCCTCGAGCAGGTGGTCGCCGACATGATGGCCGAGCGAGTCGTTGATGTTCTTGAAATGGTCCAGGTCCAGCATCAGCGTCGCCACGCCGCGCTGATGGCGGCGCGCCATGACCATTGCCTGGCTCAGGCATTCCTGCAGCAGCACGCGGTTGGGCAGGCCGGTGAGGGCGTCGTGCAGGGCGAGGTAGCGGATGCGCGCCTCGGCCTGCTTGCGCTCGGTGATGTCGCGCAGGTTGCACTGCACCACCCGGCTGCCGCTGACGACATAGGTGTTGGCCTGGAACTCCACGTCCAGCGGCGAGCCGTCGCCGCGCCGCAGCGACCAGTGTTCGTGCCGCACCTGCTCGCGTTCGCGCAGCTCGTTCAGGCTGGCCTTGCAGGGCGTGTTGCGCAGCGCGTTGAGTTCGCACAGCCGCTCGCCGACGATCGCCTCGCGCGGCAGGCCCAGCATTTCCACCAGCGCGGCGTTGACGTCGGTGACGCGCTCGTACTCCGCGTCGAGCAGCAGGATGCCGTCCTTGCTGGTCTCGAACAGGCGCCGGTAGCGCACTTCCGAGGCCTGCAGGCGGTGGTGCTGCGCCGCCAGGCGCAGTTGCGCGGCGCGCAGCGCCAGGTGCGTGCGCACGCGCGCCAGCAGCTCCTCCACCTGGAACGGCTTGGTGACGTAGTCGACGCCGCCGGCGGCGAAGGCCCTGACCTTGTCGGCGACGTCGGTGAGCGCGGTCATGAAGATCACCGGAATCTGCTCCACGCCGGGCAGCGCCTTGAGACGCACGCAGGTGGCGAAGCCGTCCAGGCCGGGCATCATGACATCGAGCAGGATCAGGTCGGGCAGGGCGCGCTGGGCGCGGCTCAGCGCTTCCTCGCCGTCCTGGGCCACCAGCACGTTGAAGCCGTTGTCCTCGAGGTAGCTCACCGCCACCTCGAGATTGGCCGGCGTGTCGTCCACCACCAGGATGGTCTGCGCCAGCTCCGCATCTTGCAATTTGTTCACGAACCTACCTCTTGATGCTGCATGTGTCGTTCCACCAGGGCGAGCAACGCCTTGGATTGAAAAGCCTGGGCCAGCTGCCGCAGCTGGTCTGAAAATGCGCGATAGCGCGGATCGAGCGCGCTGATGCGGGCGGCGTGCTGGCGCACGCCGCGCATGTTGCCGGCCACGGCCAGCTGGTGCAGGACTTCCATCTCCGCCGCGGGCGGCAGCACCAGTTCGGCCGGTTGCGCCTCGCTGCTGCGCTGCGGCGCGCTGTCGCGCAGCCAGTTCAGCCGCAGCCGCGCGCCGATCTCGTCGAGCAGCGGCGCCATCCGCACCGGCTTGGCCAGGAAGGCGTCGGCGCCGGCGGCGCGGCAGGCGGCGGCATCGTCGCCGGTGGAACCGGCGGAAACCGCGATGATCGGCACCGTGCGCAGCACCGGCGACTGCCGCATGCGGCGCGTCGCTTCCAGGCCGTCCATCACCGGCATGCGGATGTCCATCAGCACCAGGTCGGGCGGCGTCTCGTGCGCCCGTTCCAGGCTGTCGCGGCCGTCGCAGGCCTGCTGCACTTCGAAGCCGATCAGGCCCAGCATGTCGGCCAGCACAGCGCGGTTGGCCGGCTTGTCGTCCACCACCAGCACGCGCCGGCGCGGGCCGCCGTAGCCGCTGATGGGAAGCGCCGGCGCGGTCGTGGCCGCGGCCGCTTCCACCACCGGCAGCTCGATCTCGAACCAGAAGCGGCTGCCCCGGCCGGGGGTGCTGTCGACGCCGATCTCTCCGCCCATCAGGCGCACCAGTTCGCGGCTGATCGACAGGCCGAGCCCGGTGCCGCCGCTGCGGCGCTGGCTGTCGCCGACCTGCTCGAACGGCTGGAAGATGGCCTGCAGGTCGTCCGCGGCGATGCCCGTTCCGGTGTCGCAGACCTCGAAGCGCAGCCGGGCCTGGTCCTGCTCCCGGTGCAGCAGCGCAGCGCGCAGGGTCACCTCGCCGCAATCGGTGAATTTCACCGCGTTGCCGAGCAGGTTGAGCAACACCTGGCGCAGGCGCTTCTCGTCGAACCGGGCGAAGCGCGGCAGTTGCGGCGCCGGCTCGAAGCGGAAGCTCAGGGCCTTGTCCTCGGCGCGGATGCGGATGATGTCGGCCACGCCCTGCAGGAAAGCGCCCAGGTCGGCGCGGCCGGTCACCAGCTCCAGCTTGCCGGCCTCGATCTTGGACAGGTCCAGGATATCGGTGATCAGGGTCAGCAGGTGCTCGCCGCTGTGCTGGATGGTGGCGGCGGCGGCGGCCTGCCGCTCGCCCAGGCTGCGGTCGCGCTGCAGCAGCTGGGCATAGCCGAGGATGGCGTTGAGCGGGGTGCGCAGCTCGTGGCTCATGTTGGCGAGGAACGAGGACTTGGCCTTGCTGGCCGCTTCGGCCCGCTCCAGCGCCACCGCCAGCCGCGCCTCGGCGTGCTTGCGCGCGCTGATGTCGCGGTAGAACCAGACCCGGCCCAGGTAATGGCCGTCGGGCCGCAGCATCGGCGCCGAGTGGCGGTCCATCACGCGCCCGTCCTGGAGCTCGATCTCGTCCTGGCTCTTCAGCTCGCGCTGCTGGTCGATCTGGCGCCAGCGCGCCAGGTTGCGTTGCGGATCGCGCACCTGCGGCAGGGTGTGCTCGGCCGCCCGCAGGGCGGAGCCGCCGGCCAGCATGTCCTGGCTCAGGTTCCACATCTCGGTCAGGCGCCGGTTGTAGGACAGGATCTCGCCGTCGGTTCCGACGACCAGGATGCCGTCGGGCGAGGCCTCCTGCTGGGTGCGCAGGATCGCCAGGTTGGAGGTGAGCTGCTCGTTGGCGGCCTCCGCGGCGTCCCGCGCGGCGGCCAGCTCGCTGGCCTGCTGGGCCAGCCGCGCCTGGCTTTGCCGCAGGCTGCGCTCCGCCTCGTGGCGGCGCTGCTCGTGCAGTAGCAAGGTGCCGAGGATCACGGCGGCGCCGACGCTGGTGCCCAGTGCCGGCAGGGCGGAATTGGCGGCGACCGCGGCGCCGGCGAGGCCCCACAGCGCGGCCAGGCTGCCGGCGGCGGCCAGTGCCCCCAGCAGGGGCAGGTGCCGGTAGCCGAATCCGGCCGCGCCGCGCGGCGCGCGCCAGGCCAGCCACCGTCGCAAGCCCAGGCCGATGGCGCCGGAAGCCAGCGAAGCCGCCACCGGGGCGAGCGCCGGGCTGGCACCGACGGTCCAGGGCAGCAGCTGGATCAGCACCGCGGTCAGGGTCGCCGCCAGCGCCGCCGTTTCGCCGGCGAGCGGGCCGGCGAGGGCCAGCAGCACGGTCTGGCAGCCGGCGGCGGCGCCGCCCTCGAAGTGCACCGGCAGGAACAAGGCCGCCGCCGTGGTCGTGCCGAACAGCGCGCCGACCGCGGCGCTTTCGAGCCATCCGCGTTGCCACGGCAGGCGTGCCACCGCGGTCCGCAGCGGGCCGTAGGCGATGATCGCCGCGGCGAACACGGCCACGTTGAGCAGGAATTCCGCCAGGGTGATCTGCCAGAACAGGTTCATTTGCGTTTCACCATCATGGTGAACACGGTGGAGAAGCGGGCTCCGGCGGCGTCGGCCAGGGCCGTATCGAGCACGATGTCGACGCGCTCGCCGCTGCGCACCATCAGCACGCAGCAATGCGTCTCCAGGCAGGCGGGGTCGCTGGAAATGCTCGCCACATGACGGGCGCGCACCGTGCCGGCGATGGCCGCGGCGCTGGCCGAGGTGCCCGGCATCAGCAACAGCAGGTCGAGATGGCCGCTGTACCGCTCCAGCTCCACCGCCGCGATGGTGACGACGTCGAAGCGCGTGGCATTGGGGGCCGACAGGGCGCCGAAGCGGCGCGCCGCCTCGGCGGCGCCGGCGGCGTCGCCGCTGTAGACGAGGCCGACGCTGAGGGTGCCGCTGCGCGGCAGGGATTCGAGGAACTGCAGCGTGCGCGCGGCCGCCTGCAGGTCGTCGGCGGTGAACGCGGCCGTGGCCGGCGCCGCCGCGGCGGTCCAGGCGGCGAAGGCGGCCGCCGCCACGGCCAGCCGCAGCGCGCGCCGCGCCGCTGCGGAGTGGGCGCTGCGCCGGCTCATTGCGGACGCCCGCCCCACTTGAAGGTGAGGCTGCCGAGCACGCGGCGCTCCACCGAAGGACCCGAAGTCTGGCGCTGCGTGGTCTGCAGCAGGTTCTGCCCGGACAGTGCCAGGGTCAGCCAGGGCCGCGGCTGGTAGCCGATGCGGCCGTCCAGCGACAGGTACGGGGCGATCGGCTCGACCACCGCGCCGCTGAGCGAGGGCGCCGCCGCCAGGCCGTGGCTATGCGACTGGTACTGGGCGAAGGCGTCGGCCTCCCAGGATCCGCGCGACCAGCCCAGCTGGCCCTTGAACACGTTGACGGCGGCGGTATCGGCGAAGTCCAGGATGTTGCCGCCGTCGTGCGCCGTCTGGCTGAACCGGTCGTCGATGCGCTCGAGGCGGTAGCTCAGGCCCCAGCGCCAGTCGCGGGGCAGGGCGCCCTTCACCTCCAGCTCCAGGCCGGTGGCGTGGGAATCGCCCAGGCCTTCCGCCGTGGTGTAGACCACGCCGTTGCCGGCCGGCGCGAAGCCGCCCTCCAGCGAAACCATGTTGTCGGTCTGCTGACGGAACAGGCTGGCGCGGACCTGGCCGCCGAGCGCCGGCACCAGCCGGTCCCAGCCGAGCTCGTAGTTCATCACCACGGTGGGGCCCACGGTCGGCACCCCGGTGACGTTGAAGGGGGCGCTGTCCACCAGCAGCGCGCCGTCGACCACCAGGTTCGGCACCTGCACGCCGCGATTGACGGTCAGACGCAGGGTGTCGAGCGTGCCGGCATGCCACACCAGGCCGCTGTTGAAGCTGAGCGAGTCGTGGGTCTGGTTCCAGTCGGCGTTGCCGAACGGATAGTCCGGCGGGGTGTAGCCGCTGCGGCCCAGCGCCAGGTGGTCCACGCGCACCGCGTTGCTCAGCGTCCACGACGGCGCCAGGCGCCACTCCCACATGCCGCCGCCGGAAGCCACGCTGTAGAAGACGTCGGCGCCCTTCAGGCTGGCCGTGCTCTCGGTGTTGTAGCGATATTCGGCCGAAAGGCGCAGGGTGTGGGCGTTGCCCAGCTTGAACACGTCCTGCAGCCGCAGCACCGTCACCCGGTTGTGGAAATTGAAATCGCCGCCGCCGAGGCCGGGGGTGTCGTTGGCGGTGATCCAGTTGGTATAGCCGGTGGCCTGCATCAGGCCGTAGCCGGTGTCGCTTTCCAGCTGCGCCATGACCGAGTTGGTGTGGTAGCGGGTGTACAGCATCTGGTACACCGGACCCATCTCGTTCTGCGCCGCATCGCTGTGGCTGGCCTCGAAGTTCAGCCGCGTGCCGGCGTTGAACCGGACCGCGCCGTCCAGGTCGAACGCGGCGCGGTTGTCGTGCTGCCGCGGGGCCTGGAACACGGCGGCCGGGATCGCCGTGCCGAAATCATGGTCGGAGCGCCGCCCGGCGCTGAGGCGGACCGCCGCGTCCTGCCCCAGGCGCAGCGTCCCCACGGCCGAGCCCTCGGCCAGGTCCTGGGTGCCGCCGCGCAGGGTCAGCTGGTCGGCGTCGTTGTACAGCGGGTCCTGGGTCACGATGTTGACCACGCCGTCGACGGCGTTGAAGCCGAACAGCGCGCTGTTCGGGCCCTTCACCACCTCGATCTGGCGGATCGCGCCCAGCTCCACCGGCAGCGCGCTCCACGGGGTGAAGCCGTAGAAGTCGGCGTAGACCTGGCGGCCGTCGATCAGCACCAGCAGGCGCGGGGAATAGGCCTGGTTGTAGCCGCGGACGCCCACGTCCGCGTTGTCGTTGTTCCATTGCAGCACGTCGATGCCGGCGACATGGCGCAGCACGCCGGGAATGTCGTAGGCGCCGGAACGGCGGATTTCGTCGGCGGTGATGATCTCCATCGCCGCCGGCACTTCGCTGGCGCGCTGGGGCGAGCCGGTGACACTGGTGGTTACCGGTTCGCCGAACAGCTTCTGGAACGCGGCATAGTCGATCGACTGCGCCGCCACCGGCCCGGACAGCGCCGCAATGAAAATCGCCAGCAGCCGGAACGACTGCTTGACCGCCTGCGCTGATCGACGCGCTTGTTGCATTGGCCCCTCGCCAGGAATGCCCGGTACGCCGGGCTGTCGTCATGGCCTCAAGCCGCGCGCTTCGCGTCAGCTGAGCCGGGCGTCAGTTTGCGCGGTCGTACCGCCGCGGACGTTAAGCTGCGATGGACGGAGCGCCGCGACGGGCGAGCGGCGGCGGCGGCGACGAGCGGCCGTTATCGAGGGTCGAACGGTGGTGGGCGGGCGCCGTGGCGCCGCGACTGTCGTATGCGGCGCGACTTTCCGGCCGTGCGGCGGGCTTGCCGCGGGCTACGGCCGCTCGCGCGGATCGCGGCGCATCCAGACGCGCACCCGGTTGCGCTCGGCCACCCGCTCGTACTGGATGCGTTCGGCGAAGGAGTCGACCAGCACCACGCCCAGGCCGCCGACCGGGCGCTGCGCCAGCGGCAGCTGCAGGTGGGCCGGGTTGCGCCGGTCCAGCGGGTTCCAGGCGAGCTCGGCGTCCTCGTAGGTCAGCTCGATGTCCTCGCCGGCGAGCTCGATGCGCACGGTGACGCTGGGCGGCTGTTCGTCCTCCTCCACCCGGCTGACGCCGTGGCGGAAGGTGTTGGTGAACAGTTCCTCGGCCACCAGCTGCAGGCGCAGGCTGGTGCCGCGCGGCACGCCGAGGTCGCTGGACCGCAGGGCGATGAAATCCATCAGCGCCGGCAGGCTCGCGCTGCTGGCGGCAAAGCTCTGAATGGCCGCGGTTTCCGTCATAGCCCCTGTAGTCCCTGCCGTGGCCCCCTGAATGGGTGTTGGGAACACTACGGCCTGAACGATTATAGTGAAAGGCGCAAAGGGGGCCAGCGGAGGAAAGCCATGCGGGCAGGGATCTGGGGGATGCTGCTGCTGGGGTTGTGCACGGTGGTGCGGGCCGACCCGGCGGCCGGGGTGTTCAAGGTGGTCCGCGGCACGGTCGCGGTGGAGCGGCAGGGTGCCAGCCTGCCGGCCACGGTGGGCATGGCCGTGTACCAGTCGGACCGGATCGTGACCGGGGCCGACGGCAGCGCCGGCATCACCTTCGAGGACAACTCCCTGTTGTCACTGGGACCCTCCAGCCGCCTCGCCGTGGACCGCTTCGCCTTCGATTCCACCACCCATGACGGCGCCTTCGAAACCACCCTGAGCAGCGGCAAGCTGGCGGTGGTTTCGGGCAAGATCGCCCACCACCAGCTCGATGCGATGAAGGTGAAGACGCCCAGCACCATCCTGGGCGTGCGCGGCACCAAGTTCCTGGTCGAAGTGAGCGGGACATGACCATCCGGCAAGCGCTGCCGGTGGCCGCCGCGCTGCTGCTGGCGGCCTGCGCCGCCCCCGACCACGTCGTGCTGCTGCCCGACGACCAGGGCAAGGTCGGCAAGCTCAACGTCGGCAACGAGGGCGGCGAGACCCTGCTCGATTCCGCCTATGCCACGGCGGACACCAAGCGCCGCAGCAGGCCCGAGCGCGGCAGCACCAGCGCGGAGCAGGTCAGGCAGGAGTTCGGCGCCGTGCTGGACGCGCTGCCGCAGCCGCCGGTGTCCTACCTGCTGTACTTCAACAGCGATTCCGACGACCTCACGCCGCAGTCGCGCGCGCTGGCGCCGGCCATCCTGGCGGAGATCTCGCGTCGCCCCGCGGCGGAGGTGGTGGTGATCGGCCATACCGACACCCAGGGCTCCGACGAGTACAACGACAAGCTTTCGCTGGAGCGGGCGCGGGCGGTGAAGCAGCAGCTGGTGGCGCTCGGCTTCGACGCCGCGCACATCTCGGTGGAAGGGCGCGGCAAGCGCGAGCTGCTGGTGCACACCGCCGACAACGTCCCCGACGCCCACAACCGGCGGGCGGAGATCCTGGTGCGGTGATCGCCGCCGGGAGCGGGCTCGCGCAGAGGCGCGACGGCCGCAGCGTAAACGGGCTTCGCCGAGGGCTTGCCGCCATCCCGGCGTCCTGCCTCACATCCGCGCGGTCTTGGCCTCGATGCTCTGCGGCGCTTCCCTGGCCGCGCCGTGCCAGCGCAGTGCCAGGATGGTGATGTCGTCGGCCTGTTCGGCGCCTTCGGAGAAGGCCAGGGAATCCGCCAGCAGGCTTTCGACGATATAAGGCGCCGACTCGCCGTTGCGGAAACGGCCGATGGCGGCGCCGATGCGGGCCTGGCCATAGAACTCGCCGGCCCGGTTCTGGGCGTCGCCGAGGCCGTCGGTGAGCAGGCACAGCGCGTCGCCCGGCTGCAGCTGCAGGCTCTGGCTGCGGTAGTCGAAGCCGTCGATCACGCACAGCGGCGGCCCGCCGGCGGCGGGCAGGCGCCGCGGCGCCGCGGCCGAGGCCGGCAGCAGCCAGGGCGGCTCATGGCCCGCGCTGCACCAGTCCAGGCGGCCGCTGCCGAGGTCGAGCACGGCGGCCAGCACGGTGACGAACAGCAGCTCGGGGTTCTCTTCCGAGATGGCGGCGCCGGCCTCGCGCAGGGTGCGGCCCGGGTCGGCGCCGCTGCGCAGCGCCGCGCCCTTGGTCAGGGCCTTGGACAGGGCCATGAACAGGCTCGCCGGCAGGCCCTTCCCCGAGACGTCGCCGACGACGATGAACAGGTGTGATTCGTCGAGCAGGAAGAAGTCGTAGAGATCGCCGCCGACACTGCGCGCCGGCAGCATGCGCGCGGCGACTTCCACCCGCGTCTCCTGGCGCAGCACCTGGCGCGGCTCGGGCAGCATGCCCATCTGGATGCGCCGCGCCGCGTCCAGCTCGCCCTCCAGGCGGGCGGTGGCGACGTGGCTCTCCTGCAGGGCCTGGCGCAGGCGGCTGCGTTGGGCGCGGGTGTCGTTCAGCGACAGCGCCAGCATCACGGCAAAGACGAAGGTGGCGCCGATCGCCGGATTGGCGACGTCGATCAGCCAGCCCTGCCAGCGGAACAGCAGCAGGCCGAAGGCGAGCAGCGCCGCCAGCGACAGCAGGAAGATGCCGGCCGCATGCAGCGGCCGCAGCCAGGGCACCAGCAGCACCATCAGCAGCGACAGCGCCAGCAGCACCGCCGCCTCGGCGCCGCGGCTCCAGCGCGGCCGGCCCAGCAGGCGGCCGTCGATGACGTTGTCCATCGCCTCGGCGATGACGTCGACGCCCGGCATGGGGCCGCGCGGCGTCACCACCACGTCCTGCCAGCCCAGGGCGGTATAGCCGATGAGGGCGATGCGCCCGGACAGCACGCCCGGCGGCGCCTTGCCCTGCAGCAGGTCCGCCACCGCCAGGTGCGGGCGCTCCCTGGCGTCGGAGAAATGCAGCCACCACTCGCCGTCGGCTTCGGTGGCGATGCTGCGGCCGGCCACGCGCAGCGCGCGGATGCCGCCTGGGCCGGTGTCGACGCGCAGCGCCGCCTCATGCGCGGCCAGGCGCAGGGTCTCCACCGGCAGCGAGGGCAGCAGGTCCGGCCCGAGCCGCGCCAGGGTGGCGATGCGCCGCACCACGCCGTCCTGGCTGGCCATCGGCAGCACGCCGTGGCCGGCCGCGGCGGCGTCGATGATCTCGATGCTGCGCAGGCTGGCGGGATAGGCCGGGGCGAACGGCGCCGGATCGGCGCCGCTCTGCAGCAGCGGCGCGCGGTAGGGCGTGCCGCTGCGCAGGCCGGCGTCCTCGGCCAGGGCGCCCACGCCGAGCACCACCGGGGCGCGGTGCAGCGCCGCGGCGAACTGGGCATCGTAGTCGGGCAGGCTGTCGAGGGCGCCGGCGAGGCCGCTGTAGCCGGCCTTGAGCAGCAGCAGGCCCTGCTGTTTCGGCGACAGCCGGTCCGGCTCGGCGAACAGCGCGTCGATGGCGATGGCGGCCGGGTGCTCGGCGGCGATGCGGTCGACCAGCTCGGCCATCTTCGAGCGCGGCCAGGGCCACTGGCCCATCGCCTGCAGGCTGGCGTCGTCGATAGCGACGACGACCACGCCGTCGTTGAGGCGCTGGCGCGGCACCAGGTGCTGGTAGAAGTCGAACAGCTCGTTGCGCCGGTCGCGCTGCACCCGGCTGTCCAGCGCGCCCAGCAGCAGCACCGCCAACACCAGCAGCGCCAGGCCGGCGCGGCGGCCGCGCGACATGGCCGGCAGGCGCAGCCAGCGCGGCCGCCGTGCCCATGGGGGCGTTGCGGCGCTCAGATTTCGATTTCCAGGCCGTCGTAGGCGGCGCAGATCTCCAGCTCCGGCGCCTCCTGCCGGGTCAGCGCCTCGAGGCGCCGCGTCTCGGCCTCGATCGCGGCGATGCGCTGGTCGTCGAACACCGGCTCATGGTGGTACAGCGCCAGGCGGCGCGCGCCGGCCAGCTGGCACAGCTCGACGCCGACCATATTGGAGGAGTGGCCCCAGTCCTCCTTGACCGACACGGCGTCGGCCAGGGAGTACATCGCGTCGAAGATCACCAGGTCGGCGCCGAAGAAGAAGCGCACGAACGACTCGGTTTCGCCGGCGCTGTCGAGCTTGTGCTCCGAATCGGTGGAATAGACCACCACCTTGCCGTCGCGCTCGAAGCGGTAGCCGTAGGAGTCGCCGGCGTGGAGCTGCAGCTTGGGTGTGACGCGCAGGCCGGCGATGTCGTAGCGGTGGCCGGGCTCCAGCTGCACGAACTCGATCTGCGCCCCGAGATAGTCGAAGTTCACCGGAAAGGACGGCGGGTCCTGCTGGCGGCGGAAGGCGGCTTCCAGCTGCGGGTGGCAGCCGTAGATGCGCAGGCGGTTGCCCGGAATATAGGCCGGGGTGAAGAAGGGAAACCCCATGATGTGGTCCCAGTGCAGGTGGGACATGAAGATGTGGAACACGTTCGGCGTCCTGGCTCCGTGCCGCGCCAGCACGGCGTTGCCGAAAGCGCGCGCGCCGGAGCCGAGGTCGCAGAGGATGTACTCGTTGGACTCCTTGCGCGGCGCCTGCAGCTCCAGTTCGACGCAGCTGCTGTTGCCGCCATAGGTCTGGGCGGTGGCGAAAGGCAGGGTGGTGGCGAAGGCTTCGGCCTCGGCCAGGTCGCGGAAGCGGCGACCCTCGGCCAGCAGCAAGGCCTGCGCCACCTTGCGCCGGGTCTCGGCCGCGCCCAGGGCCACCGGCAGCGAGCCGCGGGTGCCCCAGAAACGGACGCGCATCTCAGTTTCCCGCGGCGGCGAACTTGGAGAGGCCCTGTTCCACGGTGTCGAACACCGGGAACACCAGATCGAAGCGGCTGATTTCCAGGATCTCGCGCACCAGGGTGGTGGGCGCGGCGACGCCGATGCGGCCGCCGGCGGGTATGGCGCGCTTGGAGGCGAGCATCAGCACGCGCAGGCCGGCGCTGCTGATGTACTCCAGGCCCGACAGGTCGAACAGCAGGCGCGGGCCGTGCTGGGCGCAGGCCTCGACGTGCGGCGCCACCGCCTGGCCGAAGGCCTCGGCATTGGTGTGATCGATGCGGCCGCGCGGTGCCAGCACCACGGTGTCCTCCCTGCGCGTCGCATCGAGCTTCATGACGGGTTCCTTCGCGGACTTCTGAGCTTGCCCCCATTCTAGCCGCAACCTCCGGCGGCCAGCGTGATCCGCGACGGTGCCGGCGGACGGCGCAAACGTTAAAATGCGCGCACTCCCGCGGGCACCGCGCCCGTCATCCCCCGTTTCTGCGAGCCCGTCCATGACCACCCGTATTCCCGCCACGCTGATTCCCGGAGATGGAATCGGCCCCGAAATCGTCGACGCCACCCTGGCCGCGCTGGAAGCGGTGGAGGCGCCGTTCGAGTGGGACCGCCAGATCGCCGGCCTGGGCGGGGTCAAGACCGCGGGCGATCCGCTGCCGCAGGCCACCCTCGACAGCATCCGCCGCACCCGGCTGGCGCTGAAGGGGCCGCTGGAAACGCCGTCCGGCGGCGGCTACCGCTCCTCCAACGTGCGCCTGCGCGAGGAGTTCAAGCTCTACGCCAACCTGCGCCCGGCCCACACCATCATCCCCGGCGGCCGCTTCGACAAGATCGACCTGGTGGTGGTGCGCGAGAACCTGGAGGGCCTGTATACCGGCTTCGAACATTACATCCCGATCGGCAACGACGCCCACGGCGTGGCCATGGCCACCGGCGTCAATACCCGCGCCGGCAGCATGCGCATCATGGAGTTCGCCTTCGACAAGGCGGTCGCGCTCGGCCGCAAGAAGGTCACCATCGTGCACAAGGCCAACATCATGAAGGCCCTGACCGGCATCTTCCTGGAGGCCGGCCGCGAACTGTACGAGCAGAAATACAAGGGCAAGTTCGAGCTGGACGCGGTGATCATCGACGCCTGCGCCATGAAGCTGGTGCTCAATCCCTGGCAGTTCGACGTGCTGGTCACCACCAACCTGTTCGGCGACATCCTGTCCGACCTCGTCGCCGGCCTGATCGGCGGCCTGGGCATGGCGCCGGGCGCCAACATCGGCGCCGACGCCGCGATCTTCGAGGCGGTGCACGGCTCGGCGCCGGACATCGCCGGCAAGGGCATCGCCAACCCCATCGCCATCATGCTGGCGGCGGCGATGATGCTCGACCACGTCGGCCTGGGCGAAAAGGGCAACCGCCTCCGCCAGGCCATCGACGCGACGCTGAATGTGGACCAGGTGCGCACCGGCGACCTCGGCGGCAGCGCCGACACAGCCGGCTTCACCAAGGCGCTGGTCAGCCGCATCAGGAACGGCTGAAGCCGGCGCCTGCCCGCGCCAGGGAGCTACAGCGCCAGCCTGCGCAGGTCCTGCAGCAGCTTCACCAGCTGCACGATGAAGCGCGCCGCGTAAGCGCCGTCGATGACGCGGTGGTCGTAGGACAGCGACAGCGGCACCATCAGGCGCGGCTGGAA